>Ga0316575_10000693_pt1 | contig 10048 bp, 10 predicted proteins | sample J5NA_FD_203072 | JGI IMG/M metagenome (GOLD analysis project Ga0316575, IMG submission 203072) | Rhizosphere microbial communities from salt marsh grasses in Alabama, United States - J5-7_050615r2r3 | ecosystem: Host-associated > Plants > Roots > Rhizosphere | place: USA: Alabama | collected... | reverse complement strand
CATACAAAAAAGCACCACTGTGTCCTAATTGCGGACAGGAGATGAAAAAATGGAAAGTTCCCATCGCCTCTACCTGGCCCAATGAATTCTTTTACGTTTGTTTTAACGATGAATGTCCCTATTTTGTTGAGGGCTGGAAACGGATTTGGGAACAACAGGCAACTCATGCATCCTATCGCTGCCGCTTGGATCCTGACACAGGCAAATTTTTACCCCTTCCGGTATGGTCCTATGACGCTCTGAAAGACGATATCATCGAGTGACAGATATTTGAAGGGTCGGGGAGTTTTTTCCCTAAATCCTTGCAAATAGCGGATCGGGCCCTTGCCTCGAGTCTTGTCTAACTCACCGCAAGCGGCATCTTCGACTGGTGTGATCATGCGGTTGAATAGAAAATTATCCATGTAGCGGTTGTTTAGAAAAACTCCCCAGCCTCTCCGTTAGTTGAAAAGTTTTTTCTCCAAAAAGAGAGAATTTGAGCCATTGACGGGCAAACGCCATGAGTTCGGTTTCATCGGTTTTGATGCGGTCTAAAACATCTTGAGGTATGTCAAACCGATTCAGAAACGAGGTGTCAAACACAAAGCGCCTGAATTCATCCATGCTGTAACCGGCCATGTAATACATCTGCAGTTGGCGGTCACTGAGCCTTTTGATGGTTTTTGACTGTCGGCCGGCCGCAATGTCCATGAAAAGGTCATTCATGGCATTGTATTCATCCAGCCCCTGATCCGCGAGCCACTCCCGAACCGTCCATTCCCGCCTTTCATTGAATCCGAGACAGTGGGACTCTTTCACCATGAAGTAATACTCTCCCGCCTCTAAGCCTTCATGAATCTTCGATGCGGCCCGCCCTATAGGATAGAGGCGGCAGGCGCCGGGGCGGTCTTCATAAACAACACATCCTTCTGGGCTCACAAAAGGGCACCGGCGGTTTTCATCGCTGTTCATCTTGAGCTTAACCACTGGAACCCCATATTTTTCATCGATATAACTGGTGGCGTAACGGTCTAAAAAGACATCGGATGAAAGCTTGAGCCTGTTTTTAAGGCGGAGGACATCATAAGGCGTAAGCACCAAATTAAGATTTGCACAACATCCCGTAAAACAAGATAAACCTCTATGGCAGGCAAACCGAAATTTCCGGTCCTTTAGAGGATGCATCAATTTCTGATCGATCATTGTATTTCAAGCTCTTACTTTTTGCCCCCCATAACATCGGGTTTGACTTTCAGCACATGCTGTCCGAGCAGACCATATTCGAGCCATCTCATGGCGAAATAATAGAGTTCCACATCATCCTCTTTTATTTTTTCCACGACTTCCGGTTCCACCTCAAAGCGCTCCAAAAATGTGCTTTCCAATACAAAACGTTTAAAACGATCCAAATCATAGCAGGCCATATAAAACATTTCCTGGATGTTTCTGTTCGTAATCTTATTTCGGCCGAGGAATTCATTGCCGGTAATTGTTTTAAACGGTGCTTCCATCTTTTGATAAACGGGAACCCCCTGTTCTTCAATCCACTTTGCTAAAGTTAAGGATTTGTCCGCATCAAGGCCGAGACAAAAGGGAACATCCATAACAGAATAGTATTGTTTTCCGGCCTTTTCGGTTATTTTGGAACTTTCCGGTTGCAGCGGGTATATGCGGCAGGTCCAAGGTCGATCCGGATAAATCCTGCATCCTTGTCTTGTCACAAAGGGACAGTTTTTCTCATCATTATCATTCATTTTTAAAAGAACCACAGGAAGCCCTGCGTCCCCGATCATTGACACCGTGTAGTTTGCCAAAAACTCCACCGATAATATGTTCAGCGCGTTTTTCATACGAAGGATATCATAGGGTGTCAAAACAATGGTAATGTTGCGACAACACCGGGTAAAGCAATCAAGGTCCTGTCGGCATTTAAATCGAAAATCGTTTTCCGGTGTCAGTACGGTCAATCCTTGTTTTTCTTTTGACAAACGTTTTTTAACCATTTCTTTTTCCCTTATTATTTCCCTCGATACCGTAACGTACGATCTTCCGGCGAAGGGTGTTTTTATCGATTCCAAGCTCTTTGGCTGTTGCGGCTTTTTTCCAACGATTTCTTTGTAGCGCCTGTAAAATAGCGTTCTTTTCGATATCTTTAAGTGTGGTGCCATTGGTCGCAAAAATGGCATTGATTTCCGACAACAGTTTGTCCGGCAAGTATCTCAGACGAATCAATTCTTCCTTGCAGAGGACAAACGCATGTTCTATGGCATTTTCAAGCTCACGGATATTGCCGGGCCAGTCATAAAGCATCACCGCTGCCATCGCCTCCTGGGTAAGACCCAGAATTTTCTTCTTTTTCCCGCGATTGAAGCGCTCGATAAAATGATTCACCAAAAGCGGAATATCCTCTTTTCGTTCCGCAAGCGTCGGCAGTTTCAATTTCATCACGTTAATGCGAAAAAACAAATCCTCCCTGAATCTCTCTTCTTTTACCAGTTTATCCAGTTCCTGATGGGTTGCCACCACAACCCTGGCATTGGTTTCTTTGGGTCTTATGGAGCCTAAAGGTTCATAAATTTTTTCCTCGAGAACTCGCAGAAGACGCGTCTGCAGGGCAATGGAAATATCTCCGATCTCGTCCAGAAAAATGGTGCCGTTCTGAGCTCGTTCGAAGCGCCCGGGTTTGTCCATTTTTGCATCGGTAAACGCGCCGGCCTTGTACCCAAAAAGCTCGGATTCAATCAGGGTATCTGGGATTGCCCCGCAATTCACCGGTACAAAAGGTCCGTTTTTTTGGGGGCTGTTGTTATGAATGGCCTTGGCAAGTAGTTCTTTCCCCGTGCCGGTGGCCCCTTCTATTAAAACGGTGCACTCGCTGTCGGCAATTAAAAGAAGGGTTGAAAAGATGTCCAGCATCTTTTGACTCTTGCTCACTATATTTTCAAAAGAGTAATGTTTTCGGAGTGATTTTCGGAACTGGCCGATAGAGGATAAATCCCTGAAGGTTTCCACACCACCGATCACATGACCGTTTCGGTCTTTTAATATCGAGGCATTGACACTGATGGGGATTCGTTTATCGGAACGGAGAATGTAAACCGGCATATTTATAATCGGGGTGTCGGTATGCATGGCCTTTCGGATTGCACATTCTGTTGTATTGCATACATTGCTGCCAAAGACTTCCGAGCATGACCGTCCGATAGCCTCTTCCTTCGATACCCCTGTAATTTTCTCTGCTGCCTTGTTGAATGACGTAATAACCCACTTTAAATCAACAGTGAAGACGCCCTCTTCAATGCTGTCCAGTATAATATTATAGTATTCTTGGTTTGATTGGCATAATGGGGCCGTTTTAGCATTGAGAAGTTGGCAACTCATTATTAAAAAATTTCCTTTTTACATACGGACCTTTAAAGTTATTTCAACTCTGACGATCAAATATCCCCTGTTTGGGTGGAATTTTTTCTGATACCGGCAACACTCCGCCGCAATATTTGCAAGCCTTTGCCTTTTTTCTAATTATTTCAGAACAGAAAGGGCATTCCCGAGTAGAAAATCTTTCATGTATTTTTCCTAAAGATTTTTCGATTTTTTTCAACAGAAAACCATTGCCGAAATTTTTGTTCCTTATCGGTTCGATTGCTTCCGTCGTACCAATTTCACCAATCAAATCCACGGCTTTTATTCTTATAATGTCCTGCTCAATTGGATCTAAAAGCACTTTTAACACCGATTGCCAATCTTTTGCTGCAAAACAATCTTCAAGAAATGAAATTTTTCTTTCAATGGCTGTTTTCAGTGCCTGTAACTTAGCAGTGGCAATCTCATCATCGATAATTTGTCCGGTGGCCCCGTTTTGACTAAAGATCGCCATACATGCATAAGTGTTGCTTCCCGGGTAGCATATGCAACGGTATGAAGCATGTCGGCCGTAATTTCGTCTGATGTTATCCCATCCCTGCTCATACATGGGACATCGATTGTTGAAACAGACAAACAAATAGGGCGTTCCCCACCCTAAACCATCTTCGAAGGGGAACTGGGGCACCTCCCATATGCGCATTTTCTTACCGCAGTAAGTACACTTTGGTCTTTTCTGTGTAAGGACTTGCAACAATACATCTTCTTTTGTTTCAAAGGACACCCGTTTTCCTTGTTGGCGATTGTTATCGTTCCACAGCTTCTTTTGGACACTATTTGTTTATACCAGCAAAAAGGATTTCTATTCTTTGGATTCGTATGTATTCTATATCTCTATGGTACTGAAAGAATTCTGAAAGGATAGTATTGCAACATTAATGCCAGAATTTAGGTTAAACTCCGATTACATCCTGTTAGTTCAGAGGCATATTACCTTAGACTCTATTCAAGCACCTAACTAGTGTCCATCCATAAATGGTCTTTTTGCCCAATCTCTGCGTTATGCTCAATAAATAATCCTCGGAATATCAACTATATGCCTGCGGTTATTTTTTTCGCATGCCTTGATCTTGAACAAAAATCCTCATTTATGGATGGACACTAACTATTATTTTATTTTGTAAAATGTGGCATGGAAAATGCTTTAACTTTAAAAAGAGCAGATGAATTCAGTTCTAAGATTAATCTCCATCTTAGTGTGGTTTTAAGACGTGAAATGGGGTGCATCTTTGAGAAACTCCTTAGAAGGTTCTCGGAAATGTCTAATGAGACTGTGAGTGAACATTATGAAGAAAGCTACCAAATAAAAAGCATATTGTTCACGGTGCCCCAGAACAATGTGAAATGAGGAGGTGACAGATGTTTAAAAAAATACTACTTGCCACAACAGCTTCACCGAACTGTGACAATGCTGCCAAAGTGGCCTTTGATATGCAGCTCAAGTGGGATGCGAAATTAATAGTTCTTCACGTCTTTGGCGTGCATAGGAGTAATTATACTCCTTTTGGCAAGAAAAGCAAAACCCTCAAAAAAAAAGTGATGGACGAGGAATATGCGGCCTTGGTAATTGAAGAGATGAAAAGCATCTATGCTGATGAGTTGAAGCATACTCAAGGCATTGTCCTTAAAGCCAAAATCGGTCGGCCTGATAAGGAAATTTTAAGGATGGCCCATGAAGAAGATGTCGACCTTATTATCATGGGTGCCCACGCGCGCGAGGAAGGCGTTGGCCCTTTGCGGCTCAGGAGTGTGGTAGGAAACACAATGCAAAGGGTTGCGAAATCCGCTCCCTGCCCGGTTATTATTATAAGCAGGCCCCTCACTATCAAGTTGAAATTATTTTCAAATATTGTGTTTGGAACCGATTTTTCCAAGGCATCTGATTCGGCCTTTCCCTTTACCTGCAAATTGGCAAAAGAGGCAGGAGCCAAACTTCATTTTTTCCATGCTTTGAATATTTATTATGGCGAAGCCGGCCAGGTTCTTCAACAGGCAGAGATTGAAAAAATGATAAAGGATGCCCGGAAAAAGATTGAAAAGAGATATATATCTCAATTGGGTGGTTTTGATAATTATGAAATCGAAGTCTGGGAAGGTATCCCGTACGTTGAAATTGTAAAGTTCGCTCGCGAAAAGAATTGTGATCTCATTGTCTTAGCGCATCATACTAAAATTATCGAATCTTCTTTAGCGTCATTCGGTAGCACCACTGAACAAGTAGTTCTCCGCGCAACTCAGCCGGTTGCAAGCATAAATTGTCCAGACAGAGTTGCATAGATGTCTCATTGCAGCAGAACGTTATATTCTGAAATGAGTTTTATAATAAATCTTGACAAAGTAAAATACCACCTATATGTTATGAGCATAAGCTCATAACATATACTATTTTACAATCAAATACATTGTTGAAGCGAGGTGCCAATTATGCCGATATATGACTATCTTTGTCTGGACTGCGGAAAAACCAGTGAAATCCTTATGGTCGGATCAGATGATTCACCACAGTGCCATTCCTGCAAAAGTCAACGTCTAAAAAAACTGCTTTCAGCCCACTCATCCATGTCTGGCCTCTTTAAAAACAGCATGCCTGGTCTGGGAGACACCCCCTGCTGCGGATCATCTCCCGGTGAGGCCGGTTGCGCAGGGCCAGGCAGTTGCTGTGGAAAAAACTTGGGATAAACGAAAAAAAAACACGCGCCCTGGAAAAGATTTTACGGCAAACGAACTTGACAAGGGCCCATGGTGTTTTATATATTGAGCATAAGTTCATAACTCAAAGGAAAATTTTTAAGATGATCATCAGCGTTGCCAGCGGAAAAGGCGGTACGGGGAAAACGACGGTGGCGACCAACCTCGCCGTTTCCATAGAGTCGGATATACAACTTCTGGACTGTGATGTCGAAGAGCCCAATGCACATCTTTTTCTAAACCCGGTTATGGAGCAGAAAAAAACGGTTTATGCACCAGTGCCGGAGATTGACGAAACAAAATGCAATTTTTGTAAAAAATGTGCACAAATATGTCGCTTCAAGGCCATCGCCATCATCAAGGAAACCGTTCTCACATTTCCCGAACTTTGCCATAGTTGCGGGGGGTGTATGGCGATTTGTCCGGAAAAAGCCATCACCGAAACCGGTCGTGAATTGGGCGTGGTTGAAATCGGCCGTCGAAACCATATTGGTTTTGTCCACGGGCGGTTAAGAGTCGGCGAAGCCATGTCGCCCCCGTTGATAAGAGAAGTTCGATCCCATACCCGGTCCGATCAACCTGCCATCATCGACGCGCCCCCCGGGACGTCCTGTCCTGTCATCGCCGCTATGAGAAGAACCGATTTTGTGTTGATGGTTACCGAGCCAACCCCTTTCGGCCTGCATGATCTCAAACTGGCTGTGGAAGCCGTAAAGCTTCTCGGGATTCCAAGGGGTCTGGTAATTAACCGATCGGATATCGGCGATGATGGTGTACGCGCTTATGCCGAGAAGGAAAATCTGCCTGTTTTGATGGAGATTCCCTTTGACCGAGGCATTGCAGAGGCCTATTCAAAAGGGAAGCTCGTTGTTGAGGAAATGCCGGAGTGGAACGAACCATTCCGGACATTATATTTGAAAATTCAAGAAATCGTCGGGTGAAGGAGGAAAACGACTGTGAAAGAATTGGTGGTCATCAGCGGTAAAGGCGGCACTGGTAAAACCAGTTTGATGGCAGCATTTGCATCACTGGCTGAAAACAAAGTTATGTGTGATGCGGATGTGGATGCCGCAGATCTTCATTTACTCATGGACCCCGATATAATGGAAAAGCACGATTTTCAAGGCGGGGGAACGGCGGTCATTGATCCGGACAGATGCACGGCGTGTGGTTTGTGCAGAGATCTATGCCGGTTCGATGCCATTAGCGAAAATTTTGAAGTCGATCCCATCGAATGTGAGGGCTGTGGTGTCTGCGTCGATTTCTGTCCGGAAGACGCCATCGATTTCCCCGTAAAAACATGTGGAGAATGGTTTATCTCGAACACCCGTTTTGGTTCCATGGTCCATGCCAGATTGGGTATCGCCGAGGAAAACTCCGGCAAACTGGTAACCCTTGTCCGGCAGGAGGCTAAAAAGCTGGCGGAAAACACCCAATCGGACCTGCTGATTACAGACGGACCACCGGGTGTGGGATGTCCGGTGATCGCTTCGTTGGGCGGAGCTGCAGCCGTGCTGATTGTAGCCGAGCCGACGGTTTCCGGATTACATGACATGGAACGCGTGGCGCAGCTGGCGGCCCACTTTAAGGTTCCGGGGATGGTCTGTGTCAACAAGTTCGATTTGAACCCTGATCAGACAGATGCCATCGAAAACCTGGCAAGAGAAAATAATATAACGACTGTGGGACGAATTCCTTTCGATCCGGTGTTTACCGAAGCCATGGTTAAAGGACAAACGGTTTTGGAATATGCGGGCAACTCAAAAGTTCGAAACACTATCAGCGAGATCTGGCTGCGTGTGAAAAATAAATTGGCACTTTAAAAGCAAAAAACTAAAATTTATTGCCAAGGAGGATTTTTGAAATGAAAAATGGTAGAATTGCTATTCCGTCTATGGACAACGGCGGGCTCGACGGCCAAAGGGCCGGACACTTTGGTCACTGCGATGTATTCACTTTGGTGGATGTCGAAGAAGGGAAAATTAAAGCGGTCTCAACCATACAAAACCATGGTCATGTTCAAGGGGGATGCATGGTCCCTGTCAATCTGCTGTCCGACCACAATGTCAACGCCTTGATTGTGGGCGGTATCGGCATGCGGCCTCTGATGGGATTCAGACAAGTGGGTATCGATGTATATCACGATGCCGTACGTCCTGACATCCGGCCGGTGGTGGAAGACCTGATTGCAGGCCAGCTGCCGGTAATTTCAGACGATCAGGTGTGCGGCGGGGGACACTAACTAGTGTCCATCTATAAATGAACACTAAATATATATTAATAGTTTACAATCATTTTATTTTCGTCGATTCTTATAAAACAAAAAATAGGAAAATGGAACAATGAAAATCGCCGTTACCTCCCAGGGAACTCAGCTTGACTCGCTGGTCGACCCCCGGTTCGGACGGGCACCTTACATCCTCATCGTCGACACGGACACCTTTGATTTCGAGGTGCTGGACAACAAAGAAAATGTCAATGCATTTAAAGGCGCCGGTATTCAGGCGGCCGCCATGGTCAATGATAAAGGCGCTTCGGTGCTTCTGACCGGATACTGCGGCCCCAAAGCCTTCCAGGTATTGAATGCCGCAAAAATAAATGTGGCCGACAACGTCGAGGGCACTGTCAGAGATGCCGTAGCTTCTTTTAATGAAGGGAAGCTGACGTTTGCTGACAAGGCAAATGCCGAAGCACACTGGTAGAACATGATGAAAAAACTGATGATTATCGGTGGTGATGCTGCCGGTATGAGTGCCGCCAGCAGGGCCAGAAGAAACCTTCCGGATCTTGATGTGACGGTATTGGAAAAAACCCGGGATGTATCCTATAGTGCCTGCGGTATGCCGTATAATATTGCAGATCAGGAAAGAGAGATCGAAGACCTGGTGGTCCGTCAAGCCCATGTATTCAGAGAAAAACAAGGTATTAACTTGTTGACGGGCCACTGTGCCGAATCCATTGATCCCGGGGGGATGCGGGTTTCCGGTACATCTCATGAGGGCAAGGCCTTTGAATTTTCCTACGACAAACTCGTCATTGCAACCGGCGCTTCCCCGATCATTCCGGATCTTGAAGGATTTGATCTTCCGGGGGTAAAAGCGCTGAAAAGTCTGGATGACGGCCGAAAACTGAAAGCCTATATCCAATCCAATCAGGTTAAAAAAGTCGTTATCATCGGAATGGGATATATCGCCCTTGAAATGTGCGAAGCGCTCAGAGCGCGATCCATCCATGTCGATATGGTTAAACCGCGGCCGGCATTTATACCGTGGATGAACATGGAAATGGCCGAAGTGGTCCGAAAGGAGCTGGAAGCCCATCAGATAAAATTGTTCCCTGGACACACCGTTGAAAAAATCCGTTCGGATAATGGACGGTTAAATGTTGTGTGTCCGGATCTTGTTCTCGAAGCCGATATGGTGCTGGCGGCTGTCGGAATAAAACCCAATAGCGAAATAGCCGTTGGTGCAGGCCTCGAACTCGGTGTGGGAAATGCCATTTCCGTGGATAAGAACCTTAAAACTTCAGAGGAATCCATCTATGCCGCCGGCGACTGCACGGATGCGTATCACGTGGTCACGGGTGAAAAGACATGGATACCACTGGCTTTGAGGGCCAACCGGGCCGGGTGGGCGGCCGCCGACAATATTTGCGGCAAGCCGGTCGAGCTTGCAGGCGTCGCCGGGACAGCGGTATTCAAAGTGTTCGATCTTGAAGTGGCCCGAACCGGATTGACAATGGACGAAGCTTATTCACATGGTTTTACGCCGGCTGAAGTGATGATCAAAACACGCTCCCGCGCCCATGCCCATCCCGGCGCGTCGCTCATCCATGTTCAGATGGTCGGCGATAAGACATCCGGGCGTCTGTTAGGTGCCCAGATGGTGGGAAAAGAGGGTGTCGCCCATAGAATTAATGCACCGGCCGTTGCGCTGCACAATCGAATGACCGTTGAAGA
>Ga0316575_10000692_pt1 | contig 10048 bp, 11 predicted proteins | sample J5NA_FD_203072 | JGI IMG/M metagenome (GOLD analysis project Ga0316575, IMG submission 203072) | Rhizosphere microbial communities from salt marsh grasses in Alabama, United States - J5-7_050615r2r3 | ecosystem: Host-associated > Plants > Roots > Rhizosphere | place: USA: Alabama | collected... | reverse complement strand
GCCAACCTTTGATATAATCGTCGGAGTCCTGATTGATCGTCCCGTCGCGATCGAGAAAAACCACCTTTTTCAGCAAAAGAATAAACTCCTAGTCGAAGGATCTTAATCCTTTTTAGAATTCACCACAGAGCACACAGAGGTTTTTTTAAATCCACAGATTACGCAGATTACCGCAGATTAATCCATAAATTAAAAATAATTAACGGCTGTTTTTGTCTCTATGATAATTTTTGTGAAATTCTTTTAATTTTAATTTTTAAAATCTGCGGAAATCTGCGTAATCTGCGGATAAATTTAACTTTTGAGGCTATTCGGCAACCAGAATGGCATCCGGGAATCCGTCCTGTATCAGAATCTCTTCCTGTTCAATAGCCTCTTGCAGCGTTGTAAAGCGGCCGACCCGGACCCGATAAAAAATTTTATCGCCTCGGTCATAAACCACGATGTGCGCATTTTTATACCTTAGCGCCAGTTCACGTTTTTGTCTTTCGGCATTTCTACGATCCAAAAAGGCACCGACCTGAAAGGTAAATTTGCCGTGAAAATAATCCTCGGCAGTGTAAGTCGACGCCGTGCCGCCGGAAGTTGACGTTCGCCTCCCCAGGGCAACCACTTCGACCCGGGCAGTCCCGGGACCCACGATCCCGATATCTTTGGCGGCCGTGTAAGACAGATCAATGACCCGGCCGCGCACAAAGGGACCGCGATCATTGATTCTGACGACAACGCTGCGATTGTTTTCCAGGTTGTGCACCTTTACATAAGTTCCCAGCGGCAGTGTTTTATGGGCAGCGGTCATGGCATACATGTTGTAAAGCTCACCGTTTGATGTTTTTTTGCCGTGAAAATCGCGCCCATACCAGGAGGCCAGGCCGCTCTGGCGAAAACCTTCGGAATGCGGCAGCGGCTGATACCACTTGCCGAGGACTTTATAGGGTTTTGGATGGCCGGGTTTGCTGGGCGGCGGTGGGGAATAAGTGGGTGTACTGCTCGCACACGCGAAGATAAATAAAGCAAACAACGTAAAGATAAAAATGAAACGGCAACCGATTACCAAGGTGCGCACACGTGTTATGTTGTCCATAAGAGCAGGGCGTTGTAAAAATCCTGATACGATGGGCTATGTTTTTTTTCGTTTTCTCTTGCGAGCCGGCGGCTTTTTACGATCCAGCGCGATTTCAAGAACTTTAATCATCTTGTCGACAAAATGAAAGCGAATTTCCTTTTTAACCTTCGGCGGTATATCCTCCAGATCCTTCTGGTTCCATTGCGGCAGGATAATTTCCCTGATGCCGGCCCGATGGGCAGCCAGCACTTTTTCTTTGATACCGCCAACCGGCAACACCTGGCCTCTTAAGGTAATCTCACCGGTCATGGCCAGATCCTTATGAATGGTCTTGTTGGTCAACAGTGAGATCAAAGCGGTGAGCATGGTAACGCCGGCCGAAGGTCCGTCTTTGGGAATCGCACCGGCGGGCACGTGGATATGCAAATCATGGTGGTCAAAAAAATCTTCGTCGACGTTTAATCTTTTTGCATTGGCGCGGATAAAACTCAAAGCGGCTGTTGCCGATTCTTTCATCACATCCCCCAGCTGCCCGGTCAGGGTCAGGCCCTTTTTCCCCTTCATTGCGGTGGCTTCGATAAACAAAAGTTCGCCGCCGGTTGGCGTCCAGGCCAGGCCGGTGGCCACACCGGGCGTGGTTACCCTGGCTTTGGTTTCAGACGTAAACCGGATGGGGCCGAGGTAGCCGTGGATATCGTCTACTTTGATGGTTACGGACTTAACCTTGCCGGTGGCAATCTTACTGGCCACACCGCGACAAACGTTGGCGATTTCCCTTTCCAGATTGCGCAGTCCGGCTTCACGGGTGTAACCCGTGATAATTTGCTTAACCGCACCCTGGCTAAATTTTATCTGCTTGGCCTTGATGCCGTGTTCATCCCGCTGTCGCGGGATGAGGAAGCGGTTGGCAATTTTCAGCTTTTCATCCAGGGTGTATCCGTGCAGCATCAAAACTTCCATGCGGTCCCGCAAAGCCGGCGGTATGGTATCTAAGATGTTTGCGGTTGTGATGAACATGACTTTGGAGAGATCAAAAGGTACATCCAGATAATGATCGGTAAAAGAAAAATTCTGTTCGGGATCCAGCACTTCCAGAAGTGCGGACGACGGGTCCCCACGAAAATCGCTGCCGACCTTGTCAATTTCATCCAGCATAAAGACCGGATTACTGGATTCAGCCCGCCGCAGGCCCTGAATGATGCGTCCGGGGAGCGCTCCGACATAGGTGCGCCGGTGCCCCCTGATTTCGGCCTCGTCTCTGACGCCGCCCAGGGAAATACGGTGAAACTTGCGACCCAGGGCACGCGCGATTGACTGTCCCAGGGATGTCTTCCCGGTCCCCGGCGGCCCCGCAAAACACAAAATCGGTCCTTTTGATTCGGGTTTTAATTTGCGAACCGCCAGGTATTCAATGATGCGCTTTTTGGGTTTTTCAAGCCCATAATGATCATCGTCCAGGATTTTTTGTGCCTTTTTGATGTCAACATTGTCCTCGGTGTCTTCGTGCCACGGCAAGGCGGTGATCCAATCCAGATAGGTTGACGCAACGGTATATTCGGCTGAGGAAGGATGCATTCGTGACAGTCGATCCAGTTCGCGCTCTGCTTCTTTGAGCGCTTCTTGAGGAAGATTTTTTTCTTTAATTTTGGCCCGGTACTCCTCAATTTCTACCTGGCTTTCATCTGTTTCGCCCAGCTCTTCTTTAATGGCCTTGAGCTGCTGCCGCAAATAATATTCCTTTTGGCTCTGATCCATGTCCCCTTTAACCTGGCTCTGAATTTTATTTCCCAGTTCAAGGACGCTGAGCTGATGATTCACCAGACGGGTGACTTCTTTGAGACGGGCCTTCACATCCTGTGTTTCAAGAACTTTTTGCTTTTCTTCCGGGTTGGAATTAATTGTAGAGGCAACCATATCCGCCAGGGTTCCAGCTTCTGGAATCGATTTTGCCATCTGGCCAATTTCCGGCGGCAGTCCCGGAGAAAGCTCCACGATGCGGATAAATTGCCCGACCAGGTTTGAAATAAGCGCTTCGGTTTCATCGTCCTTTACTTCTTTTTCTTGCAACAACTCGATACGCGCGCGCAGATAGGGCCGATTGTTTTCCCAGGACTTTATTTTGAAACGGTGGAGGCCCTGCACCAGAAGCTGCGTCCGATTATCCTGGGTTTTGGCCATTTTCAAGATTAGCGCACTGGTTCCGACCTGGGCCAGATCTTTATGTTCCGGCTTAAGGCCCTCTTCTGGTTTTTTGGATACGACCAGTCCGATGATCCGATTTTTAGCCATGGCTTCATCCACCAGCCGCACCGACTCGCCCTGCATCACCACCAGCGGGAGCACCATTTTAGGAAACAGGGCGGCATCAAACAAAGGCAAGATGGGTAGCAGTTCAGGAATTTTTTCGGTATCAATCTCGGCCGGTGGTTTATGATCAGGTTGGTCCGTCATTATTACCTCCAGAAATAGTCATCCAATTTTCCATTTTTAATTAAAACTTTTTTCACCACGAAGGTATGAATATAAAAAAACCATTTATTGCCTTCGATTTATTCGTCTGATATCGGGATTTGATAGGATTTTTCAATCGGCATTTTCGCCAGTCGAATTTCGAGCAAGCCGTTGGTGTAGCCGGCTGATACAACTTCAGGATCGATGGGCGCCGGGAGATATAAAATTCTTTCGAAACGGCCGTATTGAATTTCAGCGAGCCGGTAAGTGGCGTCGTCGGTGCAATGCTTGGCAACCCGTCTGCCCTGAATTCTAACGGCCTTGCTGCTGATTTCAACTTCCAGATCATCTTTATCCACACCGGCAACCTCGGCAACGATAACGATCTCATCCGGCGTTTCGTTCATGTCCATCGGTGGTTTCCAGGTCCGTTCGCCAAACCTGAAGGCCGGACTCATCGATCGAAACATATCATCAATCGTTTTTTCCAGGTCAGAACCCAGATGACCAAAATCTTCGGCAATTCTAATTTTGATAAATTCCATCTCCGGCTCCTAAGTTCTATGGAAATTATTTGGTTATCTTCCGTAAATTCCAGATCAAAATAACACTGATTATTTGCTTTGTAAAGCTTGACAAGAATAGAGGGGTGATTAAATTTCAGTCGATACAAACGTTGTGCAAAAGGAGGTTCAACCATGGCAATCGCAAGATGGGATCCATTCCGAGACGTAGCGACCCTGCAGGACCGAATCAATCGAATCTTTAACGAGTCTTTTGGGCGCTCACGGGATCTGGACGAAGAGGTCAGTCTTTATGACTGGAGTCCCCCGGTTGATATTTATGAAACCGGCGATGGGGTCGTTCTGAAAGTTGAGCTCCCCGGCGTTAACAAAGACGACGTATCGGTCGAGGTTAAAGACAATGTGCTGACCCTCAAAGGGGAACGCCTGCTGGATCCGGAAATCAAAGATGAAAATTATTATCGCAAGGAAAGAAGTTTTGGTAAATTTAACCGCTCCTTTTCGCTCCAGGAGACGATCAAACCCGATCTGATCAAAGCATCATTTAAAAATGGGGTTCTGACGGTAGAAATTCCCAGACCCGAGGAGGAAAAACCGAAACAGATAACCGTCGATATTGATTAGAAAGCGAACATATCATCTTGTTATCGGTTCCCAGTACTTTTTGTATTTTGGTGTACTGGGAATTTTTTTACCTTTCTTCAACCTCTATTGCTTCCATTTGGGATTCAGCGGCCTACGAATCGGAATCCTATCCGCAGTGCGTTCGGTAGCACTCGTTTTTTTTCCCCTTATCTGGGGTGCGCTGGCCGATCGCCTCAATGCCCGCCGCCCGATCTATATTCTGTGTTGTTTCTGCAGCACCCTGATCTGGATGCTGTATCTTTTCACGGTTGATTTTGAGCCCATGCTGGCCATCACCATTTTTTACGGCATGTTTTTTTCCCCGATCATATCCTTTCTGGAAGCATTTACGATGGATATTCTGGGAAAGAAAAAAAAAAGTTACGGCCGAATCCGAGTCTGGGGATCCATCAGTTTTATCGTTGTCGTGCTTGTACTCGGTAAGATCATCGACCTGTATTCGGTGGAGATTATTGTCGTTCTGATCCTGGCCGGATCGTTGATGCTGTCGGTAATTTCCACCCAAATCCCCAAACTGGAGATCGCAAAAAAGAAACGATTGTCCAGGGACGCCAGAAGTCTGTTGGACAGAAACGTCCTTGTATTTCTGTTTTGTGCTTTTTTGATGCTGGTCAGCCACGGAGCATATTACGGATTTTTTTCGATTCACCTGGAAAATTTGGGGTTCGGAAGCAGCTTTATCGGGTTGACATGGGCACTGGCATCGGCCGCCGAGATCCTGGTCATGCTCCGATCGGATCAAATCTTTAACCGCTTTTCGATTAAGGCCGTCTTGATCTTTTCATTTATGGTCGCCGCCCTGCGGTGGTTCATTTTGTTCTTTGCTCAGTCGGCAGCAGCAATTTTACTTTCCCAGGTTCTGCACGCGGTAACATACGGCACATTTCACATCGCCAGCATCCTGTATATCGATCGCCTGGCGCCGGATAAAGCCAAGACCCTGGGCCAGGCAGTAAACAATGCTACCAGTTATGGCCTGGGCCTGATGGTGGGTTTCTTTTTTAACGGCTACTTGTACGAAATTACCGGATCCTTTGCCCTGTTTATGATCAGTTCCCTGATCGCCTTATCCGGCGGTCTGATTTTCTGGGGATTTTGTCTGGTGGATCGTAAAAGAAAGTAATGAGGACTGAGGGCTGAGGACTAAGTAACTATCGGATTTTTACAATCCGCAATCCGCAATCTAAAATCCGCAATCGAATCAGTCGCCCTTAGAGGGAAAAAACACATACCGCAGCCAGTGCAGCAAGGTATTGTCACCCAACAACTGCTTGTCCAGTTGATCCATTTCATCAAACAGGTTGGTCCTTTTTGAAAACCATTGCTCGCGGGTTGTGAAAGATTCTCCAGAATCAAGATGCTTGACAACCTGGGCCGGATTTCCGGCGGCAATACAATTTGAGGGGATGGAATTAACCACGACGGCTCCGGCGCCAATGATACTATTTTCGCCGATCGAAACGCCCTTGCAAACGATGGCGCTATCTCCGATCCAAACGTTATTTGCAATGTCAATTGGATCTGTTTTGCCGAATGCAATCCGGTTATAGACATCATGCCAATCGGAATCGGTAATATAGGCGCTGCTGGCGATCATGCAATTGTCACCGATGCTGATTTGTGAGGCTGAACTGATTCTAACTCCCGGACAGAGCAGACCATAATCGCCGATTCGAATTTCTCCCCTGACCCGTTTATCAGCCCAGACCGACAACCGCACCCGTTTATCCGCAGCAGCAATAATGAAAACATAGTCACCGATAACAATAGGGGAGCCGAATACTTCCATATGCCAGGGCCTGATAATTATCGGGGCTTTTCCAAGGGAGGAAAAATGGGGACGTAAAAAATGCCGGGTATAAAATCTTTGGAACTTCGTTAGCGCTCTTTTTAAAAAATATGGGCGGTGATCTTTCCGCACGAATTTTAATCCTATTAAGAATCGACAAACGGCGACAGCTCAGAGGTCGCCCAGAATTGATGATTGAAGAGCACACTTGCAGGCGTTAAATTGTAAATCGCATCCGCAGCCATCAGCGCCACCGCATTGGTCCAGGTAATTTTATCTTCCGGCCAGATGACCAGATCCGGACAGGTAAACCCGCACCAGTAGGATCCGTCTTCATACCGTCGCTCACAGATCCAATTAAACACAATCCCGGCCAGTTCATGGTTCCCCATACCCGCCAGGGTCAGCGTCAGCTCCGATGTTTCAGCAATGGTCACCCAGGGTTTATCCGATACACATCGCACACCCCGGTCCTCAATCACAAATTTTTTCCAGTATTTATCAAGCCGTTTTTGGGCATCATCGCCGGTAATAATACCGCAGAGAATGGGATAGAACCAATCCATAGAATAGCGCGATTTGGTCATATTAAACAAATAGGGCTTATGCTTTATAGCCTCAGCCAGTTTGTTCAGGGCAATTTCCCAGAGCGGCATGAAAAACCCCAGTATTTTTGCAATCGCCAGGGCGCACTTAATGCTCATGTAAATCGAGCTGGATCCTGTTAAAAGCGCCATGCGGTCAACGTTGCCTTCGGGGCTTATGGCCCAGTAAATTTCACCGCTGGGTGTTTGTAAGCTTAAGGCAAATTCAATGGCTCTTAGAAGTGTCGGCCACATTTGCGTTAAAAAAGCTTCGTCTGCGGTTATCAAATAATAGTGAAATAAGCCCACCGCAAAGTAGCAAGACAAATTGGCGTCTCTGGTCTTATCTTCGGCATTGCCTTGCCGGTATGCGGTGTACCAACTACCATCCTCCAGCTGCTTGGCGGCCAACCATTCAAAGGCCCGCTGGGATTCACTGAGATAGCCCCCCACACTGAGACCCATGCTGGATTCAACATGATCCCAGGGGTCTGTTTTTTGTCCCTCACACCACGGTATTTCTCCATCGGGTCTCTGGGTCCGGGCAATTAAGGCCGCCGCTTGAGCAACGCCAATGGAGGAGACCGGGGCTTGACGGCTACCGGATAATTTAATATCCATTAATGATCATGCCTCTCTTTTCGGGTTGATAAGGGAGAATTCATACATAGGAATCAGCGCTTATGCAAGAAGAATATGAAGCGATATTTCGACACAAAATCCACCGACTGGTGCAAAATCTAAATACACACGAGTGAGAGTTGGCAATTTGTAAACCATTTTTTCCACTTTCACGTCTATACAGCCAGAATACTTCATAAAAGGGGAATAAAAATGAAAAAAATCCTTTTCACGCCGGTCATGATTGCGCTGTCCGGTATAATTTTCAGCAATCAGGCTTTTACCGGCTCATTCGATCAGCGCCAGGCCCGGCAGCAAAAAAGGATCAGCAACGAAATTAATAATGATCAGCTTACCCGGCAGGAAGCACAACGTCTAAAATATGAGCAGCGTCAGATTCGCCGTCTACACCAATCCTATTCGCGCGATGGACAACTGACCTACCGGGAAGAGCGTCGCTTAAACCGCTTGCAGGATAGAACCGATCGGCAAATTACACGGTTAAAACAAAACAGCCGCCGCAGAAATCCATATTTGCAGCCGTATCGCCGCTATACTGAACCGTATCGCCGCTTATCTGATCCGTATCGCAGATACTGGCAGTAGAGGGCCCGGTCCTGGGCGTAAAGTTATTTTTGCCGGCTGGGGTGATTTTCCAATGAACGCGTAAAGGGTTCTAATTGAGAGCCAGTATATTGAAAATGGTTCACTGAAGCATTGTTCTCAAGTACAGACTTCCTTGTTGACACGAAACAATGAATTCATCAACTCATAATGTTTCTGGCTCGAAACCCCCTGGCGATCAAATGGCAGACCTTGTCATACAGGCCAGAGACGGAAATCGCCCGGCTTTTGAACAACTGATTGATCACTATCAGGGAGATATATACCGCTTGATTTACTATCGTATACGCAGCCGAATGGATGCTGAAGACCTTACCCAGGATGTATTCGTTCGGGCCTTTCGAAGCATTGCCCGAATTCGCGAGCCGCTTAAATTTCGCGGCTGGCTGTTTAGGATTGCGATTAATCGGGTAAACGACCATCTGCGCAAAAAAAGAGTCAGATCCATTTTTAAATCATCCGATGAAGGCCCGGACGCACAACCGGTGACAACCGAGTTTCAGGAGCCGCCCGAAGCGCTGGAGCAGGTTTTAAAAGAAGATTTCTGGCGACACATTGAACGGATTGCGAAGAAGCTGTCAAAAATGGAGCGCGAAGTATTTATGCTGCGGTTTATGGACAATTTAAATATAAATGAAATTGCCCAGATTTTGAAGAAAAGTGAAAGCACCGTTAAGACCCATCTTTATCGGGCATTGGCAAAATTCAAGAAAGAAAAAGGATTACGTCAATTTCTTCAGGAGGACTTAAGGTGATTATCCAAAACGCTAACGAACCCCACCTGGCAGAAGACGACATGCTCAAGGCGGTAATTGATGACACCGATCTGTCCCCGCTGCAGCAGCAACACCTGGCGCAATGTTCGCGGTGTCAATCACGCAGGGAGCGCCTCGAAAATGAATTGACCCATCTGGGGCAATTGGCTGAGCGTTATGCCCCGCAACCGCTGAGGCGCATTCGCGTGGCGGAAGACAAAGCCAGATCGTTTCTCTTAATCCGGAGATTTGCCGTCAGTGCGGCGGCTGTAGCGGCAGTTATTATCGTTGTGTGGGCAACGTTTTTGCTTCGAAGTCAACAGCAAGGTGGCATTGATAATCAAGCTCAAAATATGGTAGAAGCAGAAAGACTGATGACGGAGGTAAATGTGCTGGTAGAAAATGCCTTGCCACCGGTCTACCTGGATATTGTGGGCGAAACCAATTTGAACACGGATAAAGATTTTTTTGATTTTCTAATCCCGACAGATGAAGACGCTACCAGAATCTCCGCCTTGGCAAAGAAAGGATCAATATCATGTTAAAAAAGATCTGGGTTGGCATATTGCTGATTTTCCTGATCAACCTGCCGGGTTTAGCTGCCGGCCAGGACGTACCATCCGGGAAGTGGTGGTATAATCAAAAAGTGGTTAACAATCTCAATCTGACTCAAAAAGAGATCCGTCAGCTGGATCAACTATATGTTGACAGCCATCGCAAGCTTATCAATTTAAAAAATGCGGTGGAGCGCGAACAGTTTGAACTTGATACCCTGCTGGGGAAAAAGACGGTCGATGACGCCAAGGTCCGCAAACAATTCAAACAACTCGAAAGTGCCCGTACAAACCTGGCCGACGAGCGCCTGGGATTTGTTATTCGCGTCAGAGAAATTATCGGCGCCGAGCGTTTTCAGCAATTGAAGACGTCCTATAAAAATTGGCGTTGAGATTGCTTCGCCTCAATCGCCCCTTCTTTGGTTGTGATTGGAA
>Ga0316575_10000691_pt1 | contig 10050 bp, 10 predicted proteins | sample J5NA_FD_203072 | JGI IMG/M metagenome (GOLD analysis project Ga0316575, IMG submission 203072) | Rhizosphere microbial communities from salt marsh grasses in Alabama, United States - J5-7_050615r2r3 | ecosystem: Host-associated > Plants > Roots > Rhizosphere | place: USA: Alabama | collected... | reverse complement strand
TCTACTTGCCGCCTTACTCACCAAACCTTAACCTGATCGAAAGAATGTGGAAATTCGTAAAAAAGAAATGCTTGTACTCGAAGTACTATTCCGATTTTGATTCGTTCACAAAAACTATTTCACAATGTCTCGCAAAAACTGGTAACTATTATAAAAAGGAATTGAGTTCTTTTCTATCCCTAAACTTTCAATCATTTCCAAATTCGCAAATTATGACCGACTAAAGTATACCTTGCTTTCTGCTGTCACACCGCCTCTCTTGGCTCTATTCGACTGCGGGATCGCCGTCCCGGGCGCTTGGAGAGACCTGCTTGTACACGTATTAATTAATCCGAGAGTCGATCGATATTGTCGCAGTCAGATGGATAAGCTGCGATAAAATGTTATTTGCGCCCGCTTCAGTTCGTCAACCGTTTTCCGACAATAGATCTGCTCCTCACTGGAACCATAATCATACACGGAATCACTACTTTGTTCACAACCTTTCCCTGTACTCCTTGCATGCTCTCACGAATGCCTCAATCCATTTATCTTTACGGTGTTCATGTAACACAGAGCAGACAATGGGGTGAGACGCGTATTTGGAAAAAAATCAGACAATATAATGGCGGTTTAAGGTGTAGATTAAAATTAAACCTTTCTGTATCAAGCCATCAACCCCATTTGAGTCTTCGCCAATGCCGATGACTCTCGTGGAAGTGCTCGCAGAACTTAAAACCTGTGTGTGATATGGGGTAATGCTATTCGAGGAATACAGGCAACACCCTATACAAATTCGATCGGAACTACTTTAAGAGTAGTGATTAAAGGATCTCAATGTTATCTACCATAACCCAGAAAAGGAGGACCCCAGTGCCGACAGAAATGAAAGATGAAGAAAAAGGTGGAGAAGACCGTATTAAAAAAATGAAAGAAGAACAGCAAAAAGAGATTGAAAAAAAGGGGGTGGATGAAGTCGGTAAATATCCCGAAGCCGAGGGAGACACGAAAAAAGATGTTCCTCCGGGAACTTGATAGAGAATGACGCATTCCATCGATCGTCATCCTGACCCGCAGTCAAAACCTCTCAAACCTGGCGAAGCGCCGGGCCCCCAAGAGGTCGATGGTGAGAAATGAACCACCAACAGGTGACTTACACATCGTTTGTGGAGGAGTCCTCATGGCATCCGGTATGTTTTTGGAGAAAATCAAATCCGAAGGATTGGCGCATTTGTCCTACATCATCGGCCACCAGGGTCGGGCGGCCGTCATCGATCCGCGGCGAGACTGCCGTGTCTACCTGGATATCGCCAGCCGGCAGGGAGCGCGCATCGTATCCATCTTCGAAACCCACCGTAACGAGGACTACGTGATCGGGTCGAGGGATCTGGCGCGGCTGACCGGAGCGTCCATTTATCACGGCAGCCGCTTGGACTTTGAATACGGTCAACCGGTAGCCGAAGGGGACACGTTCGCACTCGGCGACCTCAGGCTGAGGATTCTGGACACTCCCGGTCACACCTTCGAAAGCATATCCATTGCGGTCAGCGACGCCGGCTTCGGCGAGGAACCGGTGGCCGTTTTTACCGGCGATGCCCTCTTTGTGGGTGATGTGGGGCGGACGGATTTTTTTCCTGATCAGGCGCAAGAGGTCGCTGGTCTTCTTTATGACAGCATTTTCGACAAGATTCTGCCTCTGGGCGACCACGTCATCCTGTACCCGGCTCATGGAGCCGGGTCGGTGTGCGGGGACGGAATGGCCGAGCGCGAATTTTCCACCCTCGGTCTGGAAAGACGTTTGAATCCGGTCCTTCAGAAAAAGAAGCGCGACGATTTTATTCGTTTCAAGATCAACGAGCATCACGACGCTCCGCCTTATTTCCGCCATATGGAAAAAGTCAACCTTGACGGCTCGGCCCGCCCGTTCGACGAGCTGACCGCTCCCCAGCCGTTGTCCGCCGACGCCTTCTATGAAAATTCGAGGCAAAACGCCGTTATCCTGGACGTCCGCAGGCCGGAAGCCATCGGCGGTGCCCTTATCCCCGGCAGTCTCGGAATCCCGCTGGAGATGATACCGGCCTTTGGTGGATGGTTTCTGCCCTACGACCGTGACCTCTTGATGGTTGTCGATGACTATGACGACGCTCAGAAGGCTTTCCAACTCCTGGCCAGAATCGGCTACGATCGCCTGGCAGGGTACCTGGAAGGGGGACTGCACGCCTGGGAGGTCAGCGGCCGGTCCTATGAGACCGTTCCCGCAGTGCACACCGGCGACCTCGTCCGGCGGATTGAAAACGAGGACGATTTCGTGCTGTTGGACGTGCGTAAAATGTCCGAATTCCGGGAACAGAGACTGCCAGGTGCTGTCCATGCTTATGTCGGTGAGCTGCCGGACAATCTCGACAAGGTTCCGCGGAACAAGCCGATCGTGACCTTTTGCGGTAGCGGCCAGCGGGCGATCATCGCCGCCACGATTCTCAAGAAAGCGGGGTATGAGTGGGTCGAGAACGGCCTGGGGTCCATGGCGGCCTGCGCAGCTGTCGGCTGTCCTTTGGTCGAGGGAGACGAATAGCGGCCGGAGCGACCGGAATTGTTCATCAGAAAATATCACAAAATTCCGAGGGAATGCGAACATGGCCGATGTTCTTGCCTGGAATAGGAAGTTGAATAAATCGGATACAGGCAGACGCTTGGAAAGGGAACTTTGGTGACGAATTTCAAATCTGGCGATAAGTGGAGAGTCTATAAATCCGGCCCCGTTTGTAAAGTGGTGACCCGTGCCGCCCTGCTGCTGTCGACGCTCGCCGCTGCGGTTGCGGCTGCGGCTGCCGAGGGCCCGCTGATACCAGCCGGCGATCCAACCATCTGGCAGATGAAAAGGTGGTCGCCCTACGCAGCCGGAATCGGTATCGGCGTGCTGAGCTGGCTTGTCTTTCTACTCTCGGATAACACACTCGGCGCCTCCGGATCGTATGCCAAAACAGCAGGTATGCTTGAAAAATTCCTGAGAGGTCGGAAGGTTGCGGAACGTGCCTACTACCGGGAAAATCCGCCCGAGATCGGCTGGGGCTGGATGCTCCTTGTCGGCGTGGTGATCGGCGCCTTCCTTTCGGCCTATTTGTCGGGAGATTTCCGATTGGGCATGATCCCCCCGATGTGGAAGGACCGTATCGGCACTGATGTCCTCTTGCGATGGCTGACTGCCTTTGGTGGCGGTATTCTGCTGGGGATCGGTTCCCGGTGGGCCGACGGTTGTACAAGCGGCCACGGCATTAGCGGAACGCTTCAGCTCGTCGTGAGCAGTTGGGTGGCTGTTATCTGTTTTTTCATCGGCGGGGTGATGACGGCCCTGATCATTTATCATTAACTCGGTCGGGAGGATGGCATGCTGAATAAACTACGTGAGCATACGCCCATCCAGATGACCCTCGGTTTACTGATGGGGATTTGCTTCGGTTTTCTGCTTCAAAAAGGCGGTGTGACGCATTACGGGATTATTATGGGCCAACTGCTGCTCAGCGACTGGACTGTCGTCACGGTCATGCTCAGCGCTGTCGTCACGGGCATGATCGGCATCTATCTTTTGCGAATACCCAGCCTTGTGAGGTTACACAAAAAATCAGGATCCTTCGGCTCGACCGTGATCGGGGGGTTGATATTCGGGATCGGCTTTGCCCTACTGGGGTACTGCCCAGGCACGGTCGCCGGAGCCGTCGGTCAGGGTTCCTTGGATGCCCTTCTGGGCGGTGTCTTGGGCATGCTCCTGGGCACGGCGATATACTCGATACTCTATGATCGTCTGGAAAGAAAAATTTTACATGTCGGTGAATTCGGCAAAATTACCCTGCCCCAGCTGCTCGGGGTCGGCCCGTGGCCGGTGATCTTGTCAAGCACTGCAGCCATCCTCCTTTTCATGATCATCCTCGAGCTGGCCGGAATCTGATTGACAATCGACATCGACGTGCCGGGAATCACCGTGTCCCATCCTGTCTATTCGGAACGTGACCGTTTTCGGCCAGAATATCCTCCGCAATTACCCATGATTGAGCGCTATCTTACGGGTTGACCGCACGATTGCAGATGAAGTCAAAATAGAGGGATAGGATGTATCAAGTACACGATCGAATCTATAGCAGAAACGGTTCACAAAATTTTGTCTTGGCAGATAAAATATCAGTTGATTGTTCGCTAATAAACATGAGTGCGTTTAGGAAAGGAGAAAGACATGCCAGATAAAGACGCTTATGTGCAAAAAATGCACGCAAAATTGGAAGAATGGAATGCCGAAATCGACAAACTAAATGCCAAGGTTGACAAGACGGAAGCTGAGTCGCGTCTCGAATATCAGAAAAAAATTGAAACTCTGAAGGAAAGACGTAAAGAGGTGGAAGAAAAGCTGGCGGAAGTGCGTCAGTCCAGCGAAGGCGCCTGGGAAGATTTGAAATCTGGTATTCAAAGTGCATGGGATTCCATGGAGGAGGCTCTTGAATCGGCACGGGCCAGATTCTAAGGGTCACAGCTATCGCAAACTGTTGGGGGGTGTCTTCCATTGAGTGACTTTAGACATTCGCCGTACTGGAAGGCTCGAAAGATGCTTTGATTAAACACCCCGGCTTCACTATAGACAACAATTCATCTCCTTTTCGCTTTTGCGGAAGGTCTTCTCTGTGCGAACAAACCGACCGGCCACCTGCTTGCCGCAGGCAATGGCGGTACGGTGTAGATTGCAATGCACATCACAAAATTCGTGCGTCATCCCACGATTCGCGAATATGGTTTGTATATTTCAGCAAAATCCGGTAAATGATAAATTTGCAAACATGGCCGATCAAAGCTCTGGTCGCCCTAAAAATCATCGGTTTGCTTATTTCAGATGGGACGTTGCATTACATCGACCGTATTATCCAGATAAAACCTCACCCAATTATTTCGGGCATTTTAAAATTAGGATAGGCAATGATTATAGCCGGACTCAAATTGACCTTACTGGGTATGGTGGTTGTCTTTTTCTTTCTTCTGTTGCTGATTCTTTTTGTCAAAATTTCCTATCGCTTTTTAGGTTCCGGGAGCGCCAGAGAAATTGCCGAGATTGAAGCTGCCGAACTGAAAAAAAGAATGCGATCTGCCTTGGCTGCAGATCATGAAAAGTTGGTGGCCATCATCAGCGCCGCCATTGCGACACACCGTGCTCGGAGATGATTTGCTGGATAAATTTTTACTATTTTTACGATCTACTTTTATTGGAGATTATGACTCATTATGAAAAAAATTCAATTTTTGGATACATCTCTGCGGGATGGGTTCCAATCGGTCTTTGGTGCACGCGCACTTACCGATGATTTCATTCCTGCTGTGCAAGCGGGAGTTCATGCCGGTATCGACCATATGGAGGCAGGCGGCGGCGCACGCTTTCAGGCCCTGTTTATGTATTGCGGGGAATCGGCTTTTGATATGATGGACCGTTTCCGTGAGGCAGCGGGACCGACAACCAAACTTCAGACCCTTGCCAGAGGCATCAATGTCGTTGCCCTTTCGGCTCAGCCGAAAGACATGATCGACCTTCACGCAAAGATGTTCAAAAAACACGGCATTACGCACATACGAAACTTTGACGCACTTAACGACGTTCATAATCTCATCTACTCCGGTGAGTGCATTAAAAGTGCCGGCCTGCACCACCAGGTGGTTGTCTCCATGATGGAATTACCGCCGGGCTGCAGCGGAGCCCACGATGCCCCGTTTTACATAAAAACGCTTCGGGAAATACTGGACTCCGGACTACCCTATGATTCCATCTGCTTCAAGGATGCTTCCGGGACATGTAATCCCAGTAAGGTTTACGAAACCATCAAGGCCGCTCGAAAACTTCTGGGAAAAGATACTACCATATGGGCTCATACCCATGAAACCGCCGGTGTGGGGATCACCCAATACAAAGCCGCTATTGAAGCTGGTTGCGACGGCGTAGACCTGGCCCGCACACCTCTTTCCGGCGGCACATGTCAGCCGGACATGCTTTCATTATGGCACGTATTGAAGGGCACCGATTACTATCTGGATATCGACGTTAAGAAGATCATGGAAGCCAACCGAGTGCTTCAGGAGTGCTTGCAGGACTACTTCTTTCCCCCTGAGGCGCAGAAAGTTTCGTCGGAAGTGATTCTTTCTCCCATGCCGGGGGGAGCCTTGACGGCGAATACGATGATGATGCGGGACACTGGAACGCTTGATCTCTATCCCAAGGTTATCGAAGCCATGTCCGAATGTGTGGCAAGGGGTGGATTCGGCACATCTGTCACTCCCGTATCGCAGTTTTATTTCCAGCAGGCCTATGCCAATGTAACCCAGGGCCCCTGGAAAAAAATGACCGATGGTTATGGGAAGATGGTGCTCGGTTACTTCGGCCGAACACCGGTGCCACCTGATCCGGAAATCGTCCGGATTGCCCAGGAGCAACTGGGCAAACCGATTTTCAATGGAGACCCGTTGGACGTTCTTGAACCCGGCATTCCCAAAGCCAGGGCGATTCTTGAAAAAGAAGGCCTGCCGGTCACCGATGAAAACATTTTCATCGTGGGTGCACTGGAAACCCCGGGAGGCAACAAGGGGCTCGATTTCTTAAGAGGACATAAGCCCATCAATGTTCGCAAGGTAACCGCTAAAACCGAGGAGGCTGTGCCCACGGCCGCCGCACCCGTTTCAACATCGGTAATAAGCGGGCCCGCCGATTACACAGTAACCGTGGAAGGAAAAGCGTACCAAGTCACAGTCGAACCGAGCACCGGTGAGGTGAAAACGGTAGAACCCGCGGCTGCCACCAAACCGGTGGACGTGGTAAGCGTCAATGCCAAATTACAGGGCATCGTTTACGAAATCTTCGTCTCTGTCGGTGACCGTGTGAATCGAGGCGATACGCTGGTGATTCTAGAAGCCATGAAAATGGAAACCCCTGTGGTGGCCCCCTGCGACGGCAGGGTGGCGTCGATAGAAGTGGAAAAAAACCAGGTCGTGAAACCCGAACAACTGGTGGCAACGATTGCATAAGCCGGGAGCCCCAATGATGAAAAATAAAAAGGCAGCCATCGGTTTGGCGCTCGTTGTTTCGGTTTTTATAATATCCGCCACGGTCTTGGCCACCAGCCCCTCGTCGCAAGAAAACTCTTCCCGTAAGGAATTGGCGCCCATGGGGACCATGATTGCCGAGTTCATCAAATCCACGGGTCTTTTCGGATACCTTTTCCCGGCATCCGGCAAATGGACCGAGGGAATCGGCGCGATGTTAATGGTCGGAGTCGGGCTATTGATGCTGTTTCTGGCGATCGGCAAGCGGTTCGAACCCCTGCTGCTTTTACCCATGAGCATTGGATGCATTTTGGCGAATATTCCGTTGGCAGGCATTACAGAACCGGGAGGGATTATTTACTATATCTACCAAATCGGCATCAAGACGGGGGCCTTTCCGTTGCTGGTCTTTATGGGCGTAGGCGCCATGACTGATTTTGGTCCGATGATCGCCAATCCCAAGACCGCCGTTTTAGGGGCAGCCGCACAGTTCGGCATCTTCAGCACCCTCATTGGAGCTCTGGTGTTAACGGAAATCGTTCCCGGAATCAATTTTGATCTTCTTGATGCGGCATCCATCGGCATTATCGGCGGGGCCGACGGGCCCACAGCCATCTTTCTGGCCAGCCAGCTCTCCCCCGATCTACTCGGTGCCATTGCTGTTGCTGCATACTCCTATATGGCCCTGGTTCCTATCATTCAGCCTCCCATCATGAGAGCGTTGACCAGTTCGGATGAGCGGAAGATCCGCATGACCCAATTGCGCTATGTGGGTAAAGTGGAAAAGATCGTCTTTCCGCTTATCGCCATCGGTTTGTGCATGTTTTTTCTGCCGTCGGCCGCACCCCTTATCGGTTTTTTCATGTTTGGGAACCTGATGAGGGAGTGCGGGGTTGTAGAACGCCTTTCAAAAACGACCCAGAACGCCCTAATCAATATCGTCACTATCTTTCTCGGGTTGGGAGTCGGTTCACGGTTGTCCGCAGAAAATTTTTTAAACTTGGAGACCTTGGGGATCTTGTTTCTGGGGGTCATCGCCTTCAGCATTGGAACAGCTTCCGGAATTTTGATGGCCAAACTCATGAACCAGTTTTCAAGTAACAAGATTAACCCATTGATTGGGTCGGCGGGTGTGTCCGCCGTACCCATGGCTGCCCGCGTCAGTCAAAAATTGGGAATAGAGGAAGACCCCGAAAACATGCTGTTAATGTTCGCTATGGGGCCTAACGTTTCCGGCGTAATCGGATCAGCGGTGGCAGCCGGCGTGCTGCTAACCTTGAAAAATCTTATGGTTTAAACGGCTCTGAACGGATGATGTGGCGTTTTTAGGAATCGTAAAAATCAACGCCAATAGATGGTTGCGATCCAATTTATTCGGAATAGATTCATCGGAGGAAAAAATGACAATACGTGTACTGATGTTCAGAAAGATGCCCCGCCTGTATGGTGGGATGGAGGCCGACCTGTTGCCTCAACTGGGTCCCTTGCTTGCCGAGGCGAGAAAATTGGCTTTTCGTCAGCCCGGATATATTTCAGGGGAAACCATGCGCAACGTGGCCGATCCCTATGAATTTTTAGTGATCAGCACCTGGAAATCCGTTGAAGACTGGGAACGGTGGTTCGCCAATGAAGACCGGGCGGAAATAGAAGGCAAAATCGATGCCGTATTGGGAGCGCCGACCGAGTACAGAGTCTACTCATACGATTAGCGCTTTAAAGGCGTTTCACATTTTTCGCTCTTGCGTTGGCAAATTCGGCATCTCCAGTCTGTTGTTAGTACATACTGGTACATTACTCCGGGATGGGGAGGAGCTCATCATGCTTACTGCCAAAGACGTCATGGTAACTTCATTTGATACAATTAATCAGGAAGCACCGGTTGAGCAGGCCATCACTCTGATCCATAAGGGCAAAGTGAGAGAAACCGGGCATAAAACCATCAGCCTTATTGTTGTTGATGATGTTGGCCAAATGACCGGGGTGATCACCATGTATGACATTCTTTACCATCTTCGACCGGACTTTTTAAATTTTGGTTTAGATGCTGATAAGTTCTCGTGGACGGGTCAACTCAACAAGTTTATCGATGCCATCAAAGATAAAAAGGTAAACCGGTTAATGAGCAGGAACGTGATGGGCGCACGGATCAATGACCATATCATCGTGATTTTGGATCAAATGATCAAAAACAGGTACCGCCGCCTACCGGTGCTGGAGGGGAACAAGCCCATCGGAATCATTTATATATCGGATATATATCATAAAATCTTTACGGTTAGATGATCAATGGGGCACCGGTAACAGTGGCCCGAAACCTTAAACGGTGTGATATTGGCAACAATCTCAATTCTGACCGCGCATGAGCCAGCCGGACATAAGTGTACGGCCTGATTGCCTCTAAAATCACCAAATCGGAAGGGTGCAATTGGACTCTGGCCTTATATCGAAAGAATTCAGGGGGGAACCAGGTTACGAGGCAATGCGCGTTTTTTAGTCCTTAAGTTCTGGCCGTTAATAGACGAATGAAGTCGCCATTGCCGGTTTTCCGAAGCGTTTTTGGTTAGGATACGCATATCCCCACCATTGAAACCGATCTGACCTACGATTACAAACATACCCGCAACAGCCACCAATCGATGACTGGACCCAATAAAAAAATCGACCCCTTGCTGACATTGCAGCTGGGATGCATACAATAACGACAGGGGCAAAATTGGCCGATCGTCAGGTATATGACGAAGATGGGCTGTTGATTTTCACGGATGAACAACAACGTCCGATCAACGATCAGCCGACCAATTTCACCTTGCATAGCATGCTGTATTTATAGCGGTATTGATGAACAGTCTTCGGCTTGGCACACTCGGCAGCGTAAACGCGAGTTTCGACCTATTTATTATGTCACGGACGGGGGGTACTTATGCAAGCAACTACGGCGAAACAGGTTCACGAGTTATTCGTTGAGCGGTTTAATGCGCAGGATGCGGACGGCTTAATCGAGTTGTACGA
>Ga0316575_10000690_pt1 | contig 10058 bp, 4 predicted proteins | sample J5NA_FD_203072 | JGI IMG/M metagenome (GOLD analysis project Ga0316575, IMG submission 203072) | Rhizosphere microbial communities from salt marsh grasses in Alabama, United States - J5-7_050615r2r3 | ecosystem: Host-associated > Plants > Roots > Rhizosphere | place: USA: Alabama | collected... | reverse complement strand
TATCGCGCTATTGAGCTTGCGAGTGTTCTGCGGCGCGGGTAGCTAACAGTTCCTTTGTCAAAAATACAACGGACAGCGCTGACAGAGAGTAACAAGGTCCCTGTCTATTCCGGTATTGGAGGAGTGGGCGCCAATGCCATTGGCGCCGGACGTTTTAGTGTTTTATGGATTTGTATTTCATTCTGGTCGGAGTGGCATTTTCACCTTTGCGGGCAATGAAATCGTCGTGGTATTCACTGTAGTTGCCTTCGAAAAATACCACTTCGCTGTCACCCTCGTAGGCGAGGATGTGCGTCGCCACGCGATCGAGAAACCAGCGATCGTGCGAGATAATCAAGGCGCTGCCGGGAAAGGCCAGAATGGCCTCTTCCAAGGCGCGCAAAGTCTCGACGTCCAGGTCGTTTGAAGGTTCGTCGAGCAGCAATACGTTGGCGCCCTGTTTCAGGGTGTTCGCAAGGTGCAATCGACCGCGTTCACCGCCCGACAATTCGCCAACTCTTTTTTGCTGGTCCGAGCCTTTAAAATTAAAGCGACCGAGATACGAGCGCGAACTCACTTCGTAATTGCCTATTTTCAATATGTCGGCGCCGCCGGAAATCGCTTCCCAAACGCTTTTGTCGTTGTCCAGATTTTCCCGACCCTGTTCCACGTAGGCGACATTGACGGTCTCGCCGACCACAACGTCACCGCTGTCCGGCTTTTCTTCGCCGGCGATCATGCGAAACAGGGTGGACTTGCCCGCGCCGTTGCCGCCGATGATGCCGACAATCGCCCCTTTGGGAACAGTGAAGCTCAGATTGTCGATCAATTGCCGCTCGCCGAAGCCTTTACTGACCTTGTGAAATTCGATGACCTTGTCGCCGAGTCGCTCGCCGGGCGGAATGTAAATTTCATTGGTCTCATTGCGCTTTTGAAAATCCTGACTTTGCATTTCCTCGAAACGCGCCAGGCGAGCCTTGTTTTTCGCCTGTCTGCCCTTGGGATTTTTGCGCACCCATTCGAGTTCCGCTTTGACCGCTTTTTCGCGCGCCGCTTCGCTGCGCTCTTCCTGCGCAAGTCGCTGTTCTTTTTGTTCCAGCCAGTTGGTGTAATTGCCCTCGTAGGGGATGCCGTGGCCGCGGTCGAGTTCCAGGATCCAGCCGGCGACGTTGTCGAGGAAGTAGCGATCGTGGGTGATCGCGACGACGGTGCCGCTGAATTCCTTTAAAAAGCGCTCCAGCCAGAACACCGATTCGGCGTCGAGGTGGTTGGTCGGTTCGTCGAGCAGCAGCATGTCCGGCCGCGACAGCAACAGACGACACAGCGCCACGCGCCGGCGTTCACCACCGGAGAGCTGTGCAACCGCGGCGTCCCAGGGCGGAAGTCGCAGCGCGTCGGCGGCAACTTCCAGCGTGTGTTCCAGATTGTGGGCGTCCCAGGCCTGAATGATGTCTTCGTAACGGGCCTGCTTTTTGGCGAGTTCGTCAAAATCGGCGTCGGGCTCGGCGTAGGCGGCGTAGACCTCGTCCAGCCCTCGCAGCGCGTCGACCGCTTCCCGCATGCCCTCCTCGATATTGCCGCGCACGTCCTTGGCCGGATCGAGTTGCGGTTCCTGCGGCAGGTAGCCGACTTTGATGTCCGGCATCGGCCGGGCTTCGCCGTGAATGTCGGTATCGAGGCCGGCCATGATGCGCAGCAGGGTGGACTTGCCGGCGCCATTCAGGCCGAGTACGCCGATCTTGGCGCCCGGGAAAAAGGACAGCGAGATGTTTTTCAGAATTTCGCGTTTGGGCGGCACGATTTTGCTCACCCGGTTCATTGTGTAGACGTATTGAGCCACTGCAGATCCCCTTGTTCGAGTCGGCGCAAAATAGCCTAAGGCCAGGGCGAAGGCAAATTGAAACTGCAGCCGAAATCGAATCCTCGATTTTGTTCGCGCCGGGCGCATTGGCGCCCGATTCTTCGGCGATGGCGCGGCGCACAACTGTGACCTGGATCACTTACTCTGCCCTGCGATACCGAGGATCATGGCTTTGCGGGGATTTGCAATTGACTTGAGGTCACTTGCGTTTTACGATGCCTTGCTATCTTGTATACAAGTATTCGATCGCTCCGTTTCGGTTCTCGTCGTCGCACAATAAATATGTGAACCGTTCCAGAGCAGCGCCGGGCTTACAAAGCGTCTCAACTTTCTCCATCGCGACCCGGTCAAACGTGTTATTGAATTGAGTCGGCCTCGCCTTGTCGGCGCCTGCCAGCGCCCCGGGAAGACAGGTTTTCTCCGAGTGTGTCGGCCGACAGCATCAGTTTTCCCCGCGTCGCGCAAGCGTGTGTGTCGAGCGCGTCGAATTGCGCGGGGTCGGTTTAAGGACAAGTCGTCGGGCGTATTTTGATCGGCGATCAGACAGGGACGACATCTGTGTGGGTCACGCAAATACTTTTGTGGTGATTTCTTCTCTTACGTTTTAGGCGCCCCTCGGGGCGCCTCTTTTCTTTGTGCCGGCCCGCCTTGATGGTCGCAACAATCGCCGTCCGTGGTGATTGTTCAAACAGTGCTTAGCGGCCCCTGTAGAATATCGGCTTTTGCCCATCGGAAGCGCGCGTGGAATCCATCGAGCTTAAAACCGCTCTGTCCAGCCTGACGTCGGATACTCTGATCCTGACTGCCAACCGCAGACTCGCGCGCCGGGTCGAGTCTGTCTATGCCGCGCTGCGGGTCGAGCGTCGGTCCGGCAGGGCCTGGGACAGCATCCAGTGCTACTCGCTCGACGAGTGGTGGCGCAGTCGTTGGGCGACATTCCAGCAGGCCAATCGCGCTGCCGAATTTCGCTTGGCGCTGCTGAGCGATGCGCAGGAAAGCCGCCTTTGGCGCGACTGCGGCCGCGAGCTGACCCGCGAATTTGAATTGCTCGACGGCGAGCGCAGCGCGGATGCAGCGCAGAGTGCCTGGAAAACGCTGCGCTTGTGGGACCTCGATGTCGAGACATTGTCGGCGGACATGGCGGAAGTGCGGCTGCTACAACAGTGGGTCGCAAATTACCGCCGTCTGTGTCGAGAGCTCCGGCTCAGCGATGCGAGCGACGCCGCGCGCACCCTGGTCGAGTTCTACTGTGCCGATCGGGAAGGGGCGCCGGCGCAACTGCTTTTGTACGGCTTTGCCGACATCGCCCCACTGTGGCAGCGACTCTTCAAGCACTGGCGCGACGGAGGCTGCAGCGTCGCGGAAATTTCGGTGGCGAGAAACGCCAGGGTCAGCCGCCGCGCCTGTCTCGACATCGGCGATGAGATTCGCAGTGCCGCCCGCTGGGCGGCCGACTGCCTTGCCGGGAACCGCGAGTTGCGTGTCGGCATCGTCGTGCCGCAACTGGCTGCGCTCAGGTCGAGGGTCGAGCGCGTCTTCCACGCCGAATTCTCGCCGCGTCAGCTCGACGCGCGGTTTGCGCGGCGCGCGCCGCCCTTCAATATCTCGGCATCGGAATCGCTCGCCAGCACGCCACCGATTGCCGCTGCACTCAATCTGCTGGAATTGAATCGCGAGCGCATCGATGTGGAGGTGCTGGGCGAGATTCTGCATTCGCCTTTTTTCGGCGACGACGCCGAACTCGGCGCGCGTTCGCGTCTGCACACCGAACTCGCCTGCCTGGCACCGGACCTCCGCGTGTCCCTGCTGCGGGCCCGCGCTGCGGAGCGGGGCGATTTGAGCGGGCTGCACCGTTCGCTGCAGTCGATGCAGGCGCAAAAGGCGCCGCAATCCGCCAGTGCCAGCCGTTGGGCACAGTGCTTTCAACTGCAGTTGCAAGCGCTGGAATGGCCCGCTGAACGCGTCCCGGATACCTTCGAGTACCAGCAATTGCAAAAATGGCCCGAGGTGCTCAAGCGTTTTGCCGCGCTGGACACGGTGCTGTCGCAGCCGCTGTCTCTCGCCGAGGCCCTGCGCGAGCTGCGCCGTTGCGCCGAACTCCCTTTTCACGCCGAAACGCCGGACTCTCCGCTGCAGATACTCGGTTTGCTGGAGGCCGAAGGCCTCGAGTTTGACCGTCTCTGGGTGATGAATCTGGACGCGTCGCGCTGGCCGCAGCCACCGGCACCAAATCCCTTTTTGCCGCTTGCCCTGCAAGTGGCCGCCAGGATGCCGCGCGCCTCTGCCGCCGGTGAACTCGAATACGCCAGGCGCCTGACCGCCGTGCTGCAGACCAGCGCCGACGAGGTGGTCTTCAGTTGGCCGAGAGCGGAAGCCGAAAGTCAGCTGCGGGTCTCGCCCCTGATTCGCCAATTTGTCGAGGACGAGGACGTGGTCGAGCCGCTGCGGCGGCGAGAGGGCGAAGCGTCACTGTTGGAAGCCTGGGATGGCGGTGAGCCCTGCCCGCTGGCGGCGGAGGAGCGTGTCGGTGGGGGCGCCGAGTTGTTGCGCGATCAGGCGGCATGCGGCTTTCAGGCCTTCGCTCGCCACCGTCTCGGCGCCCGCAATCCGGAACCCTTCGGGCCGGGCGTCAGCGCGCGCGAACAGGGCTTATTGCTGCACAGCAGTCTCGATCTGCTTTGGAAATCGTTGGGCAAGCACGCGCGCTTGTGTGCGCTCGATGACGGCAGTCTTCGGCGCGAGATAGATGCCGCAATCGCCGCGGCCTGGCGGCGCCTGCGCTTCGAACGCGAGATTGGCGAGCGCTGGCAGAAGATCGAAAGCGAGCGTTTGTCGTCGCTGCTGTGGCGCTGGATGCAACTGGAAAAAGGGCGGGCCGCGTTTAGCGTCGCACAGCGAGAACAAAAGTTGGCGCTGCAACTGTCCGGGCTGGAGTTGCGCCTGCGACCGGATCGAGTCGACGAACTGGCGGATGGCAGTTTATTGGTACTCGACTACAAATCGGGCGATCACGGCGCGCGCGAATGGGAGGGCGAGCGCCCCGACGAACCGCAACTGCCGCTCTATCTGCTCGCCGAAGGCGAGCGCGTCCGGGCGCTGTCCTTTGCGCTCATCGGCGCGAAAACACTGGGTTTCAAAGGCGTGTCGGAAAGCGAGCTGAATATCGCAGGAATCGAGAGCCTGGAGGCGATGAAAATCGCACCGGCGCCGTCCTGGCCAGAGCTGGTCGCCCTTTGGAAAGAGCAGCTGAACGCGCTGGCGGAGGACTTTGTGGGCGGAGCGGCGGCCATCAATCCCAAGAAAGGCGCCTCGACCTGTGCCCGCTGCGATCTGCAGGGGTTGTGCCGTGTCGCCGAGATCGGGGTGGCTGCCGACGGTGACGAAGACGAGGGCCTGCTGTCGTGAACACCGCTCCCGATCAGGCGCAGCGCGAGCGCGCACTCGACATCGATGCCAGCTTCCTGGTCGAAGCGCCTGCCGGCAGCGGCAAAACCGAATTGTTGACCCAGCGCATTCTCGCCCTGCTGGCGAGGGTGGAGCGGCCGGAAGAAATTCTCGCGATTACTTTCACCCGCAAGGCGGCCAGCGAGATGCAGCAACGCGTCGACGACGCACTGCGCGCGGGCCTGCAAAGCAATCCTCCCGAGGACCCGCATCTGCGCCGACGCTGGCAATTGGCGCGCGCCGCTCTGGACGCGGACCGACGCGGCGACTGGCAGTTGCTGGACAATCCAGGGCGCGTACAGATTCGCACCTTCGACAGCTTTTGCGGCGCATTGACGCGTCGCATGCCGCTGTTGAGTCAAATGGGCAGCGGCCAGAGCATCGTCGACGATCCGAGCGAACTCCACGAGGCGGCGGCGCTGTCGCTGCTGGCGCAGCTCGACGGCGACAGCGACATCGCCGACGAATTGGGTCGCCTCTTGTTGCATCTCGACAACAAGGCCGAGCGCCTGCAAAAGCTGCTCGCCAATCTGCTCGCCAAACGGGAAAACTGGATGTCGCTCGGTCGCTTGGACAGTCGCCATCGGCCATTTTTGGAAGAACACTTCCAGCACGTGCTCGACGATCTCGTCGCCGATATCCATGCGCTGTTGCCGGTGGAGCTGGCCGAGACCCTGGTCGAAATGGCCGTGTTTGCCGCCGGCAATTTAGCGCAGGAACAATCGACATCGCCGCTGTGCGCCTGGGTGAACGGAGACGTCTCGGAATTTCCGCCGGGCAGCGACGAGCGTGGCATCGAACTTTGGAAAGGGCTCCACTGCCTGCTCTTCACCAACAAAAATGAATTGCGCAAGGCCGCGGGCATCACCAAGAAAAACGGCTTTCCTGCGGACAAGGATGCCGACAATGTGGCGATGAAGGCGCGCATGAAGGAAGTGCTCGCCGATCTGGAAGCGGCTCCGCAGCTTTGCGCGGCGCTGCAGCAAATTCAATTTCTGCCCAGTTCAAGCATCGCCGACGAAGAGTGGAATATTCTCGCCGACCTGACACAAGTGCTGCCGCATTTGCTTGCCCACCTGCAACTGACATTTCGCGAAAGCGGACAAGTTGACCACGCGGAAATTGCGCTGCGCGCGAGTCTCGCGCTCGGCGACGATTTGCAACCCAGCGACCTAGCGCTGCATCTGGATTACCGAATTCGCCACATACTCGTCGACGAATTTCAGGACACCTCCTCGCGGCAGTGGCAATTGCTCGAACAATTGACGCGAGGCTGGCAAAGCGGCGACGGCCGCACGATGTTTTGTGTCGGCGACGCGATGCAATCGATTTACGGTTTTCGCATGGCCCAGGTCGGATTATTTTTGCATGCGAAACAACAGGGCATCGGCGGCATTGCACTGGAAGTATTGCGTCTGTCTGCGAATTTCCGATCCCGGGCCACGCTGGTTGAGTGGAACAATTCCCTGTTTTCCAATTGCTTTCCCAAAGAAGTCAGCGTCGCGCGCGGCGCGGTTCCTTTCAGCCCGGCGACGGCGGTGCGAGATGCCGCGAACGAAGGACCGCGCTGCTTCGGATTTGGCGGCGAGGAAGCCGACGCGGACGAAGCGGACTATATTGCGCAACGCATTGCGTCACTGCAAAAAGAACATCCGCAATGGACGATTGCGGTTCTGGCAAGTCAGCGTCGTCAATTGCATCGCATCGTCGAAGCACTGCAGCGAAATAAAATTCGCTATCGTGCCGTGGATCTGGAAGCGCTCGCCAGCAAACCGGTGGTGCAGGATCTCTTGTCCCTGACGCGCGCTTTGGCGCGTCCCGCCGATCGAATTGCCTGGCTGTCGATATTGCGCGCGCCCTGGTGTGGATTGAATTTGGCCGACTTGCACGTGCTTGCCAATCGCACGCGCGCGGACGCGTCTGCTGAAGTCATCGATCAAATTGAACAGTGTCTGGCGGAAAATCAGACACCGGAACAATGCTTGAGTCCCGACGGCCACCGCCGCTTGCAAAAATTGTATGCGCACATGTCGTTGTGGCTCGCGCAGCGCAAACGCTACCGAGTGCGCGATTGGGTCGAGTCGTGCTGGCGTGCACTCGGGGGCCAGCTGTGTTTGCAAAGTGACGAGGAATTCGACAACGCCGAAGCGTATTGGGAGTTGCTGGAGGAGTTCGATGAACTCAATTTGCAGGAGCTGCAAACTCGTCTGGCCAAACTCTACGCCAGGCCCGATCCGCAGGCCTCCGAATCGCTGCAGTTGATGACCATTCACAAGGCCAAAGGTTTGGAGTTTGACGTGGTATTTCTGCCGCAATTGCAAAGCGGTCGCGGCAGAAGTGACAGCGAATTATTTCTTTGGGAAGAGCGGCTGCGCAACGACGGCAGCAGTGAGTGGTTTGTCGCCGCGACCAGCGAAACCGGCAGCAAACAACATCCCAATTATCTGTGGCTGAACGAGGAATCGAAAAAAAGAGAACAGCTGGAGCGCGCCCGCCTGCTTTACGTCGCCTGCACACGCGCGCGTGAACAATTGTTTTTGTGCTCATCGCTGAAAGAAGATAAAAAGTCGCCGGGCGAGTGGCGAGCACCTTCGTCGAATTCGATGTTGAGTTACCTGTGGCCGACATTTTGTGCCGAACTGGAGCTGCCGACAGTGAGCGCGCGCGAACCGACGGCCGCGCAGCAATTGTCCGGTCGGCGTCTGCGAACCGATGCCACTGTTGAGACTCCCACAGAGCGACTTCTTTTTTCGCACAGTGATGACGAAGACATTTTTCGCAATGAAAAATTTGTATTTGAATTGCAGGACGATGACGCGCGCATACTCGGCAGTGTGTGCCACGGCATCATTCACCAGATGGCCGAACTCGGCTGGCAGCAGTGGTGGAAGGACTACCGATCAGAGAACTGGTTGTCGAGCTGGCGCGCACAGCTTTTGAGCCTGGGTATGGCCTCAGCCGCGCTGGACGAAGCCTTGCAAACCATTCGCGACCGCGTAGAGGGATTTCGACAGGACAACAATCTGCAGTGGATGTTCGACAGTCGCCATCGGCAATTAAAAAGCGAATACGAAATTCATTACCTGGATGCCAGTGACGCGCCGAGAAAATATATTCTGGATCTCGTGATTGTCGATGACGAATCGCGGGTGCACTTGATAGATTTTAAATTCGCCAGACCCGATACAGGACAGTCACTCGGCGATTTTCTCGACCAAAACCTGGCCGAGTATTCGTCGATAATGCAGCGCTACACTCATGCACTGGAGCAGCTTGGGTATCAAAAAATTCGCACGCGGCTGTATTTTCCTCTGCTCGGCGAGTGGGCGGAATACAGCGTCTAGCAAAACGATCTGTGCGAGTGTTGCGGCCTCGCCTACGTTTTTCAGAGCTTCCCTAGGCGCAAAATATTGCCCGCTCAAGAAGTGCTGGCAATGAGCTTGTCGATAAATGCATCGGTGTCGGGGTTGATGATTTGCCGGGCGGGATCCGCTTCGAACCAGTTGAGCACTTTTTTGATTCCCTCGGCAAAAGGAATGCTGGCTTTGAAATCTGGAACCAGCGCTTTTATCTTGCTGTTATCGAACACGGTATTTTCGGTTTTGTCTCCGAACAGGGTGCCGACGTAGTCGGAATCCAGTTGGCAGATTTTATCCGAGGTGACGTGTACGATATTCGCTTCGCACCCCAGTGCAGCGGCGGTTAAACGATAGACTTCGTTCCAGGTGAGGTATTCGTCCGAGGTAATGTGATAGTCCTCGCCGATGGACTTGGAGTTGCCTAGCAGACCGCACAGCGCCAGCGCAAAATCTTCGGCGTGGGTCAGCGTCCACAGACTGGTTCCATCGCCTTGAACGACAACTTTTTTCCCCGCCTTCATTCTCGCCACCGTGGTGTACTCGGTTTCGCCACCAATGGTCAGCGGAATGCGACGACCGTAAGTATGGGAAGGTCGCACAATTGTCACCGGAAATTGATCGCTGCGATATTTGTTGAGCAAATAATTCTCTGCGGCGATTTTGTCGCGCGAGTACTGCCAGAAAGGGTTGGCAAGCGGTGTCTTTTCGGTGATAAACAGGCTCGGTCCCGGCTTTTGATAGCATGACGCCGAACTGATAAATACAAACTGCCCCGTCTTGTCCCGGAACAATTCGAAGTCTCTGGCAACATGGTCTTCGGTGAATGCGATCCAGTCGACGACGGCATCCCATTTTGTCCCCGACAACAATTGTTTCATTGCCGCGAGATCGTGAATGTCACCGCGCAAAAATTGGGCGCCCTCGAGTTCCGCACAGTGACCGCTGCGGTTGAGAAGAGTGAGAGAGTGGCCGCGACGCAGCAGAAGTTGGCTGACGGACAAACTGATGTTGCCGGTACCGCCGATAAATAAAATGTTCAATGGCGTCCTCCTTAATGAGGTTCGATGCTGCGCTTAATTTCGTGTTGCGTTACCCGCGATAAAAAGTCGCCGCGGTTCTCGCCCGGGACAAATGTGCCCGTCCCGCTCAGGGCTTTCTGCCAGGCTCAGGGCTTTCTGTCCCGCTCAGGGCTTCGCTTGCTTCTTCAGGCTGCGGCAATCGCGCAATTCGCGAGCCCAAAAATGCGTCGCGCCGACGACCGCGGCTGGCATGGCAATAATATTGACGATTGGAATCATGCTGCAGAACATCACCGAGCCGCCAAAGGCCAGGCTGGAGCGCATGCGAATATAAAGTAAATTGCGCAGTTCGGAAAATTCAATCTGGTTGTTGTCGGCGGGGTAGTCCGCGTACTG
>Ga0316575_10000689_pt1 | contig 10067 bp, 7 predicted proteins | sample J5NA_FD_203072 | JGI IMG/M metagenome (GOLD analysis project Ga0316575, IMG submission 203072) | Rhizosphere microbial communities from salt marsh grasses in Alabama, United States - J5-7_050615r2r3 | ecosystem: Host-associated > Plants > Roots > Rhizosphere | place: USA: Alabama | collected... | reverse complement strand
TTTGTTATGTTTTTAATACCGACCGTTCGGTTTATATAAACCATAAAAAATTTTATCGCGTTTTCAACTGATTATAAATTCCGTCCCAGATACTTCGTATCTCTTCCAACATCGCGCCTACCGACCCGTTTGCCATTATGATACGAATCCCGACCCCGTCGGTTACCGCAATGAACAGTTTTGAAATCTGCTCATCACTCATCGGTGAACTGATCTCTCCCTTTGCACGTGCAATACTGACGACACGTGTCCATGCCCTGATCTCGCCGGCCTGATGTTCGGCAAGCTTTTTAAGGAATGCAGGGAAATGCCGTGCTCCTTCGATCATGAGGAAGATATAATTTCTGTCAACGAGGATGTTGTAATCGAACTCTTCCGCGGCTTTCGCCTTTCTATTAACCAACTCAAGGGTGTCCTGACTGAACTGATAAAGTGATTCTTCAGAACATGATGAATAATCCACTACCATCAAATCTTCGTAATAAGCTTCGATAAGCGCTTCAAAGAGAAGCTCCTTGCTCTTGAAATAGTGGTAAAATGCCCCTTTCGACATCCCGGTCGCTTCAACGATCCTGCTCAGGGTTACCCCTTTATAGCTGTCGCTCAGAAAAAGTCCAAGTGCAATTTTTAATATGTGTTCACGTGTGTTTTTCATAAAACCGACCGTTTGGTTTGTTTTAAATATACCCGCTTTTTACAAAAAGTCAATCTTTTTTTTGCAATGGAAGTACAATTCGGGCAAGTACCTGATTTCAAAGTCGCAAACTTTTACCGACAACTAGAACCGGCACGCATCGCACTGTGCCGGTTCGGCGGGAACGATGGTCAGGCGACTGATCTCCGCCCCGGTACGAAACACCCGTACCGCGACCGTTTCCTCACCGCGCGCCCTGCTGTATCGGGCTACGAATCGTGCGGCAGTTTCAATAATCGCATCATTTACCTCGCCTCTCACTACGCCGAGCGGACCGGTGATATCTGCAGGTTCAAGCTGCACATCACCCGGAGTGACTATCTTTTCGAGAATTCCGTTTTCATAGTCATCCCGTGCGACGACAAGGCGACACCGGTCGCCGAGAATAAAGTGACGTCCGTATGCCACCAGGATAAAATCTTCAAAGTCAAACTGTGGAAATTTTTGGGCGAGTACATGATACCGCTGCGACGGTCCCTCGTTCGTGAGAAGACATCCCCCGGCAGGCGGGTTGTGCCGAAGCCCGTAAGTGCGCGCATATTCAAGTTGCGGTTTTCTCCCCCGGCCATGCCATGCGAAAAGTTTCGAACGATCGACAAGACCTTCTTTTTCGGGAATCGTCTCTTCAAGCATCTGTGCGCTGAGCGGCCGCAGTAACCGTCCGTCAAGCCCCGTCCGCCTTACGATCATCTGTAAACATTCAAGCCGCTGCGACTTCGGTCGCTGGCCGATAACTTCACCGGTGGCGATAAAGGCCGCACCGTACTCCTCCATCACCGGTTTCGCCTTCACCAGCCGATGGATGCGGCAGTCAAGACACGGATTGGCATTCTTTCCGAATCCCCACTGCGGCGCACGCACCATTTCCATGAACTCCGGTCCCTCCTCTTCAATCCGCAGTGGAATATCGAGGCGTTCGGCATAATCACGAATGAGCGAATGCGGTAGTCCAAAACCGGAATAAAAAGGGAGGACATAGTGAAGGGCAATAACATTCAGCCCCATGCTTTTAAGCAGATGTGCGGTGACCATACTGTCGAGTCCGCCGCTGAACATGACAAGACCATCGTAGTGCCGACCAATCAATGCTTTTTATCCGGTTGTTTGTCCTCATCGATACCGTAAAAAAGCCTGAGCGCCGTTTGATGCATTGCGATGGTTCGGGGAGCCAATTGTCTGATGGTTGAGAGAAATTCCACATACCCCTCGATATGGGGTTTATCCGCAGGTTTTTCGTTTTCTTCGGCCCACTTGAAATAACCGCTCACTGCATTTGAGTAATTTTTTACCGTCCGCTCACTGAGTCCCTGATCCTGAAGCGTGGTAATGAATTTTTCGAGCGGTTCATTGGACGTCGATTCTTCTTCAGGGACCTTTCCGGCAGAACTCCCGAATTTTTTCAACATCTCCAGGTGGGGTTTTGACGGAGCGATATGCTGAAAAAAGAGCGTTACCGGAACAAGCCGCATTTCGGGTGCTTCCGAGATGAATGAATGTACATCCGCCAGGGACAGATTTCTCGGGTTTCCGGGATGCGCTTCAAGAAATGACTTGAGAATTGCCCAGTACTGCTTGCGTGTATCCCCGTCAAATTTAAGATTTGCAAGGACTTCAAGGTACTTTTCGAGCCAGAATGTCAACCACTGATGAGGTTTACGGAATGTCTGCATTTTCATAGTAGGCACCGTCGATTAATAAAGACCAAAGATACATAGTGTTACAGAAAAAAATCAAGCGCAAAGGCCGACATTTTCCTTTGTGACTGCCGGCGAACTCTTCCACAATTTCCGGATTGTATACGGATCCGGAGATCTTCAAAAGCTTTTCGTTTCTTCGTGCCGCCGTTCATTCCACTGTAAGTATACCATTCATCTCACGCTACTGCACTGAATACACATTTTCTGCAACCGTACCGAGCAATTTTTTAAGCGGTTGTAATGTGCATTCATCACGAATTGTCCCCAAATGGCGATGCGGCCTTTACAAAAACCGGGTTGCCGAAGGGAAAATGACTTCGGAAAACAGGGAGTCACCTTCTTGAGCACATCCGGTCCTCCGGTCGATGCTCCAATAAGTACCGGATGGGGGTAACGGTGCAGGGCTGCAGGTATCTGGGCCGAGGAAGAATTGGCATTCGAAAAACCTGAGTTCTTTAATGGTAATAAACACCCTACGCTTATTTAGGAGCGAATGCGCATATTACATTATGGACTCCTTAGAATACCTTGTGCGTAAAAAGGTAGGAAGCAAACCGGATATATAAAGGCAACCGTTTTTCTACTGCTAAAAAGTTATACTGTATCTTGCATATAAGGGATGAGTCCATATATAAAGAACCGCTGTGACAACATCTTACGCATATCACTCATACCCAACTGCGTAATCAGGGTAATGACCCATACATTGACTCATGCGCAGGAAAGCAGGTTAACAAACTATAGCATGATCACTTCGGCCAGAGCAGCCGGAGATATACTCCGTAAATGGCGAGCAGGAGCGCTCCGTCAAATCGTCCCAGTCTGAACTTCCTGAGCATGAGAGGGATCAGAAGTACTGCGATACCCGCCATGAATCCGAGATCCATCATGGTAATACCCTGTCCGTGCAGAGGTGTAATCACGGCGGTGATACCGAGTATCGAGAGAATATTGAAAATGTTCGATCCTATGATATTACCAACAGCTATATCCTCCTGTTTGCGGAGTGCCGCGACAACCGAGGTGGCGAGTTCGGGAAGGCTGGTCCCGAATGCAACGATCGTAAGTCCGATAACCGCCTCTGAAACGTGAAGCAGTTTGGCAAGACCGACGGCCCCCCTGACGAAAAAATTCGATCCGACAACCAGCATTCCCATTCCCCCGATCACGAGCAACAGTTCCAGAAAGATGCTTTCCCGCCTGTTCAGCTCGAGATCATCCGCGGAAACTTCGTCGGGATGCCTGCGCGAATACCACACGGTAAAACTGACATACGAGATAATTCCGATTGTAAGCAGGACGCCTTCAAAACGGCTGACGGTATTGTCGCGCAGCAGAAACAGAAGGAGCAGTGAAATCGCCACCAGAATAGGCGCATCTATCCGCAGTACCTGTTTGTGCACCTTGATCGGTCGTATCAGAGCCGACAGGCCGAGTATCACCGCGATGTTGAAAATATTGGAACCGACGACATTGCCGATCGCAAGATTTCCGAATCCCTTGAGGCCTGAAGTAACACTGACCACCAGTTCCGGCGCACTGGTTCCGAATGCTACAACGGTAAGCCCCACGACAAGCGGTTTGATCCCGAACCGGAGTGCCAGTTGCGAGCTTCCCCGGACGAGAAACTCTGCGCCAAAGTAAAGCAGCACGAAACCGGCCAGTATGAAAAACAGAATGGAGAGCATGATTCATTTCCTGTCTGTGCGGATTCCTCTGCCCTTGATCGGACAGCGGCAGGCACGACGTGAAAATAATAGATTGAGCCTGTTCAATGCGATACCTTCACCACATGCACAGGTTCCCTGTACTGTGTGCAGAATACAGGAGAATACACTTTTTACGCCGTATGATTGATCAGCATCCGTTGTGGGTATATATTGATGAAGGTCAAACGTTGCGTCTCACCCCGAACAAAGGATGCACCATGTACACGTTCAGCAGAACAATTACAGCACTTCTGCTCTTCGTCTCCGTTTCGTCAGGCATCGGTCTTCAGCATGGCCTGTTCCGCAGCCAGTCGACTCAGGGAATTCAATGGACCGGCACTGCTGCCATTACAAAAGAAAAATTCCGGATAACCGTCTATCCCGACTATCTTGATGTCGAACTTGACTGGACCTTCACCGTAGGAGGCACCGAACCCGACGATTACAAAGATGCACTCGAAATCGTCGGTAACCTCAACCTCGAAGATAACTCCACCATCATCAGCATGATCACCTGGTATAAAGGCAAAATACTCAAGGGAAAACTCAAGTCGAACGAAACCGCCCGCGACCAGTACGAAGAGGTGGTTGAGCGCAGTTCCGATGCTCCCCCTCCGCCGCGTGACCCGGTACTGCTCGAAATGGTCCGCGACGACAATTATGACATCTCCATTTTTCCCGCAGAATTCGGGGGTGAACGAAGAGTCCGTATCAGGTACCTTATTCCCGGGAAAACAGTTGACGGATCGGTCAGAATGGGATATCCGCACGCCTTTACCGATAAGGCGGAGGTTGAAATCCGCTGCGGAACCGGCGTCAGCGGTTATACCGTAGAAACGTCCCGATCGATTGAGCCGATCTTCATTAATACCGATTTCGCACCGCTCTCCGCAGATGAGTATTCGTTCAAGGCTTATTCATCAAGTCCGGCCATTCCGGGAATCACTTACATAGTTCCTGTTGTAAACAATCCCGCAACGGGAAGCAGGCTCTATGTCAGCACATTCTCAACCGACAATTTCAGCGGTTCCGTCGTGCACGCCAGTTTCCCGTCAGCACGCAACATGCTCCTCGCCACCGCCGAAAAGGAGGATTTCGTCGTTATCTGGCGCTGGAACTGTACCGACATCCTGCACGCCTACACGCAACAGGTCATTGCACAGGCCGACGCACTGATCTCCTTTTTCAATGCGCTCAACGCAGCATCCAAACGGGGAGCCCTTGTCATCAGTATCCTTGACGGTGAAACCGTTTCATTCCCGCTCGATGCCCCCGGCGGAAGTACCTATGGAAAAATGCTTGACTATCTTAAAAATCTTTCGGCACTTCCACCGCCGCAGGCCGGCACTACCGGCGGAACCGTCACGACCCTCACCAGTGAAGAGATAAAAAACCTTGCACAGACCGCGCTCGAAGAGTTCAAAGCAGCCCTTGCGGCGGCGGAGGCGATGTTCGATGATGCACGTGCCGCTCAGCGTATCCTTTTTCTGACCGCAGGACCGCAGGGTACGACATCGTTTGATACTTTCAGACCCGATACCGGGGTAAAGACCAGATTTTCGCCGTTCAGCACCGTTTTCAGCGGCACGTCAACCGACTTTCTATCATCAGTCTATACTCAACGCTGGCCGGGAGTGTCACTTCCGCAACAGCTCACATCCGATACGACTCTCAAACTTTTCGGCTATATCGCCAACGGTACCCGGACCGACAGTTTTCAGGTTTCGGTAACCCCCGGCTATTATCAGAGTGCCGGACTTTTTGACCGGTACGTGTACTCGGACAAACCGGTGGCGCAGTCGATCACCTGGAAGCTGTTCTCAGGGGGGAGCGTAGTGCAGGAGATAACCGAGACTCCCGAAGTCATTCCGATCGAAGACGGCCTGCAACATGCACGAACCATCTGCCCGCTCAAATGCATGATGCCGCTCGCTGCGACAATGCCGACATCTCTCGCCTCCACACTCGGGTTTGTCGACATGAAATACACCCTGCTCGCACTCGAAGAAGATGAACTCGATCCTGCTGCTGCAGCACTTTATGCCGACACCGGCGTGCCATATCTCCTCAAAGAGGATATCATTCCTGCGGCAGATGAGAATACCGCAATTCCGACCGAAGAATGGCTCACTGCAAACCCGCGCGAATTTCCGATAAGTTATACGAACACCTGGATCATCCTGGAGCGGGCGGGCGGTCTCGTTTTTGACATGGATGCTGTGCCTGCTGCAGCAGCGGTCCGCTGGGCCAATCCTCAGGCAGACGTCATTGAATCTCCAAGAAGTGTGATTGCCGATGCATACCAGGTTGTCTCGGTGAAAACACCGACAGAACAACATGCTGCACCGGTAAGTATAACCGTCAGAAACGGATATCTGTCGATTCCTGCAGCACTTGTCACACCGGCGGCTCTCCGCACCATGACAATAGCAATTTACGACATGAAGGGCAGAGTGATCACACGACTGAGCATCCGCGATTGTTCCGTCGGCAGTGCTTTCACCTACAAACTGCCGCGGATGCGGCCGGGCGTCTACTGCTTACGAATTGAACATGCATCATTGCGCTGGTCCCGTTCGATGCTTATCAGGTAAGAAGAAGGATCTCACAGTAAGCATAAAAAAGGCGGGTTTTCTAAACCCGTCTTTTTTTATGTCAGTTTTTGGTTCATCTCTGCTTTGACCAGAAACTAAATACCATAGGTAAACTGATAACTGAAAATGAATTCGGTCCGGTAATCTTTCTTGATAGCCCGATCGGTCTGACCGGCGACAGTCAGACCGACAGCATGCAGATGAGTTGCAGGATCACCGAAATGAAACCTGAACTGATTTGCCCAGATTCTGTTGTCATACGTATAAGGCTTATCTTCAACCATAGGACCTGTCAACATCAGCCAGGTCAATAAAGGAGGATATCTCCGGATTGCTGCAAAACAGAATTCATTGGAGACAATCGAAGTCGGGTTAATTCCGTAAGTCAACGCACAACGCACTACAGGATCTCTGAGAAGGAACCGTTTGTTTGAAACAGAACTTTCGAACGGAGCATCCATTTTGTAAAATACCCCACCAAGATACGCATCCGTCTGAATGGTATCTATTGTCCAGCGACTGCCCCACAGGTCAAACAGCGGCAGCTGCAGGTATCCGTCAACCCGAAACTCGCCAGCTCGCGGCCAGTATCCATAGCGATACTCAAAGCCCGAAACGGTTTCGGGGCCGCTGGTACGAAGCGCGATATTTGACATGGTAAAATCGACGCCAAGATCTCTAACCGCATTTTCGTTTCCTTCACCGAATTCGAATTTACCCTGCTGGCCGACAGTGAAAATGGGCGTCACACCGTATCGGATTTCATGTTCCAGCGTTGTACTATGAACAAGTGGAGCACCCTTATAATAATCTTTTGAGGTAATAAAGTCAGAAACGATATGCAGAAGCAGTTGTCCGGGCCCCATTGTCGGTGTAAAACTGTTGTCGAAATTACCGTTTATCTGACACAGCGAGGTAATGCGGGAACCGGGAATAAATGTTGCATCGACAAAGAGATGTTTTGAATCAGGTCCGGGTCTGGCACCCCACCATTCATATTCTTCAGGCCTGTCTGCATACTTAATGCCTCCGTTTAAGACCAATGGACCAGCACGAAACTCCAGTGCCGCAGAGCTGGTAAACCGTCTGTCAGGAAGATAGGATTCCCGCCTGCCGGTTGAATCAAAATAGTGAAGGTCACCTTTTATCGTCAGAAAATCGGCCAGACCAATCGAAAGGCCCAACTCATTGAGCTGAAAATTTATTTCATTTTTATCGGTTATTTCGTCACTCTGAATTATGTCATCAAAATTGTTTTCATCATCAAGTACATCAAAAGTTCGTACCGGTGCACAATCAAGTGTAAACTTTACCTGGCCGGCATTGAGCTGCGGTCCAAGATAGAAAGCTGTTTCGTACTGCTTCGGCATCACCTTGACGGTACCTCTTCTGCTCAGAAAATCCCACCTGAGCCGGGTACTGAAATCCGCTTCATTATTAAATCTGTTTATACATTCTCCATCCGCGAGTCCGAAGACCAGTTGTGAAAAATCCATTTGCAGCAGCAGACGTTTTCCCGGACTGGGCGCGAAATTCAGACTAAGCTGCGGCAGTGAGGTATACAAGAAGAACATTTTTCCGTAATCCTGCCCCATATCAACAGTACCGAGAAGCGAACCCAGTGAATACTGTGCCTCCATCCAGCTGTTACCGGTCATCTGAGAAAACCAGTAGGTTATTTGCAGAAGTATAGTAAGGAATAAAGGTATGATCCAATGTTCGTAATCCGGAAACCCGCCCGAGATTAAACTGGCTGCCGAGCGTATCGGGTTCCTTAATAGGAGAATTCCTCCCCTGTCCGTTTACGGATACTGCAGCTACAGCCAAATACAGAACTACCCGAAAAAAACGGCAACACAACGTTCTGACACATGTACCCAAAACATGAGGGTACATGCCTGAGTGTAGTGCACGATGCAACATGACAAATCCTTTCTGTGTGCATTACAGGCCTGCGGCAATTACAATTGTATTACACGCGTCAACCAACATCGCGGGTAAAAAACCGTAACGAGATGAATTGTTGTCAATTACTGGGGTAACATGAAATCAAGCATCGATGATCGAAAATTAAACATATCGATTTTCTACGAATCTCCCCCGCCTGATGCCTGAGGTGACTTGTTGGAAATCTGTTCGGGGCTTTCATCTTTACGGACAATAAGGCGTCGTCCGATTTTCAGGATGGTTGTCCGGGAAATGCCGTTGTAACGGCAGATTTTACTGATGGTCGTATGGTAGCTGTTAGCTATTTTACCAAGATTATCGCCCTGATGAACTATGTGATACATCGTTTTGCGAAGATCGGCCACGTATTCGAAGGTATTCTGTGTCACTACCAGTGTATCACTTCTCAGGCAGTAGTTCTCGTAATCAAGCAGAAACGCAGGATCAAACGGCTCACCGCAGAACCTGATTTCAAAGTGAAGATGGTTTCCGGTGGCACGTCCGGTACGACCGCCAAGACCTATCGGGTCTCCCGATTTGAGCACCTGATTGCTTTTTACAAAAACTTTCGACATATGCCCGTAGAGTGTCTCGAGCCCGTAGTGATGCCGAACCACGGCAACATTCCCATACCCTTTACGATCATTCGTAACAACACGGACAATGCCATCGAATGTACTGCGGATTGTATCGTGATATACCACCTTGATATCGGTACCGAAGTGCCAGTACTGCTGACGCGGGCCGAACGGTGATGTTACATAGTTTTTAAGCGGATAGGTAAAATGGCGTCCTAAAGCGGAATCGATAAGCGGAATACGAACTGAGTCGGTAAGCAGGCGATAGTCAAATCGTGCACAATTGATTTTATACGTGCACCAGCCACTGGTATCGATGGTTTTTCCATGAGTATCAAACAGTCCGTCAAGGTAATCCTGAAACTGCACCTCTTCGGAATCGAGAGCGTTTGCATCCAGGGTAACAGTGTCGTTTGCCGACGGTATGACCGGATGGATATGAAGCATGCTTGCAGGTATGATCGTTACAACACTTAACAGGAACAGGACAGTTCTGTAAATTGAGCTCGAAAGATCCGACAAAATATTCCTTTCCCCGGTCTAATACCTTGGTTGTACTTTTATGGTACATTTGTGCGGTGTTTCATTAAAACTGAAATTTTAACAAACTAACCGGCATCGGGGTGTGCGATGGATGATGTATCCCCGTTGAACAGGTATCCTTTCAGAACAGGAACCGGATTGAATTCGGCACAGCCGGCCAAAACTTCAAACCGTTGTATGATGAGGTCTTGCGTGCTTGTGATGATCGTCCAAAAATATAACTATCATCCCCGGCAAAAAACAACCCCACCTATCTCATTCAAGTGAAACAGTAATCTAATAAAGTACGAATCCTTATACCTGCG
>Ga0316575_10000688_pt1 | contig 10070 bp, 8 predicted proteins | sample J5NA_FD_203072 | JGI IMG/M metagenome (GOLD analysis project Ga0316575, IMG submission 203072) | Rhizosphere microbial communities from salt marsh grasses in Alabama, United States - J5-7_050615r2r3 | ecosystem: Host-associated > Plants > Roots > Rhizosphere | place: USA: Alabama | collected... | reverse complement strand
CCACTCGTTGTGAAAACGGATGGGTGTCGACACATCCCAACTGGTGCGCAGATCGGTTCCGTACTGCCATTTTTTAACCCAGGCAGGCTCCGTAATCGCCTTCCATACCACCTCGGCAGGTGCGTTGATGACTATCGTAGATGTAGTTGTACGCATATTTCCCTCCGCAGTGCCCGTACTCTACCAGAGATGAATTTTGTCTGGGCCGATTTCACTCGAAACAATCAAAGTCGCTCTGGCGCTCACTCGCTAGCCGCTTGAGCTTCGACAATTCCGGTGGCACCGTCGTCGCGTTCTTACTGTTCTTTGCACGTGCCGATTCGCACTTGAGTACCGTTCTTGAACAAGCGATATATGGCGATTCCTGCCCCACATTCACCAGGCCACTTTTATCATTTGCGGATTGCGGCGCGAGGGATATTTTGCAGCTACACAGGGGGGACAAAACGCTGGTTGCCAAACTCAGTGATATTGCGCACAGCAATAACACGAACCCGGTTCTTGCGCGCCCGATTGAGTGATGACCAGGTCTTTCGGGGATTGGCGAGCGCGGCCGCGCTCAACAACAGGCACAGAGGCGTCAACATTATTTTCATCGAAACACAGTCCTAGAGCGAGTCGCATGCCGCCCACTTCTCCGCTGTGCTTTGCACTTCTCGATAGACTCTCAGCCCCTCGGGAAAGGTCCCGAGCATCCCCTGGCGCGCCACCAAACCAAAAAAATGCAGCGAGAAATTGATGAACGGATAGGCTCCGTAGGCACCCGGACTGGATATTGTCTCGGCGGGATCGCAGCTGAAACTCGCGTCCGCACACTCGTGCCAAAAGCCGAAGCCATAGTGCCACTGCTCGCCCAGTGCTTCAAACACCGGCGAGTAGGCGATCGTCAAACCGGCACTGTGATCCTGCAAGGCGATGGCTTGCAAATTGTCGCTCAGCAACTCGCCGTGCAGGGTTTTGCGCAGGAATGCGCTGTAATCCTCGCCGCTCCAGTGCATGCCTCCGGCCAGGCGCGGGTTGGTGCTAGAGGGCAGATCGTAGGCGGAGTTCGGGAACAGGCCGGTCTCGCTTTTGAAGTCGGCAAATAGCGCACTCCAATCGCTGTACCCCGCCGCCTTCACCGCCATGGCGCCGGCAACCTGCAGGTGAGTGCTGGCGTAGTAGAAGTCGCTGCCGGCTTGCACGCCGGAGCCGGCATTGTCGCTGCCTATCGTGTTGACGCAGGAAAAGAAGTCCGCGTTCGGCAGGTTCAGGCAAATCGGCTCCTCGTGCAGGCCGGAACTGAAACTTAACAGCTGTTCAAGGGTAATACCGGACAGCGTGGGATCGCTCGCCAAAGGCCAGGATGGCAAGTAATCACTCACCTTGGAACTCAGATTCAATTTGCCTTTGTCGACCAGCCGCAATATTGCCGTTGCGGTGACGAATTTAGAAGTGGAGGCCGACTCCAGCAAACTCTGCATGTCGACAGTGCCGCGCGCGTAGCTGAAGTTCTCGCCGCTTGCGCGCTCGAGATAAAACGCGAAGTCTTCGTCGCTGCTGAGGCCCTCGAGTTGCGTATTCAACTGGGCTTCCAGATCGGAACGCGAGCAGGCCACCGGCGACGCAGTGGGCGATGGAACAGGCACGGGAGTGGCAAGCGCCGTGGGAGACGGTGCCGGGACAGGCGCGGGTGCGGGTGAGCCCGATCCACCGCAGGCAACGAGGGTGCCGAACAGAAATATCAGGCCGAGGCGCTTGGTGTTCTTGTCCATTTATTCTTCTCATTCTGCAAATCGTCAAAGCTACAACGTCTTTGGTGCTGTGTTTGTTGACTTGACGGTGCAGAAATCGGCATTCCCTGCGCCGGAACTTACGCCGCTCGTCTGACCCGCCGGCGACCGGTATTGCCGGAAGGGCTGCGCGGCTTACCCGGAAACGAGTCCAGCTGCCCGCGCAAGTAGTCGATGATGTGCGGCGTTATGTCGCCGATCAGCGCCTCGATGCCCTGGGTGCCGAACAGTCGGTTGAATTCGAAGAGATAGGGGTGATCGCCCACCATTGCGACATCGAAACCGGCGTGGTCGATGTGCAGGCGCGCCGCCAGATTTTCTACCAGAAGTCGAGCCGCTTCCGGAATCGGGCCGGCGAGCACGGTTCCGCCCTGCGCAATGTTGTTGTGAAAGCCGTTCTCCGACTGCAGGCGCCAATAGCCGCCGACGACTTTTTCGCCGACCACCACCAAACGCAAATCCCGGTCTATCGGCAAATATTCCTGGGCGTAGAGGACATCGGTCTGCGCGCAGTAGCGGCGCCAATCGCTCAGGTTGTCGATGAGGAACACGCCATTCCCCATGCTCGCCTTGGGATTTTTTGCGACAAAGGGCAACGGCATGTGCGCAAATACCCGCTGCGCCGACTCGGCGGTATTGGCCTCGATCAGGGTGTGCGGGTGATGTTGCGGCGCCACCGTTTGGAACACGCGCGTCATTTCGATTTTGTTGTGGCCGATCAGATAGCTTGCGAGGCTGGGGAAAATTCTCGCGTGCAATCCAAAGAGCAGCGAGCTCAACTGCCAATACTCGGGGAACAGCACAAAATCCGCGGCCTTAATTTCTTCCTGATGCTGCAGAAACAGCTCCGGCTTGAGGTAGGTGTGGGCGGGGAATTTGAGAGTGCGCAGGGCGTCGAAACTGACGAGCTTCATCGAGAGGCATCGAAACGGGGGAACTCAAGATTGACCTATTTCCGCGAAATTTTCCAGATCGCCGAGCATAAATATTTTTCGCGGTCGAGCCGCTATTCGCTGAAACGAACCTGGTTACGACCGGAATTTTTAGCCTGGTACAGGGCAATGTCAGCGCGACTGAAAAGCGCCTCTATCGAGTCGTTTTCCCGAATCACGGCGACGCCGAAACTGGCACTGATTTTCAGGTCGCCGGCGTAGCGGGACTCGGCAATGATCTTGCGCAATTTCTCGGCGGTGTCGACCGCTTCCGCTTGACTGCTGTTGCGGCAGACCAGAATAAACTCCTCTCCGCCCCAGCGCGCAAAACTGTCTTCGCGCCGCGTATGCGAACTGACAATCGTCGAAATTTCCTTTAACACAGCGTCGCCGATGGCGTGTCCGCGCGTGTCGTTGATGCGCTTGAAAAAATCCACGTCGAACATGATCAGCGCAAACGAGGTCTGGTCCTGCTTCCAGGCCAAAAGCGCCTTTTTCAGGGTGTCCTCAATGCCGGTCCGGTTGTAGGCGCCGGTGAGCGGGTCGGTCTTGGTCTTTTCTTCCAGCTTGCGACTGCGCGCGTCAAGCAGGGCATTAATCTCGGACAGCTCCGCCTCTTTTTGTTTGCCCTTGCTGACGGCCTGGCTGAGCGAGCGCACACGGGCAAACAAGTACACCAGCAGGATTGCCGCCCAACCGACGATGATGGCGAAATACAACTGTTCGACACTGAAGTAAAGACCGACCAGTTTCAATTCGCGCAACTGGAAATTCTGCTCGCCGCTCTTGAGCCCGGTGCCGCTTTGAATCTCGATGATCGACACATTACTGAAATCGGTGATCGAGTCTTCCATGTCCAGCGGATAGAGTTGTAACCACCAGTCGGCAACGCGGAAATGGGAGAGATCAATGTTGTCGTAATGACCGTGATCGCCAGGAACCGTCAGCTCCGCCATATTGAACTTGGTGGAGCGAATCTCGTTTTCCTTGGTGTACTTCGGATTGGCATTGCGGAAAAACACCCGGAACGATTGCGCGTTACCCTTGTATTCCAGCCACAGGTCCAGCGTCGTAAAGCGCGAGAGGTCGCGCCCTTGCAGGTAGTTATCGCTGAGCCAAATCTGCATGCCGCAAAAGGGGTAATCGTAGGCGGTGCCGAGATTGCAGCGCCAGGTAAAGGTATCTTTGTCTACCCAGACTGCCGTGGTGTTACCGCCATCCTGAGCATCGGTGTCCAGGCGCAGTTCAAAACCCGGCTCGCCCGGCTTTATGATGAGTTCACGCTCGAGCAGCTGGTTGCGGAATACCATGATTCCGATGGTAATAAATACCAAAACCAGAAGAACCTTTTCGCCAAAGTAACGGGGCATAAAGAAACGCAATGTATGAACGCAAAGTTATACGCCAAGATTAGGCTGGCTTGCGAAGAATTGCGAGCGTCTGGTGAATTAACGCGACAAAACGCACACTTTAATTACTCGAAAGCAGGGGAATCGGTATTGTTATAACTCTTGCTCGGCAGGATCAACAGTGGAAATACGAAAGATTGTCGTGACCCTGTTCCGAGTTTGCGCCATTGAGAACTGTGTCGCGTGAATGATCTTCGCCAACAAAAGCAATCGAAATCGCGTGCCAGCCACAATGCAAAAACGCATTTTGCTCACCCGGCACAGAATTACCTCGGCGCGAAAGTCGACGGTTGCGTTACCATTGCTCGACTTTTGTGCAACAAACGGAAGAAAATCAGCGCATGAAATCAAAAGCCAGCCTCTCAACACCAATGCCAACACGGACCAAACCCAAAAAGTACAGTGATTCTTGGTTCGCTATTTGTCGACGCGTAACCGGTTGCATTTTTTGCTGCCTTTTTATAATCCCCACTTTTCTTAGGGCCGAAACCCTCTACGATTCCGCACGAACGGTCGGCATCCGCGCGGTCGACAATCTACTCACAAGAAATGAGTACATGCAAAATACTTCCGAACACGCTGTGGGCGTTCACTACGCGGAGGCCGCCGCCGGATACGGTGCATTTAAATTTGCCAAGGCCATTGGCGACAAACATCGCCTTGCCAAACTTCGACGACGCTATGCAAATGTGCCGGGACGAGACACGCTGCTCGCCGACCACCACGTTGACGCCAGTGTTTGGGGAACACTGCCATTGGAGGAATACCTGCTGTTTGGCAAGAAAAAATTTTTAACGGAAGGCCTCACATACGCCGACGCGCAGTGGCGGGATCCATTGCCCAACGGACTTACATCCCAGACTCGTTTTTGGATAGACGACATCTGGATGATCGATTCGCTGCAGGTACAGGCCTACCGCGCCACTCACAACCCGATCTACCTGGATCGCGCGGCGCAGGAAACCATCGTCTACATGCAAAAATTACAGCAGACCAACGGTTTGTTTTTTCACGGGCTGGATGCGCAATTTTATTGGGGCCGTGGCAACGGCTGGGTCGCGGCAGGTCTGGCGGAATTGTTGAGTGAATTGCCAAAGTCGCACGCGCTTTACCAGCCTTTGCTCGAACACTACCGGAAAATGATGGCAGCGCTGTTGCAGTATCAAGCGCCCTCCGGCATGTGGCGACAATTGATCGACCACCCCGAGGCCTGGGAGGAAAGTTCTTCCACCGCCATGTTTGGCTTCGCCTTCGCAACTGGTGTGGAAAAACAATTATTGCCAAAAGAGCAGTATGAACCCGCCTACCGAAAAGCCTGGCAGGCATTGGCCAAACGCGTTGGCGACGATGGAGTATTGAGCGACATCTGTGTCGGCACCGGCCAGAGTCAGGATCTGAATTATTATTTGCAGCGCCCCTCGGTCGCCGGCGATTTGCACGGCCAGGCCCCGTTACTGTGGTTCGCAGAAAAACTCATTCGCCTGCAGCAACAATAATCAACGCGGAAAAATTACCTTGCTCAGTTATCAACACGCCTACCACGCGGGCAACCATGCCGACGTACTGAAACACTGGACACTGATGGCCTGCATTGCCTATATGCAAAAAAAGGACGCGGCCTTCGATTTTATTGACACGCACGCCGGCGACGGCTTGTACCCGTTGACCAGCGCGAATGCACAAAAAAGCAGAGAGTTCGAATCCGGAATTCTGCGCCTGCAAAAATCGCCGCAAGCGCAGTGGCGGCAATATCTATCGCTGTGTCAACATTACCTGCAAAAAAAATCCTATCCCGGCTCCCCGGAAATATTTGCCGCGCTCGCTCGCCCCCAGGATCGCGGCTGGCTTTTTGAATTGCACCCGCAGGCACATGCCAATTTACATCGGCAATTTCGCAATCGACGCAATTGCCACGTCAAAAGCGAAGACGGGTTTGTCGGCGCGCTAGCGCTGCTGCCGCCGATAAGCAAGCGCGCGCTGGTGCTTATCGACCCCTCCTACGAAATCAAAAGCGATTATCAGCGGGTTGTCGAAGTACTGGAAAAACTTCACAAAAAAATGGCCTCGGCCTCGCTCTTGCTCTGGTACCCGGTGGTGGAGCGCGAGCGCGTAAAACGTCTCGAATACGATTTGAAAAATTCGAGTTTACGCGACGTGATATTGCTGGAATTAAACGTGGCGAAGGATGAAGACCCGGGCATGAGCGGCTCCGGAATGATAGTCGTCAACCCACCCTGGACCCTGATAAACGATGCACAGCAAACTCTGCCCTTGATGGCAAAAGTTATTGGCGACGCGGGAAAGGCAAGCTGGCGCTGCGAACAATTACTGGGGGAGTAGCCAGTGATAATTAACTGGTTCGGTCTGCGGGGCAGTTAGTGCAAGCGTCGAATGGCGTGGTGTTGAGTGGTTCGACAAGCTCACCACGAATGGCGGAAAATTAAACGGCAACCCGATTTTAAAGCGAATAATCCGGGCCCCACATACAACTCGCGACATTTAGCGATGACCTTTCCGGTCTCGTTCGGTCGCACCGAATATCTACACCGTTCGCGCTTAGCTCGTCAAAGCGCAGATCAAAACTGTTCGCGCCGAGCCTGTCGACGCGCAGATCCGAGCGCGTAAATCGCTCACCAACTTACACGCACTAACGGCGACGCCGTTTATTTCTCGCTGCGGGTTTGATTTTCAGAGGCCGGTATTTTTTCTCCGCCGGCACAAGCGCGGAATCGCCATCGCCGATAAGATCCTTTCTGCCCATACGCAAAAATTCTTCCCGCATCATTGCCCAGTTCTTTTGATCGTGGAAGCGAAGCAATGCTTTTTGGAAGCGTCGCTGCTTGATGTCGCGAGGCGTTTTGACTTTGGAACTTTTGTAGGTAACTTTGCGCAGGGGATTTTTTTCGGAATAGTACATCGCTGTGGCAAGCGCCATCGGCGAGGGGTAAAAGGTCTGCACCTGATCGAGTTTGTATTTGTTCTTTTTTAGCCACAACGCGAGGTTAATCATATCCTCGTCCTCACAGCCGGGATGCGCGGCGATAAAATAGGGAATTAAATACTGCTTCTTGCCCGCCTCTTTCGAATATTTGTCGAACAGCTCCTTAAATCTGTAAAAGCTACCAATGCCCGGCTTCATCATCTTGCTGAGCGGACCTTCCTCGGTATGCTCCGGTGCAATTTTTAAGTAGCCGCCGACGTGATGGGTCACCAGCTCCTTGATATATTCCGGGTCTTCGATGGCCAGGTCGTAGCGCAGACCACTGGCAATGGCGATTTTTTTGATTCCCGGCAAGTTTCTGGCTTTGCGATATAAATTGGTGGTCGGCGAGTGATCTGTCACCAGGTTTTTACAAATGGTGGGGTACACGCAGGACAGACGTCGACAGGCGGCATGAATTTGCGGGTCCTTGCAGTTGAGCATGTACATGTTGGCGGTCGGCCCGCCGAGGTCGGAAATAACGCCGGTAAATCCCGGCACCTTGTCGCGGATATCTTCGATCTCGCGCAGTATCGAGGCCTCCGAACGACTTTGTATTACGCGCCCCTCGTGTTCGGTAATCGAACAAAAGCTGCACCCGCCAAAGCAGCCGCGCATTATGTTGACCGAAGTCTTGATCATGTCGTAAGCCGGGATTGTGCTGCCGTCGTAGGCGGGATGCGGAACTCTCGCGTAGGGCAAGGCGTACACCGCATCCATTTCTTCGGTGCTGAGTGGAATAGGTGGCGGATTTATCCAGACTTCTTTGACACCGTGTTTTTGCACGAGTACGTGGGCATTTTGCGGATTCGATTCCAGGTGCAGCACGCGCGATGCGTGCGAATACAAGACCCGGTCGTTGCGCACTTTTTCAAATGAAGGCAAGCGAATCGCTGTGCGCTCGTCGTCGTGGTCGATCTGTCGCTGCAGCGGCAACGGAATAATTTTGACCGGCTGCACGTCTTCATCCACCCGCGCATTCGCCTCGCTTTTGCATTCGCTGTCGCCAAAGCCTTCCATTGCGTAGGGGTTGGGAATAGCGTCGATATTTTTCGGCCAGTCGACGCGGGTGGAATCGATAACGCTCCACCCAGAGGGCACATCGTCGCGCACAATTGCGGTGCCGCGAATATCGTCGAGCTCGCGCAGATTTTTTCCGGCCGCGATCGCGCAGCTCAATTCAATAATCGCGCGCTCGGCATTGCCGTATAACAATATGTCGGCACCCGAATCGATCAACACCGAACGCCTGACTTCGTCGCTCCAATAATCGTATTGCGCGATGCGGCGCAAACTCGCTTCGATGCCGCCAATCACCAGGGGAACATCGCCATAAGCCTCGCGACAGCGATTGGCGTACACCGTGACCGCGCGCTCCGGCCGCTTGCCACCTTCGTTGTTCGGCGTGTAGGCATCGTCGCTGCGCATCCGAAGGTCGGCAGTGTAGCGATTGATCATTGAATCCATATTGCCGGCGCTGATACCAAAAAAAAGATTTGGCTTGCCCAGCGCACGAAAATCTTCGGCGCTGCGCCAGTCGGGTTGCGCGATCATGCCGACGCGAAATCCCTGCGCTTCCAGCAGGCGCCCGATTAAAGCCCCACCAAAACTGGGGTGATCGATGTAGGCATCGCCATTGACGATGATCACGTCGCAGGAATCCCAACCGAGGGCGTCCATTTCCCGTCGACTCATCGGCAAAAACGGAGCCGGCGTCGAATGCGCTCGGAATCTGGGAAAGGACTGCAGGGGCGGAGCTTTTTTTAAGGGGATCATCAGACGTTTTTCAGGGTGGTGTACACAGCGACAACGGCGACATTGTAACGCGAAGCCGGCACGGCTGCCTGCAGTCGCGACTCAAGCGCGACAAGCGCGCAGCGTTAGCGGCCAACGCAGAGGCCTCGCGCTGTTTGCCTCGCCACCCCAGACCTTTTCAAGTTCGGACGCAAGACCGGGCACGGGATCTACACCGACACGACCGCGGTACTGAGCCACCGCGGACCAGGTCGCGACGTAGCCGAGCAATTGCGGCATGGTCCAGCTAAGCCGCATTGAGTACTGCGGGCTCGCGATTTCCTGCGTGGGCAGAATGATGCCCTTGTATCCCGAGTCCACCCATTGACGCTCTGGCGGCCAGTATGGCCCGACTTCGACGCGATAGAAGTGCTGCAGCACCTCGTCAATCGCTGCGTCATCTGCGGTGAACACGCCGTAGGTCCAGACCGCCAGAACACCGCTGGGCACCAGGACGCGCAAGGCCTCGTCAAAGAAACGCTGAATATCGAACCAGTGCAGCGCTTGCGCAACCGTCACCAGATCCATCGAGTGAGCGGCGAGACCTGAGGCCTCGGCCGATTTGACTTCGTATTGAATATTGGCGGCTGGAATGGCGGCTTTTATCTGCGCGACGCTGGCGTCGGTGGCGTAGACACGGCGAAAATGTTTCGCCAAACCCAGCGCCGCTTGCCCCGTGCCCGTAGCGCAATCCCAGGCGGCATTTTTGGCCGGCGCCTGTTCGGCCAACCACGAGAATATGTCGTCGGGATACCCGGGACGGCAACTGGAGTAAAGTTTTGAATTCCCGGAAAAATGGTCGGAAAAAATCATCATTGTCCTTGTTTGCCGATCCTTGTTTACTGGTCGCTTTTCATCAATTGCTTTTTATCAGGGCGTATATCCACGAAGACTTTGTGGAATTTATGCCCGCGCACTAATGGCGTTCGGCCTCGCAATCATAAAAGACTAGCGGAAATTTTGTCCACCGAGCGAAGTCGCCTCACCAACCACGAAGCTCACATCACCGCATTCCAGCACGCTTAAAAATCTCGCCCTCCCATTGGCGCCCGGGTGTCGGCATCCCGGCTCTTGTCCTCCAAAATCATCAGTAGCTGCTCGTAGGTCGGCGCTCTTTTCGCCAGCACCACCACGATGGCGCTCGCAATCAAGAGCGATACAGGAAAGACCAGTTCCCCCGGGA
>Ga0316575_10000687_pt1 | contig 10082 bp, 7 predicted proteins | sample J5NA_FD_203072 | JGI IMG/M metagenome (GOLD analysis project Ga0316575, IMG submission 203072) | Rhizosphere microbial communities from salt marsh grasses in Alabama, United States - J5-7_050615r2r3 | ecosystem: Host-associated > Plants > Roots > Rhizosphere | place: USA: Alabama | collected... | reverse complement strand
CTGGTTCCGGGAGAGTGCCTTGCGCTCCCGGTCCAGGAAGGCCCAGAGATTCAGAAAGGTGAGGAAATCCGAGTCCGGGTGGTTGAAGGTGCCATGGATCTCGTCCGCGGCCTGTTGGCGCTCCAGCGGGCGCTCCCGCGGGTCCTGGATGCTCAGGGCCGAGGCGATGATGAGCGCCTCGGCCAGGCAGTGGTGGTCCGCCGCCGCGAGCAGCATGCGCCCGATGCGCGGGTCCACCGGGAGCCGCGCCAGCTTGAGCCCCAGCGGCGTGGGCTCGCCCGTTCTGTCGATGGCCGCCAGCTCCTCCAGGGTCCGGTAGCCGTCGGAGACCAGGCGGGGGTCCGGCGGGTCCAGAAACGGGAAGGACTCGATGGCCCCGAACCCCAGCACCTTCATCTGCAGGATGACGGAGGCCAGGTTGGTGCGCTGGATCTCGGGCTCGGTGTAGGGGGCCCGCGCGGCGAAGCTGTCCTGCGAGTAGAGCCGGATGCAGATGCCCGAGGCAACACGGCCACAGCGTCCCCGGCGCTGGTTGGCGGATGCCTGGGAGATGCGCTCCACCGGCAGGCGCTGGACCTTGCTGCGGTGGCTGTAGCGGCTGATGCGGGCGAATCCCGGATCGACCACGTAATGGATGCCGGGGACCGTCAGCGAGGTCTCCGCCACATTCGTGGCCAGCACTACCCGACGGGTGCCGTGGGCCTGGAAGACCCGGGCCTGATCCTGGGGACTCTGGCGGGCGAACAGCGGCAGGATCTCGGTCGATGGGGGGTGATGCTTGCGCAGGGTCTCCGCGGTCTCCCGGATCTCCCGCTCCCCCGAGAGAAACACCAGGACGTCGCCGCGGCCATCCCGGGCCAGCTCCGCGACGGCCTCTGAGATCGCCAGCTGCATGGGCTCGTCGCGCTCGGCCGCGTTCTCGTCCTCCAGCGGCGGACGGTAGCGGACATCCACCGGGTAGGTGCGCCCGGAGATCTCGATCACGGGCGCCGGATTGCCGGACCCATCGGCGAAATGGCGGGCGAAGCGCCCCGGGTCGATGGTCGCCGAGGTCACGATCAGCTTGAGGTCCGGACGCCGGGGCAGGAGCTGCCTGAGGTAGCCCAGGAGGAAGTCGATGTTGAGGCTGCGCTCGTGGGCCTCGTCGACGATCAGGGTGTCGTATTCCAGCAGCAGGCGATCGCGCTGGATCTCGGCCAGCAGGATACCGTCCGTCATGAGCTTGACGCTGGTGTCGGGGCGCACCCGGTCGTGGAAGCGCACCTTGTAGCCCACCAGGCCACCGGTCTCGCCGCCCAGCTCCTGGGCGACGCGACTGGCGAGGCTGCGCGCGGCGATCCGCCGGGGCTGGGTGTGACCGATGCGCCCGACGAGGCCGCGCCCCAGGTCCAGACAGATCTTCGGGAGCTGGGTGGACTTGCCCGAGCCCGTCTCCCCGCAGAGGACCACGACCTGGTGACCTCGGATCAGCTCCGCGACCTCGAACCGCCGCTCGCTGACCGGGAGCTCGGGCGGATACTGCACGGTCGGCACCTGAGCGCGGCGCCGCTCCACCAGGGCCTGAGAGGCACGGATCGACTCCCAGAGCCGCCCGAGGCCCTGATCGAAGGGCTGACCCGAGCGCGCGCGCCTGCGCAGCCCCCGCAGGCGCGACGACAGGGACCGTCGATCCGCGGCAAGACAGCCTTCCAGATCAGATTGGACTGGGAACTCGGGTTGGCTCAATGTGAAGCGCGGGCAAGGCTGTGGACGGGCTCGGGTCGTCTCAGGGTCGGCGGGCGCCCCTCGGCATGAACTGCAAATCGGGGTATGGTAGCGCCTCGACTCCCCGGCAGGGGGAGCGCGCAAATTCGCGAGCAGACACCTAGCCGCCCGCCCGGCGAGCACCAGAAGAGAACGATAATACCGGCCCGGCCCTAGGGCCGGCGCCTCGGGGGCCACTCCATGACTGATCCACGGTCGGCTGCACAGCGGGGGACCCCGCCCCCCGACACGAACCCAACGTCGCGCGCCCACCCCCGGCGAAGGCCCAAGATACAGGGCCGCGGGGCCCTTTGGGGTCTGCTCGCGCTCGCGGGACTGGGAGTTGGCGCTTGGGCAGTCATGGTGTTCCTCGTGCCCGCGGGCCCGCTATCCGGGGGTGACCCCGGCCCGGCCTTGGACAATGCCGGGGTTGCCAGCTTCAAGGCCACGGCGCACGCCGCAGCGGGCCGGAACGAGGCGGGCGGCGCCGAGGAAGCCAGGTCCACCATCGTGTCTCCGCCTCCACCACCGCTCGAGCAAGGCCAGGGCACGCCCCAGGCGTCGTCACCCGAATCGCCCCCCGAGATGGCCAGGACAGCGCCCAATCGCAGCGTCGCCTTCGAGAACGCCCCGGGGGTCTTGAGCATCAGTCTCTATACCCGACGCCAGGAGACACTTCAGGCCTATCCAACCGAGGCCCTAGGCGCCATCGCCCTGGGGCTCGAGGATCTGCGGCTGACCCCGAGCAACAAGGACGGCCGACTGGAGGTCAACCTGGCGGAGCAGCTCCGCTACGAACAGACGGACCACGACGTACCGGCGCGGTCGCGACGGCTCCTCGACGGCATCGGAAGGCTGCTGGCGGAGAATCCCGACACGCGGGTTCAGGTCCTTTCCCACACGGACGACGAGGGCGACGGCGGCTTCAATCTGCGGCTCTCCCAGCGGCGGGCAGACGCCGTCAAGGAGTACCTCGTGAGCCGGGGGGTCGAGCCCGAGAGGATCACTGCCGTGGGTCGGGGCGAGGAGGCCCCGCTGGCCGGGAGCGGCAAGCGCAGACCCACCCGGGCCGAGCGGGCCAAGAATCGGCGCACCGAGCTGGTGATCGAGTCGGTGGAGCCCGCCGAGGAGGGCGTCGGGCAAGACGTGGCGCCGGAGGGAGACGCCGCGACCGGGCTGACCGCCGCGAATGAGACGGACGGAGACGCACCAAGTCTGCGTACCGGGGACGCGCCAAGGCAGGACTCCACCCGCGGTACCGCCGGAGATCGGCCGCGAGGGCACTGAGCCCGGGCCCCGGGGGACGTCACCTCACTCGGACGCGGGCGTGGGGATGGCACGCCGGATCCGGCCACGGCAACACGCGCCGATCAAGTCCCCGCGCTGTCGCTCGGCCCCGCCCCCCCGTAGTCGATGGTGATCTCCTCACCGGGCCCGATCTCCCGCCGGGCGTAAAGCTCGAAGGCATCGAACTCCGCGTTGGGATCGTCGCTGTGGTTGAGCCAGCGCAGCAGGTTGCGCCCGTCGCGGGCACTGAACACCTGCCCGTCGGCATCATAGACCCAGAGCACGTAGGTCCCGTCCTCCTGCACCTCGGGCCCTTCATAGGTCCCGATCAGGTCACCGATCTGGAATCGGACCCGCGCGAAGCAGCCGAAGCCGTGGATCGCGGACGGGGACTTGCAGATCCGCCCCCCCAACTCCCTCCCACGTGCTCGACCAGCCATCTCTAACCCGAAGACAACGGGAGCAGGACCCGGCGCTGGCGGCGGCTCACCCACACGGGGGAGACCGTTGCCGACCTACGCCCGAAGACCAAGGACCTCGCTCCCAAGGGACCGCGGTGGGACTCAGCCCTTGCGCGCCCGATCAAAGGCGGCGGCAAGGGCACCGACCCGCCCCTCGGAAGGGGACTCACGCCGCTCCGGTCGGCCCGAGCGGCGCCGGGCACCCTGCCCCTGTCCACCAACACCCGGGTCGCGGGACTCGGCGGCGGATGGCCGGGTCGTGGGCTCGCCCAAGCGCATGCTGAGCGCGACCCGTCTGCGCGCCAGATCGACGTCCAGGACCTTGACCCTGACGAGGTCCCCCGACTTGACGACCGCATGGGGATCCTTGACGAACCGGTCGGCCAGCATGGAGATATGCACCAGGCCATCCTGATGGACCCCGATGTCCACGAAGGCCCCGAAGTTGGTGACGTTGGTCACCGTCCCCTCCAGGACCATGCCGGGCTCCAGGTCCTTCAGGGTCTCGACCCCCTCGCGCAGCGCCGCGGTCCGAAACTCCGGACGGGGGTCGCGGCCCGGCTTCTCGAGCTCCGCGAGGATGTCCTGGACTGTGGGCAGGCCGAATTGATCGTCCGCCAGCTCCGCGGGGCTCAGACGCCGCAGGGTGACCCTGTCCCCGATCAGCTCCCGAATGCCCTTGCGGGCGCGCTCGCAGATCCGCCGCACCACCGCGTAGGCTTCGGGGTGGACGGCGGAGGCGTCCAGGGGCTCGTCCCCGTCCGGAATCCTCAGGAAGCCCGCGCTCTGTTGGAAGGCCTTGGCGCCGAAGCGGGGAACGGCCATCAGGGCGCGGCGGTTGGCGAAGGCCCCGTTGGCCTCCCGGTGGGCGACGATGTGCTCGGCGAGCCCCCGGTTGAGCCCCGAGACCTGGGCCAGCAGGGGCACGGAGGCGGTGTTGAGGTCCACGCCCACGGCGTTGACACAGTCCTCCACCACCGCCTCCAGGGTGCGGGCCAGTCGGGTCTGGTTGACGTCGTGCTGATACTGGCCCACGCCGATCGCCTTGGGCTCGATCTTCACCAGCTCGGCCAGGGGGTCCTGCAGCCGGCGGGCGATGGAGACGGCACCCCGCAGGGACACGTCGAGCCCGGGCAGCTCCTTGGAGGCGAGCTCGGAGGCGGAGTAGACGGAGGCGCCTGCCTCGCTCACCACGAGGGAGCGCAGGCCGAGCCCGGGATGGCGACGCATCAGGTCCCGCACCAGGCGATCGGTCTCCCGTGATGCCGTCCCGTTGCCGATGCTGACGAGCCGGACCTGGTGGGCCTCGCAGAGCCGGCTCAGGCTGGCGATGGCCCCGTCCCACTGGTTCTTGGGGGCATGGGGGTAGATCGTATCGGTGGCCGCGACACGGCCGGTGGAATCCACCACCGCCACCTTGACCCCGGTGCGCAGCCCCGGGTCGAGCCCCAGCGTGGGCAGCCTGCCGGCCGGGGCGGCGAGCAGCAAGGCCTTGAGATTGAGACCGAAGACGCGGATCGCCTCCTCCTCCGCCGCCTCCAGGAGACGCCCCTTGAGGTCCAGCTCGAGCCGAGTGAAGAGCTTCACCCGCCAGGCCTTGCGCGCCGTCTCCAGGAGCCAGTCATCCGCCGCGCGCCCGAGGCGGGCGATACCGAAGTGGGCGCACACCAGGTCCTGGTAGGGTGCGTTCGGGTCCTCCCCCTCGCCCGGGAGCAGATCCAGGTTGAGGATCCCCTGGTTGCGCCCTCGGAACAGGGCCAGGGCGCGGTGGGACGGGATCTTGTGGATCGGCTCCCGGTAGTCGAAGTAGTCCGAGAACTTGTTCCCCTCGCTCTCCTTGCCGGCGATGACGTGGGAGACGAGGACGCCCTCTCCCCAGAGTCGCTCCCGCAGACGCCCCGTCAGCTGCGGGTCCTCGGCGAGGCGCTCCATCAGGATCTGTCGGGCCCCCTCCAGGGCGGCGGCCACATCGGGGACCCCCTTGGCGGGGTCCACGAAGGCGCCCGCCGCGCCCTGCGGGTCCCGCGTCGAATCGGCCAGAAGACCCTCGGCCAGGGGCTCGAGTCCGGCCTCCCGGGCGATCTGGGCCTTGGTCCGGCGCTTGGGCTTGAATGGCAGATAGAGGTCCTCGAGGCGCTGTTTGGTGTCCGCCGCCTCGATCGCCTCCTTGAGGGCGTCGGTGAGCTTGCCCTGCTCGGCGATGCTCGCGAGCACCGTGTCGCGCCGCTCGGCCAGCTCCCGCAGGTAGCCGAGACGCTCCTCCAGGTGGCGCAGCTGGACGTCGTCCAGCCCCCCCGTGGCCTCCTTGCGGTAACGGGCGATGAAGGGCACGGTGGCGCCCTCGTCCAGAAGACGCACGGCGGCCTCCACCTGGGCGACGCGGGCATCCAGCTCCTGACTGATGATCTCGGTGATACTGGGCATGGGACCGGAAGGATCCTCTCCTACGGACGTGGGACGGACGAAAGGGAACGGGGCGACCCGGGGCCCGCGGGGGTTCCAGCGGCTGGGCGCGCGGCGGGGAGAGTCTAATCGATGCGACAGCTGTCGCCGTAAACGGCCATGATCTGTTTGAGCTCGACCAGCAGCAAGCGCCGCTCATCGGGTGTCAGGCCCTGAGCCTCGGGGACCTCCGCGCCCGAGTCCAGGAGTGCGATGTCGCGTCGGACCTGGCGGCAGCCCTTGAGGCAGATCCTCTCGACCCGGGCCTCGACCCGCTCACGATTGATGATGCCACCGAAGACGTCTGTAGATTCGAGTAGGATCGCGTGCACTTGCGTCTCCGACGGGGATCGGCTGGGATGGCAGAAAGGGGCTTCATGACGAGTATAAGTAAATGCCGATCCATCTCGAAACCCCCACCGAGCCGGAGACACTGACCTGGCGACAGCGGCAAGAAGCCCCGGCGCTCGGCGCCGGCGACCTGCACCTCTGGCGCATTTCCACCGGCGCCCCAGGGGAGAACGGGGACGAGGCGCTCGCCGCCGATCTCGAGCTACTCGACCAGGGCCAAAGGCTTCGGGTGCGGCGGCTGACCCGCCAAGCCATCCGCGGGCGCTACGTGCGTGCCCAGGCGGGACTGCGGCGCATCCTGGGGCTCTATCTCGATGCCCCCTGCCCGTCCTCTCTGGTGTTCCGATACGGGCCTGCCGGAAAGCCCGCACTCGAGAATGCCCCGGCGGGCTTCGAGTTCAACCTGACCACCGCGGGCGATCTGGCCCTCCTGGGGATCTCCCTCGGGGACGCCGTCGGGGTGGATTGCGAGCGAGTCCGCCCGCGCAACGGGGTGGTCGCCATCGCCCGGCGGATGTTCGAGCCGGCACAAGCCGACTCCATCGCCGCACTCGCCGACGAGGCGGCACTGGTGACCTTCTATCGCTGCTGGACGGCCCTCGAGGCGGACGCCAAGTCGGATGGTCGCGGCCTCTTCAGACCCCGACCGCCCGACGCCAGCCCCCCCGAGGTCCGCCACTGCGTGCCCGCCCCAGGCTATGTCGCGGCGGTGGCCCGGGCTCGGGTCCCGCCCCTGGGAGCCTGGCAGACGCTGGAGCTGGCGACCGGGCATGGAGCCTGAGTCGCCCGTGCGTCGGCGGCCGGGCTTCCGCCGCCAAGGGCGCGCGCTCAATCCCCTGCCCTGGGAGCCCTTGAGTTCCGCCACCAAACAAGCGACCCTTCGGGAGACGGGACGCGACGCTGTCTTCAAGCGCCGTCCGGCTGGTGGAACGGCGGTCCTTCACCATCTTCATGGAGAACCACGAGGAGCGACCCTTTCGTGAGCCAGGACCCCTTATCCCAGCACCGGGAGCTCATCGACCGCTTCGGCCGACGGGTGACCTATGTGCGGCTCTCTGTGACGGACCGTTGCGATCTGCGTTGCCGCTACTGCATGACGGAGGACATGGAGTTCCTGCCCCGCAACCAGATCCTGACCCTGGAGGAGGTGGCACGGCTCGCGCGCTGCTTCAGCTCCCTCGGGGTGGTGAAGCTGCGCATCACCGGGGGTGAGCCCCTTGTGCGGCGCAACGTGATCTGGCTGTTCCGGGAGCTTGGGACCTTGCCTGGGATTCGCGACCTGACCCTGACCACCAACGGGACCCAGCTCGGGCGCCTCGCCGGGGCGCTCAGGGCGGCCGGTGTCACCCGGGTCAATGTCAGCCTGGACTCCCTGCGCCCCGAGCGCTTCCGCGCCCTCACCCGCTTTGGCGACATCGGCAAGACCCTTGGCGGCATCGACGCCGCCCTGATGGCTGGATTCCAGCGGGTCAAGCTCAACAGCGTGATCCTCAAGGGCGTCAACGAGGACGAGTCCCTGGACCTGGTTCGCTTCGCCATGGACCGGGGCATGGACATCAGCTTCATCGAGGAGATGCCCCTGGGCCAGATCGGCTCACACGACCGTGCCGCCGCCCACTACCCGAGCGATGCGATCCGCGCAGATCTGGGCCGCGAACTGGAGCTGATCCCGACCACCGAGACCACCGGCGGGCCGGCACGCTATTACCGGGTCGCAGGCTCCGAGACACGGGTGGGATTCATCTCACCCCACAGCCACAACTTCTGCGGCGACTGTAACCGGGTGCGGGTGACCGCCGAGGGGCGCCTCCTGCTCTGCCTGGGCCAGGAATACTCGGTCGACCTGCGTCGGGTCTTGCGAGGCAACCCGACCGATGACGAGCGGGTGGAGCGGGCCATCGTCTCCGCCATGTCCATCAAGCCACGGGGCCACGACTTCGATCTCGGAGGCCAACCCCTGATCCTCCGTCACATGAACATGACCGGCGGCTGAGCCGACCGGGGCCGACGGGCCCCAATTGCGCACCCAGGCGCCCCCCAACCGCGCCGGGACTCCCGAAGACCCTGATCCCTGTGGAATTCCAGGTGCTCTCGGAGCCCCGAGCGGTTATCCTAAAGCTAACTTTTCCAACCGATTGCGCCAATCTCCGAAAGAGAATGGCGCGGGACCCAAGACCACGATGAATCAGCCTCGGCGCGCCCCTGTGCCAACCCATCCTCTTCTTCTCGCCCTCGTGGCGCCCCTCGTACTCGGCCTGTCCGGTTGCATCGAGGTGAACCGCTTCTTCGCACGGCCGGAGGCACAACCCACCCCGGAGCAGGCCGAGCAGAGCCCTCAGATCGCGGAGGAGCCGGAGCCAATCCCGAAGGCTCAGGAAAAGCCAAAGCCGGGCAGGCTCTATGAATGGAGCGGGGATGGCCGCCGGGTGTCACGCATCGTGGTGAACACGGACGAGCAGAAGGCGCGCTTCTACGACGGCGAAGAGCAGATCGGCTGGACCACGGTGGCCTCGGGCATCAAGAAGTTTCCCACCCCCTCGGGTCACTTCGAGGTCATGGAGAAGGTGCAGAACAAGCGATCCAACCTCTACGGCAGGATCTACAGCTCCGGTGGCAAGGTGGTGCGCAGGGACGCCAAGATGGGCCGCGACCCTATCCCCGCCGGGGCCCGTTTCGAGGGGGCCAGCATGCCCTACTTCATGCGTCTCACCAACGACGGAATCGGGCTCCACGCAGGCCCCATTCCGCGTCCGGGACGCCCCGCGTCCCATGGCTGCATCCGCATGCCCAAGAAGTTCGCGTCAGTCGCCTACCAGCATGTCGACGTGGGCACCAAGGTGAGCATCGTCGGCTCCGGACCCAGCTACGGCAACTACGTCCAGAAACAGCGGGCCCTCGCCGCCCGGGAGCGGGAGAGGCGGGAGGCGGCGGCTCGGGAGCAGGCCGCCGCGGCCTCTGGCACGGCATCCCGGGGAAGCCCGGAGTCACCACCAGTGGCCAGGGCCACGCCGCGGGCGAGCACGGCAGCGTCGGCCCATTCGGAGCATCGGACCGAGCAGGTCACCAGCGCGAGCGTCTTCGCCCCGGAAGGCGAGGCACCTGGCACGTCAGTGGTTGAGTCGGCACCGGCTGCCGCCGCCCTGAGCCCGGCTCCCGTGCCCCCAACCGAGGACCCCCGCGCCGTTCCGAGCTCGGACACCGCGTCCGCTCAGACGACTCCAGACGCGACACCGCTCACCCAGTCGGCTGCCCCTGAGTCAAGCCCGCCACTGGCCGCCCCTCCCCAGGGCGCCGCCCCGGCTCCCGGCTACCCTAACCCCTTGTCGCCGGTCGCGCCGCCGCCCTACTACGCGCCCCCCATGAGACCCGCGGCCGCCACGGCTCCGAGCCCGATTGCCGCCCCGGCTCCGGTCACCACGACTGCCCCGACGCCCGTCCCCTCGCCGGTGTGGAGCCCGGCGCCGACACCCGCGACGGCCCCCGCGGTCAGCCCGGCCCCGCCGGCCGCTGCTCCGCCTGAAGCCTCCCCGGCGGTCTCGGCGGAGCAACCCAAGTCGGCCACCGAGGAAAACTAGGGCTGACCGCGACGGCCCCCGGTATGGGGGCCGCAGCGGCCGGTGTCAGGGCTCCAGCAGAGAGAACTGATCGGCGATCCAGGTGGCATCTGGTGCCGGCACCGTCGATGCGGAAGGGTCCGCGGGTAGAGTCAAGACGACCCGCTGACCCTTGTTCGACGCTTCGACGCGCAAGGCCCCCCCCAGATGCCGCGCGATGAGGAAGGCGTCGAAGAGTCTGGCG
>Ga0316575_10000686_pt1 | contig 10086 bp, 9 predicted proteins | sample J5NA_FD_203072 | JGI IMG/M metagenome (GOLD analysis project Ga0316575, IMG submission 203072) | Rhizosphere microbial communities from salt marsh grasses in Alabama, United States - J5-7_050615r2r3 | ecosystem: Host-associated > Plants > Roots > Rhizosphere | place: USA: Alabama | collected... | reverse complement strand
GGGAAATGAATTGCCAGTTTGGCCAGGGCTATCTGTTTTCAAAACCACTGAGCAAACCTAAAGCCGATCAACTTATTGAAAACATCATCAAACTCTCTGAAGAAAACCCGGACGCCAACTTCTCTTTGCCGGCGATGCTGTCGAATTAGATCTATCCTACCCGATCCGCACAATTATGCTATAATCAAAGCAACGGTTGACGATTATCCGTCACTGGAGTAATGGAGTAAAAGGATTTCGGAATGCGGAATGTGGAATGCGGATTAAAAAATATGACCTTCAGTCACAGGAATCAGGCAGTTTTTTTTGCTCAGTCCTCAGTCCTGAATTTTCCTGACACCTGCTTGCCCGCCGAAGCCTTTAAGGCGAAGGCGGGACACCTGAGACCTGAAATTTGAACCAAAGACTCTTCTTATGAATCCAGAGACATTTTCAACGGAACAACTCGCCGGACAACGCTTAATGGTTGGTTTTGAAGGAAGGCAGTTTAATGCGCATTTAAAATTTCTTATCCGGGACCTAAAGGTTGGCGGGATCATCCTTTTTTCACAAAATGTCAAAACACCCGATCAGGTCAAAACCCTGTGCGATGCGGTGCAGGAATATGCGCGCTTAAATGGACAACCGCCGTTAATGATTGCCATTGATCAGGAGGGTGGCGAGGTCGCACGACTGAAAGAACCGTTTACGCAGTTTCCGGGAAATTCCGCCATGACCGATGTTGCCGATGCGGTCTATTTTGCCCAGACGACAGCGACAGAATTAGCTCACGCTGGTATTAACATGAATCTGGCCCCTGTCATGGATGTGGCTTCTGATGAAATCACCAGCATTATGGCTGCCAGATCATTCGGCCAGGATCCTTTTTGGGTTTCTAAACTGGGCCTGACGATAATTTCGCATTTACAGCAAAACAACATCATGGCAGTGGCCAAACACTTTCCCGGCATCGGCCGTACCGTCGCTGATTCCCACATTGATCTGCCGTCTTGCGAGTGCGACCTGGCCGAATTGGAATCTTGTGACCTCATACCCTTTTCAGATAGTATCGAGCAGGAAGTCGCCGGCATCATGCTATCGCATGTGATCTATAGGAAAATTGACCCTCGTTGGCCGGCCAGTTTATCAAAACAAATTGCCCTGAAGCTGTTGCGGGAGCGAATGCGCTTTTCGGGAATTTCGATGACCGATGACCTTGACATGGGAGCCATTAACAAACATTATGATATTAAGACAGCCATCCGCCAAATCCTTCAGGCCGACATTGACATGACCTTGATCTGCCACCAAGGTCCCAATATTGAGATCGCCTACAAAGAGATCTTAAAGCACCTGCGAGACTCTCCTGAAATAGAAGCAATGGGCATTAAATCGGTAAAAAGAATTATGGCGCTGAAAAAGAAGTACCTGGATGTTTGAGATGGAGTTGCAAAACTCCATCGAACCCTTGTTTATGTCGCACTGATATTTTCTACCACGAAGAACACGAAGTCCATAAGACTTTACCATAGCCTTCTTTAAATATCATGCTTCGTGGTCTTCGTGATCTTCGTGGTTTTTCCCATGCCTGGGGATCATCACTCGATTGGATCAAGGCTTTGCTCTGGAGAAAACATCGTCCGTCAGCTCCGCATGGGTTCCTGCTTTTAGATAGTGATAGCCTGCCGCCGCAATCATTGCCGCATTATCACCACACAGCTCGACGGAAGGAATATGGACTTTCAGGCCTCGGTCTTGGGCGGCACTCCGGACTTTGTGCCGCAAACCACTGTTGGCGGCCACTCCGCCGACAACTGCGATATGATCACAACCCTTTCTTAATGCTGCGTTGACTAATTTATAGGCCAACACCTCAACCACAGCCGCCTGAAATCCGGCCGCAATATCCGCCATTCGGGTTTTGTAATCGGATTGATGCTTGCCGACATAAAGGCTAACCGCGGTTTTGATCCCGCTAAAACTAAAATCAAAATCGGATTTGTTCAGATACGGTCGGGTAAAGACGATTTTATCGGGGTTGCCTTCTTTTGAAAGCCTATCAATAACCCCGCCGCCTGGATATCCCAGGCCGAGCAATTTTGCGACCTTATCAAAGGCTTCCCCGGCGGCATCATCACGCGTCTGCCCCATCAGTTCAATCGCCGTGTGGGAAGTTACATAATAAATGCCGGTGTGCCCTCCGGATACCAGTAAGGCGACAAAGGGAAATGGCGGTGCCTCCGGTTCCAGAAACACCGAGTTGACATGACCTTCCAGATGATTCACTCCGATCAGTGGGATACCCAGGGCATAGGCGTAAGATTTGGCAAATGAAAACCCCACCAACAATGCCCCGACCAGCCCCGGCCCGCAGGTTGCGGCGATGGCGTCTATCTGACTGGTATTTAACCCGGAATCGCTGGTAGCCGCTTCTACTACCGGGACAATGGCTTCAATGTGCTTTCTGGAAGCCAACTCAGGAACGACGCCACCGTAACGATGATGCACTTCAATTTGAGAAGAAACCTTAGAAGATAAAATTGCGGATCCATCCTGAACGACGGCCGCAGCGGTTTCATCACAAGATGTTTCAATACCTAAAATATACAATCGTTTACTTTTTCTTTATTGATACTCTCCGAGCATCGGTCTTGCTACCGACTCAACCCTTGCATAAAGCGCCGGCTGTCTGCCCTTCAGCTATCCAATCAAAAAAACGGCTTATCTTTTTAATCAAATTCTTCCGAAATGACGAATTCGGGCTTTGTTCGCTTTTGTTTTCTACCATTGCTACTCCCAGACAAGGCGCTTGCCGGCTTCTCTACAATCCAGAATTTCACCAATAAGATAGGCATGCTCGTCCATTGCGTCAATGCGCTGCATGACATCTTCGACGGCGTAGTCGGGAACAACCAAAATCATTCCAATGCCCATGTTAAATGTGCGGGACATTTCTTTTGCAGATATGTTCCCGGCCTGTTGCAGAAAAGAAAAAATGGGCGGAATATCCCAGCTTTCATCACGAATTAAGATGCTGCAGGCCTGGGGTACGATTCTCACAATATTATCCGATATACCACCGCCGGTAATATGCGCAATCCCATGAATCGGTAAATCTTTTAAAAGGCCGCTGATGGTAGCAGCGTAAATCTTGGTCGGTGACAGCAATTCTTCACCGATGGTTTTACCGAGTTCCGCTACGTGCTCATCGACTTTGAGGTTGAGCACTTCAAAACAAATTTTGCGAACCAGGGAATAGCCGTTGCTGTGGAGGCCGCTGGATGCGATACCGATAAGTTTGTGCCCGACCCGTATTTCGGTTCCGTCAATAATCTTGCTATTATCGACAACACCTACGGTGAATCCGGCCAAATCATATTCATTGGCCTGGTAGAATCCGGGCATCTCTGCGGTTTCACCGCCTATCAGGGCGCATTGTGCCTGTTTGCAGCCTTGAGCAATTCCCTTGATGATATCCGTCGCACGTTGATTGTCGAGCTTTCCCATTGAAAGATAATCGAGAAAGAAAAGTGGCTTTGCGCCTTGAACTATGATATCGTTGACGCACATTGCCACCAGATCTATGCCGACGGTATCGTGTTTATCCAGCATAAACGCAATCTTAAGCTTGGTCCCAACCCCATCGGTCGAACTGACCAAGACCGGTCTTTCCAGATTTGCAAGATTAAGCGAAAAAAGACCGCCAAATCCGCCGATATCGCTCATAACACCGGGGCGCGCGGTCTGTTTTGCAATCTCCCCGATGGCATCCACCAGCTTGTTGGCCTTGTCAATATCAACGCCGGCATCGGCATAAGTGAAAGATTCCTTCATAGTGATCTCCCGAATTTTGAGCCTGTGGGATAAATTAAAATAAATCTATTTTTTCGATTTTAAACAGGCAATGTAAAAATCAACCACGAAAACACGAAATAAGAAAAGCACGAAATTAAATTTTCTTTTTCGTGTTTTCACGATTTCATGCTCTCGTGGTACAAAAAGACCATAACACGTGGCCAGAGGAAAAACCCTTGAAAATTAATCTCATCCGGCATAAAAGTCAAAGAATTTTTGGAAGCCAAGTTCGATCTCGCAAATAAAGTTGCCTTTTTTAGGTAACGGCTGCATCAACAAGACGACCTTGCGGGATTGAAAGCATAAATCAGGAGCAGGTTATGTTTACGTTTGCCAGGCTGGATCGGTTACCGCCCTATGTATTCGCAATGGTTAATGAAATCAAAATGGAAGCCAGGCGGTCGGGTAAAGACATTATCGACCTGGGAATGGGAAATCCGGATCTGGGAACCCCGCAACATATCGTCGATAAACTGGCTGAATCCGCTCAAAAGACGCAGAATCATCGCTATTCGGCCTCAATGGGAATCACCAAACTGAGGATGGCCATCGCCAGCTGGTATCAACGCCGGTTTGGCGTTAGCATTGACCCGGACACTGAAGCCATTGCAACCATCGGCGTCAAGGAGGGAATGTCACATTTGATTCTGGTAACCATTCGGCCGGGGGATGTTGTATTGACGCCGAATCCGACATATCCCATTCATCCATATTCAGCGATCATTGCCGGAGGGGATGTCAGGGGAATCCCGCTGGGGCCGGAGGCTGATTTTTTTGAAAACCTGGTTTCGGCCACCAAGACCACATGGCCCCGGCCTAAGGTTCTTATCATCAGCTATCCCCATAACCCCACCACTGAGGTTGTGGATCTGGCTTTTTTTCAAAAAATCGTCGACTACGCCAAAGAAAACGGCATTATGGTCATCCATGACTTCGCCTATGCTGACCTGGTATTCGATGGCTATAAAGCCCCAAGTTTTTTACAGGCAGAAGGAGCCAAAGATATCGGTGTCGAGTTTTTCTCTCTTTCAAAAAGCTACAGTATGCCGGGCTGGCGTGTGGGGTTTTGCGCAGGCAACGCGCAGATCGTTGCTGCTTTGCGCCGCATAAAAAGCTATCTGGATTATGGAATTTTTCAGCCGATCCAGATTGCATCGATCATCGCATTAAACGGACCCTATGATTGCGTCGAGCAGATCCGTGATACATACCGCGAAAGACGAGATGCGCTCGTTAAGGGATTGAACCGTATCGGCTGGAATATTAAACGCCCTAAAGGCACCATGTTTGTGTGGGGAAAGATTCCGGATAAGTTTATAAAAATGGGCTCGGTTGAATTTGCTAAATTAATGATAGCCGAAGCCGAGGTTGCCGTATCACCGGGTCTAGGTTTCGGAGAATATGGTGATGAATATGTTCGTTTCGCCTTGATTGAAAATCCCATGCGGATTAATCAGGCCATCAGAGGGATCCGGAAAATTATGTAGTGAAATAAAATAGAATTAGGTTATATTTTTTTGCTACACGCTGTTTAGAAGTATTAAATACGAATTTTAAAATCCGAAATCCGAAACAAATTCAAAATCCCAAATCCAAATGTTCAAAAGTTTGAATTTTTGTCATTCGATATTCGAATTTGTTTCGAATTTCGAGATTCGGATTTCGAATTTCTGAAGTCATTCGAATAAAAAGAAGACATCACGTCTCGCATACAAAAGGAGAATGAGTAATGAAAGAAATCCAAGTAGGTTTACTCGGCTGCGGAACGGTGGGTACCGGCGTAGCAAAATTACTTATTAACAGCCGACAGGTCATTCGTGCACGCCTGGGGACGACCTTGAATCTGAAACGGGTTGCCGATATTGACATCGAGACAGATCGTGGTGTCCAGTTTGATGAAGGGGTACTGACGACCGATGCAAATGCGCTTGTAAATGATCCGGAAATCGATATCATTATCGAAATGATCGGTGGCGAAGGAATCGCCAAAGAACTCATTTTAAAAGCCATTGACAACGGCAAGCAGGTGATAACGGCCAACAAGGCACTTTTGGCCAGCCAGGGCAACGCGCTGTTTAAAGCGGCTGCAGAAAAAGGTGTGGATTTGGCATTTGAGGCCGCAGTCGGCGGTTGTATGCCGACCATCAAATCCATGCGCGAATCACTGGTCGCCAATCATATCCAATCGATGACCGGCATATTGAACGGAACCTGTAACTATATTTTAACGAAAATTACCGACGAAAGAAGACCGTTCGACGATGCTTTGGCCGAAGCACAGGAAAAGGGCTATGCCGAAGCCGATCCCGCCCTGGATGTCGACGGAATCGATACCGCCCACAAGATAGCGATTTTAACGGCGCTGGCCTACGGAACGGAAATTAATTTGCCAGGTGTGTACATCGAAGGCATCTCAAGGATTACGCCGCTGGATGTGGAGTTTGCTGAGCATTTCGGGTATCGGATCAAGCTGCTGGCCATTAGCAAAAGAAAGGGCGACAGAATAGAGGCAAGGGTACACCCCACCATGATCCCGTTTGACAATCTTCTTTCTAATGTCAACGGCACCGTAAATGCCATAATGGTATCCGGCGACGCAGTTGGTGATATCATGCTGTATGGGCGGGGTGCCGGTATGATGCCGACCGCCAGCGCGGTAATCAGCGACGCGGTGGATATTGCGCGCAACCTGATGGCCGGAACGACCCGCAGGGTCCCTGCGCTTTCATTTCAAAGGGATCATGTCCAGAATATTAGTATTATGCCGATGAATGAAATCGTCACGCATTATTATTTTCGATTCGCAGCACTCGACCGGCCCGGCGTGCTATCGAAAATTTCCGGCATTTTGGGCAGCCACGATATCAGCATTCAATCGATGCAGCAGAAAGGCCGTAAAACAGATGGATCCGTGCCGGTTGTTATGGTGAGCCACCAGGCGAAGGAGTCCGACGTACAGGATGCATTGGCTGAAATCAATGATCTGGATGTCGTCGGTGAAAAGACCGTCCTGATTCGGATTGAGGATGAACAACTCGATTAAATTTAATTTTAACTTATTTTTAAATTTAAGACGCTAACTTTAGGCGGAAGAGAGAACTATGTATATTATTTGCGCTGACATGGAAGGTATTTTTACACCTGAAATATGGATTAACGTGTCTGAAATCACCGGTATAGAAGAGCTCAGACTGACGACGCGGGACATTTCCGATTATGATGTCTTGATGAAAAAGCGTCTGGCCATTTTAGATGAACATGGATTGAAACTGCAGGATATCCAGGCGGTTATTGCTAAAATGCAGCCGCTTGACGGAGCCGGGGAATTTTTGGACTGGCTTCGATCTCAGCTTCAGGTCATTATCGTATCGGACACCTATGTGGAATTTGCCGGTCCCTTGCTTGAAAAGCTTGGCCGGCCGACACTTTTTTGCAACACGCTTTCGGTTGCAGACGACGGGTCAATTTCCGGATATAAACTGCGCCAGAAAGATGGTAAAAGAAAGGTGGCAGCTGCGCTTCAAAATTTGAATTATAAGGTCATTGCCATCGGCGATTCGTATAACGACATCACCATGCTCAAGACAGCCGAAAAGGCCATCCTGTTCCGCCCGCCTGATAATGTGAAAGTTGAATTTCCACAATTCCCGATAACGACGAACTATCAGGAAATGAAGCGAGAAATTCAAAAAATCATAAATCACTGAGTTGTTTTTATGACTTATTTAAAACGACTTATATCCAAAAAGGTGGTGTTTGCCTTAAGTAAGTTATGGAATAATGGATGGGTGGAAAAATGGAATATTGGGTTTAAAAGCGGATGATGTCCTGATTTTATTTCCCGATGAGGGCCGGTTAAATAGTAGTAGGTCTTATTCCGCCAAACCCACTATTCCAACATTCCATTATTCCATTACCCCATAGCATTCGGTTACGGCAAAACCGCTGATTTCTGACCTGAAACCAGGGACCAGGTTTGCAATGATAGAATAACCCATACGTTTGAATACGAGGACACACATGCCAACTCATAAAACCACCTGCCGTGTGATCTACGGTGACACGGATAATATGGGCCAGGCCTATTACGGCAATTACTTTAGATGGTTTGAAATTGGTCGCACCGAATTGTTCCGATCGCTGGGCATTGCCTACGCATCGGTTGAAAGCCGGGGCATATTTCTTCCGGTCGCAGAGGCCTATTGTAAATATTCGGTGCCGGCCAGGTATGATGATCTTTTGATGATTGAAACCTCACTGGACACCCGCCTGAAAGGCGCCATTAAGTTTGATTACCGCATATTCAGCCAGGACGCAAAAACCCTTCTGGCACAAGGATATACCAAACATGCCTGTCTGAATAAAGCGGGCAAGGTGGTACGCCCGCCCACATTTATTAAAGAAGTTATTGAGAAAAATATTCAGAAATCTTAAAATAAGCTGAAAGCGGGTTAAATGGCGATCGATATTAAAAAATTTGCAGGATGCCGTCTCCTGGTGGCGGGAGACCTGATGGTCGATGAATATCTATGGGGAAATGTTGAGCGCATTTCGCCTGAGGCGCCCGTCCAGGTCGTAGCGGTTACCAGCGAGGAATATACGCTAGGCGGTGCGGGAAATGTGATCAGCAACCTGGTTGCGCTGGGAGCTAAAGTTTCCGCGGCCGGGGTAATCGGTGCCGGGACCAATGGGCAGCTAGTTCTCAAAAAATTACAGGCATTGGGGGTCGATACACGGGGGGTTATCCAGGACCGCCAGCGAACGACAACCCGCAAGACACGCATAATTGCCAATCATCAGCATGTGCTTCGATTTGACAGAGAAGTAAAAACCGATATCAGTCGGCAAACCATGAATAAGATTTCGCGCGCAGCCGAAGAAATGATGGCCGACGTCGATTTGATTCTGGTCTCCGATTACAACAAGGGGCTCATTACCAAAGCCTTGATGACCAAATTGATTGCTGCCGCCCAAAAATACAACAAGCGAATAATTGTTGACCCCAAAGGCCGGGATTTTAAAAAATATGCGGGTGCATCATTAATAACGCCCAACAAAAACGAAACGGCCCGGGCCGCGGGTATCGAAATTGTTGATGAATCCAGCCTGGCCAAAGCAGCCCGGCGCCTTATCAAAAAAACCGATATTGATAAAATCCTGGTCACCTGCGGCAAAGACGGAATGGTCTATTTCGATCACGACGCCCCCCCCTACCGAATCAGCACCAAAGCCCACCAGGTTTTCGACGTGTCAGGCGCAGGCGATACGGTTCTGGCAGTCCTGGGTTTGGGAATTGCCGCCGGATATTCCAACAAGGAGGCTGTTGCACTGGCAAACACCGCCGCCGGAATCGTCGTGGGCAAGGTGGGAACCGCCACTGTTTCTAAAACCGAACTGGCCGCCGCCCTCAACCTGATCCCGGCCGTTAGCTTGGATAAACAAAAAACGCTGGCGGAGGCTGCGGCCGTCGCAAGAAACCTTGAAAAAGCCGGCAAGCGCATCGTGCTGACCAATGGATGTTTTGACCTGCTGCATGTCGGCCACATCAAGTTGCTGTCCGCTTCAAAACAGCTGGGTGATGTCCTCATCGTTGCTTTAGACGACGATGAATCCGTCAAGCGGCTCAAAGGATCGGGGCGACCGATTATAAACGAAAACGAGCGTTTACGGATCATCAGCGCCCTCGACAGCGTGAACTATGTGATTGTCTTTTCATCGCATGAATTAAATGATGTCATTGCGGCGATTCGTCCGGCGGTGCTGACAAAAGGCAGTAATTATGGAACTGAGGCGATTCGGGGACGTGAAATTGTCGAACGCTATGGCGGACGGATTGAAATCATCCCGCTAACTGAAAACATTTCATCCACCCGCATCATCAACAATATAAAAACCAGTTAAAGGCTTCGCTCCCAACTGGAATGGTGGAATGCTGGAATATTGGAATAATGAGTCTTGGCTCTCGGATATAGTGCCTATGGATCAGAGTGGATAAGGCAATTTTTGAAAATTAAAAGACGACGTGATCAGATGGCATTTATGCGGGAACATTCCAAGGGCATCGTATTTCAGGTTTTTATCCAGCCCCGATCTTCAAAAAATATGATTGTCGGACGGCATGGAGAAAGCCTTAAACTCAAGTTAACAGCGCCGCCGGTTAGCGGAGCCGCCAATAAAATGTGTGTTAAATTCCTGGCGAAACGTCTTTCGGTGTCTCCTTCTTCACTTGAGATCATAAGCGGACACGCCAGC
>Ga0316575_10000685_pt1 | contig 10091 bp, 7 predicted proteins | sample J5NA_FD_203072 | JGI IMG/M metagenome (GOLD analysis project Ga0316575, IMG submission 203072) | Rhizosphere microbial communities from salt marsh grasses in Alabama, United States - J5-7_050615r2r3 | ecosystem: Host-associated > Plants > Roots > Rhizosphere | place: USA: Alabama | collected... | reverse complement strand
TCGAAGCCAGCCTTGGTGATGATTACCTCCCCACGGACTTCGAGTATTTTCGGATAGCCCTTGCCGCGCAATCGCAAGGGGATGGCGTCGATGGTACGCACATTCTGGGTCACGTCCTCGCCAGTCCAGCCATCTCCTCGTGTCGCGCCCCTGACCAATATCCCGTCTTCGTACATCAGGCTTATTGCCAGACCGTCGAGCTTGGGCTCAGCTGCATATTCAATACTTTTCACATCCAGACGTTCCCGCGCACGTCGATCAAAATCTTCAACCTCGCTATCTGAAAAAGCATTGGCCAACGACAGCATCGGAATTTCATGTTTGACTTCAGAAAATTTCTTAAGTGGCACCGCGCCGATGCGCTGGGTTGGCGAGTCCGTGGTAATAAGGTCCGGATAGTCCTGTTCCAGGTCCTGCAATTCACGCATTATGCGATCAAATTCGGCATCCGGAATCTCAGGATCATCCAGTACATAGTAGCGATAGTTGTGATAATTGATTTGCTCGCGCAGAGCTTCGATGCGCTTTTTTATTTTTGTCGGGGCAGCCATTAGAAATTCAGTGATCAGCGCCGGTGCTTTTTAATTGCGTCGACCTTCTGCTTGAACCGCCAGGTTTCGATTTTTTCCTTCAGATGGCCGATGGTCTGCAGGGTCAGTACGCTGCGCGTTTCGTCACACAGTTCGCCATCAAGCCGTTCGGCCAGAGTTCGTCCCAATTGTAAAAAGCGTTCAAACGCCGTCGGCCCGTCCAGCGGACCTGGTAACTGCATAAACAATGACAGCCCCAGTGTTTCCAGCTCTGCCATATGTTCGATATTGAAAGTTCCTGGCTCCATTGTATTAGCCAGACTGCACAGCGGTAAGGCACCCGGTTCCTCAACGGTGTAGGCATGAAACAGGTTCATGTCGCCGTATTTCATACCCAGATCAACAACCGCATTCAGAATATCAAGACCGTGGAATTTTTTTCCGGATCGGGCCATGACATTCAGAACCACGATCAACGGCTCTGTCGGCTGACTATCAATGGGGGAGACGGCTGAAATTGGATTGAGTGCTTCCGTCCCAACATCCGTTTCATCGACCGGCACTGTCATTCCCGACAAATCAGCGATGTCATCTGCATCCGGCTCATCTTCTAAATGCGGGTGATTGCGCGGGATGGGTGCCGCCTCATGACGCCGGGCCAATCGTATACGGGGCAGGAGTCGAATTTTTAATCCACCAAATCGGGGGAATCGAATTGGTGTATCGGATGTCAGCCAGTAATACAGCATCATGCCGCCGATAAACAGCACACCAATGCCGAGCAAGATTAAACGCAGAGAATCCATGCCATCATTTTCAGCGCAGAAATTCGTTCCAGCCGAACCCCCACAACACCGTCACCGTTGTTGCGCGCCGCGAGTTCAGACTGCCGCCAGCTCAACCGCCTCATCAATATCAACCGCGACCAGCCGCGATACACCGGGTTCGTGCATGGTTACGCCTGTCAGATGATGGGCGATCTCCATCGTCAGTTTGTTATGGGTGATAAAAATAAACTGTGTGTGTTCCGCCATGTCCGTAAGCATCGTGCAGAAGCGGCCTACATTTGCATCGTCCAGCGGGGCGTCCACTTCATCGAGCATGCAGAACGGCGCCGGATTGAGTTGAAAAATGGCGAACACCAATGCCACGGCAGTCAGCGCCTTTTCGCCCCCCGACAGCAGATGAATCGTGCTGTTGCGTTTGCCCGGGGGTCGTGCCATTACGGTTACGCCGGTATCCAGTAATTCATCGCCGATCAGTTCCAGGTAGGCATGTCCGCCACCGAACAGACGCGGAAATAAATCTTTCAGCCCACTGTTGACCTTGTCGTATGTTTCCTTGAACCGGGTGCGCGTCTCACGATCGATTTTAGCAATGGCGTTTTCCAGCGTCGTGAGTGCCTCGACCAGATCGTCGTTCTGCGCATTCAGGTAAGCCTGACGCTCCGACTGCTGCTCGAATTCGTCAATCGCGGCCAGGTTGATCGGACCCAGGCGGCTAATCTTGCCTTCCAGCGTTTCGACACGGGTTTGCCAGTCGGTTTCATTGGCTTCTTCTGGCATTTCTTTCAGCAGCGAGGGTAAATCATAGCCGGATTCACGTACCTGCTCTTCCAGAGTCTGGCGCCGGACCTTGACTTCTTGCTGGTTAATCCGGATTTCCTCCAGCCGGCTTCGTACATCCTGCACATCCTGCTCGGCACGGCTGCGGGCGTCATCCAACTGGCGTTGTTCGTGTTCAATATTTTCCAGCTGCTTGCGCGCTTCGGCCAATTCAGCTTCGACGCCAACACGATTTTCCAGCAGGCCTTCCAGTTCTTGACTCATCCCGGTCAATGGCGCTTCGCTGTCAGTCAGGGCCTGTTCCAGTTCCTCGCGGCGACGCTGGGCCTGCTCCAACTGGGACTGTAAACGTGCCAGGGCTTGTTGCGTGGAATTGTGTTCGGTAGTGAGTGTCTGATGCTGCAATTTGATTTCGTGGGCTGCATCGCGGGCTTCCCGGGCGCGACCGCGGGCCACCTCCAGCGTTTCGCGTTGCCCGTCACGCTGTGCAAGCAAGGCCTCGCGTTGTTGTTCCTGCCCTCCCATCTGCTCCAGGGCGCCTTCCAGGATCGCGCGGGCCGCTTTCAGCGCGGCCTGATCAACGTCCATCTGGCCACGTAGCTCGTTGAGCTCGGTCTCCAGTTGCTGCCGGCGGGCATGGACCTGTTCGACCTCGCTGCTGCGTGCGGTCAGCCTGGTTTGCTGTTCAGCATGATCGCGGTTGGCCTGATTAAAGGCCGTCTGCACACTGTCACGCTCTACCTCCAGTTCTTGCAAACGCGTACGTTCGGATTCGAGCTGCGTCTGCAGATCCGCCGCCTGCGTCGCCAATTGTTCGATTTGTGAGGTCAGCTGCTTGAGTTCCTGTTCACGATGCAGGATCCCGGCCCGCGCATCGGTGTCCCGTACCACGCGCAGCCAACCATTGCCCAGCCAGATCCCGTCCCGCGTCACAACCGATTCATGGGCCGCCAGTTGCTGACGCATGGCCAGTGCCTGGCGCAGATCATCGGCCACATAAACCCCGGCCAGCAGCGATGCCATCGACCAGGGTGCCGACACCTTGGACTGCAGCGAAACGCCCTTGTCTGCGGTTGTCGGTCCAGGCCTGACACTTGTGTCGAACAGGGTCAGGATACCTTCGTCGAAGTTGCCCAACGCCTGCGTCAGGTCGTCCACGCCTTCCACACACACAGCCTCGAGGTGGTGGCCGAGTACGCATTCGGCGGCCTGTTCCCAGCCGGCCTCGACAACCAGCTCTTCCGCCAGGCGAGATGCATCCTGCAGATGCTGACCGTTCAGCCACTGGCTGAGCGCGCCCTGCTCCTTGCCCAGGGCGGCTTGCTGCAAGGCCTCGAGCGAGGCACTTCGACCACGCAGATCCTGTAACTCGCTGCGGGTCTCGTCCAGTCGCTGGGCACGCTGATGGGTCGAATCCCGCAGTTCACTGATTTGTTGCTGGTGTGTAGACAGGGCCTGCCGCGTCTGCTGCACCTGTGCCTCGGATTCCGCCAGCTGCCGGGTTAATTCAGCCAGTTCCGCCTCGAGTGCATCCGGAGACTGCTCTGCCAGTTCCTTTTGTAGTTGCTCACCACGTACCTGTAACTGCGTCAGCCGCTGTTCCAGATGCTGGATACGGGTCCGCTCCACGTCTGCCTGACGCGCCGGCTCGGCCGCCTGCTGGGTGAAGCTATCCCACTCGGTCTGCCAGTCACGCATGGCGGATTCCGCCTCGAGCAGGGCCTGACTTGCGCTCTGTTCCAGCTGCTCGGCGCTTTGCAAATCCGGGGCCAGCCCCTTGAGGCGAGCTTCGAGCGCCGCAATCTGCTGCTGATCCGAGTCGAGATGCTGACGGGCTTCCTGTCCGTCTTTTTCCAGCTGAACGAGATCCCGTTGCTGTTGGGCGCGGCGCTCGCGGGCATGCTGGATGGACTGTTCCAGCCGTGTGATATCGGCACCCACACTGTAGAAACGGCTTTGCACAGCAGCATGTGCGTCACTCACCTCGGCGTGCTTGCTGCGGTGTTTCTCAATGTCCGCTTCCACCCCGCGCAGTTTGGCGATGGCCTGCTCGAGGGCAATTTCCTGTTCGCGTAGATCCGTGTCCGACGCATCGGCCTTTTCCTTCAGCACTGTCCAACGCAGCGCCTGCAACTGGGCTTTGGCCAGCCGCTCTTCCTCTTTCAGTACCTTGTAGCGCTCGGCGGTGCGGGCTTGGCGCTTAAGGCGGGCCAGCTGTTTCTCCAGCTCGTCGCGGATATCACTCAGACGGTCCAGGTTTTCGCGTGTGTGTTTGATGCGACCTTCGGTCTCGCGGCGGCGCTCCTTGTATTTGGAAATACCGGCGGCTTCCTCGAGAAAAACACGCAACTCTTCCGGCCGGGACTCGATAATGCGCGAGATAGTACCCTGTTCAATGATGGCATAGCTGCGTGGCCCGAGGCCCGTACCAAGAAAAATATCGGTAATGTCACGGCGTCGGCAGCGTGTACCGTTGAGATGGTAGGTCGAGGTGCCATCACGCGTGACAGTGCGCTTGATGGAAATTTCGTTGTAACTGGCATACTGGCCGCCGAGTGTGCTGTCACTGTTGTCGAACACCAGCTCGATGGCGGCCTGCCCCACCGGCTTGCGGGCCGAGGATCCGCTGAAGATGACATCGGCCATGGAGTCCCCGCGGAGTTGCTTGGCCGACGATTCGCCCATTACCCAGCGCACCGCGTCGATGATGTTGGATTTGCCGCAGCCGTTGGGACCCACCACGCCAATCAGGTTGCTCGGCAGGGTCACCGTGGTAGGGTCAACAAAAGATTTAAAACCGGAAAGTTTAAGTTTGCTCAATCGCATCGGCGCAAGATACAGGAATCCGCTTCACGGTGACAAGATTGACATCACGAAAAAAATATTTCGCACGCGCCAGGCCCCGACCATGCGAGTTACGTGGCCCGCGCCACTCTCTTGCCACGATCAACACAGTCCGGTAAGGTGCGCGCCATGTCGACACAACCTTCCAGGCAACTCGAAACCTTCGAGAATCCGATGCCGGAGCGTGATTACACCATCCGCATCGCCGTGCCCGAATTCACCTGTCTTTGCCCCAAAACCGGCCAGCCCGACTTTGCCAACCTGAAGATTGAATACGTACCGGACACACGGTGCGTTGAACTCAAATCACTCAAATTGTACATCTGGTCGTACCGCGATGAAGGCGCTTTTCACGAGAAGGTCACCAACACTATCCTCGATGACCTGGTAGCCGCCACCGAACCCCGATTCATACGTCTCACCGCCGATTTTAACGTGCGCGGCGGCATTTACACGACAGTAGTCGCCGAGCACCGCCAGCCCGGCTGGCAATCTCCCGCTCCGGTTACCCTGCCGTAATCGCCGCGGTAGCGCGGACTTCGACAGCGAGACGCCAGGTGCCAGAGTCCAACATCGCGTCACCCCCCTCGCGTTCCTCGTCTTTGTATCTCGGCATCGATCTTGGCACCTCGGGTGTGCGCGCCGTACTCATCGATGACACCGACCAGGTTGTGGCCGAAGCCGCCGTTGTCCTGCCCGCCCCGCAACAGCAGGGCAATTGTGTCGAGCAGGATCCCCGGCACTGGTGGAGTGCCGTAGTCCAGGTCATGTCAGCGCTGCGCCAGCAAACAGCTCTGGACCGGATCCGCGCCATCGCGGTTGATGGTACCTCGGGCACGGTACTGCTGGCCGATGCCCACGGTATCCCGCTTGGGCCGGCGCTGATGTACAACGACACCCGGGCCGGCGATCCCTCCCCCCAGCTCGCCCGTATCGCCCCCACCGATAGCCCGGTACACAGCGCAAGCTCGGGGCTGGCCAAACTGCTCTGGCTGGCCCGGCAACCTGGCGCGAGCGATGCCTGCTATTTCCTGCACCAGGCCGACTGGGTGGCGAGCCAGCTAACTGGCCGGCCCGGTTTCAGTGATCCCAACAACGCACTGAAAAGCGGCTACGACCCGGTCGAGAAGCGTTGGCCAGCCTGGCTCGAAGCCCTGCCCATTTCGCCCGCCTGGCTGCCGAAGGTGCAACCCGCCGGGCACCCGCTTGGTACCGTGGCGGTCCGGATCGCGGCACAGTTCGGCCTGCCGAGGAATGCCATGATCGTAACGGGCACCACGGACAGCACCGCCTCATTTATCGCGACCGGTGCCAGCAAGACCGGCGAAGCGGTGACTGCACTTGGTTCGACCCTGGTGCTGAAGGTCATCAGTAATACGCCGATCTGCGATCAGCGCTACGGCATATACAGCCAACCACTGAACGACAAGTGGCTGGTGGGTGGCGCATCCAACAGCGGTGGCGCGGTGCTGCGGCAATTCTTCACCGATACGCAAATGGCCGAAATGGAAACGCGGCTGGATCCCGACACCCCGACCGGACTCAACTATTATCCGTTGTGCTGTCAGGGTGAGCGCTTCCCGGTGAACGATGCATACTACCCGCCACGCCTGTCGCCTCGCCCGGAGAATGATGCCCGGTTCTTTCAGGGGCTACTGGAAGGCATCGCGACTATTGAGCGCCTCGGCTATGAACGGTTGCAAGAATGTGGAGCACCCTGGCCGATCAACGTGCGCACCACCGGTGGGGGGGCCCGCAACACCGCCTGGACACGTCTGCGTGGGAGGATGTTAAATGTACCGTTATTAACCGCCAGTCATACACAGGCTGCCTTTGGCGCCGCGCGGCTGGCCCGTCAGGGATCCACCACAAGGAACGCAACATGATCAGCAACCCTTTCACCGGCGCCGGCTATTTCATGCAAGGCCTGTCACTCATCAACAAACCTGGGGTCAGACGCTTTGTCATCATTCCACTCTTGATAAACACACTGTTGTTCATTGGCCTGTTTACCCTGCTGGGTGGCTACTTCAATGATCTGGTGGACAAAATGCTGGCTTACCTGCCCGGGTGGCTGAGCTGGCTTAGCTGGCTGTTCTGGCTACTGTTCGTGGTAACTGCCGCCATCCTCATGTTCATGACGTTCTCTTTGCTGGCCAACCTGATCGGTGCCCCCTTCAACAGCTATCTGGCCGCTGCGGTGGAAAAGCATCTGACCGGCCATGAGCCGCCCGAGTCTCCACGCAACCTGCTGCAGGAAATCGGTGTCGCCATGCTGAGCGAGCTGAAAAAATGGGTGTACTACCTGTTGTGGGTGATTCCCCTGGTGATCGCATCCATCATCCTGATCCCGCTCGCGCCTGTCCTGTGGTTCCTGTTTGGCGCGTGGATGTACAGTATTGAATATACCGACTATCCGCTCGGCAATTATGGCCTGACCTTTCCACAAATCCGTCGCAAGGTGGGCGAGCAGCGTTTCCTGTCAATGGGTTTTGGGAGTGCCGTTACCCTCGCCACCATGATCCCGGTATTCAATTTTCTGGTCATGCCCGTCGCTGTTGCCGGCGCGACCGCGCTGCGGGTTAAACAGATGCCGATGGACCGGCCATCTGAACTGAGTGACAGCGGTGACCCGCAAAAAACACTGCCGCGGAAAGGAAAATAAACACCCGGTTCGCACGCGATCGGGCAAGGTAAAACCTGGCTGGCTGCAAGTCGAATACGGTGCCTTTTCGCGCCTATCTGGGTCCTGCGCTTTGAGATTCTATATCGTTATTTCCGATATTAGGTAGCAAATAATATCGTTTGACCTGTATTAATGCGCGCCGATATAGTAATCATACTTCACCACAGGAGACCCTGGCATGCAGAGCAATACGCAATATTCACGCGACAATGAAGGCTATATCGTTGATCCGGAAGATTGGGACCAGGACATCGCCCGGTTACTGGCGGCGGAAGAAAATCTGGAGCTCACCGAGGAACACTGGCTGGTACTCGAATTCATGCGGGAATATTGGCGGGATCACAAGGTGGCACCCGACGTGCGCCATGTCATTGGCTATCTTGCCAGCAATCAGGGTTACGATAAAAAGGTCGCCAAGCAGCGTATTTTCAACCTGTTCCCGTATGGCTATGTGAAGCAGGCGTGCAAGATTGCGGGTATGCAGCGGCCGCGCGCCTGGAGTACGGGCTGACCCGGATTTGCTAACACCACGCAGGATGCCTGTTGACCCGCAGGTGTCAGCGACAAGCCGTGGACTGCCTCAATTTATAGATAGGCCTTTAAACGCTGCACCCCCTCCTCCAGCCTTTCCCGGGATGTCGTGTAGGCAAAACGCAGGTGTTTTTCCGGCTGGTTGTTGCCAAAATCCAGCCCGGGTGTGACGGCGACACCGATCTCTTCCAGCAAGGTTGTAGCGAACTGGAAACTGTCCGCGGTAAATCGTTCGCAGTTGGCGTACAGATAAAAGGCACCTTGCGGCGACATCGGGATATCGAAACCGATATCTCGCAACGCGGGTAACAGGTAATCACGCCGTTGGCGGAACGCCTCACGGCGCTGATCCAGAATTACCAACGTATCCGGTTGCAGGGCGGCCAGGGCGGCGTGCTGGCTCGGAGTGGGCGCGGCGAGAAAAAGGTTCTGCGCCAGCTTATCGAGATCCGGCACGACCGCTGCCGGTGCCACCAGCCAGCCGACACGCCAGCCGGTCAGACCGAAATACTTGGAAAAACTGTTGATCACAAACAGATCATCCCCCAGGGTCAGCGCCGTCTCGGCTTGCCCGTCATAAACCAGGCCGTGATAAATCTCATCCACGATCAGGGTACCGCCCTGGCGGGCAACGAAATCCCTGATTTGCCGCAATTCGCCGGTCGGAATCAGGGTGCCGGTCGGATTGGAAGGCGATGCCACCATCACCGCAGCGGTGGTCTCGTCCCAGTGCTGCGCCACTTGCTGTGCGGTGAGCTGGTAACCGGTGTCGGCGGTGACCGGGATGGCACGAGTCCGGCCGTCCAGAAAGTGCACAAAGTTACGGTTACAGGGATAACCGGGATCAGCCATCAGCACGGCCTGGCCCGGGTCCAGCACGACACCCAGCACCAGCAACAGGGCGCCGGAGGCACCCGGTGTCACCACGACGCGCGCCGGATCGAGTGCCACGCCATCATGCCTCAGATAATAGCCGGCGATGGCCTCGCGCAACACCGGCAGCCCGGTGGCTGGCGTGTAATGCACATCGCCGCTGGCAATGGCACGGAATACCGCGTCGATCACAGGCGCCGGGGTTGGGAAATCGGGCTCACCGATTTCCATATGTACGATGTCTCTGCCCTGCGCTTCCAGCTTACGGGCGCGAGCCAGCAGCTCCATCACCCTAAACGGCTGGATATCCCGCATCCGGCCTGCGCGGGACCTCATCGTCAGCCGCCGCCGTGCAGCCGCTGCAGGCTGCTAACGTCAAGCCAGGGTGAACCGTTCAGCACCACGGCGTTACCGGCCAGCACCTGGCAGGGCTGGCCCGGTTCGCCAAACTGGTCCAGTACCAGCGCCGCATCGCTGAAATCATGCGTGCGGGTATAGTCGTTGATGGCAATGATTGTCCGCAGCCCGGCACCACAAGAGGAACGAATGCCGTTACCCGAGTCCTCGAAGGCCAGACAGGCTTCCGGCGGTAGCTTCAGGGCCTTGAGGGCGTAGTCGTAAATGTCCGGGGCCGGCTTCTTGGACGGGACGATGTCACCGGCGGCGATGACCTCGAACCAGTCCAGTGACGCGCTGCCGAGTGTGTGGGTCAGCAGGGCTTCCACGTTGGCCGGGGTGGTGGTAGTGGCAATCGCCAGCCGCAGTCCGGCCTGCCGGGCCTCGCCCAGCAGGCGCTCCACCCCGCTACGCAGCGGAATCCGCCCTTGTGCGAGCAACGCCGTGTAGTGTGCTGTCTTGGCCTGATGCAACCCGGCAATGAAGGCATCCAGATCCGCCGGACCCGCGAAGTCGGTATTGAAGTGTGTCAGGTAATGGCGAATCCGCTCCTTGCCGCCCGTCACGGTCAAGAGTTCACCATACAGGGCCGGATCCCAATCCCAATCCAGCCCTGCCTCCCGAAACGCCTGATTGAATGCGACCCGATGACCGTCCCGCTCCGTA
>Ga0316575_10000684_pt1 | contig 10096 bp, 6 predicted proteins | sample J5NA_FD_203072 | JGI IMG/M metagenome (GOLD analysis project Ga0316575, IMG submission 203072) | Rhizosphere microbial communities from salt marsh grasses in Alabama, United States - J5-7_050615r2r3 | ecosystem: Host-associated > Plants > Roots > Rhizosphere | place: USA: Alabama | collected... | reverse complement strand
AGGTACTGCCAGCGATTGTGCCAGTCCCTACCTTCGAGGTCAGGGTAGAGGGCGACAGGATTCTTGTTGACGTGGACTGATCTCGCGGTTTGGGCCGCAGGCATGCTGTGCATCTAGGAGTGTGAGGCTTGACGGATAGGAACAAGATTGTTGAAGCGCTGAAGGAAGTGTACGATCCAGAGATTGGCATGAATATCGTCGACCTGGGTCTGGTCTACGGCGTGGATTGGGAAGAGAGAAAGGGACGGGTACACGTGGATCTGACGTTGACCAGCCCGGGCTGCCCCCTGGGGCCGGAGATGATACGGGACATCCGGTATGCGCTCAGCGACCTGGAGGATGTTCTTGAAGTAGAGGTGGATCTGGTCTGGAGCCCGTTGTGGCACCCACGGATGATGAGTGACCACGCCAAGGATGAACTGGGCTACGATGAGGAGCTTGGCATGGGGTTTGGACAATTCTGAAGCCTTTGCAGGGAGGGGAAATGAGCGTTGATATCCACGATCCTTTTGGCGCGAGAGACATTCTCGAGACCATGTCGGGACCTGTCACGATCTACCGTCTTGACAGGCTGGCGGAGCTGGGTCTGGCCGACCTGGAGCGGCTACCGTTCTCCATCCGTGTATGGTTGGAGGGCCTGCTGCGAAAGTGCAACGGTCGCGAGATTACAGAGGCGCACGTCCGGCAGTTAGCCGATTGGAATGCCTTGTCGCCAGGCTCAGCCGAGCTGCCGTTCAAGCCGGCCCGGGTTCTCCTGCAGGATTTCACCGGGGTTCCGGCAGTGGTGGACCTGGCAGCCCTCCGTTCGGCGGTACACCGGCTGGGCGGCGATGCGGCCCGCATCAATCCCCGCGTGCCCGTAGATTTGGTGATCGATCACTCGGTGCAGGTGGATGTGTACGGTGGCAAGGATGCACTTGCCTACAATGCGATGCGCGAGTTTGAGCGCAACCGTGAGCGGTACGAGTTCCTGCATTGGGCGCAGAACGCGTTCGAGAACTTGAAAGTGGTGCCGCCGGCAACCGGAATCGTTCATCAGGTGAACCTGGAGTACCTGGCCAGCGTGGTGGTCAAGCGGCACGAGGGCGATGGCAGTTGGATTGCCTTTCCCGACACGCTGGTCGGCACCGACTCGCACACCACGATGATCAATGGGCTCGGTGTTGTTGGTTGGGGTGTAGGCGGTATTGAGGCAGAGGCCGCGATGCTCGGGGAGCCGATCACCATGCTGCCGCCGGAGGTGGTCGGCTTTGAGATGGTCGGCGAGCTGCCAGAGGGGGCGACGGCGACCGATTTGGTGCTGGCGGTCACCCAGACTTTGCGCAAGCATGGCGTCGTCGGCAAGTTTGTGGAGTATTTTGGGCCGGGCGTAACCAAGTTGAGCCTACCCGACCGGGCCACGGTGGCCAACATGTCGCCAGAGTACGGAGCGACAATCGGGTTCTTCCCGGTGGATGCCGAGACGCTGCGCTATCTGAGAAATACAGGTCGATCGGCAGATGTGGTCGACTTGGTGGAGCGCTATACCAAGGCCCAGGGCCTCTATCGCACCGACGATGTGCCAGCGCCTCAGTACTCGGACACGCTGCGCCTGGACTTGGGCACCGTGGAGCCGAGCTTGGCAGGGCCCAAGCGTCCCCAGGATCGCATTGCGTTGGGCGACATGACGAGAGCTTTCCGCACGGCACTGAGCGCACCGATTGAGCAGCGTGGCTTTGCGCTGGAAGCAGGGGAACTGTCGCGGTCTGCGCTTGCGGGCGAAGCAGAAGTCGGACACGGTGCGGTGGTCATTGCTGCCATCACCAGTTGCACCAACACATCCAACCCGTCGGTGATGCTTGGGGCCGGGCTGCTGGCGAAAAAAGCTGTGGAGCGTGGCCTGACGGTGCCTGCGTACGTGAAGACGAGCCTGGCGCCAGGGTCCACGGTGGTCACGCGCTACCTGGACGCTGCTGGACTCACCCCGTACCTGGATGCGCTTGGCTTCGACCTTGTCGGCTATGGCTGTACAACCTGCATCGGCAACAGCGGACCTCTTGACAACGATGTGGTTCAGGCCATCGAGGGTGGCGACCTGGTGGCGGCAGCAGTGCTTTCGGGCAACCGCAATTTCGAGGGGCGCATCAACCCCCACGTACGCGCCAACTACCTGGCATCGCCTCCGTTGGTGGTCGCCTACGCGTTGGCTGGTACGGTTGACATCGACCTTGCACACGAACCCCTCGGGTTCGCCGCAGATGGCAAGCCTGTGTTCCTGCGCGACATCTGGCCGACACAGGAAGAGATCCGCGGTATCGTCGGAGAGGCGCTCAGCCCCGAGATGTTCACAGAGCAATATGCGGATGTTTATACCGGAAATGAGACTTGGAACGCCATCCCCGTCCCCGGGGCTGCCTTGTTGTACGATTGGGATCCTAACTCCACCTATATCCAGGAGCCGCCGTTTTGGACAGATCTGAGCGTCGAGGTGGCGGAGCCCCTGAACATACAAGGCGCGCGGGTGCTGGCATTGCTCGGGGATTCGGTGACCACCGATCATATCTCGCCCGCGGGGAGCATTGCGGCTGACAGCCCTGCAGGACGCTATCTGCTGGAGCACGGGGCAGAGAGGCGGGATTTCAATTCCTATGGGTCCCGGCGCGGCAATCACGAGGTGATGATGCGCGGCACGTTTGCGAACATTCGTCTCAAGAATCTTCTTCTGCCGGGCACCGAAGGCGGCGTTACGGTCCACCTGCCAAGCGGAGATGTGATGAGCATCTTCGATGCTGCCATGCGCTATCAGGACGAGGGAACTCCGTTGATTGTGCTAGGCGGGCAGCAGTACGGCACAGGCAGTTCGCGGGACTGGGCTGCCAAGGGAGTGTACCTGCAGGGTGTCAAAGCGGTCATCGCCGAGAGCTACGAGCGCATTCACCGCAGCAATCTGGTAGGCATGGGTGTGCTGCCCCTGCAGTTCAAGCCGGGGGAAGGCGTCGTAGAGTTGAGCCTCGACGGGCGCGAGACATTCGACATAATCGGGATTTCGGGCGACTTGGAGCCGGGCCAGATGGTATCGGTGCGCGCCGTCCGCGACGATGGAAGCGAGCAAGTCTTCGAGGCGATTGCACGGCTGGATACCCCAGTGGAGGTTGCCTATTATTCCAATGGAGGCGTATTGCACACCATCCTCCGGCGCATGATTCAGAGCGACTGAGGTCGCGGATCGCAGACCAAGGCCGCAGTAAGTCTCTGGTTGCCTGACCGGGTGTATTAGCGCCCCTCCTGCCCGTGGAGCGAGAGGGGCGCGTCTTTGTGCTTGCACCACTCCGGTTGCTGTGGTAGAATCGAACCGTATCGCCGTACTTCTTGAGGAGTCGCCGGATGGATCGACAAGTGATTACCATCGTCTCTGGCCTGCCGCGATCGGGCACATCGATGATGATGAAGATGTTGGAAGCGGGTGGCATGCCACTACTGACCGATGGCATCCGCACGCCCGATGAAGACAACCCTAAAGGCTACTACGAGTTCGAGCGAGTTAAGCAGATCGAGCACGATAGGGCGTGGTTGGAGGATGCCCGTGGCAAGGCAGTCAAGATGATCGCCGCGTTGCTGAAACACTTGCCACCCCAGTACCAGTACGAAGTGATCTTCATGAAGCGCAATGTTGCCGAGGTCCTGGCCTCGCAGCGCCGCATGCTGGACCGACGCGGCGAAGCCGCAGACACGGTGCCTGACGAGCGGATGGCAGAGCTGTTCGAAAAGCATGTGGAGCAGGTCGAAGATTGGCTGGCGAAGCAGCTGAACATAGCGGTCCTCTATGTGGACCACGGCGATGTGCTACAGGATCCCCGGGGCGAGGCACAGCGTATCAGCGACTTTCTGAGCTGTACACTGCACCCTCAGGACATGGCAGCCGTTGTGGATCGGAGCCTGTACCGGCAGCGCCAGTAGAATGTTGAGCCGCAGGGGGAGAGTAGGGGCGGATTATTGGTTTTTGCTCTACGGCTCCTCCATGAAGCGGTAGCAGTAATCAGTTGGTGGGCAGAAACTCTCCTTGATGGTGCGTGGGGTAACCCATCGCTCCAAGTTGAGGGGGCTGCCCGCTTTGTCATTTGTGCCCGATGCCCGGCTGCCGCCAAACGGCTGCGAGCCAACAATGGCCCCAGTCGGCTTGTCGTTGATGTAAAAGTTGCCCGCGGCGTGGCGCAGGATGTCGCTGGCTTGATGCACGGCATGGCGGTCCTGGGCAAAGATGGCGCCGGTCAAACCATAGGGCGAGGTCTCATCGCAGAGGTGTAGCGTCTTCTCGAATTCCTTCTCCGGGTACACATAGAGGGTCAGTACCGGTCCAAAGATCTCCTCCTCCATCAGGCGGTGGCGTGGATTCTCAGTCAGGACGACTGTTGGGTCTATGAAGTAACCTGTCCGGTCATCGTAGGTGCCACCCGCTAGGATCTCTGTGTCTGGCGAGGATCTGGCAAGCTCGACGTACCCGGCGATCTTTTTGAATGCGCCTTCATCGATGACTGCTCCCATAAAGTTGGTGAAGTCTGACACATCACCGACCCGTACACTGTCGAGCTCTGCCAAGAGCCCATCGCGCACTTGGGGCCAGAGATTGTCGGGGATGTAGGCGCGGCTGGCTGCCGAGCACTTTTGCCCCTGGTATTCGAATGCCCCTCGAATAAGCGCCGCGATCAAGGGCGGGACATCTGCTGAGGCGTGAGCAAAGACAAAGTCCTTGCCTCCGGTCTCGCCGACGACCCTTGGATAGGCGCGATAGTCTCCGATGTTCGCTCCAACTGCCTTCCAGATGTGGTGGAGCGTGCCCGTGCTGCCGGTGAAATGCACGCCTGCCAGAGCTGGGTGTGCCAGCACTGGATCTCCGACGGCTGCACCGTCACCCGGAATAAAGTTAACAACCCCCGGAGGCAGCCCGGCCTGTTCGAGAATACGCATGATGTGGTAGGCTGTGTAGACTGCCGACGATGCTGGTTTCCACAGGGCCGTGTTGCCCATCATGGCGGGTGCCGTGGGCAGATTGCCAGCAATGCTGGCAAAGTTAAAGGGTGTGACGGCAAAGACAAAGCCCTCGAGAGGCCGGTGTTCGCTCATATTCCATACGGTGGGTAGGTTGCGTGGCTGGGGCTGCATGATCTGCATCATGTAGTAGGGATTGAACCGCCAAAAGTCGGCGAGTTCGGCGATCATGTCAATCTCCGATTGGTGGGCCGTCTTGCTCAAGTCGAGCATGGCTGCAGCGTTCATCAGCGATCTCTGGCGACAGGTGAGGATTTCGGCGGCCTTGAGCAGAATCGCCGCACGCGCCTCCCAGGGCATGCGGCTCCATTCCTGCCAGGCCTCTTGCGCTGCCGCTATTGCCTGATGGACCTCTTTGGCGCCGGCTTTGTGATAGGTGCCGAGGACGTGGCTATGGTCGTGCGGCATGAACGCACGACCGAGGTTGCCCGTGCGGACCTCTTTGCCGCTGATGATGAGTGGAATCTCGATCTGCTGGCTGGACAGGTGGCAGAGTGCGGCCTTGAGCTCTGCCCGCTCGGGCGTGCCGGGAGCATACTCGAGCGATGATTCGTTCTGAGGCGTGGGAACCTGAAAGATTGCGTTTGACATATTCGCGCTGCCGCCTTTCTGCCTGTAGCTGCTTGCCTTGCGCCCGGGATTATCTTGCATATCTTACCCCCTCCCGATTGAACTGTCAAGGCACACCCTCGGCCATCTGTGCCGATTCTACCACGCTCCGGTCACAAACCTGCCCCAGAACCGCTTGACGTAGGACTGTTCTTCTGCTAAGATCGGGACAGACTTTAGAAGCAGGGAGGGGTAGTGCCTGTTCGGATACTCGTCGTCGACGATGAACCGCCAATTGTGGATGTCCTGGTGTACAATTTGGAGCGGGCCAACTATGACGTGCTTGTAGCCCGCGATGGGGAGGAAGCACTGTCCAAGGCGCAACAGGAGCAACCCGACCTGATCATTCTCGACTTGATGCTTCCCCGCATGGATGGGCTGGAGGTGTGTCGAGCCCTGCGTCGCGAGCAGGATGTGCCCATTATCATGCTCACAGCCCGCGATTCGGAGGTGGACCGCGTTGTTGGCCTGGAGCTGGGTGCCGATGACTATGTGGTGAAGCCATTCAGCGTCCGCGAGCTGATGGCGCGGGTGGGGAGCGTGTTGCGCCGTGCTGCGCCGCGCGAGGAGGCGGACGATTCAGACCTGGTACGGGTGGGAGACTTGACCGTGGATGCCGTACGCCACGAGGCACGCTGGCGGGGTGTGGTTCTATCGCTGACTGCCCTGGAGTTCGACCTGTTGGAGACGTTCGCGCGTCACGCGGGACAGGTGTTGAGCCGCGAACAATTGCTCATGCAGGTCTGGGGATACGATTACCTTGGCGACCTTCGCGTGGTCGACGCGGCCATCAAACGGCTGCGGGCCAAGCTCCGGCAGGCAGCCGCGGGGGACGAATTGATCGTCACCGTTCGTGGCGTGGGTTACAAGCTTGTGGGATAGCATGAAGCAGCGCTTGAGCAAGCTGGGTTCCATATTTGGCAGCATTCGGACGCGGCTGACCTTCACTCATTTGGCCGTCATTGTCGTGGCTATGGGGCTGTCTGGCCTCTTGTTGCTTTCGCTGCTGGAGGGATACTTTGTGCGGGCGATGGAGGACAGCCTCGTCGCCCAGGCGCGGATCACGGCCCAGGCCCTCATCCCAGGCGCCACGGTTGAGGGTCCCTCCATCGACGCCTCGGCGGCTGCCTACAATACAGTGCAGCAGCAGGTTGTGAGCAACCTCTCCCTTCAGGCGCAGAATGTGGCTGTGCCTGAAGGCGGGAACGTGCTGGGCGAGTTGAATGTCAACAATCTGGCCGATGCCACCCTCCAACTCAGCACCCAGCTTGATACGCGGATCCGGCTGGTCGATAGCCATGGCATTGTGATCGTGGACTCGCAACAGGAGAGCCAGGGCGAGGATCTGACCCAGGAGCCCCTGGTGAGGCAGGCGCTGGGGGGACAATATACCCGCCCGACCGTGCTTCCTGGAGATGCACAAGAGATGCAGGTCGCGATGCCGATGACAGTTGGGGATAGGCTGGTGGGTGCGGTCTACCTTTCCCAATCGCTCAAGGATGTCAATGCCGTGATGCGCGACCTGCGCTTGCGCTGGCTGCTGGCGACGGTGATTGCGCTGGGGCTCTCAGGGGCGGTCGGCCTACTGCTGTCGGGGGCCATCTCCCGTCCCGTGCGTCGCCTGACTATGGCTGCCGGGGCCGTTGCTGAGGGCAAGCTCGATCAGCAGGTGCCTGTGGAGACGAGGGATGAGCTGGGCCGGTTGAGTCAGGCCTTCAACGAGATGACGGCACGCCTGCGGACGGCTCGCCAGATGCAGGTAGACTTTGTCGCCAATGTCTCTCACGAGCTGCGCACGCCGCTCACCGCAGTGAAGGGCCTGGTGGAGACGCTGCGGGATGGCGCTGTCGATGACGCGGACGTGCGCGACCGCTTTCTGGAGACAATGGAGGATGAGACCGACCGGCTGATCCGATTGGTAAACGATCTGTTGATCCTTTCCCGGGCCGATTCCGAGGCACTCAGCCTGCGTTGTGGGGCGGTGGATCTGGCAGACCTCGCCCAATCCATCGTCGAGCGGCTGTCTCCCTGGGCCGAGGAGCACGACATAACCCTGCAGGTCAGGGCTGCACCCTGCCTGCCAGCGGCCCTGGCAGATGTCGACCGCATGGAGCAGGTGTTTCTGAATCTGCTGGACAATTCGATCAAGTTCTCGCGGCCCGGAGGGACGGTGAGCGTCGACGTGCAAGGGGGGCCTGGGTCGATGGTGCAGGTGCAGATCCAGGATGAGGGGATTGGCATCCCGGCAGAGGCCCTGCCCAACATCGGTGAGCGCTTCTACCGCGCGGATCGAGCCCGCAGCCGCGCACAAGGGGGCAGCGGGTTGGGCCTCGCCATCGCCCGCGCGTTGATCGAAGCGCAGGGCGGCTGCCTCTGGGTGGAGAGCGAGGAGGGGCAGGGCACCATGGTCGGTTTCCAGATCCCCGCAGCGTGATATCTGCGTCCGGTCGATAGGCAAGAGTCCCTGAGGGCCACGTTCCTCAGGGACTCTGGTTTGATGCAGTCCCAGTTGTCGTTCGCGTCGCAGGCATGTTGTACTCCTTCACTCAAACATCTCAGGCCAGTAAGCGAAGGTATTCTGAGGTGCCCCGGGGGCCTGCTGAGTGGCCCGTTGAAGGAGCCTCCCCTAGCGCCCATCGACCACGCCCCTCGACAAGCTCGGGGAGCGCCTCAGGATACCAACCACGGCAGATCACTATTGTGATGGCTGCTCGTGAAGTCCAAGTCAGGTGGCCTCGGTCGTCTGCAGGGTAGCTGCATTTGGAGTAGATCCCAGATGTAATGCATCTTTTTTCACGGGGAGGGCATTGCATTCGTCCTCGGATTCTTTCGATTCCAGAGCCTGTATCGATGCAATAGAGGTGCGTTGCGCCTTCTGCAGGCCGCTGGCGTTTACTCTGGATCATCCTCGCGATTCATACGCCATGTTGCCGGAAAAACTGCGGGACACCCGTTCAATAGGTTAGAGCAGTTTTTGGGCGCCCCAACGCTGCATTTTCAAAGCGAAGAACACTGAAAGGAGATCGGTCAATGAAAGGCAATGCTATTCGAATCTTGGGTTTCGTACTTGTCGTGGCATTGATGTGCGCCAGTTGCGGAGAAACGCCACGCAACCCGACTCTCAATACGGTGATTACCGCGCACGGTAACACCGACTGGCACATCGACACTGCGGAAGAGTTCCTGACCGGCGATGCCATGGACGGAACATCTATGGCGGCCAATTACATGCCCGGCACCTGGACAGGACGGCATGTGCATGTCGGCTTGGCCAACACCCGCGACTACTACTATGACAGCAGCAAGGTAGCTGCGGGCGATGACAACGACGCGGTCAACGGTATCGACCGAGCCATGCTGTTCTTCTACGCCGGACATGGTAACCCTGAAATCTGGAACACCCTGGGGAATAGTGCCACCCAGGACAATGTACTGCTGGCCAATAATGCTGGAGCAGGGTTGCTGCGCTACTATTGGCAGTGCTCCTGCGAGGTGTTTGCCCATGGTGCATTGAACTGTGCGGGGTCGCCAGACGTGTACTCATGTCCAGAGACCTTTGACGGCTCGGCTGATTCCGTCAACATGCGCAATGTCTACGAGCGCTGGGGTCCGGCGCTGACGGCTGATCTGCGCATGGCCTGTGGTTCGTCGACGCTGGCCTGGTGCTGGGATGGCGAGGTAGATGCCATCTGGGACAACTACAATAATCATCACTACTACGTCTCTGATGCCTTTGTGTTCGGCTTGAGGCGCTACCACAGCAACGTGGTGCCGCTGTGTATCACAATGGGCGGCGCGGATGTGACCGATACGCCGCTGTGGGACCTGACCTTCACCAACGAGCCAAACACGTCCGGGACCAGCCGCTATCACATCCAGTATCTTTTGAACTTTGAGTCTACCGCCCGCCCCATTGTGTTGCTCGAAATCCCCGAGAAGCTGCCCGTGCTTCAGGTGATACCCATGCCACTGCCCTCTCCGCTCTCAGAGGTCGAGTTCAAGCACGAAGGCGACTGGCTGATCTCACAGGAGAAGGTGCGCGGGCGCGGCCCGGAGATCCAGGTGAATGCCTTGAGCGGAGCGCTGTATGCGGTGGGAGCGGAGGGAGGCTTTGCCGAAGGCAGCGCGCTGAGCGAGGAGGAATACCTGAGGCGGGCCACGAACTACCTGGCAGAGCAGGGTTGGCAGGAGGAGCTCGCTGCCGAGCCGACTGGTGTCAGCATCCGCATCCAGTCTGTACCGGTGAAGGGCGAAGCGGGCGATATCGAGGACGTTCAAAAGAGTGTGCTCGTCACCTTCAAGCGGGTGATCCAGGTCGACGGGACATCGATCAACGTTCTTGGCCCGGGCGGCAGCATGACGGTCCAGCTCAACAACGATGGGTCGGTACTGAACGCATCCAAGGTCTGGCGGACCGTCGGCAGAGAAGGGGAGATGCGGCTAGTCAAGCCACGCGAGCAGG
>Ga0316575_10000683_pt1 | contig 10109 bp, 7 predicted proteins | sample J5NA_FD_203072 | JGI IMG/M metagenome (GOLD analysis project Ga0316575, IMG submission 203072) | Rhizosphere microbial communities from salt marsh grasses in Alabama, United States - J5-7_050615r2r3 | ecosystem: Host-associated > Plants > Roots > Rhizosphere | place: USA: Alabama | collected... | reverse complement strand
GGATAGGTTTTCCGATGGTAATCATTTCCAGACCATACCGCAGTCCGACCAGACGCGGAAGTCGCTGGGTGCCGCCGGCACCGGGAATCAGTCCGATCTGCACCTCGGGCTGGCCGAGATTCACCCCCCGGGCCGCTACCCGGTAATGACAGGCCATGGCAATCTCCAGGCCGCCGCCCAGGCAATTGCCGTTAATTGCGGCCACCACCGGTTTTGGACCGGTTTCGATGGCGGTCATAAAGCGGTTGTTATCCCTGATTTTCGGCAATAGCGTTTCTTTGGTCTTCACATCTTTAATCTGGGTAATGTCAGCGCCGGCAATAAAATTTTTTGCGGTACCGGTCAGAACGATGGCCTTAATCTCCTCATCCCCATAGGCTTCAGTGAATGCTTCCGCCAGTTCCTCAACAAAATGCTGCGAAAGCTGATTGACCGGTGGATTGTCCATCGTAAACACCGCAACGCCATCTTTCAATTGAATCTGAAGCGTTTTGTATTCCGTTTTCATCTCTTCCTCCTCATCTGGCTACTGGCTTCTCGTCACTGGCTCCTGGCCAGCAATCAGAGACCAGCAGTCAGTATCCTTCCCTTGTTTTGAATATCGAATATCGAACAGGGAATAATGAATGTCGAAGGGAAATAAAACTTCATCATTCGAAATTCTTTGTTCGATGTTCTGCGGTTCTCTGTTTTCTGTCTTCTGTTCTCTGACCTCTGTTATATGACACCCGACACCTGAAAGCTTTCGCTTTTAAATCCCTCCAAACCCCTCATCTGAAATTTCAATAGCCGCTGCACAACTGTCGGCGATGGCATTCATTTTGCCCATGGTTGCCGGAAGCTCAGTACAGATAAAAAATTCGGCGGTCTTGATCTGGCCCTCATAAAAAGCAAGATCTTTTTTACCGGATTTGCCCGATAATCGGGTGGCTGCCGTCGAAGCCCGCCACAGAACCATCCAGGCCATAATTGTGTCGCCGATGACGTGCAAAAAGGGCAGGGAGTGGCAAAAGGCTACTTTAAATTCAGCTGACATGGCCTTTTTGCCCAGGTGCAGGGCCACCTCGCCGAGGCGGTTGGCAGCAGACTCGACCTTAACTGCCAGTTCCCGGGTTTGTTCAATCTGCTTTGCCTGAGCAACTGTTTTTTGAATTTCGCCGAGAAAATTCATAAATACCGTACCCTCTTTCATGCCCAGTTTGCGTCCGAGCATATCAAGGGCCTGGATGCCGCTGGTGCCCTCATAAATGGTAGTGATTTTGCAATCCCGGGCATATTGCTCAACCAGGTAATCCTTTGTATAGCCGGCACCGCCAAAGAGCTGAATGGCCTGGATGCAGACCTCATGGCCTTTAACCGCCATATAATCTTTGACTACCGGTGTGAGCATCGAAAAAAGATCGCCGTGACGCTCGCGATCTTCGGCTGTTTCACTGATTTTGCCTTTGGTTGCCAGCAAGGTCATATAATAAAAAAAACTGCGCATTCCATCCACATAGGACTTCATCCACAAAAGGTTGCGGCGAACATCAGGATGTTTGATGATGGTTACCGATGGCGCACTGTGATCGGCAAAATCAGCCAGATCTCTTCCCTGGATGCGCTCACGGGCGTAATTGACCGCCAGCATATAGGCCGCTGAAGCATATGAAAAACCCTGAAGGCCGGTGCTCATGCGGGCACCGTTGATCATATTGAACATGATTTTCATGCCTTCACGTTCCTGACCCAGCAAATAGCCAATGCATTTTCCCTTGCTGCCCAGCGTCATGGAGCAGGTGGCGCTGGCATGAATGCCGTGTTTTTCTTCGATCCCCGAGCAGATAATGTCGTTGCGATCGCCCAGAGTGCCGTCATCATTGACAAAATATTTGGGGACCAGAAATAAGGATATGCCTTTTGTTCCCGCAGGATCGCCATCAATACGTGCCAGAACCGGATGGATGATGTTTTCGGCCAAATCATGTTCGCCGTTGGTAATAAAAATCTTATTGCCACTCAATGTGAAGCTGCCGTCCGGATTCCGAATGGCGGTGGTGGAGAGCGCCCCGACATCAGAGCCGGCTTCAGACTCGGTCAGCAGCATTGTACCGCTCCATTCAGCGGATGTCAGTTTTTTTACGTATGTCTCTTTTTGTTCCGGAGTGCCGTATAATTGAATCATGTTGGCGGTGCCGTTTCCCATCGTGGAATAACAGAATAGCGGCCAGTTTGCACCCATAAAATATTCAGCTGCTGCAGCGCCCAGAAAAGTCGGTGCCCCCTGACCACCCATTTCCGCCGGTACACTGAGGTTGTTCCATTCCCCCTCCTTTATGAGGTTGTGCACCCGGTGGAAACTCTGCGGCACCTTTACGGTCCCATCTTCATAGCAAACTCCCTCGATGTCTCCTTCGGCCAGCAGCGGCAACAGCTCCTTTATGGCCAATGTGCGGGCTTCGTTGAGGATCAAGTTGCATGTTTTTTTGTTAAATTCATGATACATTTCATGATTGAGGATGTCTGCACAATTTATTTGCTCCCAGAGGACAAAATCCTGGTCACGTCTGTCCACCAGCTGTTGTGACATGATTTTAAAAACTCCTTTCTTTATGATGATGTGCCCTATTGCCGGGGCGCTTCCCCGCATAATGGGATCTTTGAAAGGCGGGATGATCAACCTTCGCGAAAGGTTTCGGCCCGCACGATGGCGTCATTATAATTCCCCTCCCTTGATGGGAGGGGACAAAGGGGAGGGTGACATCTTTGAGCTTTTCACCCCCACCTCAATCCTCCCCCTTCAAGGGGGAGGAGGTTGTCTTTGCAGGTATCAGATATTCCGAGTTTAAGCGTCGTCAGCTTTTCTCTGTCACATGTTGGTTGAAAATCGACTTTTACAATATTTCGCAGGGTTTAATCGGTGTTTAGTGTGTAGCATACTACACGTGAATATACCTAAATATATTGAAAAAAAATGTCAATAAATAATTTATTTTTTCCTTGACATTTTTTTGGGCGTTGGATTAATTGATGATCATACGGTTAACGTCACTTCATAATTTGGCGCCTGCCCGCCATAATTACTTTCGGGGAAAAGATGAAGATCAGCTCCGTGGTTAAACGCACCGGCGTTCCCAAAGAGACCATCCATTTTTATATCCGTGAAGGGTTACTTCGCAAGCCCCGCAAATCAGGGATCAATATCGCAGATTATACCGAAAATCACGTCAAACAAATCCAGTTTATAAAGGAACTGCGGGACAATTTTTATTTTCCGATTCCTTTGATCAGGAAAATTGTTCGGAAAGTCAAAAAGCAACCCGCCTCTGATCGGGCTTTTTTTGAACTTCATAGCAAATATTTTCGCCCGGCAGACCGGCTGCTTAACGAAGAAATCGTCGGAAGGGAGGAATTTCACGAAACAACCGGTCTGGGACGCGAATGGATCGGCAAGGCCGAAGAATGGGGACTCATTGAGCCGCGCGTGCAGGACGGACAACCCGTTTATTCACTAGATGACGTCGCCATCGGTAAATTGATGGTCGATATGGACCGTATCGGTTTCGGTCCCAAAGATGGTCACGACCCGGAGGACCTGCGATATATCGCCGATTTCGTAAAGGGCTTTGTGGTAAACAGTTTTAAGAAATATTACCGGACTAATCTGAAAAAATTGTCCGCGGCGGATTTTAACCAGAAGCGGGACCAGTTTCATGAAGTCATCAGCCTCTTTTTCTACCATCTGTATCGCAAATTTGCCCGGCAGACGATCGATCTGCTGCTTGAATCCAAAGGCAAAGAGAATATGTCATGATCGAGCTTTTTCCCAATATATTCTACATCCCCGGAAAAAATAATTCACGGTTCCCCTACTGCGCCTGTCTGTATCTAAAGGGCCGAAATTTGCGGGTGCTGATCGATGCCGGTATGGGTGCCAGCCATCTTGCCCCGGTACAAAAGTGGGGCATTGACATTTTGATATTAACGCACTGCCATATCGACCATCGCCTGACGCGAAAAGAGATTTCGGATGTGCCGGTCTGGTGCCATGAAGCGGATGCGCCTTATTTAAATGACCGCAATCTTTTTTTTGATGCGATCGGACTGAAGCGAAGCGGGTTGAATCTGGCAGAACACCTGGACTATACGAATGGCATGTTCGAGATTGAAATCGATCATTACCTGCTTGATCAAGAACGCATAGACATAGGTGGCATCAGTCTCGAAGCCATCCATACCCCCGGGCACACGCCGGGGCATCTGGCGTTTTACATCCCTGAAGCGGATCTCCTGTTTGCAGCCGATGTGGATCTGACCTCCTTTGGGCCCTTCTATGGGCACGACTTTGCTGACATTGACGAATTTCTCCAATCCATTGAGCGGCTAAAGCGGTTAAACGCCACAATCGTAACCACGGGCCATGCCGGTCCCTTTAATGGTCAGGTCAGCGAAAAATTCAATGTCTACGAAGAAATTGTTTATCGCCGCGATCGGATGATACTTGAACAATTAAGCCAGCCAAGGGCGCTTTCTGATTTTAGAGATCGCAATATCATATTTCGGAGCTATCCCGATTTTCCGGACCTGATCCGCTGGTTTGAGCTTGTCCATATTGAAAAGCATCTTAAGCGACTAAAGGCGATGGGAAAAGTTGAATACAGAGACGATAGATGGATGGTAACGGCAAGTTGATCTCTGAAATTGCCCGCGTATAGCCGAAGAGACCGTTAATGCAAACAATGGCCCACCAGCCAATCGGGGATCGCAAGGAGGAATCAATGGCGGAGAAGACTTATCAACCCGGAGAAAACTATCATTATCCCCTGATTATCAAAAAGCTGCTCAACACCCCCTTAATCTATTCGCCTGATCAGGAAATTGTCTACGCTGACAAGAATCGTTATACCTACCGGACATTGAATGAGCGCATCAACCGGCTGGCAAGTGGCCTGGAGAGCCTGGGTGTGGTCAAAGGGGACATTGTGGCTGTCTTTGATTATGACAGTCATCGTTACCTGGAATGCTTTTTTGCCATTCCGATGATGGGAGCGGTGCTTCAGACGATCAACTGGCGCTTGTCGAGCGAACAGATCCTTTACACCCTCAACCATGCGGAGGCGAAGGTTATCATCATCCACGCGGATTTTTTTCCGATCCTGGATAACATCAGAGATCAACTGGAAACGGTTCAACAGTTTGTTATCATCGATGAGGAAAAGCCGGCCGCGGATTCAAAATTTAAAGGTAATGCGGCCTATGCGCAATTACTTCAATCCGGATCAACGGCATTCGCATTTCCGGATCTCGAAGAAAACACCAAGGCCACAACGTTTTACACTACCGGTACCACCGGCAACCCCAAAGGGGTGCATTTTTCTCACCGTCAGTTGGTTCTGCACACGCTTGGGGTGGCTGTGGTTTCCGGCTGCTATCACACCATCGGGCGCTTTCGATCGAATGATGTCTATATGCCGCTGACGCCGATGTTTCATGTCCATGCCTGGGGGTTTCCCTATGTGGCCACGCTGCTGGGGGCCAAACAGGTCTATCCGGGGCGATACGAACCGGAGAAACTATTGAAGTTAATCGAAAAAGAAGGGGTAACCTATTCTCACTGTGTGCCCACGATTTTGCAGATGCTTTTAAATTGCCCGGTCATCAATCAGGTGGATTTGTCCAACTGGAAGGTCACCATCGGCGGTGCCCGGTTGCCGAAAGGTTTGGCCCGGGCGGCAAAGAATTTAGGGGTTGAGATTCATGCGGGTTACGGTATGTCGGAGACCTGTCCGGTCATCAGCACCGCAACTCCCATGGAACATATGCTCGACTGGGAAGACGATGTCCTGATGGACATTATCATCAAAACCGGACGGCCGCTTCCGTTGGTGGAATTTGAAGTATTCGATTCCCATGAACACGCGTTACCCCACGACGGGAAATCATCCGGCGAAGTGGTCATGCGGGCTCCCTGGCTGACCGCAAGTTATTTCAAAGAACCGGATAAGACCCGAGAGCTGTGGCGCAGCGGCTGGCTACATAGCGGTGACGTTGGATACATTGATGAAAATGGTTACCTGCAGATAACCGACCGGATTAAAGATGTGATCAAAAGCGGGGGGGAATGGATATCATCTTTGGACCTGGAAAACCTGATGAGCCAGCATGAAGCGGTCCTGGAATCGGCCGCCATCGGAATCCCGGATGAAAAATGGGGCGAGCGGCCGCTGATGCTTGTGACCGTGAAACCGGAATATAAGGGTAAAGCAACGGCTGCAGAATTTAAGAAATTTATGCAGAAATTTGCTGAAGAAGGAAAATTGCCCAAATACGGCGTGCCGGATCTTTATGAATTTGTGGATGAAATCCCCAAAACCAGTGTGGGGAAACTGGATAAAAAAGAATTGCGAAAATCTTACCCTTCTAAACCAGCGGTCGATTAAAAACGCATGAATGATGTGAATCTTGAGAACCTGTTTAATCCTCAAAGTATCGCCATGATCGGCGCTTCGGCCAATCCGCGCAAATGGGGATTTATTATTCTGCTTAATATTTTAAAGGGAAATTTCAAAGGAAATGTTTACCCCGTTAACCCGCATCAAAAATCCATTTTAGGCTACCGCTGTTACGCATCTGTTAGCGATATACCGGCGGCTTTGGATATGGCGATTATTACCACCCCGGCCAAAGCGGTTCCCGCCCTTATTGATGAATGCGGCCGTAAAGGAATTCGTTTTGTCGTGGTGATATCTTCTGACTTCAGTGAAACGGGGCCGGAAGGTGCCAGACTGGAGCAGGAAGTTATTGATTGCGCCAGAAGGAACGGCATCCGGTTTGCGGGTCCAAATTCCATGGGAATTTTCAGTGCCCGATCAGGTCTTCACGCCCAGATGCCTCCGGTCATGCCGCTGATCGGCGGGGTGTCCATGTTTTCGCAAAGCGGCAATCTCGGCTTTCAGATGCTTGGCTGGGGAGCTGAAGAAGGCGTTGGCTTCAGTAAATTTGTCAGCAGCGGAAATGAAGGCGATTTGTCCAGTGTGGATTATCTCCGATATTTTGCCGACGACCAAGACACCCGGGTGATTCTGGGCTATCTTGAAGGTGTTGACGACGGTGCGGAACTGATCCATACAGCCAAAGCGATCTCAAAACACAAACCCATCATCATCCTTAAAGGCGGCCGGACCGCTTCGGGGGGGCGGGCGGCTGCATCTCATACGGGGGCGATGGCCGGTGCATCTAAAATCTGGAAGGCCGCCTTGCGCCAGGCCGGTATGATCGAAGTCAGCACCAGCCAGGGGTTGTTGGATTGTGCCAAAGCGTTTGCCAATTATCCGCTTCCGCAGGGCAACCGGGTGGGGATCATCACCCGCGGAGGAGGCTGGGGCGTGATTACGGTTGATGGCTGTGAAGAAAACCGGCTGGTAGTTCCCCCCCTGCCGCAAAAAGTAATCCACAAACTGGATAAAATTCTTCCGAAGTACTGGAGCCGCGGAAATCCGGTGGACCTTGTGGCCACCATCGCCAAAGATCCGTATATCAAATGCCTGGAAATATTGGCGGCCTGGGACGGTGTCGATGCCATCCTGGCTCTGGGTGCCAAGCGCGGTATGGATTCATATCCTTACTCAGAAGAAGTCAATAAGCCGAAGCCTTTGGTGGATGCCATCACCCTGGCAACCGAAATGATTCAACAATATGCGCAACAGCCGGACCCGGTCCTGATGCACCTGGGGCAGCTGGTTAAACGATATCACAAGCCCATCATTGCTGTTTCGCTGGCATCGCAGCTCTCCCATCGTTCGTTTCTGGAAGCGTTTCAAGTGGTATCTTATCCAACGCCGGAACGGGCCGTGCGCGTCCTAAGTCATATGGCCGATTACACGCGTTTTTTAAATTCATCATCCGAATAAAGATTCAAAACATGAACATAATTGAAAATGCGATTGCAAGAGGGGCCGAGAATCTAAACGAGTATGAATCCAAACGATTCCTGGCAACATACGGTATTCCGATTACTCGCGAAGCCATCGCCCGCAGTGAAGAAGAAGTTGCGGCAAAGGCTTCAGAGATCGGTTATCCGGTGGTACTCAAAGGATCGGATGAAGCATTACGTCACAAGACTGATTTAAATCTGATTGCGCTGAATCTCAAAGACGAAAAAAGCGCACGCCGGGCATACCATCAGTTGGTGAGCCGCTCCAAAGCAAAGCTGAAGGAAGTGCTGGTTCAGGAAATGATCGAAGAGCTGCGTGAACTCATGGTCGGTTTGTACCGCGATCCTCAATTCGGTCCATGTGTCATGTTTGGCCTGGGCGGAATATTCACGGAAATTGTTGAAGACATTGTTTTTCGGGTGGCGCCCCTGACCCGAAAAGATGCAATGGAAATGTTGGCGGAGATCAAGGGGGAAAAAATTTTGGAATCCTTTCGCGGCAATCCACCAATTGATCGGGATAAGATGACAGATATTCTCCTGGCGCTGAGCCAGATTGGAAAAGAACAGCCGGCGATAAGAGAAATTGATGTCAACCCCATAAAGCTGGTTAACGGCAAACCCGTTGCCGTCGATGCGCTGGTTATTTTTTCTTCTGACCCACTATAGCGAATTGTCACTCAGCGGAATCATTTTGCCCGCATCAGTGTTCCGACAGCCTGAGATTAAAAGCCAGACGCACAGCGCACGGGCTTTAAGGAGATGGTTATGACCATTGAAGGGCGACTTAAAGATAAAGTGGCCATTGTCACGGGGGCGAGTAGCGGCATCGGCGAAGCAACCGCTGTTTTGTTCGCCAGAGAGGGTGCCCGGCTCGTGCTGGCGGATATTGAGGCCGAGGGCTTAAAGGCAGTGGCTAAGCGCATTGCCGAAGGCGGCGGGACGGCGATCATCAAAAAGGCCGATGTTTCCAATGAAAATGAGGTCAAAGCGCTGGTGGCGCTGGCATTAGAATCATATTCAAAAATTGATATTGTCTGCAATATCGCCGGGGTGGCCGGAGACCTGGCCAGCCTCGACCAGCAGGAGAAAAAAGTCTGGCAGCGGGTTTATGATGTAAATGTCATGGGCGCGGTATACACCACCAAACATGTCTGCCTGCATATGCAGGAGAGAAAAAGCGGTGCCATCGTGAATACCTCCTCTGTTGCCGGCATTCGATCCGGTGCCGGCGGTAATGCATACAGCGCCAGCAAGGCGGCGCTCATTAATTTTACCCAGACGGCCGCCTGCGATTTGGGCGCTTATAATATTCGGGTAAATGCCGTTTGTCCCGGTCTGATCGAAACGGGAATGACCCAATCGATTTTTGATTATGCCAGAAAAAGCGGCAAAGAGAGAAAGCTGGGCAGCCGTTGTGAATTGCGGCGGTTTGGCAGACCCGCAGAGGTGGCCCATGTCATTATGTTTCTGGCCAGCGATGAAGCCAGCTATGTGACCGGACAGGCGCTTGCGGTTGATGGCGGCAACACTGCATCCCTAAACCTGCCCGGCATGAAAGTTTAGAAGTGGCTTCAGAACCCCATCTCCCCGCTTAATGAAGCGGGATTTCGCATTTAATTTTAGGATTTTTTAAGGGGTTCAAAAGGCCCAATGACTGCATCGTCCATTGCTGAATTGATCGCGGCAAGATGCCGCTCCCACTTAAAATGAGAAATGTGGGAGTGGCTGCCAGCCACGATTGATACGCTCTGTTTTCAACTCAAGCAGGACGCCTTGATGCATACCTTAATCTCTTAAGATTAGATATGTAATCCCGCTTAGCGGGGCTTTGATGCACACATTAATTTATTAAAATCAAGACGTGCAATCCCGCGTTCAAGCGGGAGGTCTGATCTGAAGATCTGAAACCACTTCTTCGGAGGTACCGATTATGGCAAAAGCCAGGGCAAACGGCATTCAGATTGAATACGACACCTTTGGAAAGCACGGTGATCAACCCCTGTTGTTGATCACCGGCCTGGCGTTGCAGCTAATTCACTGGGACGAGGCCATATGCGAGCAGCTTGCTCGGCGAGGCCATTATGTGATTCGATTCGATAACCGCGATGCGGGCCTTTCAACCAAATTCGCAGAAGGCGGCACACCCGATATCGGGCAAATCATCGAAGCACAGATGAAGGGTGAGAAGATTAGA
>Ga0316575_10000682_pt1 | contig 10110 bp, 10 predicted proteins | sample J5NA_FD_203072 | JGI IMG/M metagenome (GOLD analysis project Ga0316575, IMG submission 203072) | Rhizosphere microbial communities from salt marsh grasses in Alabama, United States - J5-7_050615r2r3 | ecosystem: Host-associated > Plants > Roots > Rhizosphere | place: USA: Alabama | collected... | reverse complement strand
AGAACGACACTGGAATCCTTATATTCCATTTGAAGACATAAAATCCTGTATGACCTGCCCTAATAGATCTAATCGTATTAAGAAATCTATTGAGATGGCTGAAATTCACTTTGAACAAGCTGAGAACAAGAAAAAAGCTTTCAAAGGAATGATTGAGATCTATAAAACGTATACAAGTGTTAAAGGAGTAGAGTTTGTTTGGAGAAAAATCTTACCAGAGGGTCTAAAACTGTTAGCATGTGGTGGACGTTACGACTATCAACTTGTGCCAGAACTATTAAATTCTGATACTTTCAAACAATTATATCAGTTTGCACTCAATAAGCAATCTATTGTTGATCCACATTTTCCTTATAACATCCCAAAGTCGTTAGCAGAAGAAATTTATCAGCATTTCCCATTTAAACTAAGATCCTTGATGTGTATAGCCCGGGATTATCTATTCTTTTCTATGTATTCTGATGTTCTTTCTATGAATTGGACTGACAGTGGAGTTAAAAATGCTGAAAAACATGTTGAGAGGATTAGTACCCTTTGGGAAGAATACAAGAAAATTAACCCGAATGAAAATTGAGAAACCTACCGTTTATTTAAACCAGAATTTTGCTATCACTTTATTCCCAAACTAACATATTACTTAAAACCAGCTTCTTCTCTTGGGTGGGGGACATGTCGAGTAGGAGTCATAAGGGCAACTTCTTCAGGGTCTTTGGAATGAGAAATCGCCTTCGTAACCTTTAATAACGTTTCATAATTTATCCGCTGTTTCTTCATCTTTTGCTCCTTTCTATAAGGTAATTGAAGGTCTTAAAAGTTTAACCCCATAGTAATATTTTTTTGAGCCCCTAACTGGATAAATCTTCCGTTAGGAGCAAAAGCTGCACATTTTGATAGGTTTCTCCATAGTGACAACCTCCAAAATAGAGGTTAACAGAGTGAAGTGGTGAAACATCACATTGAGAGAAACAGATGGAAAATGAGGTTGCCAGAATAAGGCATGTTTCAGTACGAGAGTAGATACAGACCAGAAGCCGGGTATATAGCGTTAAAATTGAAAAGGAATATAGATGCTAAAGGTTGAATTCGCCTTCTTAGAAAGACAGTTGCCTCCTACAGTACACTATAAGCCTTTTAAACTCTCAATCTGAGAATCTTTGTCAAATTGAATTACCATGCCGTGAGGGGTGGAACGAACCATGCTTCCAGTGTATCTACTCATGCTCCCCACGCCATCAAGTTTTTCAATTGTGTTCCTTGGAATGGTGAAATCCAGATTAAAGCGTGTGCCTTCTGGGAAAGATGTTAGTGTGGTTACAAATGTTCCGGAGGCCGAAATGTCTCTGGTTGCAAGATCAAAAACCTCTTTTCGACCTGTAGTCATGGATTCCAGCCTTACAGGAAGTCGAAAAATAAACCTTTCATGTTGACGTCTTTCTTTCATTGGAACCCCCCTTCTTAGCTAAAAGAAGTCTCTTCTAAAATGATGAATGATCTTTCGGTAAGTAAGGCAATACTTCAAGGCACCCGAATACCGGCCAAGCGGAGAGTTTCCACCACTGGTTGCACTTTAGGCAGTGTAATACAAGCACATGAGTTCCTGTTCCATCGGGTCTTCTCCCTTCAAACATCAGGTGCTTGTGAGGTTTAACCACATTATCTATATAAGGTAGGGGATCAACAGCGCCACTCCAGTAGTTCCATTCCTTTATGCGGTGTTTGAATTGCTCGCAAGGTTCACAAATATTCACGATCATACTCCTTAGTTTTATGAGAAAGGGCAGTTTCCGGCAAAACCACCCTTTCCCATGCTTGAAGGGAGGCATAGGCAGAAGGTGCCAAAGTAGATGGACAAACTTTCCTCCAGTTAATTTCGTAGAACAAATTATTCACAGAAGTCAATAATCTATTTTATACTAAATAATACGGATAAAAGGTACCAATTAGTTGCATGGTCTTGACAAGGACGGAAAATGAACTCCTTGTTGCAGTTTAATTAGGTAAGAGAAGAATGATACTCATGAAGATAACTTGGCAACCATAAAATCATCTCGGCACCTTGGCGGCTGAGATTATATACATTTAGCAGCCTTCAAGTTGACGATCTGAAAACAATTGCGCCTTATGTCCCTAAAGGGCTTGTGAGTGAGGGGGGAGTTGGCTTAGAAGTTAGCTCATAGATATCTTATTTTAATCTTCTACTGCCAATAAAAGATATAAAGTACCACACTGTGAATTATCTCTTGATGTTTAAAATTCCGTTACCTATATTAAATACAGATTCTTAAAACCCTACAATTTATATGAATAAAGGTTTATACAAACAAAGGAGGTATGAGTGTGTGGGAAGAACACGATGAAGTTATTATGAAAAAGAAACTGCCAATTGTTGGACAAATAGTCAGGAGTAAAATATATAATACTTATTGGAGAGTAATGGAAAAAAGGGAAATCTGGCAACACACAGCTAACTCTCCTCAGTCTGGAAAGGGCGCTCTGCTTCCCACGATCTATCTTGCCTTCTGGAAAATCCAAAAAGGTGTCATGCCCGGAGTCGGAAAGATTCTCGGATATACATATACGCTCTTTGATAATACCTTTGAGTCAAATTGGGAAATAGTTGAAGAGACCGATTAAGTTGAAGATAGGTAGAATAGATATGATGAATTAATCAATGGGCATTGGGTATACGATCCGAATCATTCCTTGACTTAGAACCCTCATTGTTATACTGAGGATCACTTTAATTAAAGAATGGGGGTTCTAATTTCATCGTGTTCGAACAAATAATATATGGAGACAAGCACATAACCTCTATCACTGTAAGATGGAAAAATGACTTTACCGAGGCAATGAGCGTACTCAAGACTTTCTTTGATGACTGCAACACGCAACACTTACTTTTAGATCTTAGAAACAGCTCTCTCGATAGCATGACTCATGACCATATAAGAGATCTCTGCGAGTATGCTACATCTCGTAACAAAGGTGGATGTAGAGTCAACGGTAAGACAGCTCTTGTTGGCTCAAATGATCTACAGCTTGAAATTTGTAATATCGTTAAATCACATTCTGAAATGATAGATACAGCTATCAAGGTTTCGGTATTTCCCTCTACGGAGGAAGCTTTCAGTTGGCTCGAAGAAGGCTGATGATGATTTTGAAATAAAAATCTCAAGCCCCTTATCTCAACGGCCGCATCTCATTCCAATACATACCCACATAACTTTCTTTCGGATTTGCAAACCACAAGTGAATAGGACAGGGACAAAGCTTACCAGAGCCTGCTCTCAGAGACTTATTTTGCTTCAGAATGCCCAAACCCTGGGCCTATATGGCCTGTAGCTGTAACCTACACAAACCATTACAGACGTAACCAGCTAAAAAGCACGATTTATAGATTTTGAAATAATGTGCCTTTAAAACGCCTCTCAGCAGATCTGCTTTCATAAGCGACAAATTACCTTTCCTCAATAATCTAAATATCTTTTGAACTTGACCAGCCAGTAATCGTGCTTTATTTTTTGCGATGACCAAGTAACCAGTTCTTGAGGAGTAACGCAACTCCTTTTCCCCTATGTATGACTGAAGGTCTTTAGGAACCTTCATTCGGAAGCAGTATGTGTATGGATTTCTAACAAGGTAGGATGGCGATGTGCCTATTTTGACCTTCATTTTCCAACTCCATCTGTTTGATGTGTGTAAGCAATGTGTGTAACAGATGAAATTGGTCGATTTTTAGGTCAGAATTCATAAAAAACCTGCTGTAAAAACAGCAGGTTATAATAGAGAAAGAGTGCCGAAGGGGAGACTCGAACTCCCACGGAGAAACCCCCACTAGACCCTGAACCTAGCGCGTCTACCAATTCCGCCACTTCGGCATGAATCAACGCCCACCCGCAAAGCGGGTGGCTTGAAATTGTCCACCGCTTATGGTGTCCAAAGGCAAAAGCACACCCTGCTTCAACCGCTGAACTTGCATTCGGGTGCAAACGTACCCGGTTTGATTCGCAGGAATCACGACATTTAAGATTGATTTAATTGAAAGAGTAATTTATATATTTTTTTCTGTTTTTGTCAAGGCTGATATTCACAAACGGGAAAAATTAGGATGGAACTCATCAATCGTTTCGATAAAATTGAAAAACCATTTAAAAATGCCGTGATTACCATCGGCAATTTCGACGGCGTTCATCTCGGGCATCAAGCCCTTTTTCATGAAGTCATAGAGAAGGCCGATGCCATCAACGGCACGTCTATTGTTATGACATTCGAACCTCATCCGGTTCGTGTATTGAAACAAAACGGCCACTTGTCGCTTATTACCGTTTATGAACAGAAAATAGAGCTCATTGAAAATTCAGGAGTTGACGTTCTAATTTGTGTTCCGTTTACCAAAGAATTTGCAGCCATATCGGCAGAAGATTTTGTACAAGATGTGCTTTTAAAATCCATCGGGATGAAAGCCATTGTCGTCGGTAAAGATTATACCTTTGGCCGAAATCGTGAAGGGGATATCGATCTTCTGAAGACCTACGCAAAAAATTTGGGGTTTGAAGTGATCGTTGCCGACTGGATTCAAACATCGAAAAATTGGCCGGGAAGAATCAGCAGTACACGAACACGCGAACTTGTCATGGCAGGAAAGGTGGATGAGGCTCAAAAATTATTGGGCCGGTACTACCAGATCAGAGGAAAAGTGGCCTCCGGACGCAACAGGGGGGGGAGGCTTTTGGGATTTCCCACGGCAAATATTCTTTTGCAAAACGAGCTATGTCCGAAAAACGGCATTTATGCCGTTACAGTGGAATGTTCGGGCAAAACTTATCAAGGCGTTGCCAATATCGGCTTCAGCCCCACTTTCGATGATCATATATTTTCAGTGGAAGTCCATATTCTCGACTTTAATAAAAATATATATGGGCAGAAAATCAGGATAAATTTCGTGCAGCGTATCAGAGGCGAAAAAAAATTTTCGAGCATTTCCGAACTTTCTGACCAAATCAATAAAGATACTGTAAGAGCGCGAAACATCCTGTCTTGACCCTATGGTTTTGGTCCACGCCATTCCGGTCCGATCTCTGACGATACTCGAATGAAAAAGAAAACCGGCATTTCATTGATTCTGGGGCTTGCGGTATCTGTGCTGGCGATGTATCTTGCCTTTAGAAATGTTCCGTTTGACGATCTTTTAAGCTATTTTGAATCCATAAACTATGCCTGGTTATTTCCGTCGGTTGCAACGCTTTTAATCAGCTTCGCTCTGAGAGCATATCGATGGAAAATCATACTTGAGCCAGCCGGCGACATAGGATTTTGGCAGGCATTCCATCCGCTGATGATCGGCTTTATGATCAACTGCATCCTTCCCGGAAGGGTGGGAGAAGTGGCCAGGCCGGCGATTTTGCAAAAAAAAGAAAAGATTCCGTTTTCCACGGGTCTTGCGACAGTTGCCGCCGAAAGGGTCTTCGATGTCGGCATGCTGATTCTTCTCTTTGCCGTGCTTCTGGGAACTATAAAGATTAATCCGAATCTGGACATCGTTTTTGGCAAGTATCATCTGAACAAAGCCCTGCTGACCAGCGTGGGCAAAGGAACATTCAAGCTGCTTTTGCTGCTTATTGTCGGAATCATCCTGGTGAGTTATAATAAAACGCGGGAAAAAATGAACGCTGTTATCCTTTGGCTGCCCCAGATGTTGTTTTTTGTCGGGCCCGACGCCAAAAACAAAATACAAAACCGTATATGTCGACCCGTAGTGAGTTTCGTCGAAAATATTGCCACCGGATTTATGCTGGTTAAATATCCCGCAAGAATGTTCATCTGTATAGGACTGACCATTGTTATCTGGCTCCTGGCGGCATTCTCATATTATCTGATGTCATTGGGTTGCCCGGGAATCGAATTGTCGTTTATTGAAATCACTGCGATGATGGTTATTCTTTGCTTTTTTATCGCCCTTCCATCGGTACCCGGTTACTGGGGAATTTGGGAGGCGGGAGGCGTCTTTGCCCTGCTGCTTTTTGGCGTTTCATCCAAGGCGGCCGCAGGCTTTACCCTCGCAAATCATGCTGTTCAAGTATTTCCCATTATTATTGTCGGATTCATTTCCGCTGTATTAACCAGTGTCAATATATGGCAGGTATCCTATGAAAAAAGACCCGATAACATAATCAGTCCGGAGAATCCAGAACCCAAATAAGTACATGCAAGAGGTTCCCCAATGGCCCTATTGGAAATTGTAACATATCCTGAAAAAATTCTCAGCCGGCCGACCCGGCTCATTGAAAATATCGATGGCGATATCCAGTACTTGATTGAAAATATGGCACATACGATGTATCAGGCGCCTGGTGTAGGTCTTGCCGCAATTCAGGTGGGCATTAACAAGAGCCTGATGGTATACGATATCTCGCCCAAGGATAAAGAACGGTCCTTACAGGTGCTGATCAATCCAAGAATCGTATCGAGTGAAGGGAGTCTGCTGTCTGAAGACGAAGGATGCCTGAGCGTCCCGGATTTCAGATCCGATGTCAAGCGAGCGGCCGCCATTACCGTGGAAGGAGTGGACAGAAATGAAAAACCGGTAAGGATAGATGCGGAAGGATTCCTTGCCATTGTTCTCCAGCACGAAATCGATCATTTGAACGGTATTTTGTTTATTGACCGTATCAGCGCGTTAAAGCGGGGGATTTACAAAAGAAAGGTGTTCAAGAATTTAAAAAGAAAATGAATGAAGCGGCCAGAATCATATTCATGGGCACGCCGGAATTTGCGGTGCGCGCTTTAAGCGCCCTTTATAACAATGATCGAAATGTGGTTTTGGTCGTCACCCAGCCGGATCGCAAAAAAGGACGGGGCCGGCAGCTCTCCCCTCCACCTGTTAAAACAGCGGCCCTGAATTTCGGCTACAGGGTAATTCAACCGCCCTCCATCCGATCCGCCGAATTCTCAAATATCATCATAGAATACGAACCTGATTTTATTGTAGTGGTCGCTTTCGGCCATATCATCGGAAAAAACATTCTCGATATTCCCAAAATTGCAACCATCAATATTCATGCATCCCTTCTCCCGAAATATCGCGGGTCCGCACCGATCCAATGGGCCATTATCAATGGTGAAGATAAAACCGGTGTCACGATTATGCGAATGGACGAAGGCATGGATACCGGCGACATACTTCTTTCTTCAGAAATTGAAATAGCGCCCGAAGACACGTCAGGCACACTCCATGATCGTTTGGCGGATCTGGGCGCGGTCCTTCTCATTCAAACACTTAACGCTTTTGAAGCTGGCGATATCCAGCCCGTCCCTCAGGATCATTCCCAAGCCACATATGCCCCCTTGCTCAAAAAAAAAGACGGTCTTATAGACTGGAAGACGCCGGCCCGATCCCTCGAAGCGTTTATCCGCGGGATGACGCCGTGGCCGGGTGCTTTTACCTTTGATGGAAAAAAACGCCTTAAAATTTTCAAAGCCAAAACGATTTCTGCAGCCACATCCGATTCTCCCGGAACAGTGATAGAAGGATTTCCCGATGAACTGTGGATCGCAACCGGCAGCGGCGTACTGTCAATTCAAGAAATTCAAAGCGAATCCGGAAAGCGTCTTCCGACCAAGGAATTCCTGCGGGGATACACATTACCCCCCGGAACGCATTTGCACTGAAATGCATACCCGGTAACAATCCTGGCTGAAAGGACGATGCTTTGAGAAATTCGCTTTTTTGTATCGTTTTTGAATAATTGAAACCCCAACATTTGAATTTGAGATTTGTTTGTAATTTGGTGCTTGGAATTCGTGATTTTGGAAATAAAATTTCACGGCAGTTCCATAATTCTCTGACCTGGCCCAAATAACCAGGTTCTCAATGGAATTCAAATTGATGGTGATTACTGCCCGCACAGCATCCTTAGATATCCTGAACGCGCTTGATCAAAAAGGCGGCACTTTAGACGATATACTGGATGAAGTCCTCTCTCGACACGCCTTCTTCTCCAAAAAAGACCGGGCATTGCTTCAAGCGATTGTTTACGGCGTTCTTCGGTGGCGGGCAAGACTCGATTGGATCGTTGCCTACTTTTCTGCAACCCGTTTGAACCGGATCGATCCCAAGGTCATGAATATTTTGCGCCTCGGGCTTTTTCAAATCATCTATTTAGACCGAATACCGGTATCCGCGGCTGTCAATACGTCGGTTGAAATGGCAAAATCCGTTACGAAACCCTATGTGGTGGGCTTTGTCAACGGGCTGTTACGAAACGCCGCAACAAAATATCAACAGGTTTCATACCCGGATGCCTACCAAGATCCGCTGTTAGCCCTTGCGGTACAAAAATCATTCCCCGATTGGATCGTTAAAAGATGGCTCAATCGGTTCGGATTTGAAAACACCGGACTGCTCTGTGACGCCGTCAATACCATACCGCCGATAACAATACGCTGCAACACCCTAAAGACCGACCGTAAAACATTGTTGAAACGTGTTGAAAAAGATGTCGAGCAGGCTGAAAACACAACGTATTCTCCGGACGGCATCTTTCTTTTCAATCCAAAACGATCCATTGGGAAAATGAAAGCCTTTGAAAACGGAATGTTCCAGGTGCAGGACGAGGCCGCACAGTTGGTAACATTGCTGCTGCAGCCGCAGCCGGGCGACACGGTTCTGGATGCCTGTGCCGGTCTCGGCGGAAAAACCGGACATCTCGCCCAGATGATGGGAAACCGTGGAATGCTGATCGCCATGGACTATAACGAAAAAAAACTTTCTCGTCTGATGACGGAAATGTATCGTCTCGAAATCTCGATGGTTAAAACCCGCATTCATGACTTAAACGTTCCTCCTGACTACGAATCCATGGGAAAATTCGACCGGATCCTGTTGGATGCCCCCTGTTCGGGTCTGGGCGTTTTAAGGCGAAACCCGGATGGAAAATGGCATACGAAAGAGCAGGATCTGATTCGCCAGTCAAGACGGCAGGCACTGTTTCTAAACAATTTGGCGCATCTTATCAAACCAAATGGTATCCTGGTATATTGCGTTTGCAGTATGGAACCCGAAGAAAATGAATCCGTGATAATTGATTTTTTGAATACGCATCCAAACTTTGCTATAGAAAACAATCGAACAAAATTGCCGGTCAAAGCACGATCGCTATTGACCGACAATGGATATCTCAAAACGTTTCCCCATTTTCACAATATGGATGGTTTTTTTGCCGTGCGTATGAAACGGATGAAATGATTTCTCGAATATTAAAATCAGCGGCTTTCGTTTTGATTTTTATCATCGTTGTGGGTGCAAGCGCCTACCTGACCCTTACACTGATTGTAAAAAGCGAAGATACGGTGGTTGTTCCCGATCTGATGGGAAAAGAAGTTGTTTATGCCCTTGAATTATTGTCGGATTTGGGGCTCAATACAAAGGTCGAAGGATCAGAATACAGTGCAAAAGTACCCAAAAACAGCGTTATTTTCCAGGAACCGGAACCCGGATCGGAAATAAAGAAAGGACGCGATATCAGGATTATCATCTCAAAAGGTCCGAAGTCCATTCTGATGCCCAATCTTGAAAATCTGCCGGTTCAACAGGCCCGGATCATTATCGAAGAAAACAGCTTGTGCCAAGGAGAGATATCGGATACGTACAGCAACCATATTAAAAAGGACTCGGTGATTGCCCAGGTTCCGACCCGTGGAATGATAGTGACGCGCGGTGAATGCGTTAATCTTCTAGTGAGTATGGGAATTCGGCCGCAAAATTATGAAATGCCGGATATACGGGGGCGCTTGCTTGACGACGCAATCCCTTTGATTGAGAACAATAACCTGATACTCGGAAAGATCACATCTGTTTTCTACAATGACAAACCCTTAAATTCAATCATTGCCCAAGACCCATTATCCGGATATTCAGTCACTGAAGGCAGCACAGTGGATATAGTGGTCAACCGGAAATCCGTAAAGAAAGGATCCGGATATCTTCCGGGTTCCCGGGGAGGAAACCTTTTCAGATACCGACTTAAAGACGGCTTTTTGAAAAGACATATCCGGGTCGTCCTGAACAGTTTCGGTGTATCAAATCCCATATTTGACGATTTCATGAAACCC
>Ga0316575_10000681_pt1 | contig 10111 bp, 6 predicted proteins | sample J5NA_FD_203072 | JGI IMG/M metagenome (GOLD analysis project Ga0316575, IMG submission 203072) | Rhizosphere microbial communities from salt marsh grasses in Alabama, United States - J5-7_050615r2r3 | ecosystem: Host-associated > Plants > Roots > Rhizosphere | place: USA: Alabama | collected... | reverse complement strand
TAAGATGGGTCGCAAATGCATATTTACCGTCGGGAGAGACTGCAACACCGAACACCGAATGACTTCCACGGGTTAGCCGCAGGTTCTTGAGCGTATCATCGGTTTCGGTATTGTAAATAGTAACCTGACACGAAACGAATTCTGAATCTGTGGAGAGATCATTCGGCAGCGAGTTACCGATAATAAGGCGTTTTCCATCGGCAGTAATCGCCGCCGCATACGGTTCACGAATAAGCTCCACAACCTTGATAACCTCCTGGGTGGCTGTGCTGATCACCGAAAGGTTATTGCTGAACATGTTGCAGACATAAAGCTTGGCACCATCAGGCGTCAAGACGGGTGCCCGCGGATAGTGACCGATTTTGTCGCTGATTACCTTGGTCACCCTGCCGGTCGCAACATTAACCACGCATACCATTCCCGCAGGCCAGATCTCCGATCCGCAGGTAGCGTAGATCGTACCGCCGTCAGCCGTAAGAGCGATTCCCGTTACTTCATTGGGAAGATTGATTCGCCGATCAACCAGCTTTGTTTCGAGATTGTATACTGCGATCTTCTTTGCAGTCTGTTCGGCAATGTACATGATTTTACCGTCGGGAGAGGGAACAAGTGCGGTCGGGGAACGGTATTTGGGCTTTTTCTTCGTTCCGATATCATGATCGAGCGCAAGTGCCTCGAATACAACCGACGGAGGCGCCACTGCCTGGGCTACATCCTGAGCCATACCCATAACCCAGACGGCAAGCACCAACAATGCGATTTTCGTCAGATTTTTCATTTTACACCCCCTGAAACTACACTTTCAGACAAATACCGTCTGCTCGATACCACCTTGCCGTTTACCGATACAACCATCAGATACACACCGCTCGAAACCGGTGCCTGCCGTATTGTTGATATACTGCGCAGAAATTGTCCTTTAGGGACCGATTCGTTTAAAAGCACTCCTGCAACCCGGCCCGAAAGTGTCAGCAGTTCGCATTTGACCACTCCCGGTGCACTGAGGTTGAGCCGGATATCAAATCCCGCACCACCGCGGGGACTCACCACCGCCTGCGGTGAACCGCCGAGACGGTTCGCACGGTTTGAATTTATCCCGGTAGTTGCGAAAACACCGTAATACTCCATCTGACCGGCTGCATCGTAGACGTATACTTTTGACGGTGTACCGTCAGGGAGATTTTCATAAGCGATATGACTTGCGAACGAATTATCCTGGTAGGTTATCAGATAATCGTCGGGTGTCGCGGTGGAATAGCTTACCGCTCCGCCGACATGATCGAGCTTGAACTGATCCTTGATTGTAAAGCTGGTTTTTCCGGCTTCATTCCTGTAAGTGGTGACAAATGAGGTATCACCGTTGAAATCGAAGGAAGTTTCACTGAGACGGCCTCCGGCAACCGCCGGATCGGGCACAAGATTGACTTCACGCTTGAACGTTCCGTCTGCCATGTACACCGTTCGACCGGTCAGACGATCGCCTTCGTAATGAAATACGATGTACATCAGATGATTGTCCGTGTTGTCATAAAAATCCAACTGCGTCGGGTTGAATGCAGAATATGATGACGAGAACATCAACATGAGTGGCAGAGTCATGCTGTACACAATTTGAAACCCTGAGAACGGTTTCATACCTACCCTCCTTTTTTTGAATTCGGACTGTCGCGGGGAGCGACTCACCGGATTCCTAAGTTGAAACGGAAATTATATCGAGGGTAAACCAATAGCCGTAGGAGAACTCAAGAGTACGGAACCTTCTTCAGCATCCTGCAGGCCGTTAACCAGTAATTACAGATGGAGAATGACGGCAGTCACCAGCAACCATTCTGGCAGCATTCATGACTACTGCAAATATTGTAACAAAAAAATAGTTGTGCCGACATCCTCCCGATGTACAAGCAAACCACTATTCAAACAGATTCCCCTCGAATAGAACCCGCTTGAAAATTCCAGACATTTTGTTCAACGTTGAAGCATTACTTTCCTATATGTTAAAATAGCACAATATTGTTGACATTTTTATCATTTTCGAGCGATCCGGCAACATTACGTAGACCTGCTGTTCCACATCTGATAATTCGTAATTGCAGGCAGAACGGTTGCGATCCCACCTTGGTGGATCTTGACAATAGTACCTGCGGATAAACGTTCTTCGTCAATTCGCCGCATTACTGGATACCAGAATGTACTGCTGAGGCTGCCGATTCTTCTTGAAGACTCAACCGGCCGATGATATCCTTGAAACATAGACGGAATGCCTGCTCGATAGTGTCCCCCCAGTCCGTCGACACCCTGCTTGCAATGAAGCCTTAACTATGCCTGATTGGAATGCATCGAAGGACGTGCATTTTTTAACGATAAAATGACGAACCGCCCGGCGACGGTCGGGGTCTATAAACGCAGATTCCGCCTGGGGGATAATGCGAATTGTGCGCGTTTTCAGATTTTCAAAAAGCTTGGGAGAAAATCAATTCCCGATGATCTGTATCCCAACGAATAAGATCGGGCAAAAAAGCCGCTTGAAACGACTGTTTCCTCCTGAATGCGCATGTTGTAGACCAGAACCGGTTCATTCCATTCGTCTTCCTCTCCTACCATCGAAGAGTCAGACCCGCAATCGGGGTAACGCCAAACGGTTTCACCTCCTGAAACGTTTCCCCGTTGAAACGATATTCAAGTATCGGTTGTGCATCAAGTACATTGAGGACATCTATGAAAAATTCCGTCTCAAGCCTTCCGAACGTCGGGGAGACACCGTACCGTACGTTCACCGAAACAATTCTGTCAAGCCTTTCCGAATAATAGTCATGCCCTGACGCATACATGGTTGATTTACGTCCAAGACAATCATTGACGATTTCCTCCCTGCACCAGGGACGCCCGCCGTTTGCCTGACAGGTTAATGATATATGATGTATTCTTCCCAGTGCTGCATTGACAACTGCGGAAAGTGAATAGCCGACATCCGTCCAGTCATCATACCACCTGCCGTCCCGGTACCGGTTCCTGACGGTAAACAGTGATGCCGAACAGGTGCCCCGTAACCGTTTCAACCTGAAAGCAGCGAGGCTACCCTCAATACCATACGCTTTTCGTCTTCCGTCCTGCGGATAGAGGATGAGCCTGCGGTTTTCATCGAAGGTGAACACTTCCTGCTGTCGTGGTGAAATGAAATGATATTCACGATCATACCATTTACCGAACACCGTACCCTTCACTTCGAGTGACCGTACCGGAAAACCTGAAAAAGTGATTGATGCCTGCGCACACCGAAGCGGTTGTATCTCCTGTAAAAGATTCCGTATTTGCTGCTCCGCCTGCTCATCCGCCATATCCTGAAGCCAGGAAAGCGAATAAAAAAGCAGTGAAGGCATTTCCACCGGAAACTGATGCTTCAGACTCAGAGAAAGCACTGTTTTTCCATTGGCGAAAAACGGTGTACACACCTGGAGTCGCGGAGAAAAACCCGTCGAATGAAGCATCCCGAAATAATCGCAGCGCGTTCCCAGAGCCAGAGTAACCGGAGCACTGTCGCTTTGCACTTCACAGAAAATACCGGCTTCTGCTTCATCAAGTAACATACGCCGTTTGCGCGGGTATTCGTATCGCTCCCCGGAAAACGGCACTCCGTTGATACAATAGGTATAGTCCCCGGTATAGGAGCGCATTGTACCTGTGGAGAGCTTCAGACGCTCATCATGAATCCTGCTCCCGAATGACACCTGCCATCCGCCGACTCGCAGATCCGATGATGTCTGCAGCGTCGCCCGATATCGTGCGTCACAGTCTTCATGGTACGGGTTTTCGGTGTATCGCTGCATAAAAAAAGAATCGGCATAATTGAAAAAGCTGTCGCTCTCACACCCATTGCGAAACGATGCCGACAAGGTCACTCGATGTGAGAGTACGGACCGCCGTGACCGCCAGGTGATTCCGGCCCCCCCCTGTACAATATCCTGACGTTCTTCACTTGTATTCATATACATACGCCCTGTTACATCATCCTGTTCCACAACCGGATAATTAATTGAAAAGGTACTGCGTGAGAAGAGGCCGGTAAGCGACAGGTCATCGGTTTCATTAAGCAGACAGGTACCTTTGACAAGCAGATCACCGAGACGGGGTATTCCCCGATCATTGACAAAATAATCAAGGGTGCCAAAATCAATGTACCGTCCTGTCACCAGATATGAACCTGTTTTTCCCACCGGACCTTCGGTTGCAGCCATTCCGCCGGTCAGTTTGCATCCAACGGTGGATTGTCTGTCGGTAAACGATCCGTTCCTGAGATCAACTGCAATTACCGAAGAAAGCCGGGGAGGATATTCTGAGGGTTCATCTCCCGCAAAAAACGCAACATTGCCTGCGTAATCACTGTTGATGAATCCCACCGGACCGCCGGAGCCGGTAGCTTTCGAAAAGTGGTTGATGTTCTCCATCTCAATACCATCCACAAGAAACAGTACTTCGGAAGGACGTCCGCCGCGTACGTAAAGAGAGTTGTCGAAATTTTCGCCGAGCGACGAAACTGCTGATGGAAGTGTTGCGATATATCTGCTGATATCTGCAGCTGTGCCCGCTGTCAAAACGATATCTTCAGAGGTGAACGATTGAGTCGGTTTGTTGATTCCCTGCGTGAAGGGGCGTTTTTTGGAAGCAGTCACCACCATCCTGTCAAGCTGAGGAAGCGAATCGACCGTACTGCCGCACTGGATGGTATCGGGTCGTACTTCCACTGTATCGCTTGTGCGGGATACGGTGCATGTATCGGCATCCGCGGTTGCAACAACAGCTATTGCCGCTATACTGTACATCATTCCAGTCAGACGATGCATAGATGTATTCCGGTACGGTCGCAAGCCTTCCCTGCTTCTCATGGTGTTCAGATGTAAAGGTTTGCAAAGGGTGAACGGTACACGAAGGGTTATCCGTACATCGTCAGTTTCATTTTTTTTGCCTCAAGGGTTTTGCTTGAATAAAATGAAGCCCGACCTGCCGGATCCACCCGGATTGAATACTCTTTGGAATTCAATATATATCCTTCAAATGAGGAATCAACGCAGTCGGTCGAAAAAGTGTTTTCAGATAGAAAACACCCTGATCATGCACGGTTCATTCTGTGCTGCAATAACCATCCGTATACATTCCCTATTTCAGAAATTATTTTTCAACCGACACACGGCTGACCTTAATTATTCTGAATATGACCGTTTGGCACTGAAGGCGGGATGTTCTTTGCAGTCAGTCGATAATACCCTGTTGCATGCACCACCGACCCGGCGCATGCACTTTGAAAACATACGGATCATCATCGTCAGCATGGGAGACCATACCATGAAACGCACCTTTTTTTCACGTCTGCTGCGGAAAAATCCGTTCTCTTCCATTGCAAAAAAGTTTTCCGGTACCACAGGTCAGACACAATCGCTGCCGATCCGTTCCCATCCGTTCGAATTCCTGTATAATGGTCAACCATCGACGGAAACCCGTCACCAGAAAGTATCCGCCGTCCCGTGCGGTTCATACACTCTCTCCGAAGTAAATGCCGCAGTAAAAAAGGCGATCGACGATATCGGTTTCATCATTCCTAAAGGTGCGCGGGTACTGATCAAACCGAATGTTGTCGCCCGCAATACACCGTCACAGTGCGCTACCACCCATCCGGCCGTCGTCGATGCACTTTGCGCACTCTGTTCGGAAGCCGGATGCTCCATCACCATAGGTGATTCATCCGCTTTTTACCAGAGCGGCGGTACCGCCCGGAACCTTGTCGTTTCGGGCATGGCTTCGGTTGCAAAGAAATACAATGCACGGTTGTTGCCGTTCGAAAAAGCATCGCTGCGTCGTGTTTCGTCGGGACAGGCCCTCAAGATACTCTGGATCACCAATGCCGTCTACGAACATGACCTGATCATCAATGTGCCAAAGCTCAAGGTGCATCGTCTTGCCGAATACAGCGGCGCAATCAAGAACATGTACGGATGCATCCCCGGCGGTACCAAACAGATCTATCACGAACTTTTCCAGTACCGTGAAGATTACCGTGACTTCTGGGGAGAATCACTTCTTGACGTATACACAGCCGCCGATCCGGAACTGACCGTAATGGATGCCGTGTACGGCCTTGACAGGGATGGCCCTGCAGCGACAGGTACACCGCAGAAAACCGGTACGATACTTGCATCTTCGAATGGAGTAGTATGTGACATTGCGGCCTGCACCATGATCGGATTCGATCCGAGGAAGGTACCGGCCATACGGGCGGCACTTGAACGGGGCTCTGCCGATGATCGCTCGATGGAAATTGTCGGAATACTGCCATCGGTTCCCTTCAATCACCCGCACAGCTGCAAATCATCGGCATTTTCCGACTATCTTTTCCATGAAATGATCATGACACCGGTCGTCTCAAAATCCGAATGCGTCAAAGGCTGCATGCAGTGTGCGACTATCTGTAAACCTGGTGCGATTTCATTTGATGACCGAACCTCCGCACGCATTGATTACCAACGGTGCATACGCTGCTATTGCTGTGAAGAGCAGTGTCCGCACGGAGCAATCAGACTCCGCGGAAGCGTGGTTAATCACATTATCAGATTCATAAGAACGATCAAACGCATCTGAACAGACGACCTTACGCGTCCATACCGGATTCATCCTCCTCCACTATCGCCAGCTCTCCGGCTTTCTCTTCCATCGCCATTTTTTTCAGCCGGCTACGCCTGCGGATACGGGTAGCGATAAATGCGATAACCGACAGCAGAAAAATTCCGCCCCACACCATCCCGTAATCACCGATAATGAAAAACATCCGATACTGCGCCTTTAAGCGCTGATCCAGCAGTACCTCAAGCTCCCTGACCGTCAGACCGAATACATTGACGCATGCCGTGTCGAACCTGCGCGTCCGTTGTGATTCCGCGAGCAGTTCCGGGAGCATGTCGAGACCGTAGGTGGTCACGAGAAAATTGACGGCGAAATGACACTGACTGTACGCAACCGAGGCACGCCATCTGCCGAAACGGTTCATCTGCTCCATCGAATCAAGCGGAACAAGCGCCTGGAACAGTATAGCCTTCGACAGTTCCACCTGCTGTTCAAATGAGATATCCCCGGAGAGGGTCATGGCAACCCCTTCATGAAACCACCGGGGTATACGAAGACGCCCGTAGGCTCGTGCTAGTGCAATATGCACCATCTCATGAAGCAGGATCCGTTGCATATCCTGTGGATAAAAGGCGGAACGACGATCCACCGGAATAACGATACTGTCGACACCGAGCGCACCTCCCCCACCCCACTCCGGGAGACGGATACCAATTTTTCGTTCCTCAGAAATACGGTAGAAAAGGATGATGACCGGCGCAGTATCACGCACTGTCGTGAGACCGACCGTTCTTCCGATTCGTGTATATTCATGATGAAGCTGTACTGTATCAAGACCGGCGGGAACGTATCCCTTGTAAACAATCTGCGCAGCAGGTGAACGGCAGACAAACAGGAGCAGGATGCAGAGAATGAATCGTGAAAATATGAAACGGAGAGATACCGATGCGCTCGTGCGCGATGTCGTATTCGAGGAGAGACGCATCGGCGGTTGACGTCAGATACTGGTCAGGAACCGAGCTGTATGCTGCGTTCGGTTGCAGACGTTACCGCATTGATTACTGCGTGTTTGAATGCACCCTCTTCGAGTGCGCGAAGCCCTGCTGCGGTGGTTCCGCCGGGAGACATGACTGCAGCCTTGAAAGCTCCGGTGTGTTCATCTGATTGCTGCACCATCATTGCCGCACCGAGTACGGTCTGTACGGCACACTCACGCGCAACTGCATAGGGCAATCCGGCGGTAACGCCGCCCTCGATGAGTGCTTCGATAAAAAGAAAAACATATGCCGGACCGCTTCCCGAAAGTCCCGTTACCGCATGCAGAAGTTTTTCCGGAACTTCGACGGCACGTCCGCAGGCGGAGAACACCTTGTTCACGAGTAAACGATCGCCGTCGGAACAGGTTTCGCTGCAGGCATAGGCACTCATCGCATGCCCGACCTTCGCCGGAGTATTGGGCATGACGCGACATATCCGGACTTCATTACCGGTACACTCACGTAACGAGGCGATATTCACTCCGGCTGCAATGGATATGATAAGCGGTGCAGACGGTGACTTTTTGAAAACCGCATAGAGTGATGCTGCAGCAGTACCGATATCCGCGGGTTTAACCGCAAGAATCACGGCATCGGGAGATTCTTTCCCGGAGAACCACTCCTGAGGAGGTTTGACAAGCACCCGTTCGGGAAGTCTGCCGCAGGCCTGCGGCAGAATATCGTAAACGGTAAGCGATACCGAAGGATCGGCGTCGAGAAGGCCCTGGATGATGGCCCTCCCCATGTTTCCCGTACCAAGCAGCGCTATATGCACAAAACCTCCCTGACGGTTCAGTTCCGGATGGTGTCAGCTCTTCATTACGTCAAGAAATTCGCGATTGCTCTTCGTACTGAGCACCTTCTCATTAAGAAATTCCATCATTTCAACCGGTGTCATGGTTGCAAGGAATTTACGCAGTATCCACATGCGGTTGAGTTCCTCTTCGGTAAGCAGCAGTTCCTCTTTACGGGTACCGCTGCGCATCAGATCAACTGCCGGGTAGATTCTGCGGTCGGCGATCTTGCGGTCGAGCACAAGTTCCATGTTACCGGTACCCTTGAATTCTTCAAAGATGACTTCATCCATACGCGAGCCTGTTTCGATGAGCGCCGTGGCGATGATGGTGAGACTTCCACCGTTGTCGATATTACGTGCCGCACCGAAGAACCGCTTCGGTTTGTAAAGTGCCTGGGAATCGACTCCACCGGAAAGAATTCTTCCCGAGTGCGGAGCGACGGTATTGTGGGCACGCGCCAGACGTGTGATACTGTCAAGAAGTATGACTACGTCTCTGTTGTGTTCGACAAGACGCTTCGCACGTTCGATCGCCATTTCGGCGACTACAACATGTCGCTCTGCAGGTTCATCAAATGTTGAACTGATGATTTCAGCCTTGACGGAACGCTGCATGTCGGTAACTTCCTCGGGACGCTCGTCAATAAGCAGCACAATGAGAAACACTTCCGGATGATTATGAAGAATACCGTTTGCGATACTTTTAAGAAGCACGGTTTTTCCGGTACGCGGCGGAGCGACGATAAGACCGCGCTGTCCTTTTCCGATCGGGGTCAGAAGGTTCATGATACGGGTCGCCACATCTTTCGGACTGTGTTCGAGATTGAACCGTTCCTGCGGGAAAAGCGGCGTGAGATCGTCAAAATTGATCTTCTTTTTACACTCTTCCGGATCTTCGTAATTGATCATTTCAACACGCAGGAGTGCGAAATAGCGTTCCGAATCTTTGGGGGGACGAACCTGCCCCGAAACGGTGTCACCGGTCTTGAGGTAAAACCGTTTGATCTGCGACGGAGAGACGTAAATATCGTCAGGGCCGCTGAGATAACTGTTGAGAGGACTGCGCAGAAATCCGAATCCATCAGGCATAATCTCCAGTACACCCTCGGCGAACATCTGCCCGTTCTGGGCAGCCTCAGCGTGTAAAATCTTGAAGATAAGCTCCTGTCGGCGAAGATTACGATGTTCACCGACATCATAGGAAGCAGCAAGTTCATTAAGTTCAGTCATGGATTTTGACTTCAGTTCAGCAACATTCATTGACATACCTCATTAGAAAAGTGTATCTGGATTTTTATTGGTACCTGTTGATGCGACCTGAAACAGTATGTCCGGAACCGGTTTCAGGGAAATGAGTTGAAGTGAGACGTGTGATGTTTTTACTAAGTAATGAAGAATAGAGATCCGTTTGTGTAATTGATTGATTATGCACCAGCGCTCGCAGCAATTGTTTGCAGACAATGTCCTCAATTGTACAAATCAATTTACCGGGATTGTACTGATTGAATAACTGCGGATGCGAGATTGAACGATGATGTAACCTGTTATTTTCAATAACCGTGTAAAATATGAAATGATCTCCGAAAAATGTCAAGATCTTTCTTTAATATTTTTTTCCCTATCCATACGGCTCCACAAGCCATTTTGCACGATACTGTTTTTTTTTTAT
>Ga0316575_10000680_pt1 | contig 10117 bp, 3 predicted proteins | sample J5NA_FD_203072 | JGI IMG/M metagenome (GOLD analysis project Ga0316575, IMG submission 203072) | Rhizosphere microbial communities from salt marsh grasses in Alabama, United States - J5-7_050615r2r3 | ecosystem: Host-associated > Plants > Roots > Rhizosphere | place: USA: Alabama | collected... | reverse complement strand
ACTTCGGGAATCCGTTTCAACCGGAACCGTACCCGATACGCTGCTTGCCCCCGTTTTCGGTCTCGTCGCAGCAGCTGTCAAACTGACGCTCGATCTCGTACCGTATGATGAACAGCTCATCGCCGGCATTGTACTTGACCGGGGAAAATGCGCACAGATGCAGACCGGAGAGGGAAAAACCATCGCCGCCGTTTTCTCCGCCGCCCTCAATGCACTCACCGGCAGAGGTGTCCATATGCTTACATTCAACGACTACCTTGCACGACGTGATGCTGAATGGATGGAGCCCGTTTACCGGATGCTCGGTCTTTCAGTCGGATTCATCACGGAGGGAATGGCACCTGACGCCCGCCGTGCGGCATACGGGAAGGACATTACCTATCTGACGGCAAAGGAGGCGGGGTTCGACTATCTGCGCGACAACTGCTGTTATCATCTGTCGGACCTGGTTCAACGCGGACATCCGTATGCGATAGTCGACGAAGCCGATTCCATTCTCATTGACGAAGCCCGGATTCCTCTCGTGATCGCCTCGGCGACAAGTGAAACGGATGAAGAGCTTGCCCGATACGCGCGTCTGGCACGGTCGATGCAGCGTGACCTTCATTTCACGTCAGACATGTATGGAAGAAAGTTGTCTCTTTCGGAGGAAGGAACGATCTTTGCCGAGGAGCAGCTCGGCTGCGGTAATCTTTACTCTCCGGAAAACGGCACCGCACTCTGCGGTCTTTACCATGCACTGCATGCCGAGTATCTTCTGCAACCTGACGTTGACTATATCGTCCGTAACGGTCGTATCGAACTGATCGATGAACTCACCGGCAGGATTGCCGACCGCAGACGGTGGCCCGACGGTCTTCAGGGTGCGGTCGAAGCAAAGGAGGGATGTGCGGTTCAGCCGCGTGGTGCGGTGCGCGGGTCGATTACCATGCACCATCTCATGGCGGCGTACGAAAAGATCGGAGCGATGACCGCCACCGCCGAAGCGGCCGAAGAGGAACTGCATGCATGGTATGAACTTGACACCGTCATAATTCCTCCCCACCGGCCCTGCATACGCCGCGACCTTCCCGATGTGCTATTTGCAACAGTAAAGGAAAAAACATCCGCGCTGATCGACGAGATCAGGCGCGTTCACGCCACCGGACAGCCCATACTGGTCGGAACGCGTTCGATACGCGAGTCGGAGGAACTCGCCGGACTGCTTGACATGAACGGTCTGACCTGCCGGATTCTCAATGCGAAGGACGATGCGCAGGAGGCTGCGATCATCGCCGATGCCGGATCACGGGGAGCAATCACCATCTCCACCAACATGGCGGGACGCGGAACCGATATCAGGCTGGGCGGCGTCGATGCACATGACCATGCCGCAGTCGCCTTGACAGGCGGGTTGTACGTCATCGGAACAAACCGCTTCGAAAGCAGACGGATTGACGATCAACTCCGCGGACGTGCCGGAAGACAGGGAGATCCGGGCATGTCGCGTTTTTTCATCAGCCTCGAAGATGACCTCTTTGTAAAATATCGTATCCGAGATCTACTTCCCGCGAATACCGGCGTTACGGAGCATGACATACCGATCGAAAACCGCTCCGTTACTGCAGAAGTCAACCGCCTGCAGCGTATCATCGAGGGACAGAACGGCGACATGAAATCCACCCTCGGAAAATACTCGGCCATCGTGGAAAAACAGCGGATGATCGTTGCAAAGTACCGGCGCCGTATTCTGTCTGCAGTGTCATTCGGCGATCTTTCCCCTGATGACGGCATGCCCGACCCGCAGTCACACGCCGCAACCGATGCATTTACCGATACAGAAAGGATGATACGACTCAGGTCGGCGGATCATGCATGGTCCGACTATCTCGCCGACATGAGCGATCTTCGCGACGGCATTCACCTGCGCCGCTTCGGAAACCAGGACCCGCTGTTCGAATTCAACCGCATGGCGATCGGGCGCTTTTCGGCGGTGCTTCTTGACGCAATGAAATCAGGGGTACCTGGGGAACAGCATATACCTGAACATGATCACCATGATCCGTCTGCCACCTGGACCTACATGGTGAGTGATAACCCGTTTGAGGACCGTCCGGAAGTCACCCTCGGCATGAACATGGGATACTCGGTGTTTGCGGGGCTCCTCTGGCCGCTGATGGCGATCAGGCTGCTGCTGAAGAAGAAAAGAGGTATTTCCCGTCAGCGGCAGGTCACGATAGACAGGAGATAAGATCGGATGTTCTGTCTTATCCCCCGTACGATACCGGCATGCGCCTCAAATCATTCGACAAGACCGAATACTACGGGGAGAAGCTGTTTCTTGCGGCTTACGACACCGGTCGCTTCGAACGTTGAATCGGGAAGCCGTACATACGGCAGATCCTTGAGCAGTTCCCGGTTGCCGCCGATGACAAGCCTGCTTACCGAACGCACGACATCGGTCACCATTAAAATGGCGAACTCGAGCCCTTTGGCCGCGCAGAGTTCCTCAAGACCGTCGGCTATCTCATTTACCCGCGACGCCAGCTCGACGAGATTTCCCACTTCGACCTGTGCGAGACCGAATTTCTTGCCGTGTGAATCATAGAGTTTGAGATCGGCATTGATGATACTATCAATAGTCAATACCGAAAAACTCGAACTTGCCGAAAAGAGCGCTTCACCGAACTCGGTATGACTTTTATAGGGAACGATGCCGCTCTGCCGTACGCCGTCCATGAGGAAATCAACGATCCGACGGTCACGGTCGGTGGTGGTAGGTGAACTGAGCAGCAGCGTATCGGAGATGACACCTGCCAAAAGCAGTGCGCATATTTCCGGCGGAGGAGTGATACCCGACGTGACGATCCGCTCCGCGATGAGCGTCGATGTACTTCCGACACAATCAATGGTAAACGGTACGGGCGTCTTCGTCGCCTGAGCGCCGATACGGTGATGATCGATCACCTCCACAAGATCCGCCTCTTCGAGTGACCTAATCGATTGCGCCGCCTCGTTATGATCGACGAGAACAATCTGCATCCGCGGCGGATTGAGGATGTCGGGAGAACGACAGACACCAAAGTACGTACCGTCGTCCCTGGTGATGATGAAATCGTTGCGTTCCTCGCGAAGCACCTTTTTGCGGGCATCCGAAACCCGCATCGATTCCGCGAAGCGCGGGACCTCCGCATCCATCGCCTGTTTACATTTAATCGAGAGAAGCGTTGCCACAGATACATTTTCGAAATCGACCAGATGAGTGATCTGATTGGAGAGCAGCTTGAACACCGTCCACCCGGTCACGAGCCCGAGCGGAACATTGTCCGCCCCGACAATCGGAACTCCGATCGATTGTGACGTAATGATCGAGAGAGCCTCGTGAAGCGGCCTGTCGGGAAGTATCGGCGGAAGGGGACGTACGATGCGGTTGAATCGCGGCGATGCATCGGTCAAGAGCACCGGCTGTTCGATTCCCACCGTCTGCAGAATCCATGCGGCCTGTGAAGTCAGTGACCCCGTTCGTACGGCAATGGCGTTCTTTCCGTCACGCGCCTGCAGAAGCCATGCATACCCGATTGCCGATGCTATGGAATCAATATCCGGATTAAGATGTCCGACAATGTATACCGGTGAAATTGCAAGTGTATCCATCATGAGAGTCCTTGTAAGAAATGTAGTCGTGAACTGTCGTTCACCGTTTCAGTGAGTATCTGCCGACCGAAGGTTTTGCGAAATCGTTGCAATGTAATGATTCCGACAGCAAAAATACCACATGAATTGCCACAACGGGCATCACCATATTTGTGGTCCGGTTCACCTTCAGACAATGATGCCCGTTACTGCAGTACCCAATAATACCGATTGGCATACGATGCTGCAAGAAGAAATGCAGAAGCGACAATCACCCCGACACGTAATGCACCATAGTGGCGGTACCGGTTTTGCAAAGGGCCATCGGACGGATAATCGTTCACGCACCATATTTTTTAATTGTCCGATGCCCATACGGTTAACTATATTATGAAACGTTCACATTTCGCGATTACCTTGAATATGCTGTCAGTTAGTGATTGAAAAACGATTTGGTGGCCCTTGGTTCCCGATCCCGGGAAAAGTTCACTGCATCATTCTGCCGCAGGATCAGCCTGTCAGATTGAAGTAAAATCCGTTAATCAGTCATAATCAATATTCTTGAGAATGCACATACGTTTATACCACAACACGGTTCTGCCATGATGTACGCTATCCGACAGGAAAGTACCGGATTTCATGCTGTTTTTTTTCGCATGATCATGCTGCTGTTGCTGCTCGTGTCAGTGGCATTTCCGCTCGAAATCAAATTCATTCCGATACTTTCTCCGGTAATCACCAATCCGTCCCTCAATGAGATCGATCTCTTCGGCAAAGGCTTCGGCCCTCCGATATTTATTGTCAATCTCAATAATGCTGGCGACACGGTCAGGTATGAACACATGCACATCCGTTACTCGGTAACGATCGAATTTTCCGATAACGGCACCGACCGGACACAGCGGCTTTATGAAGGACTGACCGACGAATTCACGGTGGAACCCAATGAAGTCATCAACGTTTCAAGCACCACCTTTCTCAACAGCACCAATCCCGGCGGCCGTCTTACACTCAGATATATGGAATACGAACTCGATGATGTCGAGCTCAAGGATCAGCTGACCGCCAGTAAACGGCTGCCCGACGGAGTTCTCACCTTCTCCCTGGAACTCTTTCCAACGGTCGATCCGGTGACCGATGATAATTCGTTTTCATTCAAAGTACTCAACACGACATCCATTGATCTTATCGCACCGGGAAACGAAATCAGTACAACCCCGTCGCAACTGCTCACGCCCCGACCGCTTTTCTGCTGGACAAGTCAGCTCTATCCTGGAATTTATACCTCTGACGATGCCTTCGAGCTGAAGGTCTTTGAAGCCCGTCCCGGGGTTTCCGCCGCAGAAGCGATTACCCAGCCACCGATTCTTACACGACGACTTTCTGCCAGTACGTTTCAGTATCCGGCGGATGAACACCAGCTTGTTCCCGGATATTCCTATTACTGGCAGGTTACCGGCTTTATTAAAGGTGCCGTCACCTCTGAAATCCACAGTGAAGTATTCGGATTTACGATTGTTTCACTGACCGACAGTACTGCAAGTATGGCACCGCATTCCATCGATGAAATTCTCGAACTGCTGCGACCGATCATCGGCGATGAAATGGTTGAGGAACTCAGCGATTACATGTCACGTGATATCCGTATCGACAACCGGCAGGTTTCAAAAGATGACCTGGCAGAGGTTGTCAGAAAAATCATTACCGGAACCTACTCTGCAGGAGAGCCGACACTTCGGTAAACTGCTTTATGAAAACGAAACCGATTACCTCCACCTTCACCCTTCTGCTTTTTGCTGCGGTGCACCTTTTCTCCGCAGTCGATCACGAGATAGCTGTTGTGACGAAAGTACGCGGTCTGGTAATGACTTCCTATGGTACCGACGGTAAACAGACGCTGACAGGCAGGGGTGAACTTCTTTTCAACCGTGCGGTTCTGCATACCGGTTCCAATGCAATGGCTCAGGTGCGTTTCATCAACGGTGGATCCACCGTCGCCATTCCTCCCGAATCGGATATTCTCTTTACTCTTGAAGGTATCTCCGAAACGGTTCGGGTTAACAACGGAAAAGCGGTTATTGAAGCACAGGCACCACAGGACGGATCATTCGACATCGCCACTCCGGTAACGATGACAACCACCAAAACAACCGGTGTGAGCCTGGTGACTCATGAACGATCAACAGGAATCAGCGCATTTTTTCTGACCGGTGGTACCTCACTGATCACCGACCCGGATTTTTCGGCCTGGCGGCCGCTTACCGCGCCTTCAGCCGTGTATGTCCGCAACGGTTCATCGGATCTTCACGAAAGCCCGCTGACCACCCAGGACAGTGCACGACTCGAAACCTTCGTGAAAAACGCCCGTTCGATGAAGATCGGCGGTCAATTGACACATACACTCATTATCCGGCCCGATTCGGGTGGTACCGTTTCCCCCGGCGATACCATGACGGTCATTTCCGGATACACCGTGGAACTTGTCGCGAAACCCGATATCGGCTATGTTTTCTCGCGCTGGGAAGTACTTGACGGGGCAGTAATCATTGCGAATCCTGCCTCGAATGCAACACGGATAAAGGCAGGCAGCGATGCCCGGCTTGCGGCCCGATTTACCAATACACCTGCAACACTGCAGATCCTCACACAGGGTGAAGGAACTACCAGCCCCGAAAGTATTCTTGTGGTCCCGCGATATCGTCCGTTTAAAATATCGGCACACCCTGCATTCGGTGCATCACTTAAACGGTGGAACATATCCGCCGGTGCTGAGGTCGTCGCAAATGACTCACTTACCGCTACCATCATTCTAAATGATGAAGCTGCAACCGTCGTTGCCGAATTCGGTCCGCGCAGAGCAATCTGTGATGTCAGTGCGACCGCCGGCGGTTCGGTCACTCCGGGTATGAATGCCACGGTACTCAGCGGCGACACCCTCAATGTTGCAGCAGTCGCCGACAAGGGATATTCATTCATCTGCTGGGAAACAATGCGCGGCCGTTGTTCAATAACGAATTCGCGTTCCTCAGTAACAACGGTTCGGTGTGACAGCGGAGACGTACAGATCAGGGCGCGATTTAATAAAAGCCTGAAATCCGTACAGGTGACCATTGTCAAACACGAATGTGCCGACATTTCGCCCTGCGGGGTGATCTCGGTCCCGCGGGGTGAACCGTTCCATATTCATGCGGTGCTGAAACCCGGATATGAAATCAGACGCTGGGTAAATCGGCTTGGCGATGCAGCAGTCACAGGCCGTGAAGATGCCGTCGTCACTACGACATCCACATGCGAGCTTGTTCCTGAAATCGCAACCAAAACCTTCAATGTGACAGTGAGTGCCCTCGGGCCCGGTACAACGAAACCATCGGGATCTGCCAAAGTCTTCTATAATACACCAGGCACCGTTACTGCAGTTCCCGATCAGGAAAAAAAGTTCGCATCATGGAAAGTTATCGGCGGCGATGCGGTAATCGCCAATCCGCTTTCTCCCACGACAACGGTAACCCTTTCGTCAACCGATGCGGTAATCGGTGCGGAGTTTGCACCGGAGATCTGCACGCTTACCGTTGATGCGACAACCGGCGGATATGTGGAACCTGCCGACACGATAACAGGGTTCGAAGGCAAGCAGTTCGGGTTGAAAGCGGTTCCCAATCCGCAGGCGGCATTTCTGGGATGGGTTGTTGAACCCGATTCGGGGTATCTTGCTTTTTCAGATACCGTTACCGAACGCGAACAGGTTATAACGGTAAAGAAAACGCGTAATGCAAAAATTACCGCACGTTTTTCAACAAAAACGGTTGAGCTGACGATTCTCAATAACGGGCTCGGCGTTACCGATCCGGTTCGTAAACTCTGGATCCCGCAGGAACAGTGGGTATCACTTAAAGCAGAACCTGCAGAAGGAAACAAATTCGAGCACTGGGTAATCGTTTCGGGGCCTGAATGTGAAATCAAGGATCAGTTCAGTCTGAGCACCGAGCTCAATCCGGGAACCCAGAATGCAACGGTAAAGGCTCTGTTCGACGCGACCTCCGGGTATCCTGCACCTGAATTCAAACCTGCGGCAACAACCGGCGAGTACCGGCTCTCGCTCGTTACCGAAGGGGAGAAAGGTTCCGTCTCACCGCCGGGACCGATACAGCTGAAAGCGGGAACACCGGTCACTCTCTCGGCCGAACCGCGACCAGGCTATATGTTCAGTGAATGGATCATACAAAAAGGCGACTGTCTGCTGTCCGACCAGTCAAGCAGCACGACAAGTGTCATTCTGGTGAAACAAGATGCGATTGTGGAGTGCCGTTTTCTCCCTGAAAAATCGCATGTAATAGAAGTTCAACTGAGCGGTCCGCAGAATCAGAGCCGAACGATCGTACTACCATACCGGTAACGGCCGCTTCCGGCGGATTACAGCGGACATACGAAAATATGTTCTGACGGACGGTGCGCCGGAGCAGGTCCCCGGACCAAAAGAAGTGATGAAGCGGGAAGAAATGGCGGATTGACTGCCGGGAATACATCATGATTATGAAACATACCACCGATACTTCTGCCGCGTACCCGGTACAAAAGCTGCCGACGGGTACATCTCCATTCGGACGGCATTGTGTCATGGTACTACTGTTCATCATGACAGCCGTAACCGCAGTAACTGCCGGCATGCGTCTTCTTGCACCGCTCCCCGACGAGTTTATCCGCATCGATGAGTTCCTGGTATCGGTTGGTCTGCCTCCGGGAAATGAAAAAGTCCGTCTTTTTCTTGACAAGAAGGAGCTGGTGAAACCGCAACGTACGGCTTCCACGGTGACATTCATTCCCGATGCCGATTTCTACAGAAATCCCCAGGTTGCCGGTCCCCATCGGCTGTTCGTCAGACGTTACGCCGGATACGGAGAGCTCGTGGAGGAAATCGCGATAATCATCTATCTCGTTACCGATGATACCCTCTCTGATCAGGTCCGCAATGAACTGATCGAAAAAGGAAAAGAACTCGTCAGACAGCACCCCTTGAAGACGGTTTCCGCATTTCATAACGGCCGCATGGTGACATGGTTTGAAAATGAAAACTATGCCGACACCACCCTCACTATCGCGGAAGCGGATATCTGGGGCAATGGCGGTTACGGAGACCTGAAATATGATTACAACGTCACCCTGCGCACCGATGAGCAGTCGCATTATCAGTCACTGCAACGGTTTCGCGGAGGACTCTCCTACCGTTCCATTGCACGCCTCTCCGCCGGCGACAACTGGCCGGCGTATCACCAGTCAATACTTCGTCAACAGCGGGTGCGGGGCCTCGAACTCAACCTTCGGACGCCCGGAAATCATGTCGGACTTGATGCCGTCTGGGGACAATTGCTGCGTCCGGTCGATCCGTTCGTTGTCAACCAGTCAGCAGTTGCAACCGCACAAACGCATAATGACACCGTTGCAGGATATGCGCCCGGTACCTTCGGAAGAGATCTCAAGGCGATGCGCCTCTCGTTCAATGCCCCCTATCTGTTCAACGCATCGATTACTGTCTGCAAATCAACTGACGACACGTCATCCATCCGTCAGCTGATGCTCGTCGATACTATAATGAATGATTCGACAATAACCGGCAGCACACCGATGGACAATCTGGTGTATGGTGCCGATGCACATTTGACTTTGTTCAGAGGTATAACCGAATGCTATGGTTCTTTCGCGATGTCATGGCTTACCACCGACATTTCGAACGGATCTCTTTCCAACGAAGACCTTAAAAAGTATTTCAACCCCGATGCGGCCATCATCAAACCGCGCAATCTCACCAGAATTCTCATCATCAACGAAACAACCGTTCCGCTCCCCCTCCCCGCCGACTCGACCGAATCGGTCAATATGCATTCCCTTGCCGGTGCAATGAACTGGGATGCAGGTATGCGGTTCACCATGCCCATTGCCGGCACCCGCAGTAAGGCTGATGTGCAATATTATTACACAGGCCCCACCTACATGTCATTCGGAAATCCGTATGAGACCGTTGACCGTGCCGGATGGATCGTGAATGCGGAAACCTGGCTGTTTGACGGAAGATTTTTCGTCAGGGAAAAGTTCAACATTTACAACAAGGATCTGCTTGAAATGTCCGCCACGCCGACCAGGGTCGTGCATTCAACCGTTTCGGGACAGGTGGCGCTGCGACAAGAGCTCCCGACGCTGACGATGCTGTATTCCGTCAATGATGAGCGTGCCCGTACCGACAATGCTTCGGATCCGGACCTTGAAAATTCCTATTACACGGTTGGTGGAGCGCTTTCCTATGCGCCCCGTATCGGTATCCTCACACCGAATCTCAGCCTGTCCTATTATAACTCCTCAACGGAAATTACCGCCCACAGCCTGAGCAACCCGTTTTCCATGCAGTCACATACCTTTGTCACCTCGGTTTCGGCACCGATCGAAGACATCCGTTTTGAGCCCTGTGCCTCCTTCTCACTCAACATGACGACGGATGACGTGCCGTTTACCCTTA
>Ga0316575_10000678_pt1 | contig 10123 bp, 9 predicted proteins | sample J5NA_FD_203072 | JGI IMG/M metagenome (GOLD analysis project Ga0316575, IMG submission 203072) | Rhizosphere microbial communities from salt marsh grasses in Alabama, United States - J5-7_050615r2r3 | ecosystem: Host-associated > Plants > Roots > Rhizosphere | place: USA: Alabama | collected... | reverse complement strand
CGCTCCCTTGTCGAAAATTTTTGCCTCGGCCAGTCCGGCATACTTCATGCTCTCTATCAGCTGTTTCTTGGGGAATTCCTTCGTGCCGACGATATCGATGCTGGCAATCGTGGGCCGTTCCACGACCTGCACGATCAATACGCCGTGATCGACTTTCAGCCGCACATCCTTGAAGAACCCGGTGGCATACAGGGCATGGATCGCAGCAGCGCCCTGCTGATTGTCCATCGTGTCGCCGACCTTGACGGGCAGGTAACTGAACACCGCGCCCGGATCGGTACGCTGTATCCCCTCGACGCGTATGTCTTTGACGATGAACGGCTCGATTGCCCAGGCGCGCGTGATACAGAGCAGGAGTATCAATCCCACCAGTTTATTTATGTACATTATTTAGCCTGAAACAAAGCGATTTAAATCGTTATATATAGCAAAAACCATCAGCGTGCCCAGCAGCGCGATGCCTATCTTCTGACCGAACTCCCAGGAAAATTCCGAGACCGGACTACCTTTTATCATTTCGGCGACATAATACAGCAAGTGTCCGCCATCCAATAACGGGATCGGCAACAAATTAAGCACACCCAGGCTGATGCTGATCAGCGCAAGGAAGCTCAGATAGGCGACCGCGCCCATTTTTGCGGACTGTCCGGCATAATCGGCGATCGTGATCGGTCCGCTGATATTTTTCATCGACACTTCGCCCATCACCATCTTGCCCATCATGTCCAGGCTGATCGCGGTGGTTTCCCAGGTCTTGCGCAGCGATTGCGTCAGCGCTTTCAGCGGGCTGTAACTGACATCGACCAGCATCGCCTTCCATGCGGCTTCATCGACTTCTGGTCCTGCTCCGATCCGGCCGATGGTCTTGCCGGACTCGTCGACCGCCTGCGGAATCACCCTGAGCTCCAGGGTCGCTGCGCCGCGCCGGACTTCGAGCATCACTGTCTTCGACGGATGCGCGCGTATCAGTTCGACCAGATCCATCCATTTCTGCATCTCGACTCCGTTTGCGGCGAGTATGCGGTCTCCGCGTTGCAGGCCTGCGCGCTGCGCGACACTGCCTTCGGTGACGCTGCCAATGACGGGGCGCACGACCGGCTGGTAGAGATGCAGGCCGAGCTTGCCGAGAAAATCGCCGTTCAGATCCTTCGCGCCCAGGCTGCTCACATCGAGCTGGTGCTCTACCGGCTCGCCGCCGGCGGTCCTGGCTTCAATCTGGACCCTGCCGTTATTCACCTCGTCCGGATTTTGCCGGACCACCGCCTCCAGCAGCATCCAGTGCAATTCCTGCCAGCTCGGCACGGGTACGCCATTGATCCCGATTATGGTTTCCTGCGTCTGCATCTGCGCTGCCGCTGCGGGCGTGCCCTGCGGCACCTCTCCCAGCACCGGTTTTACCCCCGGCACCCCGTGCACGAACAATCCCCAGTACAGCAGTATCGCCAGCAGGAAATTCGCCAGCGGACCGGCCGCGACGATCGCGATGCGTTGCAGCGCCGGTTTCCTGTTGAACGCATAGGGCAGATCACGAGGTGCAACTTCATCCTCGCGCTCGTCCAGCATCTTCACGTAACCGCCCAGCGGTATCGCCGAAATCACCCATTCGGTATCGCTGTTCGCGAAGCGCTTGCTGTAGATGGCTTTGCCGAAACCGATCGAAAAGCGCAGCACCCTTACACCGCAGCGGCGCGCCATCCAGTAATGTCCGTATTCATGAAACACCACCAGCAGCGCAATCGCTACGATAAATGCAAATATCGTAATCATTTCTTCATCCTGTCAATTTGTTGTCGTGCCGCAATTCGCGCCTCGGCGTCCGCGCCAAGCACATTATCCAGGCTTTCGACCGCAACGACGGGCAAACTATCCAGCACGGTGCCAATCACGGCCGAAATGTCCAGGAAGGATATCTGTCCGTCGAGAAATGCGGCCACCGCTACCTCGTTTGCCGCATTCAGAAGCGCGGGCGCTGTGCCGGATGCCCGCAGCGCCTGGTATGCCAGGGCCAGGCAAGGAAAACGCTCAAAATCCGGCGCGACAAAATTCATCGTTGCGACCTTGAACAGATCCAGCGGCGCAACACCGGCATCGATGCGTTCGGGATAGGCCAGGCCATAGGCGATCGGCGTGCGCATGTCCGGATTGCCGAGCTGCGCCAGCACCGACCCGTCCACATATTCGACCAGCGAATGAATCACGCTCTGCGGATGGACCACCACCTGGATGTGATCAGCATCCGCATTGAACAGCCAATGCGCCTCGATCACCTCCAGCCCCTTGTTCATCATGCTTGCCGAATCAACCGAAATCTTGCGGCCCATCACCCAGTTCGGATGCGCGCATGCCTGGTCAGGCGTGACATTATGCAGCGCGTCCAGGGGCAGGTCGCGAAACGGGCCGCCCGACGCGGTCAGCAGGATGCGGCGCACGCCGCTGGCCGCCAGGTTGCCGTCGTAGCCTCGCGGCAGCGCCTGGTAGATCGCATTGTGTTCGCTGTCGATCGGCAGCAGCATCGCTCCGCTGCCTCGCACCGCATCCATGAACACGTTGCCCGCCATCACCAGCGTTTCCTTGTTCGCCAGCAGGATTTTCTTGCCGGCACGCGCTGCCGCCAGGGTCGGCCGCAAACCCGCCGCCCCGACGATGGCCGCCATCACTGTATCTACTTCCGGCAACACCGCGACCTGCTCCAGCGCGGCGATCCCGCTCAATATCTCGGTGTCGATCCCGGCATCGCGCACCAGCTGGCGCAACCGGATCGCGGCCGCATCATCCAGCATCACCGCAAAGGCCGGCCTGAACTGCTGGCACTGTTTGTAGAGAAGATCGACCTGGGTGTTCGCGGTCAGCGCAACGATCCTGAACTTGTCCGGATGGCGCGCCACCACGTCCAGCGTGCTGGTACCGATACTGCCGGTGGAACCCAGGATGGTAATGTGCTTGAGCGCTCCCTGAGGCATCGGTCGTCAGCTGATATGTTGCAGCAGGATCGCCAGCGCGGCGAGCGGCAGAGTCGAGGTCAGCGCATCGATGCGGTCGAGCAATCCGCCGTGCCCGGGCAGCAAAGAGCCGCTGTCCTTGACGCCTGCCTGGCGCTTGATCAGCGACTCGAACAGATCGCCGACAACCGCCAGCCCCACCCAGCACCAGGAAGCTATCAGCAGCGTGGGCAGAAATGCGATATGAATCTTGAACGGCGCGAATATCCATCCCAGCAACACGCAGACCGACACACCCAGCATTGCGCCGGCCACGCCTTCCCAGGTCTTGCCGGGACTGATGCTCGGGGCGAGTTTGATTTTGCCGAACCTGCGGCCGGCGAAATATGCGGAAATGTCTGCCACCCAGACCAGACTCATCATGCCCAGCAGCCACAACGGATGGTCCTGGCGCAGATCCATCATCGCGAGGCCGGTCGGTATCAGCACCGTCCAGCCGATCAGTGCCATCACCACGGAAGGCGTAACACGGCGTTGCGACACATCAGGCGCGGGAATGACCTCTCCCTGTGTCTCGGCGCTGCCCGTCTTCTGAGTGGGCTGCGGGCCTGGGGCAGGCAGCTCCACTTTCCAGCCGGCAATCAGCCAGGCGGGCACGACCACCAGCCAGAGCAGCAGTGACATGAAGTAAACCGTGACATGCACCGCAAAAGTCTGCTCGGGGCTGTAATTCATGTCCAGCCAGACCAATCCCAGCATCACCGCCAGCGACACGCCCCAGAACCGGTTGGCGGTTGCATGGCTGAACCTGGACAGCCGCGACCATTCGGCGGAACCCTGCAGCACGACCACAATCACCAGCACCGCCCAACCGCCGTCGGGCAAACCGAACAAGGCCAGCAGGAACAGCGCCAGCATGATGACTGCGGTGATCACTCTCGATTTGAGCATCAGCCTGGTCTCCCGGCCTTGCAGGTTTGAAACTTCTTGTCCGCGTCAGCCATCCATCGTCCCCTTGCTTTCCTGTTTTGCCGCAGTTTTACCGGCCAGCTGCTCGCTGGTCTGGCCAAAACGCCGCTCGCGCTGCCGATACCACGCAATTGCCTTGTCGAATTCATTGCGATCAAAAGCCGGCCACAGCGTGCCGGTAAAATACAATTCGGTATAAGCCAGTTGCCACAGCATGAAATTGCTGATGCGCTGCTCGCCGCCGGTGCGTATGAACAGGTCAGGCTCGGGCGCATCGCTCATTGAAAGATAGGGCTGCAGGTCTTCCTCGCCAAAGTCCTGCGCCAACTCGGGGTGATCGCGCAGCATCAGTTTCACCGCGCGCATCACATCCCAGCGTCCGCCATAGTTTGCTGCGATAGTCAGCGTCATTCCGGTATTGTTCGCGGTAAGCTGCTCGGCATCCTGCATGGTCTGCCTGAGCGTTTCATCAAAACGGCTTCGCTCGCCGATGACTTTCAGCCGTATGTCGTTCTTGTGCAGTTTGGTCACTTCGCGTTCCAGCATCTTCAGGAACAATGACATCAGGAAGGACACCTCCTCAGCCGGGCGGCGCCAGTTCTCGCTGCTGAACGCAAACACGGTCAGGTATTCCACACCCATCTGGCGGCATGCCTTCACGACTTCCCGCAATGCCTCCACCCCGCGCTGGTGCCCCGCCACGCGGGGCATGAAGCGCTGCTTCGCCCAGCGTCCGTTGCCGTCCATGATGATCGCGATATGGCGCGGAATGTCGCTCGTGCCCGGTATGGTGCGGGTGGAACTGGGGGGAAGGTTGGCCATTATTGCTATGCTCGCTTATTCCAGGTTCACTCGGGTGCCCGGCCAAAAGTTCTTCGGCTCGAAGGCGAGACAAGGCGGCGACAAATGAGCGACGCTGACAGTGCATATAGCACGGCTATAACCAGCGACCTGGTTATAGCCTTTTGACAACCTGGTCGAATGGCTAGTTGCTCCACCAGGAGTGAGTGAGGAAGCCAACGCAGTATCACTGATGATGTCGGCCTGGAATCAGACGGCCATCAGGTCGGCTTCCTTGGCGGCCAGCGCTTTGTCGATTTCGGCAACGTAGCGATCGGTCAGCTTCTGGATGTCGTCCTGGGTGCGGCGCTCTTCGTCCTCTGCGATTTCCTTGCTCTTCAGCGCATCCTTCAGGGTGTTGTTCGCATCGCGTCGTATGTTGCGTACCGCAATCTTGGCTGTTTCGCCCTCGGCCTTGATCACCTTGATCAGGTCGCGGCGGCGCTCCTCGGTCAGCATCGGCATCGGCACACGGATCAGGTCGCCATTGGTGGACGGATTCAGCCCGAGATCCGCATCGCGGATTGCGCGTTCGACCGGGCCGACCATGTTTTTTTCCCAGGGTTGCACGCCGATGGTACGCGCGTCGACCAGCGTGACATTGGCAACCTGGGTGATCAGGGTCGGATTCCCGTAGTATTCGACCATCACGTGATCCAGCAGTCCGGTGTGGGCGCGCCCGGTGCGCACCTTGCCCAGGTCGGCTTTCAATGCATCGAGGGACTTCTGCATTTTCTGTTCGGTTGTCTTCTTGATATCAGCAATCATGTTAACCTCTGCATACGTTGGTTTTCTCCCGAGCCTGTCAAAACGAATCCTAATCGAGGCTGACCAGAGTTCCTTCCCCCTCGCCCATCACCACTCGCCTCAGCGCGCCTGATTTGAATATGCTGAACACGATGATCGGCAGCTTCTGGTCGCGGCACAGCGTCAGCGCAGTCGCATCCATCACTTTCAGATTCTTGCTGATCGCCTCGTCGAAGCTCAGGTTCTTGTAGCGGATCGCTTGCGGATCAACCTTCGGATCGGCAGTATAGATGCCATCCACCTTGGTTGCCTTGATCACGACTTCTGCAGTCATCTCAACACCACGCAAAGCCGCGGCGGTGTCGGTGGTGAAGAACGGGCTGCCGATGCCGGCAGCGAAGATCACCACCTTGCCGTCTTCCAGATAGCGCAAAGCCTTGCCGCGAATGAAAGGTTCCGCAACCTGCTCCAGATTCAAAGCAGATTGAATGCGACAATCCAGACCGGCGCGCGTCATCGCATCCTGCAAAGCCATCGAGTTCATCACCGTTGCCAGCATGCCCATGTAGTCAGCCGTTGCCCTGTCCATGCCCGCCGCGGCAGGGGCCACGCCGCGAAAAATATTGCCGCCGCCGATCACGATTGCAACCTGAACACCCAGCTCGACCACTTCGGCAATCTCGGCCACGATGCGTTCTATCGTTTCGCGGTTGATTCCGTAGCTGTCATCGCCCATCAGGGCTTCGCCGCTGAGTTTGAGCAGGATGCGTTTATAGGCGGGAGCACTCACAATGATTATCCTTTTGCAGCCTCAGCCGCGGCGGCAGCCACTTCAGCCGCATAATCCTCGACCTTCTTCTCGATGCCCTCGCCGACCACGAACATCCGGAATGCGTTGACCGAAGCCCCTTTCGATTTCAGGAGCTGCTCGATGGTCTGCTTGCCGTCTTCGGCCTTCACGAACACCTGGCCCAGCAGGGTGACCTCCTTCAGGAACTTCTGCACCGTACCGTCGGCGATCTTCTCCAGCATCGCGTCGGGCTTGCCGCCTTCGCGCGCTTTTTCGATCGCAATGCGGCGTTCGGTTTCGATATCTTCCGGATTCACGCCGGAAGCATCGATCGACTTCGGCTTGCTGGCGGCGATGTGCATCGAAAGATCGCGGCCCAGCGTTTCGTCACCGCCGGTGAATTCCAGCAGCACGCCGATTTTGCTGCCGTGAAGATAGCTGGACAGTTTGCCGGTAGTGGTTGCAAAGCGCTCGAAACGGCGGACGCTGACATTCTCGCCCAGCTTCATCACCAGTTCCTTGCGGGTCTCTTCCACGGTTCCGGAACCGTTCACGATTGGCATGCCGGAAAGCGCATCAAGATCGGCCGGGTTGTTCTTTGCCACGGTCTCTGCTGCATTTTTTGCAAACGCGACAAAATCATCGTTCTTCGCAACAAAGTCTGTTTCGCAGTTCACTTCAACCAGAGCGCCGGTTTTGCCGTCGTTCGATATCCAGGTGCTGACCACGCCTTCCGCGGTCACGCGGCTGGCCGCCTTGCTCGCCTTTGCGCCGCTCTTGATGCGCAGCTGTTCTTCAGCGGCTTTCAGGTCGCCATTGGCTTCGACCAGCGCCTTCTTGCATTCCATCATGCCGAGACCCGTCATCTCGCGCAGTTCCTTGACCATACTTGCAGTAACTTCAGACATCCTCTACTCCATAAAAAATTTAATGAATATTTCGAAATTCCAGACCGGGGTTTAATCGGTGACAGCGCCCTTGCTCGCCGTCGACACCAGCTTGGCATACTTCGCCAGCACCCCGCGCTTGTAGCGCGGCTCCGGCGGTTGCCACGCTGCACGGCGACGCGCCACTTCCTCGTCATTCACGTTCAGCTGCAGCAAGCGCTGGTCGGCATCGATGGTCACCGAATCACCCTCGTTAACCAGCGCGATCACGCCCCCCACTGCCGCTTCCGGAGCCACATGTCCGACCACCATCCCGTAAGTGCCTCCGGAGAAACGCCCATCGGTGATCAGGCCGACGGCGTCGCCCAGCCCCTCGCCGATGATGGCCGAGGTCGGCGACAGCATCTCGCGCATGCCCGGGCCGCCCTTGGGACCTTCGTAGCGGATGATCACCACATCGCCGGCGTGAATTTTCCGCGCGAGAATCGCTTCCATGCATGCCTCTTCCGAATCGAACACGCGCGCCGGTCCGGTAATTTTCGCCAGTTTGACGCCGGTGATCTTGGCGACCGCGCCTTCCTCTGCGAGGTTGCCTTTCAGTATCGCGAGGTGCCCCTGGGGATAAATCGGATTACTCCACGGACGGATAACGTCCTGATCCTTGCGCGGCTCATCCGGCACATCCTTCAATACTTCCGCTATGGTCTGGCCGGTGATGGTCATTTCGTTGCCGTGCAACACGCCGTTCGCCAGCAGCATTTTCATCACCTGGGGAATGCCGCCGGCAGCATGCAGATCCGTCGCGACATATTTTCCGGACGGCTTCAGGTCGCACAGCACCGGCACGCGGGCGCGGATCATCTCGAAATCATCAATGGTCAGCGTCACCTGCGCAGCATGGGCAATGGCCATCAGGTGCAGCACCGCATTGGTTGAACCGCCCACCGCCATGATCACCGCGATTGCGTTCTCGAATGCCTTGCGCGTCAATATCTGGCGCGGCAGGATCTGCTTCCTGATCGCGTTGACCAGCACCTCGGCGGATTTGGCGGTGCTCTCCGCTTTTTCCAGATCCTCTGCTGCCATCGTGGAGGAATACATCAGGCTCATACCCATCGCCTCGACGGCCGAAGACATCGTGTTCGCGGTGTACATTCCGCCGCAGGAACCGGCACCCGGACAGGCATGGCGCTCGATTTCCGTCAGCTCCGTTTCATCGATCTTGTGCGCCGTATACTGGCCCACCGCCTCGAACGAACTGACAATGGTCAGATCGCGGCCATGGTAGTGGCCCGGTTTGATCGTGCCGCCGTATACGAATATGGAAGGAATGTTCAATCGCGCGATCGCGATCATCGCCCCCGGAATATTCTTGTCGCAGCCGCCAATTACCAGCACGCCATCCATGCTTTGGCCGTTGCTCACGGTTTCGATCGAGTCGGCGATCACTTCACGCGACACCAGCGAATATTTCATGCCTTCGGTGCCCATCGAGATGCCGTCCGAAATCGTGATCGTGCCGAACACCTGCGGCATCGCTCCGGCTTTTTTCAGCGCGCCTTCGGCACGCGCCGCCAAAGCACCAATTCCCATATTGCACGGAGTAATGGTGCTGTGCGCATTCGCTACACCGACGATGGGCTTTTCGAAATCCTTGTCGCCGAATCCCACCGCTCGCAACATCGCGCGGTTTGGTGAGCGTTGCACGCCCTGAGTGACAATTTTGCTTCTGCGGTTGTCAGACATGATATTCGCCTTGAAAAATTACTTATAAAAAAAGGGGCTCGCGCCCCTTTTTACGGCCTGGGTAAACTCAGACTGCCTGTTCGGCTTCCTGTTCGGCCGGCTGTTCGGCAATTTGCTCGACCAGCTCGTTCATCGCCTGCGCACGGCCTTCCAGCACCGCATCGGCCATCGCGCGTGCATACAGGCGGATCGCCTGCGTGGAATCGTCATTGCCGGGAATCACGTAGTCCACACCCAGCGGCGAGTTATTGGTATCGACAACGCCGACCACCGGAATACCCAGCTTCTGTGCTTCGACGATAGCGCCCCTCTGGTAGCCCACGTCGATCACGAACAGCGCATCGGGCAGGCCCTTCATGTCCTTGATGCCGCCCAGGCTGCGATCCAGTTTTTCCAGTTCGCGCTTCATCATCAGCGCTTCCTTCTTGGAAACTTTTTCGGCTGCGCCGTCGGCCGTCATCTGCTCCAGCTCGCGCAGACGCTTGATGGATTCCTGAACGGTCTTGTAGTTGGTAAGCATGCCGCCCAGCCAGCGGTGATTCACGAACGGTGAATCGGCGCGGGTCGCTTCTTCCTGCAGGATGTCGCGAGCCTGGCGCTTGGTCGCAACGAACAGGATCGAGCCCTTCTTCGCGGACAGCTTGCGCACGAAATTTTCCGCCTCGGCGAACATCGCGACGGTCTTTTCCAGATTGATGATATGAATTTTGTTGCGGTGACCGAAGATGAACGGTGCCATCTTGGGATTCCAGAACCGGGTCTGGTGTCCGAAATGAACACCTGCTTCCAGCATTTGACGCATAGTTACAGACATGATTGCTCCAATCGTTAAGGGTTATTGACTACCGCTCGCCAGCCTGACCCTCCGGACTTGACCGGAGAGCACCCCAACTTGTGCGAACGGGAAATTTGCCCGGGATAAAAATAATATATGTAACGATCCCGAAGCGGCCGGCATTCTAACACCAATGAGGGGCTGTGCTCAACCTCGATCTGGCGTGAAATTGCCTGTTGCGCATGGCACGGCCGAGGCTCTCGAGCCGGATCACCTGGATTGCTCCAGTTCCTTGCGCTGGCGCTGGTAATCCTCGTAGTTGCCGCGCTTGCCGCAGTCCATGGCCGGGTTCTTCAGGCATTCCTGCTCGCGGGCATTCTGCATCGTTTCATAGGCGGCCCGCTTCACCGCTTCGCTGCTGCATCCTGAC
>Ga0316575_10000677_pt1 | contig 10125 bp, 12 predicted proteins | sample J5NA_FD_203072 | JGI IMG/M metagenome (GOLD analysis project Ga0316575, IMG submission 203072) | Rhizosphere microbial communities from salt marsh grasses in Alabama, United States - J5-7_050615r2r3 | ecosystem: Host-associated > Plants > Roots > Rhizosphere | place: USA: Alabama | collected... | reverse complement strand
TGCCCTCTTCATTCTTATAACTTAAAATATATTCCAAAGTATTTTTTGTTCTTTCATGAAATCTTTTAGAAAAATCTTTATCAAACTTAAGATAATTTTCCAATTTCATAATCTCTTCATTTTCTGATGAAATCAATCTGTTTATGGAATCTATCTTTTTGTGTATTTGTTCATATTCCGAATTTAAAATCAGATTGTCTATGCAAAGCTCCAATAAGAAATGTTCAGCAAATTTTTTTGTCAGGGGAATCTTCTTTTGTTCTTCCATACAATATTCCTTGCTATGAAATATTTTATCACTTAAAATATGAATTTTAATCCCTTTAATTAATAAATTATTCTTTGTAGGATAAAAAGATTCAACATGACTTTTTTTTATTTCTAATGATGAAAATATATCTGGAATCAAAGACCCAAAATTAACAAGAGCATCTTCTGAATCTGCAACTTTTATATGCGCAAGATAATTCATTTTATTTTTATGTCTGTTAATTTATTTATTTTCAAAAAAATCCAAAACTCTGGAATCTGGACTCAAAACAAAAACTTTATCCTCTTTAAATCTTAAACCTCTATAAATCTTTTGCCACAATTCTCTTTTTGCTTTATCCTTATAAAAATCCCAATACTGCTGTGGATTTGTCTTTGCCAAAATTTTCCAAAAAGCATCCTGCACATTTGGATTTGGATACTTTGTAAAAATAATGCTCTTGCATTCCTCCCCAGGAAAATCAACTCCGCGATTACAGCGGGTCGTAAACAAAACATCTGTCTGTCCTTTCTTGAATCTCTCAACTAAAATTCCTGTTTTATCTTCCTCCTGTATTTCTCTTAATTTCTCTCTGCTAATCAAATTATCAATATCAAATTCCTCAAGCTCTGTTTCAGAAGGCAAATCCAAAAAAGCATTAACATGAACAAGCATAGGTCTCTTCGCCAAATTAACACATTTGCTCAATGCCTTAAGATAATCCTTTCGGGAAAATTTCCCAGACGAAAAATTAGAATACTTGCAGTCAATTTCTAAACCAGTTTTTTCAATTTCAATACTTCCCTGATGTCCTGTCTCTGCTTCAATAATTTCAAAATCTTCTAAACCAAAAACATTTTTCAGCACAGAATCAGAATGAATCGTCCCGGACATTAAAACAATTATCTTATTTTTATCAACCATTTCCTTAAATCTTTTTTCCAAGTTCGTTGTAACAATGCTCGCAATAATATTATTTTCCTTTTTATCAAAAGTCACATAACTATCTTCAAAAAAACCTTCAAACATTCTCGCTGTCTCCTCAACATTAAACAAATAATTTTCCTCGTCAAGCTCTTCAAAAACTTCTGAGCATTTCAGCAAAATTCTAAACAAATCATAAATTCCTGTCTTCTTCAAAGGAATTATTTCATTACCAATCTCAACGCTTTTTTTCAAATGACTTACTATTTCTCTAATCTCATTTAACTTTATTGCATTCTCCTCGCTCAAATCAAAAATATTTCTCAACGAACTTTGCAATCTTTCTATATTTATACTTCTTTGATTTGAAAAACTATCAAGAAACTCGTCGCACTCGTCAATAATTTCAACTTTTGTTAATGGCTTCCGATTCATCGCAGATTCCAGTTTATACTTCAAAGAATTAAACACAATAACATCAGAATCAATATAAGAATTAAACTGCTCATAAAACTTGCATCCTGGCTTTCTCTGATAAAAATTAAACTTCGTATCCTTTAATCCAATATAATTTTTTTTCTTAACATTTTCAAAATTTTTCACATCATATCTATCTGGAATAACAGGACTCCAATAAGGACAAACTGGCGCAACCGACATTCTCTTAACATCCTTAATATCCAGAAAATCTTTCAAATTAACTTTTTTATTCTCTCTCAAATATTTCTTAATTCTGTTCCAGTTCTTTTCCTTAATTTCAATCTTGCACGGAATATTTGCATTATCCGCAGAAATATCATTTCCAATCGTTTCCTTAACTTCTTCTCTTCGCCCAAAAAAAATATCATGAAGTTTTGCATTAATTTCCTTTTTTATTTTCGGAATTGCTTTTTTATTATCCTCAAGAAACTTGCACTTATGATTCTTTCTTCCAGTAATCACAGAAATCTTCAGTTTCTCATTATTATCCTTCAGCAAATATTTGGAATTTTCATAATCATTTTGATACTGCCTTTGCAAGTTTTTTCCAGGAACAACAATCGAACTCTTTCCCAATCTCCTCGCAACATTCAAAGCAATCGCAGATTTCCCAGTTCCACACATTCCATGAACAAAAATTATTTTCTTTCCCTTATCAATCAAATTCAAAACTTCCTTCACAACATCTTCCTGAGTCTTGCCATTTGAAAACCTCAATGGTTCAAGAAACTTTCCCTCTTTATACAAACTCCATGTCATAAGAATTTGAAATTTAGAATAAGTTATAAGTTTTATTGCTCTAACATCAGTGCTTTATACTTGCAATAGTTTTCATCATCTTCAAGAACAAATAAAACCGCTGTACAGTATAAATCTTTTTTTCCTTCTTTTTCTGAATCTAATACTGCAAATGTCAATTCCTGTATAAATCTTCTATCTTCTCTTATAGTTCTAATTATAGGAAAATCTTTAGAAATATAAACTATTTTACTCTCTTTTACATAATTATTCTCTTTTATTTCTTTTTCTAAAATCTCTATTATGTCGTCTTTTTTTATCATTTATTTTTTTCCAACTACAAGTGCATAAAGGATTATCTGCGTAAAAATAATTTTGGCTTAGCCGAATAATGCTGATAATCCCTCTGCTGCAGCTTCTTTCTTTTCTTCCTTAGGTTTTTCTGCTTTCTTTTCTTCAGCAGGAGCAGAACCTCTGGCAGGAGCAGACGAAACCAAACTCGCACTTGCAAGTTCCTTATCTATATCAACTCCCTTCAAACTGGCAATCAAAGATTTGATTTTCGCTTCATCAACTTCAACACCAGCAGCTGCAACAACACTTTTCAAATTCTCTTCATTAACTTCCTTTCCTGCTTTGTGCAGTAAAAGTGCTGCGTATATGTTTTCCATTTTAGTTAATTACCTCATAATTTAATTGAGGCTTATATTGTTTTATTTCATCTCTTAAATAAACTAAACCAGTCCAAACTAAATTGCTGTTTTTTCTATCCATTCTATTTCTTTCAATACTTAATTGACCTTTAATCTTTTCTAATAATTCAGGAATTGTCTTAGCCCTCTTTGATAAATCTATATCCATGGACACTCCATAATTCTTCCATTTATAAATAAGATTAGTATAATACAATCCATCTCTATTGCAAAATATATCTATCTTCTTACGTATCCCTGGAATATGAATTGTTTTTTCTGGCTTAATTTCATAAAATTCTCTTCCCATTTTATCCAAAAAGAGCACCAAGTCCAGCAGCAGCCGGAGCTTTCTCTTCCTCCTTAGGTTTAGTTTCTTGAATCTCTTCTTTCTTTTCTTCAACAACTGGTTCTGGCTCGCCAGTCATAATTCTATTAATCTTATTTGCATAAGCTCCTGCCTTTTGAATCATAAATCCAATTGTATCTTTAGATAAATATCCAATCTCAACTGCAAAAGGCAATGCTTTTCCAAAAGCATCTTTTAACTCTGCAATTGTTTTCTCCTTATCAATCTTAATATCCAAATATAATTTTTCTTCTTGAGTATCAAATGCAGACAAAGGAATAAACCCAATTGAAAAAGGTTTAATATCAAGTTTGCTCATAATTCCTGCAGCATTCTCTGAAATTTTCTCACCTTGTTTAACAATAACTTTTGGCTCCTTAATATTTATTTTTCCTTTATCTATTTGAATTTGAATTCCCAAAGCACCTAATTCACTAATTGCTGGACCAGGCACCAGTTCAGTCGGACCAGCAGGAATCTCAATATCCTCCGGAGCTTCCTGTCCTGTCTTAGCTTTAGCCGGACTCTTATTCTTCACAAGTTCTCCAGCCAAATCAAAACAATCCATATCTGAAAATAAAATTGCAACACTATCCTTAATCTGTTCCTTAAGTTTCTTAATCTCCTCGCTATCTGCAGAATTCAATGTTCTGAAAATCAAATTTTTCTTTGGAACTTTAATAATCGCTTTTCCTCTCAATTTTTTTCCAATCTCCTGAAATTGCGAAGCAGGAATATTTTTTATAGAAGCAATTAAAATCGTCTTTTTCTTTTTAATCAAATCATTCAGTTCCTTAACTTGGTTTATTTTTATTTCAGGAATTTGTGTTGTTCTTTGGTTTTTCATCGTATCTTAATCTTCTGAGGTTTAGTCATAGTGAATTTTAATTCTATATTTTTTACATTATCTTTTCCTTTAAGCAAAGCTTTCAAAACAGAATTATAAACAGCAACAACATTCTCAACAATTTCCTCATCTTTCATGCTTTGCTTTCCAACAGACAATTTAATGCTCGCTTCTTTTGTCCTAATTTTCACACTTGAATTTATTTTTTTAATTAATTCATCGATTGTTTTATCATCAACATTAACCATAATTCCCATTTGAGGAGAAGGCATTTTTCCACTCGGACCCAAAACCCTTCCAAAAGTCGTCGCTACCTTTGGCATCAAACTCGCCTGAGCAATAAAAAAATCAACTCTCTTAACCAGCTTCTTCAATTCATTCTTATCAGAATATTTCTTAAATTCCTCCTTAGTAATTGTCTCAACCTTTTTATTCTTCGCTTCTAAAAATCCAACTATCTTCTTATCCTTAATCTTATGAGGAAGAGAAATAAATAAATTCAAAGGATTTCTCTTAACATCAAACTTTTGCAAATTAATAATCAGGTCCACTGACTGGTCAAATTTCCTTTCTTTTTCTTTTCTAAGTTCTGCTAAAGATTGTTTCAGTTCTTGTTCTAATTCTGCCATTTAATCTCCCAAATCATGCGCAATGAACATAGAATTTATTTCATCACGATATGGTTCAAACGATTTAACTTTTCAAATATTTTAGGTTTATAAATTTAACTTATTATCTAATTACAACAATCCTTAAAAAAGAAATTATGTTTTTTCTTATATGGAACTCATAGCACTTTTATCTTCTGGAAAAGGAACATGGGCACAAGTTGCAGGTTTAATAAAATATGGTGAATGGGATAAAATAATCTTATTAGGAGATGATTTCGCAAAACAATTTCAAATTAATGAAAAGCAGGACAAAACAGAATTTATCAGAATTGACTTGCACAAAAAATTAAAAGAACTAAAAGAAGAATTCAAAGAAAAACTAAAAGGCAAAATCAATGGAACAGAAGTTGCATTAACAATTGCTTCAGGAGACGGAAAAGAACACATGGCTTTAATCTCTGCATTAATCAACTTGCCAGTTGGAATAAGATTCGCAGCATTAACCAAAGAAGGAGTTATTGATTTGTAAAAGATGAGAAAAGAAGAAACTTTCTCTTGGATATTTACTAAAAATTGGGATGTAATTACAATAGGAATTGTGGCATCTATTTGTTTTCAAACTATGTCTTATGGGAAAACAATTTTGCAAAAAACTTTATTCGCTTTTTTTACTGCAATTATTTTGGGATTATGCATTTCTTCATTTCAATGGGCAGAGAAACAAAAAAGGAAAAATATTTTATTTATAGTCTTAATTTTATTTTGGTTAATCTCTTTATTTTTAATTATTTTATTCATTCCTATATTAGTTTGGATAACTAATTTTGTTAAACTTTAATCCTCATTCCCTCTTTACTTTTTCCCAATAAAACAACACAACTTCTTTTTTCCTCACCTAATTTTTTATAACCTAAATCTCTTAATTCTTTTTCTAATTTTTTTGCAAATTCTTGAACTTCCTCGTGGAAAGGTTGTTTGCTATACCCAATTCTTTTTCGTGAATAACCAAGAGATTTAAATCCTTTAACATGAATAAAATCCGGTTTCGCAATTCTTATCAAATCTGCATATTCTTTAACATGTTCATCTTTCATATTAGAAAGTTCCTTTAATTTTTCTGAATCATCACCTTCTCTAACCAAAGTCAATCTAATTACTCTTCTTGTCTTTCCTTTCCAGTTTCCAATTATTTTCAAGCTCTCATTAAATCTTTTCCAGGCATCTTTTCTAACAGAATTATGCCAAAACCCAAACAACTTTTCATTCGGTGCATTTGTAGAAACAACAATCTGCGTCGGAAGAGCATTTTCTTTCTCCAACTTCTTTAACATTTCAGGATTCTGCCCATTTGTAACTAAGTAAGCAATTGCTTTTCTTTTCTTAACTTCCTTTATCAATTCAGGCATTTTCGGATAAAGCGTCGGCTCTCCAGATAAAGAAAAAGTAAAAAAATTCGGTTCAATCGCTTCCTTAAATTTTTTCTCAGAAACATTTTCATCACCCTTAAATCCCATCAACAATTTTTTTCTTGCCTTAATAATTTTATCAAGAATCTCTTTAGGTTCATCAACTTTTGAAATTTTTATTCCAAGATTCATTTCAATCGGACGCCAACAATGAAGACATCTGTTCTCACACCACATAACAGCAGGAGAAAACTGACAACACCTATGACAATCAACACCATAAAATTTTTGCTTCCAGCAAACACCCTTTCCTCTCAGTGACTGCTTTGTCCATCTGCAAATCTGAACTGCCGAATGATTGCCAACAACTTCATAATGTTGCTTCTTAAGAATTTCCTTAACTTTCTTTGGAATCATAAAAAATATACAATAAACTTGTTTTTAAAATTTAGTAAAAAATAAAAAATAGAAATAGATGAAGATTAGAAATTACTTTTTCTTTTTCTTTGTAGTTTTCTTTGTTGGTTTCTTCTTTGTTGCCTTAGCTTTTTTCTTTGCCATATTTTTACCTCTTTTTAATAAATTAGAAAGATTATAATCCTGAACTTTAAATATTTTTCTCATCTTTTTTTGATGAAGATACTTCTTTACAGAAAAGGAAAAATCAATACCAAAATATACAAGAAAAACAACAGTCCATATTAAAATAAAATTAAATGGAATTTTATCTAAAACTCCAAACAAAAAAGGCTGTATCAAAAAGACAAACAAAAGCGCAAACAAAAACCAAATGATGCTAATCCCAAGACAAATTCGTCCATTTACATTAAAATTGTATTTTGAATAATTCCACAATCTAATATCAAATACTTTTTCCAGAAGATGAGAGCCAACATATTCAATTCCCGTCGGTATAATAAAATAAACTATTAGATTTATACCTAGCGGAAAATTCACTGAATACACACTATAAAAATAAATAGCTAATGCACCAAAACCATAAATCGGAGAAAAAGGCCCATGCAAAAAACCAGAATCGCGTAATTTTTTCCATTCCCTTCTCAAAGCATAATAAGATAATTCTATTCCCTTTCCTATAAAAGAGCAAATACTAAAATAAACAATTAAAATTAATATCAACCTCATATAAATTAATAGATTCATTAATTAAAAAACTTTACAAAAAACTAAAAATCCAAAAAGCCATAAGCAACACGACAATAAACAAAAACAAATAAGTTATAAATTTAAAAGTTTTTTTTGCTTTGCTTTCACTCTTAGTAATAGCCAAAATAGTCAAATAGAAAAATCTTCCTCCGTCAAAAATTCCTACAGGAAGCATATTAATTAAAGCAACACTAAAACATATCAAAACAATCCACCATAACAAATTGTAAATAAACAATCCTGCCTCAAATTTTGCTTTATAATAAATATTTGGTTTCTTAAACGAAGTAAAAAAACTAATAACTTTATTCAACACTCCAGAACTTTCTTGATTCAAAAAACCAACACCCAACCAAGGCAATTCTTTATTATCTGGGTTCTCGCCCAAAGTGATTTCATAATCCTTTGTCTCTTCTTCAGTTGCTGTTTCTATAATTATTGTATCTCCAGGAGAATATTTAAGCAATTCCTCACTTAATTTTTCTAAACTATTTATTTCTACATTATTAATTTCAGTAATAACTCCTTCTAACTTTTCACTTATTGCAGGCGAATCATAATAAAGGGCAACCTTTTCATAATCTTCATATATTTCCTTAACACCCACATATTTATCTTCTCCAACATGAATGTCATTAAATGTTTCATTATTTTTTATTAACATTGCAATATCTTCCATCGAGGGATTAAGTGTTTGAATACCATTTATCATTGTAATCGAAGAAACATCAACTACAGAATAAGCATAACTATCAAAAATAATTCCCGAAGGAGTAAATGCCAAACTAAAAAACAAAAACATCACTCCAAAGAAAAAAAGTGCAGTCAGCACATTTGCAAGAACACCTGCAGATAAAACAGCCATCTGCTCAAACTTTTTGCTTTTCTCCATGCTCTTTTCATCTTGCTCAACAAACGCAGCTAAAAAAACCGGAAGAAAAAAAGGAAAAAAACCAAAACCAGTTGATTTTATATTTATATTATATCTCCTCATAAAAATACCATGAGCAAATTCATGAGGTATAGCAATAATAGCAATAATAATTATCCAATAAATAAAATAAAATGGAGGCAAAAAAGTTAATTTGAAAACCTGGGGAATATAAGGAACCAAAGGCATTATTGGAGGAACCTTAACAGCACTTACAATATCAGGACGAGAAGCATAAATCCAGACAATTCTTCCAACCAAATAAATAATCGCTCCCATTAAAGCATAACCTAATCCAATAGAAACATAACTCAATCCCTTAATCAATTTCTTATACTTTTTTCCAATCTTGTCAATTATCTTAACTCCAACTTGAGTTTTATACAATAACAAAAGTCCTTCCTTCTTTACATTTTTTCTCTTTCTAAAAAGAAAAATCCCAATTACTATTGCAAATATTACTAACAAAGCTATGTCATAAACAATAAAATCCATTTTCACCTATTTTTTTCTCAACGGCCTAAATGCACTTCTCTTACAACTTCTGCATTTAACTTTACCTTTGAGAATTTTCTGGGGCTCTGCCCGAACTTTGCTGTGACATGCTTTGCATACAAATACATTCTTGAATAATCTATTTTGCGCTTCCTGTATCTTTGCCATAATTAAGAATGCCAAAATTTATTTTTAAATGTTGGTATTTAGAATTACAACTTTCTCTTTATAATTTTCTTGCCTTCAACATCCCAATATTCACAATTTCCGCTTTCTTCTAATGAATCAAGCAATTCTTTATCAGAACATTCAATTTCAAGTGTTTCAAAACTTTCCAAGTCCATAATGCTTACTTTGTCCCCTGCCTTTGAAAGAACCTGTCCCTTTCTCTTATCAACCAAAGGAACCTCAAACTTATCATGTCCAGGCGTCACAAAAACTTTCTTGTTTCCATTAATAATTCCAACTGCCTCAATCCTTGCCTTTGCATGTCCGTGCTTTCCTGTCTTGCTAATATCAATTTTTTTAACAGTATACGGCTCGCCCTCAAGAAGAATATTTGTTCCAACCTTCGCCTCTGTAGCACCAATTATCTTTAAAACCATAATCAATCTAAAAAAAATATATTTATAAACGTTTTTAATTACAAAATCTAATGACACTCAAGAAAAAAGATTTCATTGAAATAGAATTCACAGGAAAAATAAAAAACGGAGAAATTTTTGACTCAAACAAAAAAGAAGATTTGAAAAAATTAAATCCAAACATAAAACCAAAGCCATTTATTTTTTCCTTAGGTGAAAATATGTTCCTAAAAGGAATTGATGATTTCTTAATTGGAAAAGAAATAGGAGAATATACAATTGAATTACCTCCTGAAAAAGCATTTGGAAAAAGAAATTCCCAGCTTGTTCAAATGGTTCCAATGAAAATTTTCAAAACACAAAAACTAAATCCAGTTCCAGGAGCAATCTTTAACTTTGACAATAGAATTGCAAAAATTCTTTCTGTCTCAGGAGGAAGAGTAATGGTTGATTTTAACAATCCTCTTGCAGGAAAAGAGATTATTTATGAAATTAAAATTTTAAGAAAAGTTGACGACTTAAATGAAAAAATAAAATCATTAATTGAATTTTTCACAAAAAAACAATTAGAATTTGAAATCAAGAATAAAAAATTAATAATCAAAGACAAACAATTTGCCCAATTTCTAAATTTATTCAAAGACAAATTCA
>Ga0316575_10000674_pt1 | contig 10143 bp, 8 predicted proteins | sample J5NA_FD_203072 | JGI IMG/M metagenome (GOLD analysis project Ga0316575, IMG submission 203072) | Rhizosphere microbial communities from salt marsh grasses in Alabama, United States - J5-7_050615r2r3 | ecosystem: Host-associated > Plants > Roots > Rhizosphere | place: USA: Alabama | collected... | reverse complement strand
CCTTCCAGGAGGTTACATGAAAACCACTCTGATGACACTCGTCATTTCAGCCGCGCTTCTTTTTGCCGGCTGCAGCAACCCTGTCGACAACGGTAAAAACGAAACCCCCTTTACCGTTGTAAAGTCGGCAGTCGTCGATCGTGAAACCGAACCCGTTGCCGCGGAGCTGCTTACAACCGAAGCATCAAGCATCAACACCTTCAGCATCAAGATGTACAGCGGACTTGTCGAAAACGATAAAAATTTCTTCTTCTCACCGTACAGCATCACCTCCGCGCTCGCAATGACCTCTGCCGGAGCGGACAGTTCCACAAAAGACCAGATCCTTGCAGCCCTGCAGAATTCACTTGTCGGCGTACAGTTCGACCAGGCTCTCAACGGACTCGATCTTGATCTCATGTCGTATGCGCATCGCACCGACGGCGTCACCCTCTCCATAGCGAACAGCACCTGGATTCAGAGCGGCTGGGATTTCAGTATCGGGTATCTCAATCATATTTCGCAGTATTACGGAGCGGGCATCAACCTTCTTGACTTTCAATCCGCACCCGAACCGAGCCGTACGATCATCAACGACTGGGTTGCAAAACAGACCAACGACAAAATCCTCAACCTTCTGCCTGAAGGAAGCGTCACGGCAAACACCGCACTGGTACTTACCAATGCAGTCTATTTTCTCGCAAACTGGCAGACATCGTTCAACAAGGAGTATACGAAAGACGTATCGTTCCGCAAACTTGACAAAACATCTATAGACGTCCCCACGATGTATCCGGTGGAGCCGGGCAAGAAAACGACGATGCGCTATGCACGAATGAGCAGGGTGCGTGCCCTTGACTTTCCCTACAAAGGCGACCGTTTCGTCATGACCGTCCTTCTCCCCGACAAGGATTCATTCCCTGAATTCGAGCAGTCACTGAGCGCGCCGCTGCTTGACACCCTGTTCTCCAAACTCGCCGAAAAGGAACTGATGGTCTCGCTGCCGAAATTTTCCTTCACCTGGGGATCGAAAAGTCTGCGCCAGCAACTCATGGCACTCGGAATGGTTGACGCCTTCTCCGAGGCGACCGCTGATTTTTCCACCTTGGGAGGTCCCCGCAAACTGTTCGTCTCCGATGTGGTGCACAAGGCATTCGTCGCTGTTGATGAAAACGGAACCGAAGCCGCAGCGGCAACCGGCGTCATCATCGGAACGACGTCCGTCGATCCCGATCCGGTTATTTTCCTTGTCGATCGTCCGTTCATTTTCGTGATTCGCGACCGTGAAACCGGAACTATATTATTCATGGGACGAATTCTCAATCCTCTCGACAAGGCCTGACACACACCGGAGGACCTATGAAACACCCGATGCGGACAGCGGAAGCACGGCTGCTCCCCCTTGTTACCGCAGCATTCATCATCGTCATGACTCACCCGGCGCACTCTGCGCCGCTTGTCATTGTAAAGCAGACCGCCGATGCGCAACAGCGCATTTTTTCGGCCAGCGGTCAGGATCTGCCTGAAATCAAAAAAATCACCTTTATCTGTACCTACACCCTTCCGTCAACGACACTGCTGAAAACGATCGTTTCAAGCCCTGTACCCGCAACCGCAATCTCGGCTTCCGTCGATTCGGCAACCTCAACGCTTCTCATTGCCATCATTGCCGCAACGACGATTCATCCGGGTTCCGATTCAACCCTTCTGAGGGTAAAAATCCCCACGGCAGCAACCGGCAGCAGCGAAGGCGATATTGCTTTCGAAAAAGCGATCATGATCAAAAGCGACAATGACAGCGTCGAAATTCCGCTGCAGACAACCGCTGCCGCGCCGCATTACCGCAGCAGTCAGCAACCGATACGCCCGGCACTGTTCACCGGCCGACCGTTACGATCGGTGTATATGATAGACGGACGGATACTCGGCACACTGCCGCAGCAGCGGACATCCGGTTGCTCCATCACCATCACGGGAACCGAACGAAAATGCGGGATTAGCGTCAGATAAAAAGCGGCATTTACGGAGTACGGCATGAAAAGCATATTTACTTACAATGATTATCGTTCCTATCTCCGTGATGCGATACTCGAAAAGCAGCGGAAGAACGGTAACTTTTCGCTGCGGAGTGCCGCAACCCGCATCGGCATCACCTCCGGTTCCCTTACCCGCATCCTCAACGGCAGCCGTCATGCAGGGAGTTCCCTCTGCGAAAAATGCATCGCGTTTCTCGGCCTCAAGCGCCGCGAAGCCGAATTCTTCACGCTTCTTGTCAAATTCGAATCCGCCGGAAGCGAAACCGCCCGTCGCGACTGCTACGGCCGGATTCAGCGGATGCGGACCGAGCGTAATACGCAGGTGCCGCACGAACATTACCGGCTCTTTGAACAGTGGTATCACATCGCGCTTCTCGAACTTCTCAAAACCGTAAAGAAGTGTCCTTCCTACGACGAACTCGGCGCACGGCTCACTCCGCCCATAAGCGGCGCCAAAGCACGCAAGGCTTGCGGACTGCTCGAAAAACTCGGGTATGTCAACCGGGCCGGAGACGGAAGCGTATCGCTGGCGGAGCCGTTTCTCACCACCGGCGATACCTGGCAGAGCACGGCAATCCACGGATTCCAGGTGGCGATGGCCCGCCACGGAGCCGAAGCGCTTGACACCGTGCCAAAGCCGCAGCGCGATTATTCGACGCTTACCATGGCACTCACTCCCGATGCACTCGAAAAAATACGGGCGATCATCAAGCAGGCACGGGCGGACATCGCTCTTGTGGAACAGAACTGTTCCGATCCGGACCGCGTCTATCAGATCAACTTTCAGTGTTTTCCGCTTTCCGCACCCTCTTCCGACGGACAGAACCCATGAAACGATCAGCGGCACTCCCGCTTCTTGTCACTGCCGGCGTCGTGCTGGCGTCAATGGTATCGTGCGGCACGTCGGTCTCAGGTGTAGAAACGACCAACGGTTTTACCGTGAGCGCCACTGCTGACGACGTCTCCGGTACGGCGCCGCCCAACTCCCAGATTTACCTCTGCGACACAGGGTACATCCCCTGTGTCGACCGGGGAACCGGCATCCAGACGTCGGCGGATCTGGCCGGACGCTTCGACTTCTCCATTTCCACCGGCGACTATTCCGTGATGGTAATCACGCCCGACGGAAAAACCGCGGGGGTGCATTTCAAAAACGCATCCGGCACCGCCGGCAACCGTTTCGAGGAATCGCGCACACCGCAGCAACCCGGCTCGATCACCGGCTCAATCGCCGGAACATTCCCGGGTGACACCCTGCTCATCTACCTTGTCGGCATGTGCCATTATCGCCTGGTAACCCGACAGAACGCGGCATTTACCGTGTCGCGGGTACCTGCAGGAGAATACCGGCTCAGAATCATGGTTTTGCCAGACCGTGACACTACTGAAGCAGTACCCCTGTACGAATCGGATGTTACGGTCGCTCCTTCAAAAACGACGGTGCTCGATCCGATCAGCCTGCAGGAGTGACCTTTTCCGGACATGCACCCTCAGCCCGGGCCTGTCTGGCCTGCCGGTGTGTCCTTTCAAATACGGGAGAATGCCCCTTCACGATAGTATATTTTTGCAAACATACTCCGGAACAATCACCAACAGCCCACATCATTGCATGCGGTCTGAAACGACAACCGTGAAGGGCGACACGAAAAGGACAATGACAACCGACGACCTCCGTTCCCCGTCACCCGCTTCAACGATAACGTCACAGGCAGCCCGTTCGGGCGGAGCGATGTTTTTTGCCAAAAGCATACGGTTCGGTTTCATTCTCATTGTCAACTTCATCCTCATCAACCTGCTGCTCCCGGCAGACTTCGGCATGGTGCGGTATGTGCTCCTCGTGGTCGGCATCGCCAACCTCCTCAACGAAATGGGGCTCACTACCGCAATCGTCCAGAAAGAAGATCTCGACAAGGGTCTTCTTCGTCCCCTGATCGTCATCTGCACTCTCTGGGGACTGTTCATTTATGCACTGCTCTACACGATCGCACCGTTTGTCGCGCGCTATTTCGCCACTCCGGAACTCACTCCCCTGCTGCGCGTCGGCTCGCTCATGATCCCGGTAACCGGAATATCCGCGGTACATCGCGCGTGGATGCGTCGCAAAATGGCTTTCGGGCGACTCGCCCTTATCGAATCGGCGGCATCGGTACTGTCGGCCGGTACATCGGTTGCACTTGCCTTCTCCGGATTCGGCGTCTGGTCGCTTGTCGCCGGATACCTTGTTTTTGAAGGTGTCAACAGCACGGTGCTGCTTGTCACCTGCAGAATACCCGCCGCACCCCATCCGGGAAGAGCCCTGCTCACCCCGCTTCTTACCTTCGGAATCGCCATTGTCGCGGCACGCGCCATAGATTACGTTCTCGGCAACGCGCCGTTTTTTCTCATCGGAAAAGTTATCGGCAAGGAGGGGCTCGGCCTTTTCAGTGTGGCACACGACATGGCAATCTTTCCGCAGATGGCGATCAATGCGGCGCTGGGTCTGGTGCTCATAGCTACGTTTTCGCGGGTGCAGTCGGATCCGCAGAAAACCGCATCGGGATTTGTCAGAATTCAGATGACCGGCGCACTTGTGGCCGTACCGGTACTGCTTGTCATGGCACTCATGCCTGCGGATCTTCTGCATATCATCTGCATGATTAAAAAAAACAGCGCATGGCTCGGCGCCGCACCGCTTCTGCGCTGGCTGGCATTCATGGGAATCTTTTACGTGTTTACGACATTTTCAGCTGCGATATGGCTTTCACAGGGAAAGATCGCCGCTTCTGCAGGGGTGTCGCTGCTTATGTGCATCTCGATCATTGCGGCAATCATACCCGGATCACGGTACGGACTCGAAGGTATCGCCGCAGCACTGCTGATCAGGTCGATCGCCGTTTTTCCGCTTTACATGTACCTTAATTTCCTGATTACCCGCATTCCGGCAGGCGCTTATTTCTCCGCGTGTATTCCGTCAATAGTTGCGGGTATCGCCATGACAGGAGTGCTGTACCTTTTCGAGCGGTTCATCCCCGGCGGTTCACGTGCACTCAATGCGTTGCGACTTGCGGCAGGAGCACTTGCAGGCAGTGCCGTCTATCTCGGCATACTCGCCCTCTTTTTCCGCGATGCACTTGTTACCGTCCGTCAGCTGCTGCGGTCGGTCGTTCCTCAGCGGGAATAGCGGGGTATCACCTGTCACGATCGCGGATTAAGCGGATGGACGGATTTCGCGGATTGGGAATCGTTGCCGGGACGGTGATGTTCAGAATCTGCGGGATTTTCCGGACGTAAAGATTGGTGTACAACGGTTGTTTGTTTTCGTTACAGTTATTCGTTGTAGGGGCACGCCATGGCGTACCCCTACGATAGTATTTTTACGAGGCTGCTGCTTCCACCAGGGTCAGTTCAAAGGTAAGATCCCTGCCTGCAAGCGGATGGTTGGCATCAAGGGTGATACCTTCATCGGAGATCGTCGAAACGGTTGCACGCAACGGTCCCTGTGGGGTATTGAGCTGAAACTGCTGACCGACTTCGGGCGTAATACCTTCGGGAAACTGCTCGCGCGCAAGTGTCACCATCATTTCCTCGCGCGATTCACCGTATGCTTCGCTGCAGGGAATCGTCACGGTCGTGGTGGAACCCACCTCCATCGCCCGCACTACTGCATCGAATCCTGCTATGACCATCCCTGATCCGATGGTAAATTCGAGCGGATCCCTGCCTTCGGATGAATCGAACACCGAACCGTCTTCAAGCGTTCCTTTATAATGAACTTTAACCTGTGTTCCGTCTGTAATCATTAAAACCTCCGGATTTTAAAATGAAGAATAATTCGAAGTGAAATATACCAGCCGGAACCGCGATTCAAAGGATTTCAATAATAAAAACTGAAGGTGAACAGACCGGCTGCAGCAGCCAGGAGGGTGTATCCTGCCGCCTCGAACGCCACGGCAGTAGTGTACGTCCGCCTGAACTGACCGGAATGATTGTATTTGGTGTTATCATCAAGGTGTTCATACCTGTCGTAGAAATAGTACATGGCAAGAAAACTGGCAGCGGAACTGCCGGCACAGACCACCGTCGGATTGAAAAGTTTCGAATGATAGAACTGTCTGCGGCGCATCTGCAGTACATACGTATGATTACCGGGAGAAAAAAGGTTGATTTTACGGCTGACAGGTTCGTATCCATCAAGTTCGGCAATGATGGGAAGACTGCCCACCGGCGTAATCCATTCAAGCGGAGTCGTTCCTTCGAGACCGTTTGTGGATTGTATGGTAACCCCGTTGGGAATCGACTCGATGCGCAGATGACAGATGTACTGAATACGGAGATTTTCGACGATTTTCTTGATGAGCACCGATTTGAAGGTTGAAACCTCATCGGGACGGTAAGCGAGTGAAAGCAGCGGATTCGAAAGCGCCTTGCGGCGTTCGAGCGCCCCCCAGTTTCCGACACTGATGGTCGAAACAATCACCTGCAGCACCGTGTCGATACTATGGTATAAAAAAGCGTATGTTTCGTCATCAACCGGTTCATCGGCGCTGCGGGGAGCACTTTTCTCGGTAACATCAACATTGAGAGAAAGCATCATGATCAATTCATTCTGCAACGTTGAATCATTAATGATGGAAGAGTTATACCGGGTAATGCAGTATCCGATCTCCTGCAGCGGCTGGTTGAGTTCGGTAAGGAGCTCCGTTGAAAACTCCCTGGGAATGAATCGTTCAAGCCGCGGATCCACAGCAAAAAAGAGCGGACGTTTGCCGGTTCCGCACCCGGCTGCAGACACTTCATGAAAATGTAACGGAAACAATACTACAATTAAAAGAAGGTATATTACAGTAAATGCGCTGTTGTTGGATTGCATGATGATTCAGTTTGTTATCGATAATCCGGTGCCGGTTACCCGGAAATATAGCATAATGACGAGTCGAGAGCCAGACATGTGCAAACTGACGTATACCCCCGGATTATTGTAATTACTACATATATGATATATATATGATATTACGAATTGCTGCTCAAAAAAAAGAGAAGTATTTTTTCGGTCAACCCGCCACCGCCGGAGGCGGTGGCCTGTTTGAGCGGATATAGTAATCTGGTGCTTCATTATGATATCTGAAAAAAACAGCAACCAGCCCGTAAAAACAGGAGCACGGTAAACAATCTCAGTTACCGTCCGGATCCGCCGGTACAACCGGTGGTTTGTGAAAGAACATACCGTTGAAAGGGTGAACGATAATCGTTCCATGCACCAGTAAGTAATGAAGACACATCCACGACGGCAATCACTTCCTGTACTGCTCCTGATATCGTTACTCGTCCACCTGCAGTGCATTAAACGCGACAATCCATGGGATCCGTATAACGGATGTCATCCAACGCTCGAGTTGCCGAAAATCGAGGAAAAATACCAGATCCTCATCAATTCACTTCAGATCAGGGTAACGGACAGCCTTCCCGAAGAGGTGGATACCCTTCGTAAAGATTTTCATAAAGTTTTCGACAATAACATCGAGCTCATCGCCATCAATGATGCCAATATCGACTCCGCCGAACATATCCTTGCTGCAAATACCCTCATCGATGAACAAAACCGTACGTCCGGCGACTGCAAAAGCGCACAACAGCTCAGGTTACCCGGTAATTTCAAACCCGTCAGACTGAATCTCAGGCCCGGTATAGTCAATCAGCTCAAGATGCATCTCGATACACTCACTGCAGCACGCACATCAACAGACTCGCTGTTTCTGGAAGCCAATACGTTGTGTAATAAACAGGTCGTCATCAAAAAGTCGTATATCGATTCGATTTTTTTCGTGTATGACTCTACCTTTTCGGTACTTCTCAGCCTTAACGATTCAATCAAGACATTCAACCAGCTATGGATCGAAGCAAACAGGGTTATCGACTCGATAGCTACCTACGACAGCACTCTGGATATTCAACTCAACCGTTACAATGATTCAATTGCCTTCTGCCAGCATCACCCCATTACCGATTCGGCGCTGGTTGAGCAGGCACTTACAGACCCTCAGCCCGGAGATACCATTGCCATCGACGTTGCCAACCTTCCGCTCAGTCAGCTCAACCTGACGAACAAAGGTTCGGAAACCGGTCCCTATATCGTGATTATGGGTAATCCGACGACATTGACGAACATCTCCGGTGCCGAGCAGGTACTCATCAGCGGATCGAAGCGGATCATCATCATGAATTTTAATTTCACCGATATGAAAAACGGTCTCGGCGCAAAAGTAACCGACCATTCCGACAGCATTCAATTCATCAACTGCCGGTTCGTCGATAATAGAAAATACGGTTTCAATGCCGAAAACAGTTCAGGTATACGGTTGCAGAACTGTCTCATCCTGCATAACGGATACCCGACACCCACGCAGACCGATTCGGTGCAGGGTTCGGGCGGCGTTCGTCTCGAAGCGGTCGGCCTGTTCGGAATCAATCTGCTCATCGCAAAAAACAGCGGAAACGGTATCGAAATCAACAATTCGGAGCTCGATCTTTACTGGTGCACCATCAGCGACAGCCGCCTGAACGGTATCCAGTACAGCGGGCAGAACCTCAACGGAACCGTCAGGATCTACAATTCGCTCATCTGCTACAACGAAGAGTACGGTATCTGGCGAAGCAACGAGAAAACAACCAGCGACATCTTCGTTCATGATTACGACGGAAACCGTTTCTGGATGAATACGCTCGGTTCACTTGAGGGACCGTCCCAGCTTTTTATCGAGAACACGACCGGAGGTTCCCAGATCGTCATGGGCAATCCGGACTTTATCGACCGGGCAAACGACGATTACCGGTTCGGACCCAACGGAACGCTGAAAGACAGGAATATCGGTTTTCAATACAAACCCTGACGGGTAAACCGTACCCCGCGTCGGAAAAACCAGTCATCCCGGAGAACTGATGAAACGAATCGGACCTCATGTGTCGGCGGCGGGCGGTGTTCAGCAGGCGCCGCTCAACGCGCATGTCATCGGCGCCACGGCATTCGGACTCTTTACAAAAAATCAGCGGCAGTGGGCGGCCCGGCCGCTCGACGCCGCATCGATCGATGCATTCAAAAAGAACTGCGCAGACTGCGGATACCTGCCGCGGCATATTCTCGCCCACGACTCCTACCTCATCAACATCGGCAATCCCGATGCGGATGCACGCAAAAAATCAACCGATGCCCTTACCGACGAACTCCGCCGATGCGGGCAGCTCGGGCTTGAGACCCTCAACATCCATCCGGGCAGCCACCTGCGTCTCATCAGTGAAGACGCGTGCTGCCGGCTCATCGCCGAATCGATCAACCGTTCCCTCGAAAAAACCGAAGGTGTTGCGGTGGTCCTCGAAAACACGGCAGGCCAGGGATCGAATATCGGCTACACCTTCGAGCACCTCGCCGCCATAATCGACCGGGTCGACGACAAGAGCCGCATCGGCTGCTGCATTGACACCTGCCATGCCTTCGCCGCCGGCTACGACCTGCGCACCCCCGCACACTACAATGAAACCATGGCGGCCTTCGACCGGACCGTCGGATTGTCGCGACTTCGCGGCATGCACATCAACGATGCGAAAGTCGCCTTCGGCAGCCGTGTCGACCGCCACCACAGCATCGGCGAAGGAACCATCGGATGGAAGCCGTTTTCCTTCATCATGACCGATCCCCGACTCGACGAACTGCCCCTGATCCTCGAAACCATCGACGAAGCGAAATGGCCCGACGAGATAAAAAAGCTGACGGTCATGAGTAAAAAGAAGTTTAAAACACAGATCCACGAAATCCAGTCGGCAATGCAGAAATAAAAAAAGATGAGACCAGAAACACTTCAGATTACCGGTGGTGAAATAAGTGCAAGATCCCTGGTTGTACTCTATGTAATCGGGGTCTTCCTGTTTCTTGTATCGTTTGACATGTTCAATAATACGGCTTATACGCAAGGTAAATACCTTTCCAGCAGAACATCGTACACTACAACAGAAAGTCAATACAGCGGGAGCAAACTTGAAAAGCATATACGCTTCATTTTTGGCTATACAGTGGATAACAGAGAGTACCGGCTCTCCTGCACATCAAGCAATGAAACGATACCCGTATCCTACTATAAAAGAGTGCCGTTTATTTCCC
>Ga0316575_10000673_pt1 | contig 10148 bp, 10 predicted proteins | sample J5NA_FD_203072 | JGI IMG/M metagenome (GOLD analysis project Ga0316575, IMG submission 203072) | Rhizosphere microbial communities from salt marsh grasses in Alabama, United States - J5-7_050615r2r3 | ecosystem: Host-associated > Plants > Roots > Rhizosphere | place: USA: Alabama | collected... | reverse complement strand
CTGGGTCACTATTGCAGACATGAAACGAACCTGGGGAGAATACTTCACTATCGAGCTGGCAAATCAGCCAGTCGATAAACATTAACTTTCCTGACAAACGGAGGACCAATACCATGTGGAAACAAGCAACCCTGTTGGGCGCAGTGGTCGTAATCAGCAGTTGCGCCAGTCAGTATGGCCCCGACTCGCCTTATTACAACATCCCTGTCAGTTCCAAGATAAAAGTTTTGAAACAGTTCAAAATCCCGCCCAATACTGCCCATGTCACCTTCCAGTACGGCAAGATTGTCAATGACAACGAAATGAATGCGGTAGATTTCTGGTATACGAATTGCCGCTTTGAAGTGAACACCCTGGGTAGCACATACCAGACAGTCAAGCCGGATACCTTTTCCATCAAAAAAATCGAAAGTAGCAGTTATGCAGAGTCAGGCCGTTCCGTAGTTAATTTCTATACCAAATTCTACCTGCACTCCGAGAAATCGCCGAATGTGTTATACCTGACTTGCGCCCAGTATGATGGTCCAACCGACTTCGACTATCCTTCCATCCCGCAGATGCGCAAGGCCTGGGGCGACTACCTGGATATTGTTCTGCCTGCGGATGCCACCAAGGCCGACGACAAGAAGAGCAAGTAGGTTCACGATACACACGTTATCTAAATTCAGCCATGGCTATACGTGATTTTGAAAACATCCTGCCGGACATTCACCCCTCGGCCTACATCGACGACACCGCCTTGATAATCGGTGATGTGGTCATCGGCCAGCACAGTTCCATTTGGCCCGGCACGGTGGTGCGTGGCGACGTGAACCGGATCCGCATCGGCAACCACAGCAACATCCAGGACAATTCAGTACTGCATGTGTCCCATGACGGACCTGTCCACCCCGGCGGACAGGCCCTGCAAATCGGCAACAATGTCACCGTCGGCCATCGTGCAATCCTGCATGGCTGCACAGTGATGAACAATTGCCTGATTGGCATGGGCGCCACCATTATGGATGGGGCCGTGGTACAGCCCCTGACGATCGTCGGTGCCGGTGCACTGGTGACCGAAGGTCGCGAACTGGAAAGTGGTTTTCTGTGGCTCGGGGCGCCGGCCCGCCGCCAGCGCGCCCTGACCGGGGAAGAAATCGACACGATTGACTATTCCGCCAAACACTATGTGCGTCTGAAAGACCGGTACAAAGCGTCCGGCTAAGTTCGTGCCAGGTGGAGAAGCGGCGTTGCTACGAGACAGCCATGCTCACAACCGACTTCTTCAATCGTGACGCCCGGGTCGTGGCCCGCGCGTTGCTGGGCAAGGTCATTCGCCATCGCTACCGATCGGCCTGGCTTGCGTGCCGCATTATTGAAACCGAAGCCTATTACCTGCACGAAAAGGGCCGCCACTCGTCGCAGGGCCTGACCGAAAAACGCACCGCCATGTTTATGCCGCCAGGGACCATCTATATGTATTACGCACGGGGCGGCGACTCACTGAACATCAGCGTGCGTGGCAAGGGTAACGCAGTACTGATCAAGTCCGGACTGCCCTGGGTCGATGATCAGTCACCGACCACCACCCTCCGGATCATGCGGCGCCTCAACCCGGTTAAGGGGAGCGGTCGGCAGCGGCCCACGAACCAACTCTGTGCCGGCCAGACCTTACTGTGTCGCGCCCTCAACCTGAAAGTCCCGGACTGGGACCAACAGGCGTTCGATCCCGACTCACTCTATATCGAGGATGTCGGCAACACCGTGCCGAAAATCATTCAGGCACCACGGCTGGGCATCCCCCCCGGCCGGGATGAGCACTTGATGTACCGCTTCATCGACTACCCGTATGCCACCGATTGCACCAGCAATCCTCTGACCCGGCGCGGTATGGCAGCAGGTGTGGATTACCGGATTGTGAGGAACGCAACGGGCGGGTAAACGGAAAAACATCATGACCACCTTCTTTCTATTACTGGCCGACCTGGTGGTACTCATCCATTTTCTGTTTGTGTTATTTGTTTTTGCTGGCGGCTTCCTGGTACTAAAATGGCATCGCCTGGCCTGGTTGCATCTACCCGTGCTGGTGTGGGGCGCCTACATTGAATTCAGCCACACCATTTGTCCACTGACGCCACTGGAAATCGGGTTGCGCCGTGAGGCCGGAGTCGACCCCTATCAGGGCGGATTTATCGGCCATTACCTGATTCCCATAATCTACCCGCCTGGCCTCACATCTGCTGATCAATTCATCGTTGCCTGGATTCTGCTGGTGGTGAACGCACTGATCTATGGCTGGCTGTTGCGCAGATATCAAAAAATAAAAGTTAACCGGCACCCGTGATGCAATAGTTTGAAATCCGGCGACGGTTCCTGCAGGATTGAGTTTGCCCGACAACCACTGCCCCATAACGATGACAGACAAATTCGACAAGACCGACGCAGAATGGCAGGTATGCCTGACGCCGGAGCAATACCAGGTGATGCGCAAGCATGGCACAGAACGGCCGTTCAGCGGCAAATACCATGACACCAAGGCAGCCGGCACCTATGTCTGCGCCGGTTGCGGGGAACCCCTGTTCGCCGCCGGTGACAAATTTGACTCCGGCACCGGCTGGCCCAGTTATACGCAGCCCCTCGACGACACTGCCGTGGGCACCACAGAAGACGTCAGTCTTGGCATGACTCGCACTGAGGTTCACTGTCGCCAGTGCGGCGCCCACCTGGGCCATGTCTTTGCGGATGGCCCCGCGCCGACTGGACAGCGTTACTGCATCAATTCGGTGTCATTGGATTTCAAGCCACAGGATGAATCAGGGTCTGCGGACTAGACCTGGCGAGTCCGGCAATTTTTTCCTTTCCAGAACGGCTGTTTGGCGGCCATAACTTGATTGGTGAGTCCACCTTCGCACGCCAGCCGGAACAACGCCGTTATCTGTCATGCGCTACGGGCGGCAATGGCGAACATCACAAGGGTCCAGCCTTGCATGATTATCTCAATTGCCACCAGCATACCGATTATCCACTGTCCCGTTGCCGGCCAGCCGGAGTAAATCATGAGGCCAAGGCCTATCGCAGCCAAACCGGTAGCAAGTATAAAGCCCCAGCCTTTCATCGGCCGTGACCGTATTGCGATCCAGGACCGGAACATCCCGATCCCAAGCAGCGCCACAGCAAGCAGCGCCGTCATGGCCATGCCGGCAATGACAGGCTCGGTAATCACAATAATCCCGGCTGCCAGATACAACAGTGTAATCAGGCTATGCCACAGGACATTAACCCCACCCTTGCATTTCAAGGTATTAACCAGTTGGACACCACTGCCGATGAGCAGTAGCGTCCCGATATAAAACATGCTCGCCAGCGTCAACCAGAATGACATGCCCAGACCGATGGTCCCCAGGACAACCAGCACGATCCCGGCTACCAGCATCCAGCCCCAGTTTTTCTTTAATTCATTCCGAATATATTCTTGTTCGTTCATTGTTTATCCCTGATTTTGAATTCTGGTTGGTCTTCCTGCTATTTATGAAAGGCCAGCTTTGATATTATAAGATTGTGTGGTCAATTCGGATGATGTTACAAGACAATAATTAATTGTTAGTTCATTGGCTCGCGGGCCAGTCTGCACCAGAGGCAACAGACCGTCAATCCGATACCTTGCGTCATGCCCTGTCACCAACCGTTGCCGCTAAATCGGTACGGAACGTGATGGACCATTCACACAAATACAATTCCGGATCCTGTTTAATCATGACCGATAACAATAATCTTGAGTCTCAAATTGAGTCGTGGCGTGAACGTGTCGACCAAATGCTAGAAAAATGGTTACCGGACAGTACGACACCGCCAGCCCGCCTACACGAGGCCATGCGCTATTCCGTATTCAATGGCGGCAAACGGGTGCGCCCCATCCTGAGCTATGCGACCGGACACACGGTGGGCATCGACGCGCGGCACTGTGATGCCCCGGCCGTCGCGATTGAACTGATTCACGCCTACTCGCTGGTGCACGATGATCTGCCCGCCATGGATGATGATGATCTGCGACGTGGCAAGCCAACCTGTCACAAGGCCTTCGATGAAGCTACTGCGATTCTGGCAGGTGATGCCCTGCAGGCACTGGCCTTTGACGTACTCGCCAGGGAGCTCGATGCCGACATACCTGCCGAGCAGCGTCTGCAAATCATCGCCGCGCTAGGCGTCGCCAGCGGTTCGCGTGGCATGTGTGGTGGCCAGGCTATTGATTTGTACGGAGTGGGCAAAAAATTCAATATCGCCGAACTTGAAAACATGCACATCCACAAAACTGGTGCGCCGATCCGTGCCAGTATCAAAATGGCCGCACTGTGCAAACCGGGAATCGACACCAACAGTCTGAAAAAACTCGACCATTACGCCAAGTGCATCGGCCTGGCCTTCCAGATACAGGACGATATCCTCGATGTTGAAGGGGAAACCGCCACACTGGGCAAGACGCCGGGTGCTGATGAGGCCAAAAACAAGCCCACCTATCCTGCCCTGGTGGGGCTGGAACAGGCCCGACTCATGGCTAAAGAACTTTACGAAGACGCCATTGAAAGCCTGGCTCCCTTCGGAGCGTCAGCGGATGCGCTACGCCGGATTGCAAACTATATTGTGAACCGCAGCCATTGATGCTTGCCAAACATTCCAGTAGTGCCAGTTCGCGATTGAGGTACAGGCAAACCAGCCCATCCGGATTTTTCAGCGCCCGTTGACGGGCAATCCTCGTCCGGCAATCCTGAACAGCAGGCGTAATAAAAAGTCACTGCGGGTCGCCAGTTTACCTGTGGCGATGGTCAATCTGACATTGTTTCGCGTAATCCGAACCTGTTTACCCTGACTGAAATCCCGCTTTCGGTTAACCCTGGCCAGGGTCGATACCGCCATGCCAATGGACCAGTAACAAAATTTGCGAATCCCGGTTTCATGGCGAGGAATCAGCAACGTATATTCCAGCCCCTGCTGCAAACAATGAAAAGCGATCCCAATCAACTCTTCCAGGCCCTGTTCAAACCCTTTGTCATTCTGACCCGCTTCAAGCGCTGACAGATCGAAGTCGTATCTGCTGAACACATCCTGCGGTAACCAGCAGGCACCACGCGCATGGTCATCCCAGATATCCTTGAGAATGTTGGTCATTTGCAGGCCCTGACCAAAAGTCACAGACAATGCCAACAGCTCATCACGCTGCAGCTCGATTTGCGGCGAATAAGCACAAAACAGCTTGCATAGCATTTCGCCAACCACGCCGGCCACGTAGTAGCAATACGTTTCCATCTCCGCCAGGGTCGCCAGCCCCTTGCTGGTATCCTGTTCCTGATAATAAATCATGCCTTCTGCCATCACCCGCACACAGTGGGTGAGTGCTTCCCGCTGCGGATCCGTCAAGCTGTGAGTGATCCTGATCACTTCCGGTGTCAACAGGACAAGTTCATGTTCCGCCGGCAAGGTGGCGCCGGACAGCAGGGGTGCAAGTGTCTGGGCAAAGGCTTGTGCATCCGACTCGCCGGCAACCACCTGGACATATTGTTGTGCAATCTGGCGTTTCTGCTCCGCACTGAGTGCGGGATCGTCTTCAATGGTGTCAACGATACGGCATAACAGATAACCGTTGGCAACCGCTTCATTCAGTCCGTTTGGTAATTGCGGAATCGTGAGAGCGAACGTCCGTGACACGCCTTGCAACAAATACTCCTGTAAGGCTGCGGCTGACGCGGACGCACCAGGCATTGCGGTTTTAGTAGTCATGTCTGGCTGGCAAATTGTCGTTTCAGCTGTCATACAAACGTGATGTGGCAAAAATGTTGGCCAGTCGAAGGATTCGTACGGATGACCACAGAGTCAAGCGGGCGTGATCCGACAGTACTGGCCTTAATGGCATCGCTGATGCATCGGAAGCTTCTTTTACAGTACCGCGGAGTCTCCGTCCTACCCGCCAGTCTTGTTTACAGCCCCGGGTTTACAATTCCCTGGCACGCATAAAGGCTTGCTGCGACACTTTGTGCCATTCCACCACCTGGGTGCGGAATCGGTTGAATGAATCGTATATTTTTTTGCTTGTGTTGTTCTTTTGGGCCAGTTCCAATACCACTTCATCAGATATCTGTCGCAGTTTTTTGAGCACCTCATCGGGAAACTGCTTGAGATCGACATGATGTTTGGTGATCAGGGTATGCAGGGCCGTGTTGTTGCGGGCAGTATATTCGGCCAGCATATCCTGATTCACAACCTTGCAGGCATTCAGAACGATGGATTGCAAATCCTTGGGCAATGCATCGAATGCCTTCTTGTTGACAATGGCTTCCAGGGTCGTGCCGGGTTCATGCCAGCCTGGGTAATAATAATACTTGGCTGCCTTGTATAAACCGAATGCCAGGTCATTATACGGACCGACCCATTCAGTCGCGTCAATAGCGCCCGACTGGAGTGACGTAAAGAGTTCGCCGCCGGGCAGGTTTACCGGGGTACCGCCGGCACGCTTGAGGACTTCGCCGCCCAGTCCCGGCATACGCATCTTCAGGCCCTGCAGATCCTTGAGTGAATTGATCTCCTTATTAAACCAGCCTCCCATTTGTACCCCGGTATTGCCTGCGGCTGCCGGAACCAGATTGAAGTCGGCGTAGAGCTCTCGCCATAAATCCATGCCACCGCCGTAATAAAGCCAGCCATTCATTTCATCCGCGGTCAAACCAAACGGGACGGCGGAGAAAAATTGCGCGGCCTCCAGCTTGCCTTTCCAGTAATAGGCCGCACCGTGTCCCATTTCTGCGGTGCCCTGCGAGACTGCGCCAAACACTTCGAACGCCGGCACCAGTTCCTTGGCGCCATATACTTTTACCCTAATACGACCGTCGCTCATTTCGGTAATCAGACGAGCCAGATTATTGGCGCCCGTACCCAGGCCGGGAAAATTCTTTGGCCAGGTGGTGACCATTTTCCATTTATGGACCGTTTTGGCAGTGGCAAGCGCCGGCGCGCCGGTCAGGAGAGTTCCGGCACCGGCAGTTTTAATAAAATCGCGTCTTTTCATGATTACTCCTTTTGATATATCTGGCCTGAATTTTTCCAGTTATTCAATCTGTTCTGGTCTCTATTTAAAAAACACCTCAAAACTGGCCGTCCAATAATGTGAAGCCAGTACTCAATTTAGTGCTGGCACCCGGTACCGGAATTTGTCATTATGACCAGTGTGGTAACTAAAAACATAATGCCGACATAACCAGGTTACCGCAACGGCAAATAACAACCTGACGGGCGCCATGGATCAAGAACTTCGACGGATCCATTATCGATTAGTATTTGTCATTCTGGGCAGCTTCGCCCTGACGCCAATTATCGGCACCACCGTGGCGATTAAATTCGGTATGGTCAGGCTGTCACAGCTTCTCGACTGGCCGGTTGCTGCAGTCCTATTGCTGGTTTACGCCGGTCTGGTGGTCGGCCTGGTACACCATTTCCGACACCTGCTGTTGCCCACCATCAAGCAGGCCAATCGCCCCGATGCCGGCAAGCTGCAGGAAGTCTTCGAACGCCGCCTGTATGGCTTCACTGACAATTACTGGTCCTATTATCTCGTCTACGCACTGCTGGTGCCTACCGTTCAGCACTGGTTCGGGATCTCCGCACCGGGCTATGCAGGCTGGACCAGCCTGCTACTGTCAATCCTGCTACAGCTGGTAATCGCCATCCTTGTCGGCATGCCCGGCTATTTGCAATCACTGTCACTGCTGGGCCGCGCTGCCCAGTACACCGGGCTGGATCATGTTCATATCAGCATGAAATCCCGGATCTTGCTAATCGGTGGCTTCATTCCGTTGTTAACCACCACCATTCTGCTGGAATACTACTGGTGGCGCACCGGCTTCCTGTCCACCGAGATCCTGCTGGTCTGGTGCCTGATGGGACTGGTGGCCTTCGTCATTACCGCCATTGCTATTCGCAGCCTGAGCCACTCACTGGCGCCGGTCACGGAAGTCATCAGCGGCAGTGGCGCTTCCAATTATACGGATTTGAGCCGACGACTGCGGCCCCGTTCGATTGACGAAATCGGCTACCTGATCCAGACCCTTGGCCGGCTGTTTTCCCGCCTGGGGGAACAGGAGTCCCATATGCGCGCCATCGTTGACAACGCGGCGGAAGGGATCATTGTTGCCAACGAAAACAGCGAAATAGAAACCTTCAATACGGCGGCTGAAAACCTGTTCGGCTACCGCGCCCAGGAAATCCGTGGCCGGCCACTTTCCTGGTTGCTGCCCAGCCTGTCCGTGAGCCGGTTGAAGCTGCCCACCTACGCCGAAGAAATGGAACTGGAAGGGCTGCACCGTTCCAGGGACAGTCTGCCACTCTCGCTGCGCGCCAGTCGCATGCAGATGGACGGTAAAACTTTCTATACCCTGATGGTGGCGGATATCTCCGAGCGTAAGGCCACCGAACAAATGTTACTCGAGGCTGAGGCCCGCTACCGCGACCTGGTGGAAACTGCACATGACCTGGTCTGGAGTATGGACCCGGACGGACGCTGGACCTATCTCAACGATGCGGTCAGCCGAATCTACGGCTATGCCCCGAATGAAATGTTGCACCACCATTTTTCTGAATATCAGGCCCCCGAATCGATCGAGCGTGACGCGGCCGCTCATGCCGCTATGCTGCGCGGCGAGGAAATCCTGCACTATGAAACAGTTCACCTGGATCGGCATGGTAACCGGCGCTATATCAGTTTCAACGCCCGTCCACAGGCCAACCGCGACGGCCAAATTGTCCAGATCACCGGCACCGCGCGAGACATCACCGAACAAAAAGCCTATGAAGAAGAACTTGCCTACCAGGCCCAGCATGACAGCCTGACCGCGCTGTTTAATCGAAATTATTTCCAGCAGGAACTGGAACGGGAAATCGCTCGCATTGCCCGTAGCGGCAGCGAGTGTGCATTGCTGTATCTCGATCTGGATCAGTTCAAGTATGTGAACGACACGCTCGGCCATGCCGCCGGTGATCGTCTGTTGGTGGAGTGCGCCCAGATGTTGCGCAAGCATTTGCGCGAAGGCGACCTGTTGGCCCGTTTCGGCGGCGATGAATTTACCGTGCTGCTATTCGATGTCGATCTGGAGGCAGCACGGCATGTGGCCGAATACATACGCGTCCTGTTTGAAAACTATCGCTTCATCGATAGTGGCAAGACCTTCAACGTTACGGCCAGTATCGGGGTCAGCGAAATCAATAGCACGATAGAAAATGCAGAGCTGGCTCTGTCGCAAGCCGATTTGGCCTGTAATATCGCCAAGTCCCAGGGCCGTAACACCCTGCACCTGTTCAATCCTGCTGACCGGCAAAAAGATGGTATGGCCGAGGACATGGGCTGGGCTTCGCGGGTCCGGGATGCGTTTGAAAACGACAAGTTCAAACTGGCCTTCCAGCCTATCGTGTCCGTTGCTGACGGCGTGGTACACGACTACGAAGTGCTATTACGCATGACCATGGACGATGGCGACATTATCCTGCCTGGTGGTTTCATGCCGGCTGCGGAACGCTTCGGGTTGATGAATAATGTGGACCGCTGGACGGTCAATCGGGCCATGCACAAGCTGGCCGATCTACACGAAACGAATCCGGGGATCCGCTTTGCCATCAACCTCTCGGGCCTGGCTTTTGAAGATCAGGAATTACTGGGGCTGATTCATGGCGTGCTGCAGGACACTGGCCTGAATCCTTCCCATCTGACTTTTGAAATCACCGAGTCGGCGGCCATCTCCAACCTTGCTGCCGCGACCAAGTTTATCTACAAGCTCAAGGACATGGGCTGTGAATTTGCACTGGATGACTTTGGTACCGGCTTCAGCTCGTTCGCCTATCTCAAGCATCTGCCGGTCGACAAACTCAAGATCGACGGCTCCTTCGTCAAGGGCATGGCCGAAGAACGAGTCGATCAGGCTATGGTGCAATCGATGAATGAAATTGCCCATGCCCTGGGCAAGAAAACCATTGCCGAATTCGTGGAAAGTGAGGCGATACTCAAATTGTTGCGCGGCTACGGCGTGGACTACGCGCAGGGCCACCATCTGGGCAAGCCGCGCGCGAGCATCGACCTGCCGAAGCCCAACGTGGATAACGTCATCCCGCTGATCTGAACCAGATCTCCCGGATGA
>Ga0316575_10000672_pt1 | contig 10149 bp, 8 predicted proteins | sample J5NA_FD_203072 | JGI IMG/M metagenome (GOLD analysis project Ga0316575, IMG submission 203072) | Rhizosphere microbial communities from salt marsh grasses in Alabama, United States - J5-7_050615r2r3 | ecosystem: Host-associated > Plants > Roots > Rhizosphere | place: USA: Alabama | collected... | reverse complement strand
CTCATCACGCCGCGCAGGGTCAGGGCAATGGCTCCGACGAGGATAATCAAAAAGACGAGCTGGGCGACGCGCCCCTGCTTGTTGAACCAGACGGCGCTGCCCTCCTCGCTCCGGTCGAGGGCGTAGGGCAGAAGGCCCAGCAGCAACAGGACCACGATCGGCACCAGGATGCCGGCCAGGAACGGGGACGCAACACGCAGCAGCTCCTGAATCCACAAAAAGAACCACGGGGCCTTGGGCTCGGCGATCAGCGCCGTGGGGTCGGCAGGCGGCCCCAGGGGCGCTTCGACCAACAGGCTCAGCCCGAACAGCGCCGCCAGCGTGAGCAGCATGGCCAGGATCTCCAGTCGCACCAGGTGTTCTCTACTCACGCGGGGCGTCCGCTCGATGTGCGAGATGCCCCCATCGCGGCGGACGCGAAAGACGTGCCACGCGGTCAGCACCGAGGCGACCAGCGCCAGGGCCAGCACGTGCCAGGTATAAAAGCGGAGCAGTGCCGGCGCGCCGACGTTCTGCCCACCGATCAGAAAGTCATGAAGCATGGTGCCGATGCCCGGGATCGACTTGATCAGATTGGTGCCGACCATCAGCGCCCAGGCAGTATCCTGATCCCAGCGCAGCACGAACCCGGTAAAGTTGAGCACCAGGGTGAGGAACAACAGGGCCACGCCGATGAGCCAGTTCAGGCGCCGCGACTTGTAGCCGCCGCTGAGCACCACGCGGGCCATGTGCAAGATCACCGTTCCGACCATGAGCTGCCCGGCCCAGAAGTGCATATTGCGCAACAGCCAGCCAAACGGGGCCAGGTAGGTGATCTGGCGGATCGATTCGTGGGCGCCTTCGGGTGTGGGCACGTAGAGGAACATCTCGATCACGCCGGTGATGCCCAGCACGAGGAAAAGCAGCAGAGAGATGCCCCCCAGCCCGAATGTGTAGAACGGGCGAACCTCGCGGGCGGGCATGGTCGGCGGGTGCAGATGGACGAAAAAGTTGGGACGATGATTCGACATTGACGTGTCCTGTCCTGGCAGAGATCTCAGACGATCAAACGCACCGCAGGCTCAACCGGTTCAGATCGGTCCACCAGGAGCTGGCCCTGCCCTTCGTCGAACCAGAGGTACAGGTGCTGCATTGGTTGGGTGGCTGGCCCGCTCAGGGCGTTACCTTCCTCGTCGAAGAGGCTGTCGTGGCAGGGGCACATATACCCGCCGTCCTCGTGCGGCTCGACCAGGCAGCCTAGGTGCGGGCACACGGCGTCCAGGGCAAAGAGGCCGCCGCCGTCGTGGCCGATATACACCCGCGCCTCAGCTACGTACGTCACAGACTTGCCCGGGTAGCTATCCGGCTGCCCCAAGGGCAAGATGCTCGATTCCGACTCGGGGGGTTGGAACGACAGAAAACGAATGCTCTGGGCCACCACCGCGGTGATCGCGGCAGCCACTGAGCCCTGGCCCAGCAGGGTCAAGAACGAGCGCCGGTTCAACCGCCTGCCCTTCTTGTTTTCTGCTTTCTGCTCGGGCGTGTGATGTTTTTCAGTCATAGTCTTGCCTGGCGAAAAGACTCGCCGTCCTCCCTCGTTGATACCCTGTGCGCTCCCGGGTCCTGCCTGCTAGGGTGCCTGACCTGCGGGCCGCCTGCCAAGCCATGCAACCGAGAGCATCGCCAGAAGCGGCGCCAGGGTGGCAAAGGCCAAGCCGGCGCTGGACACCGGCGCACCGGAAGTCGTCACACCACTCCCAGCCTCCGGCAGCGGGCGGCCGTTCTCGTGCAGCAAAAAGCTGGTCAGCGCCCAATACTCCGAGTCGGCCAGGGCACCCGGGCGTTGCGGCGGCTGGGTCGCTCGCAAGAAGTCGAACAGATCGTCCGCTCTCTCAAAAGCGCCGAGCGCCTGCGGCGGTCCGATCACCGCCGGGATCGTGTGCGGGATCGCAAATGCCTCCAGTTCCGCTCTCCCGGTATGGCAGCCGCGCGCCCAGCAGTTCTGGTGATCCTCCACCCACACCTCGCGCCACTCGTCGGTCAAGCCCTGGCCTCGGTCGCCGTGACACGGCATGCAGTGGAAATAGTACAGATTGCGGCCGATGTCGACCTGGGTGGGCGATTCAGGCAATACCGGCTCGGCCAGCCGGTCCTCCATCGGCATCTGCGGGGCCGGGGCTGGCGTGGTCTGGGGGATGTCAGACTGCTGCGCTTCGAGCAGCCTGCTGCCCGGCCACAGCAGTAAAAAGAGCATCGCACTTGCCAGGCCGCCCAGGCAGCGCGCAGCAGAAACCCTGCGCCTGTTCTTCATCCGTGATCCTCGTGGCGGCTGTCGACCATGACCTGCCCGCCCTCCTCGCGTCGTCAAAGCGCCCGGATCACCCAAAATACCACGGCGCCGCACAGCAACAGGCCCACCACCACCACGGCCACAATCTGCTCCGTCTCGAAGGCGGTCTTGTGCGTCTGCACAAGTCCGGGCGCAACCAGAATATCTGCCGCGTTGTCAGGACCCAACTCCTCTTTGACGCGCTCGCAATCGCAGGTGCCTTCGCTTTCGCAGCCTTCACACTTTTCGTGGTCGACCAGCGGCTTGCCCAGATCGACGCCGTTTTCGTCCAGCAAGTACGCCGTGAGCCCCCAATACTGCACATCCTGAAAGAGGCCAGGGAAAGGCCAGGGCATGGTGTCCTTGAGATACTCAAAGAGATCCTGGGCCGTTTCGTAGCCTGTCAGCGCGCCCGGGCCCATGACCAACGGCGACGTGCGCGGGATCTGAAAGCCCTCCGGTGGGTGATTAGCGGCGTGGCACTTGGACTGCCAGCAGTTCATGTCATAGGGGTCCAGCACGGAGCGCCATTCCTCGGTGAGCCCCTGGCCCCGATCGCCGTGACAGACCATGCACGACATCCAATACTCCAGGTGCCCGATCTCGATCTGCGTCGGCGGGTCAGACATGACCGGGGCTTCTAGCCGCTCGTGGGGCGCCATCCCCGGGTGAGCCGTGACCGTGTCGGCAAAAGGAGAAGCGGCACCCCAGGCAACCTCGGTCGCCTCGGCGCTGTCCGCATCGGGACCTCTGTGCGGCAGCCAGACGAGCACTACGGCAAGGGCTACCACCAGCGCCAAGACCACGATGGCGCCGCCCACTACTAACCACAGACGCCTACTCTTTCGCATCGTCTTCGAGTTCCCTTCCTTCCAGTTCAGGACAACCCTCAATGCCGCCCAAGTATACAGGAGGCTGGTTTTCTGTGCAAGTGGGGACAGGGCCTAGTGTGGGGGGTGATCTTGGCCGGCTGTGGGTGCTTTCCCTCTTTAGGGGTTATCGCGAGCGAGCATAGCGGGCCAGGTTCTGCCAAAGCTTCAAGCTACGAGGCGTGCCGCCGTCATTGCCCAGCAATCCGGCATCGGCCAGGGCCAACACCTGACCGCCCGCATCCCCATAGTCCACCAGGCCGATGACGATCCGGCCTTCTGCCCAGCCAAGCACTTGGCCTTCTTCCAACCGGATGGGCACCGAGTTCCCTGGCAGCAGCTCCAGCAACGAGACGCCGTCCACCAAGGGATGGCTGCCCTTCTCTACCCAGAACACCTTCTCATACACCGTGCCAAAGCGGTAGGAGATGCCAAATCGCTCCGACAGCGCGTTGAGGCTGCGCCAGTCCTCGTTGGCGTCGACCATGCTACTGCCAAACTTGAGCCGATGGGCGCTGTTGGCCAGCACCAACAGGCCACCCGTGGCGACATAATCTTCGAGGGCCTGGATCTCGCCCTCGCTCCAGGCCTCGTCGTACACCGAGAGGTCGCCGCGCTGGCTCGGAAAATCCACCACAGCCGGGACAAAGACCAGGGCTGCGCCCTCCAGATCGGCTGCGGTCACCGCCTGCCCGTAGGGTACAAGGTCCACGTCAAAGCCTGCCAGGGCCAACGTCTGGCCCAGGTCGGTGAGTCCGATGGGGGTCATCATCGGCGCTTCGGTGTGACTGGCGACGAACAGGGCGCGCAGGTCCGGCTCGGGCGCCACGCGCGGCGGCGCATCCTCCACGCCGGTCTCCAGGACCACAGCCAGAGCAACCTGCGCCATCCCCTCCAAGACGTCGCCCACCTCCCGGGCGCGTTCTGCGGTGTCGTACGGGTCGTGGATCTGGGCGGCGTAGTGGATGGGGCCGTACCGCCCCATGGGGCCGCTCTTGTAGATCAGGTTGGTGTTGGGCACGCCGAATCCGGCGAACGTGCCGTTGTCCGATTCGACGGCGTACTCGTTCTGGGGCACGGTCTCTACCCCCCACTTGCCCGCCAGGCTCGACACATAGTCGGGCCAGGGAATGCTCCTGTCTCCCTGCCGGCCGTAGGACCAGGTGGTCAGCGTGAGTTTGGCCGGGATGCGCTCCAGGGGATGGGTCAGGCAGTCGATCTGCAACATCCCCAGTGTGCGGTCGAGCAGTTCCTGGTGGGTGGCGACAAAATGAGCCGAGCCGTACGCCCCCAGCTCTTCACTGCCGAACCAGGCCAGGGTTAGATCCACCGGCGGCTGGATCCGGGCTTCGTTCAGCACGCGGGCAACCTCCAGCAGGACGGCCGAACCGCTGCCGTCGTCCATCGCGCCGGGGCTGTTGGGCGTGTCGATGTGAGCGCCCAAGATCACGGCTGCCGCCGAGCTTGCGCCGGGGATGTGGGCGATGAGGTTGCCCGAGCTGCCCGGAGCCAGCACGTCGGCATCCCAGGTCAGGCGGGCGGCCTCGACCTGGTCCAGGTCCTCCCAGCGTTCAACGCCCGCCGGGGCCAGGTCCTCCAGGCGCACGTAGAGGGTGGGCGGGATGGGGGTGCCCGGTTCCACCTCAACCCAGCTCGTCGGGCTGGAATCGCCGACGAAGGACCCGTGGCTCTCGCCCGGCTCATTCGAAAAGCGCGTAATCAGCACTAACCCCGCCGGGCGCAAGGCCAGCAGCTCGGCGGCATGGGCCCCGGCCTGCTCCCTCGAACCGGCTGCTACCCGGTCGAGGAGGACATAGTCGACGAATGCGATCTTGCCCGCCGCATCGTCCGGGCTGAGGCTGTGCAACGCTGCAACAGAACCGATCCGCACCACCGGGCCTTGCAGCACCACCGGATCGCGCTGCGTATCGTTGAGCCTGCCGTCCGAATCGCTGCGCAGGGCGAGGGCGATGTTGTCCTGGTGCCCGCGGATGCCGTCAGCAGGTACCTCGACCTCCTGACCGTCCAGCGTCAGATGGAGCCGGGTCTCCCAAAGTTCGGTGGCGCTGGGTACGTGAAACTGCTGCCGCTCCAGCGTCATGCCCGCTTCGCCCAGGGCCGCAAAACGTTCTAGCGCTGCAGCGACGGCGTCCAGGGCCTCGGCCTCCCCCTCCGTTGCGGAAGAGCGCCAGCCCGAGTAGGGCTGGATCGCCTCCAAGTCCTCCAGAGTGCCAAAGAGCTGCTCCCTGGAGATCAGCGCAAAAACCTCCTCCAGCGAGGCAGGCTGGGGAGTTGGTTCTATCGTGGCGGTGGCTGGCGGCAGGGTAGGAGCCGCCGTCGCCGGGCGCTGCGCCGGCAGGGGCGTGGCGGAGGGCAGGACGGTCGCGGAGGGCGGGGGTGTAGCTGTGGGAGACGCGGTGGCGCCACAGCCGGCGACGAGTGCCAGCACAAGGACGGCCAAGATCAGCCTGGCTTTGAATGCATTCATCGGTTCGCCGCCGTACCTTCGGGTAGGCTTACGGTTTCGTGGCTGCGGGGCTGCTGAGCAGTCGCCCCACCGGTTACTCTGGGTTGGTGTTTCGTCCCTGCCAGCCGAGGAACCGCAGCCATTGCTGCCACCCTTCCTTCCAGCGGAACGATCTGGCCCGTATGGTGCCCACGATCCCGTAGGGCAAAAAGATCACGATCAGCATAAAGATAATGCCATAGACCAACGTCCACGTCGAGCCAAACCATCGCTCCAGCCAATAGCCCAGCAGCTGGATGATGGCCGCGCCGATGATGGGGCCGACGAGCGTGCCGACGCCGCCGATGATGGTCATCGCCAGCGCGTCGATGGTCGTGGACACGCTGAGCACGGCGGGCGTGATGCTCACATTGTAGAGCGCATAGAGCGCGCCCGCCAGAGCAGCGAATACGCCTGCCGCCACAAACGAGATCAGCTTGTACCAGAAGGTATTGTAGCCGATCATGGTTGCCCGGTTCTCGTTGTCGCGTGCGGCGATCATCACCCGTCCGGTGGGCGACTCGACCAGTCGTTTGGCAGCCAGGAAGACCACCACGAAAAAGATCAGGGCCAGATAGTAGAACCGGGTGCGGTGATCGGTCGCGCTGAGATAAGAGGGCACCGGGAACCCATGCAGCCCGTCGTCCGCACCGGTGTACTGGCGAAAGTCGCCCGCCAGCGCCAGGATGTAGAACATCTCGGCAAACGCCAGCGTCACCATGGCGAGATAGACGCCCTTGACGCGCAACGAGAGCACGCCAAAGATCAGACTCTGCAAAATAGCACCGACGACGACAGCCACCAGCGCCCAGCCAAGGGGCCAGTCGAAATTCCTGCCGATCAGGATGGCAATGACATAGCCGCCGGTGCCAAAGAACATGGCATGCCCGAAGGAGAGGATGCCGGTAAAGCCCAGCAGCAGGTCGTAGCTCATGGCAAAGATGCCCAGGATGAGCATGCTGATGATCATGCCCTGCCAGAACTTGGCATAGCCGCTGCCCGCCTGCTGCAACAGCGCATCGAAAAAGTTCGCGCCCTCCTCGACGGCATCCGCATTGCCGATGGTCGGCCCGGCGACAAAGGGGAAGAGAATCAGGACTGCCAGCACCAGGAGGTAAGGCCACCACCGCCGCCACCAACGGCCCAGCGGTGATCTGCTGTTCGGTGAAGTGCTTGCCATGTGCTTACTCCTTTTTCCCAAAGATGCCAGCGGGCCGCACGAGCAGGACGATGGCCATGATCAGCACAGACGAGGCCTGGGCTATGGCTGGACTGCCCTTGATCGCGGTTTCCAGGAAGGGCAGGTCGATCCCGGCAGCCACAAAGTGGTCCCCGAAGGCACGCGCCAGGCCCAGCAGCAGCGTGCCCACCGCCGCCCCGGCATAGCTTCCCATGCCGCCGATGACCACGGCAATGAAGGCTTGCAGTTGGAAAATGCCGCCCATCGCCGGATAGACGCCCAGGAACGGCGCGACGATCACACCTCCCAGGGCAGCCAGCGATGATCCGAGGGCAAAGACAAAGGTAAACACCAGCCGCACGTTGATGCCCAGGGCCTGGACCATGTCGCTGTCCTGCACGCCCGCGCGGATGATCATGCCGATGCGCGAGCGCTGCAACAGCAGGCCTACCGCAATGAATACCAGGACGCCCACGGCGATGATGAACAGCCGGTAGGTGGGAAAGGCCCGGCCCATCACGTCGATCGAGCGGCAGTTCTCCGAGAACCAGGCAAAGAGGGACTCTGAGCGGCAGGCCTCGCTAAAGAAGGAAGGCGGCTGCATGGGCGGGTTCCCCTCTTCGCCCCAAATCAGCTCGACCAGGTCGATCATGACGATCGACAGGCCGAGGGTCAGCACCAGTTGCGTCACGGGGTTGCCGTAGAAGGGACGGATCAATACCGTCTCGATGGCTACGCCCACCAGCGCGCCCACCAACGCCCCGGCGATCATGGCCAACAGGAAGCGCAGGTCCGACGAAAGCCCCAGCAGAAAACCCTCGCCCGCATCGCGGGCCACCAGCAGCAGGACCCCCAGGGCCAGCAGCGCCAGCACGATGATCGCGGTCTGCCACACCGGGCGTCGCGGGCGTTCCTCTTTACGTTCTTTGGGCGCCAGCATCAAGCCGAACACCAGGCCGCCGGCAAAGAGGAACGCCATCCGCCGGAACATGATCCCCATTGCCTCCTGGGCTTCGGCTGTGGGCACGACACCGCCGACGGCAGTCACGTTGAAGGCATTGAGGGCCCGGATCGGAAAGTTCCGGAGGGCCAGGGCGATGATTCCGCCGGCAACGATCAGCAGCACCCACCACAGAACTCGGCGCCCCCGCTCGGCACGGACCTGGCGCCACAAATACATGCCCAGCCGCTCTGTAACTACCGCCCCCGCCGCCACCGCCAGGAAGAACGGCATTGTATTGAAGAACAGGCGCGGGTTCATAAACATGGACAGACCGACGTATGCACCCATGACAAAGATGGCACCCTGGGCAAAGTTCAACACGTCCATCAGGCCAAAGACGAGCGAAAGCCCGGAGGCGAGCAGGAAATAGAGGGCCGCCAATGTCACGCCCGAAAGCAGGATCGACATCCACACCTTCGGTTCCATGCCCCGGGTGATGACAAAGATGATCACCAGGGTGATTGCCAGGATGATGAGTAGAACTCGGTAACGCCTCCAGAAATTGGCCATAGGCCTCCTCCTTAGGCCGCACCCAGATAGCGGCGGATGGTATCCTGGTCGTCCACGAGATCGGCCATCAGGCCGCTCTTGACCGACTTGCCTGCCTCGATGATCGTGTACCGGTCAGCAAGCTGACTGGCCATCACAAAGTTCTGTTCGACGAGCAGAACCGTGGTGTGGGCCGAGAGCTGGCGTACGGCCTCCATGACCTGCTCGATAATTACCGGCGCCAGGCCCTCGCTGGGCTCGTCGATCAACAGCAGCCGGTTCTCGGGCACGAGCGCGCGGGCGATGGCCAACATCTGCTGCTGCCCGCCAGAGAGGTTGCCGCCCGGCAGCTTGATCAGCCGCTTCAGGTCAGGAAAGATGCCAAAGATGAAATCGGCCCGTTGCGCCAGGTCGCCCTTTTTCCGCTCGGCGATCTTGAGATTCTCTTCCACGCTTAGATCGCGAAAGATGGCGCGATGCTCGGGCACGTAGCCGATCCCCTTGGCGGCGATCTGATAGGTGGGCTGCCCCTGGATCTCTGCACCGTCAAAGACGATGCTGCCCTGGCTGGGCGGGGTGAGGCCCAGGATCGATTTTAGCGAGGTGGTCTTGCCCGCGCCGTTGCGACCGAGCAGGGCCGTGATGCTGCCGTCAGGTACCTCCAGCGAGACACCTTCCAGGATGTGGAATTGCCCGATGAAGGTGTGGATCTCTGAGACTTGGAGCACGTTGGTCATCACGTCACCTCAGAAAAGTCGCCGTAGAGATCGCCCAGGTAGGCTGATTGCACCACTTCATTGGCCGCAATCTGGGTCGGTGTGCCCTCGGCTAGCACCTGCCCCTGGTGCATGACCGTGATCCAGTCGGAGACGTTCATCACCAGGTCCATCTTGTGCTCTACCAACATGATGGTCCGATCTCCCTGGCTGCGGATCTGCTGGATGACCTCCATCAGCAGCGGGATCTCCTCGCGGGCCATGCCAGCGGTGGGCTCGTCCAGCAGCAGCAGCTCGGGATCGCCCGCCAGCAGGATGCCCAACTCCAACTTGCGCTTGCCGCCGTGGGAGAGCGTGCCAGCCAGCAGGCCCGCCTGGTGCGTCAGGCCGACCTGCTCAAGCACCCGGTGGGCGCGCTCCTCGTAGCGGCTAAAGTGCTGGTAGTGCCGCCAGAACTTGAAGCTGTCTCCGCCCAGCGCCTGCGCTGCCAGCCGCACGTTCTCCAGCACCGTCAGGTGCGAAAAGACGTTGGTGATCTGGAAGGACCGGCCGATGCCCAGGTGCGCGGTGCGATGGGCCGGCAGATCGGTGATATCGCGTCCCTTAAAGATCACCTTTCCCTTGGTCGGCTCCAGGTTGCCGCTGAGCAGGTTGAAGAACGTGGTCTTGCCGGCGCCGTTCGGGCCGATGATCGTGTGCAGCGAGTGCGCTTTGACCTCGATGCTCACATCGGACACGGCGACCAGCCCGCCAAAGTCCTTACGAAGGTTCCTGGTTTCCAAGATGATGTCATTGTCCATCAGTCAACTCCCGTGCCAGCTTGCCCGCGGTTATCGCGGCGCGCACTGGACCGATGCACAGGCTGGGTAACGAGTGAGGAGAGGCGCGTAAGCACCTCTCCTCACCTGCGACTATTTACTATTGAGGACAGCGGTCCGCGTATGCCTCAGGTAGCTGGCACGGCGGTGCCGTTTCCTCCGGCGTATACGCTTTGAGCAGCGTGACGAACTTGAGGTCAGGATCGGTCACGTTGTCTATCTGCACAAAGTAGAGCGTCTGCAAGGCAACGTGGTCGTAG
>Ga0316575_10000671_pt1 | contig 10151 bp, 8 predicted proteins | sample J5NA_FD_203072 | JGI IMG/M metagenome (GOLD analysis project Ga0316575, IMG submission 203072) | Rhizosphere microbial communities from salt marsh grasses in Alabama, United States - J5-7_050615r2r3 | ecosystem: Host-associated > Plants > Roots > Rhizosphere | place: USA: Alabama | collected... | reverse complement strand
CTTCACTTCGTTCGTGTCGATATTGCTGGCGCCAGTAACGCCGCGCAGGGATACATAATAGATGAATCCGCCAGCCACGTCCGTTACCGCGCGCACCCGCTCCTCGGTGCTCGTTGGCGCGAGCAGGAAGATCGGATCGAGTTCATGCTGGCGAAAGGCGGCCACATAATCCTCGGCCTCCTCCGGAGGCATGTCGACCGTGATCACACCATCGACCCCGGCGGCGGCCGCGGCCGATGCAAATTGCTCGTAACCCGTAACTTCAATCGGGTTGAGGTAGCCCATCAGCACCACCGGTGTATTGGCGTCCTGTTCGCGGAAAGTCCGCACCATATCGATGACATCGTGCAGGCTGACGTGGTGCACCAGGGCACGCTCACAGGCGTGCTGGATCGCAGGCCCCTCAGCCATGGGATCGGAAAACGGCACCCCCAGTTCGATCACGTCAGCACCGGCCGCCACCAGGGCATGCATCAAAGGCACCGTGACCGACGGGTCCGGATCCCCGGCGGTAATGAAGGGAACCAAGGCCGTACGCCCGTCACTGCGCAGATCGGCAAAACGTTGCTTGAGGCGCGACATCAGAAACTAATCCCTTCACGTGCGGCTACGGTGTGCACATCCTTGTCGCCGCGCCCCGACAGGTTGACGATCATCACCCCGTCACGCCCCAGTTGCGGCGCCAGTTTGCGCGCATGGGCCAGGGCGTGGCTGGATTCCAGCGCCGGCATGATGCCTTCGGTGCGTGTCAGTTCATGGAAAGCCGCCAGGGCCTCGTCGTCATCGATGGAGACGTACTCGGCGCGGCCGGAATCCTTGAGCCAGGAATGTTCCGGCCCGACTCCCGGATAGTCCAAGCCGGCGGAGATGGAATGGGTTTCGATGATCTGGCCGTCGTCAGTTTCCATGAGATAGGTGCGGTTGCCGTGCAGTACTCCGGGACGACCGGCACACAGGGGTGCCGCGTGGCGACCGGTAGCGATTCCGTCTCCCGCGGCCTCGACTCCGATCAGGCGTACGGCTTCATCTTCAAGAAACGGATAGAACAAACCCATGGCATTGGAGCCACCACCGACGCAGGCGACCAGGGCATCGGGTAGACGTCCTTCCGCCGCGAGAATCTGCTCGCGCGCCTCACGCCCGATCACGGTCTGGAAATCCCGCACCATGGAAGGATACGGGTGGGGGCCGGCAACGGTGCCGATTATATAAAAGGTATCCTCGACATTGGTGACCCAGTCGCGCATGGCCTCGTTCATGGCGTCCTTCAGGGTCTTCGACCCCGAAGTCACCGGCACAACCTCGGCGCCCAGCAGTTTCATGCGATAGACATTGATCGCCTGCCGCTGAATGTCCTCGCTGCCCATGTACACGACGCAGTCGAGGCCGAAGCGGGCGGCCACGGTAGCGGTCGCGACGCCGTGCTGACCGGCGCCGGTCTCGGCGATGACGCGCGACTTGCCCATGCGCTTGGCCAGCAGCGCCTGGCCGACGGTATTGTTGATCTTGTGTGCGCCGGTGTGATTCAGGTCCTCACGCTTGAGATAGATGCGCGCCCCGCCCAGTTGCTCGCTCCAGCGTTCCGCCGGATACAGCGGCGACGGCCGGCCGACAAACAACTTCAGGTCGCGCTCGAAGTCCGCCAGGAACTTGAGGTCGTTGCGGTAGCGCTCATAGGCGGCACGCAGGTCCGCCAGGGGCTGCATCAGGGTCTCGGCGACAAACATGCCACCGTACTTGCCAAAATGTCCGCGTTCGTCCGGGAGTGCGTAGCTCATGACAACCGGTTCACCTCTTGTATGAATGCCTCGATCCGGGCGGGGTCCTTGATCCCTTTTTCCCGTTCCACACCGCTGCTGACATCGACGGCATAGGGACGGACCGTGGAGATAGCCTGGGCGACGTTCTGCGGCGTCAGGCCACCGGCAAGCACCACGGGCATGCCGATGTCCTCCGGTACCCGCTCCCAGTCGAATCGTTCACCGGTACCCCCGGGGATGCCGGGAACGAATGCATCCAGCAACAGCGCCGATGCCTCGGTATAGTGCTCGGCCGCGTAAGCGATATCCACGCCCTCGCCCATGGCAATAGCCTTGATGTACGGGCGACCGAAACGCTGGCAGAAGGCAGGTGCCTCCCCGCCGTGAAACTGCAGCAGGTCCAACGGTACCGCTTCCAGCATGCGACGAACAAAACCGGCGTCGGCATCCACGAACAGGCCCACTCGGGTCACGAAGGGCGGCAGGGCGCGCGCGATGTCGGCGGCGCGATCCCCGTCGATGAAGCGCGGACTGCTGGGATCGAAGACAAACCCGATCGCATCCGCACCCGACCGTACCGCGGCAAGACCGTCCTCGATACGGGTAATCCCGCAGATCTTGACGCGAACCCGCATGAAATTGCCCGGATTTCAGGAACGGCGCAGCTTACCAGAGGCCGGGATCGGACGAAAGTTGCGGAATTCCGGCGTCTTGCGGATATTCCACCCGAGTGAGATAGAGCCCGTCTGGCGGCGCGGTGATCCCGCCGCGGGTGCGATCACGCGCCTCCAGGACCTCACGCGCCCATTCCGGGGGACGCTCTCCGGCGCCAATGGTACAGAGCACACCGGCGATATTGCGCACCATATGATGGAGAAAGGCATTGGCATATGCGTGTATGACCACGCGCTCACCGTGCCGGCTGATCTCCAGGGCGCGCATCTCGCGCACAGGATGTTTGGCCTGACACTGTACCGCACGGTAGGAAGAAAAATCGTGTTCTCCGAGCAGGTATTGCGCCGCCGTCTGCATACGCTCCACATCCAATGGGCGATAGTCCCAACTGATCCGCCCGGCCAGATAGGTCGGGCGCACCGTGCGATTGAGGATGTAGTAATGGTAGTGGCGGCCCGTGGCGGCAAAACGAGCATGGAAATCGCCGCCCACCTCCCCGGCCCACAACACGGCAACATCCTTGGGCAGATTGCTGTTCCCCCCGCGTACCCAGGCACGGGGTTCGCGTGTGACCTGCGTGTCGAAGTGTACGACCTGCCCCGTTGCGTGTACTCCGGTGTCCGTGCGACCGGCCGTCACCACACGAATCGGAGCATCCGCCACCCGCGCCAGAGCGTTCTCCAGTGTCTCCTGGACGGTGCGCACGCCGGTCTGCCATTGCCAACCGCTGAATCCCGACCCGTCGTATTCTACAATCGCCGCAATACGCATGGCGGTATCATACGCGATACCCGGATCGGCAGGAGTACGAGCGGGTGGCCAAAAGGGGCCGTTACAGGGAGATGAGCCTGTCTGAATCCTTGATCATCTCATACAGGGAACCCATGGTTGCGGTCTGGCAGTACTCGGAAGCCTCCAGGGATCGGGCAACCAGACAGGTGCCACAACTCATCACCCGGCCTCCCGCCGCGACAAATTCCGCCAGCTTGGTCGAGACCGGGTAGGCGTCGGTATCGAGGGACTCGGCCTCCACACCCTTGGCCAGGAGAAAGACAGACACGGAGTCGCCGTTGCTCAAGGCAAGCGATCCGAGGCGAAAGGCATTCCACACCGTCTCCGCATCGCCGGAATAGATGACAATTCCCAGCTTCACAGCCCAACCCTCCATATCGGAATGGTCGTTCGTCCCCAACGCCGATCAACCCAGTCGCCTGGGCAGCATTACCAAGCGGGCGCCTCCGTTCCCATGGGCCGATTTGACCCATGGCAATCATCTCGTTTGGCCAGCTATGCTATTTTTCCGGTTGAGAAAACGCAATGGAGGAGGAATCCGACCATGTCCCTGGAACACCATCCATTACTGCGCGAATTTCCTGAATTCCAGCAGCAGATCCACGAATTAAAAGTCAATAATCCCGAATTTCGACAGCTATTCGACGAATACCATGAAGTCGATCAGGAGATTTTTCGTCACGAACAGAACATCGAACCGATTTCCGATGAACACCTGGAGCCATTGAAGATGCGCCGCGTCCACCTGAAGGACCGCCTGTACGAGATGCTGCGCGGGAGTGAATCTGAGGCCTGATTCGCCAGGCGCCTGAACGCGCCCGACCTTTGATCAAAACGTTCGACCGATGATGATGCTGCCCCAATAGTCGGTGGCTTCCTTTGCGGTTGCCAGTTCCGGCGTCCCGGCGCGGTAGACCAAGGCCACTCGAAAGCCATTGGAGAACTCGCGATTGACGCCAAGCCACAGGTTCAGCAGCACGTGGTTTTGCTGATCCCAGGGAAACGTCACCACGCTCTTGCGAAACTGCCCCTGTAGCAGTGCATTGTAGATCTGAAGCCGCGCGTTGACCCCGCCCCACAGGAAGAACTCGTCGCTCGGCGTGGTGGCGCCGTTGCGCAGCATGGGTGAGACCATGTTGAGATAGTCCGGCTGTCCACGGTGAAAGGACCACCATGCCGAATGAATGCGACCGATCCGGAAGGCCAGCCCCACGCCGGCGTCGGTGAGATAGCCGATACTCGCATCTGTGGTGCCGATGACGTCGATGCCGCGCCCGGGCTTACGGTAGTTGGTCACGAAGGCACGCTGGGCCGACACCGTGTAGCGCGCCGTCAATTCACCGCCATCGGAGATCTGGTTGTGCCAACCGGCCGCGGTGGCATCACCCAGGACCCCATGAATCCAATTCTGCGCGTCCCCTGCCACCGGCCAGCCCAGCACTCCCAAGGTAAGGGAAGTCTGGTGGGCGATATTCTGAGCCGGAATCACGGTCTGCTGACTGTTGGCCAGGAACAACAGGCTGGCATAGGGGCGGTCATTGTAGATCGGCGTCGCTACCTGAATATTCTTCGGCGTATAGACGGCCAGACCGAACAGGATGTCGTGGCTCTGGCGCGCGCCGTTCACAGCCTTCAGTTTTCCGATACCGGAAAAGTCATCGAGACGGGTCAGCCAGGGATCGAGCGAGAACGGGTACTCGGCAGCGCGGCGCCCTGACAGACTGAGCATGAACCCCCCGGTGTAATTGCTATCGCGGTTCAGGAGCGAGAATGCGTCATCATCGAGCACGAATTCCCAGCCACTCTTGTAAGGCTCGTGCCAGTTCGGCGGGATTTGCAGGTCGACAGGTCTTGTGCCCGTCGCTGGTGCCAGCGTATCCCCATCGACGGCAGAGCCAGGAGTGGCTGCCGCCGCAACCCTTCCGGGACAGAGGGAGACCAGGAACGCCAACAGACAGATCGCTGCAACCCAAGGGGAAAAGACACCGACATCGGGAAGACCGGGGCCCCGTCGGGTCACTGGGCGGGTTTGCCCGATCACGGCAAGACTGGTCCGATCATCCAGAGCGCGCGCAGCCATACGAAACTCCGGGAATCATCGTTTGCTCGACAGCAACTGCACCGAGCACCGCAGTTCCACTATACGCCCGCAGAAAGCCTCGGGCGATCCCGGCTCCTGCCTTCTGCAGCTCTATTCCGTTACTTCCATTGCGTCTACTGCCTGGTAGCCACGCGGGAGCTTGTGGCCACGGAGACCACGCTCGCCGATATAGTCGTCAAGGTCATCAACCGTGAGATTGCGTTTCTTTTGCCCGGCGTAAACGGTCAAACCCTTGTCTTCCGAAAAGACGCTGGTGGCCACTACATACTCCTCACGCGCTTGCGCCTTTTTCGATGGAATATTGATGATCTTGATCCCCTTTCCCCGAGCCATCAGCGGAAGCTCGCCGATCATGAACGTCAACAGGCGGCCCTGATTGGTGACCGCGGCGATCCATTCCTCGTCGTGCGTCACGACCCGTTGCGGCGGCAGCACCCGCGCACCCTTGGGCACCTTGAGCACAGCCTTGCCGTTGCGCGTCTTGCTCAGCAGGTCCTCCAACTTCACGACGAAGCCATAACCGGCATCACTCGCCAGCAAATACAGATCGTCTGGCTGCCCCATCACCACCCCGGCAAAGGTTGCCCCCGGAGGCGGATTGAAAAAGCTCGCCACCGGATCGCCCTGCCCGCGCGCCGACGGCAGCTTGTGCGCCGGCAGGGAATAGGTGCGGCCGGTGGAGTCGATGAAAATGGCGAACTGGTTGCTCTTGCCGCGCGCGTGGTGCAGATAAGCATCCCCCGAGCGATAGGCCAGGGTGCGCGGATCGATTTCGTGGCCCCGGGCAGCACGGACAAAACCCTTGCTCGACAACACCACCGTCAACGGCTCGGTGGGCAGGAGCGAGGCCTGGTCGATGGCCTGCGCCGCTTCCCGTTCGACGATGGGCGAGCGGCGCTCATCACCGAATTCATGAGCATCGGCCTGCAGCTCGTTCTTCACCAGGGTCTTCAGGCGCGCCTTGGACTTCAGAATCTTGTCCAGATTGTCGCGCTCAACCGTCAACTCCTCCTGCTCGCCGCGAATCTTCATCTCTTCGAGTTTGGCCAAATGACGCAAACGCGTTTCGAGGATCGCCTCCGCCTGGATATCCGAGAGCTTGAAGCGCTTCATCAGTTTTGGCTTCGGCTCGTCTTCGTTGCGGATAATGCGAATGACCTCGTCCAGATTGAGGTAGGCCACCATCAGGCCATCCAGCACATGCAGGCGGGCAACCACGCGATCGTAGCGGTACTGCAGGCGCCGGCGCACGGTTTCCAGCCGATAGTCGATCCATTCGCGCAACAGCTCGCGCAAATCGTAGACCCGCGGACGGCCCGCGAGGCCAATGATATTCAGATTGACGCGATAGTTGCGCTCCAGGTCAGTGGTGGCGAACAGATGCGACATCATCTGTTCGGCATCCACACGCGAGGACCGGGGGACGATGACCAGCCGTACGGGGTGCTCCTGGTCCGACTCGTCCCGCAGATCCTCGACCATGGGCAGCTTCTTTGCCTGCATCTGCGCCGCGATCTGCTCCAGAATCTTTCCCGACGAAACCTGATAGGGGAGCGCATCGATGACGATATCGCCATCCTCCTGGCGCCAAAGCGCGCGCATGCGCACGCTGCCGTTGCCGGTGGTGTAGATCTCGCGCAACTCCTTGCGCGGCGTGATGATCTCCGCCTCGGTAGGGAAGTCCGGACCCGGGATGTATTTGCACAGGTCGCCGACGCTGCTCGATGGCTTTTCCAACAGCTGTACGCAGGCGGCCGTGACCTCACGCAAATTGTGCGGCGGGATGTCGGTGGCCATCCCCACGGCAATGCCCGTGGTGCCATTGAGCAGCACATTGGGCAGGCGTGCCGGCAGGACCTTTGGCTCCTCCAGGGTCCCGTCGAAATTCGGCGCCCAATCGGCGGTGCCCTGCCCGAGCTCGGACAACAAGACCTGCGCATAGCGCGTCAGTCGCGCCTCGGTATAACGCATGGCGGCGAAGGACTTGGGATCGTCGAGCGACCCCCAGTTGCCCTGCCCGTCCACAAACGGATAGCGGTAACTGAAAGGCTGCGCCATCAAGACCATGGCCTCGTAGCACGCAGTGTCGCCATGGGGATGGAACTTGCCGAGCACATCGCCGACGGTACGGGCCGACTTCTTGTACTTGGCAGCTGCGTTTAGGCCCAACTCGGACATGGCATAGACGATGCGCCGTTGCACCGGCTTGAGACCATCGCCGATGTGTGGCAGGGCGCGATCGAGAATGACGTACATGGAGTAATCCAGGTACGCCTTCTCGGTAAACTGGGCCAGGGGAAGTGACTCGGTCTCCGTGCGCCGGGGTTTGGCGCTGGCGGCGGGGGCGCCCTTGCCACCGGCGGAGGACTTGCGTCGCGCGGCTTTCTTCGTGGCCTTGCGGACCGGCGTCTTCTTGGCGGCCTTTTTCTTCTTCGTTGCCATGGACTACAGTACCTCGGCCTTGTCGCCCTTTTTCTCCAGCCAAGCCTTGCGGTCGGCGGCGCGCTTCTTCGACAGCAACATGTCCAACATCTTGTTGGTCGTGTCGCCCGCACGGATGGTCAACTGCACGAGTCGGCGCGTATCCGGTGCCATCGTGGTCTCGCGCAACTGCCCCGGGTTCATCTCCCCCAAACCCTTGAAGCGTTGCACGTTGATCTTGCCGCGCAGTTTTTCGTCTTCGATGCGCTTGAGAACATGCTTGCGTTCGTTGTCATCCAGGGCATAGAACACATGCTTGCCGATGTCGATGCGAAACAAGGGTGGCATGGCGACGTACACGTGGCCCGCCTGCACCAGCGAACGGAAATGGCGCACGAACAGGGCGCACAGCAGGGTGGCGATGTGCGCCCCGTCGGAATCGGCATCGGCGAGGATGCACACCTTGCCGTAGCGCAGGCCGTCGAGCCGGCTGGAGCCGGGGTCTACGCCGAGGGCGACGGCGATATCATGCACTTCCTTCGATCCCAGCACTTCCGCCGGATCCACTTCCCAGGTATTGAGGATCTTGCCCCGCAGGGGCATGACCGCCTGGAACTCTCGGTCACGCGCCTGTTTGGCAGAACCACCGGCGGAATCGCCCTCCACCAGAAACAGTTCGGTGCGTGACAGGTCCTGACTCAGGCAATCCGACAATTTGCCCGGCAAGGCGGGTCCGGCGCTGATCTTCTTGCGCTCCACGCGCTTGCCCGCGCGCAGTCGCGCCTGGGCGCTGTCGATCACCAGCTCGGCGATTTCCTCCGCCAGCTTGACGTGCTGGTTGAGCCAAAGGCCGAAGGCATCACGGGTCGAGGAGGCCACGAAGCCGGCTGCTTCGCGCGAGGACAAACGATCCTTGGTCTGACCGGAGAACTGTGGGTCCTGCATCTTGAACGACAGGATGTAGCTGCACTTGCCCCAGACGTCGTCGGGTGCGATCTTCACACCCTTGGGTAACAGGCCGCGCAGTTCGCAGAACTCGCGCATCGCCTCGGTCAGGCCGCTGCGAAAGCCGTTGACGTGGGTTCCATCCTGCGGCGTCGGAATGAGATTGACGTAGCTCTCAAGCACGGGCTCGCCGCCGTCAGGTAACCACACCACGGCCCATTCGACCTGCTCCTGCTCGCCGATATTGCCGCCCGTGAACGGGGCGTCCGGCAACAAGGTGTCACCCTGCAACTCGGAAAGCAGATAGTCCGTCAGTCCGCCCTGATAGCACCACTGCTCGTCGTCAGCCTTGCTACCCTCGTTGTGAAAACTCAAGGTCAGACCGGGACACAACACTGCCTTGGCGCGCATCACATGCTTCAGGCGCGGGACGCTGATCTTGGGGGAATCGAAGAATTTCGGATTCGGCCAGAAATGCACGGTGGTACCGGTTTCCGACGGCTTGCATTTGCCGGTGGCGCGCAGCTCCGAAGTCTTCTGGCCGTCGGCAAAGCCCATTCGATACACCTTGCCGCCGCGCCGTACCTCCACTTCAAGCTTTTCCGAGAGCGCGTTGACCACCGACACGCCGACACCGTGCAGCCCGCCGGAGAAGGTGTAGTTCTTGCCGGAGAACTTGCCGCCCGCGTGCAGGCGCGTCAGGATTACCTCGACGCCCGAGACTTTTTCCTCCTTGTGTTTATCCACGGGCATTCCGCGCCCGTCGTCGGCCACGGAAACCGAACCATCCTTGTGCAGCGTGACGTCAATACGTTTTGCGTGGCCGGCGATGGCCTCGTCGACACTGTTGTCGATAACCTCCTGCGCCAGGTGATTGGGACGCTCGGTCTGGGTGTACATCCCCGGCCGTTTGCGCACCGGCTCCAGGCCGGTCAGGACCTCAATGGCCGAGGAATCGTAGCTGGATGCCATGGACAGTAGGAAGACTGGGATGCTGCAGGGACGGCGCACCCATGGACGAAGGAATTCCTGGGCGCGAGTTCTTATGGATCATGGCGGGAAAACTTCGCACGATTTCGCGCCCAAGACAAGGGCAGCGGACACGCGCGATCACCATTGCTCAGTCGAGATCGGTTACCAGGGAGTCACGGACCGGCGCGGGCACCGGAAACACACTGTGACGGTAGGCGTCGTGATCGATGCCCATTCCGATCTCGGCACCATCCTTCGCCGCCCGGATCATCTCCGGGTCCAGCTCAAAACGCAGGAAATGCACCGATGAGGTCTTGTCCGCCGTCTCCCTTTCCAGATCCTCGTCGGCAACGGCCCAGACCCTATCGAAACCCTGAACCTGCACCCACACCTTATCCTCGATACCAACCATACGCTCTAGCGCCTGCTTCCGTTCGGTCTCGTCCGGGAATTCGATCATGAACGTGGCCTTCCAGTTGGTCCCG
>Ga0316575_10000669_pt1 | contig 10158 bp, 4 predicted proteins | sample J5NA_FD_203072 | JGI IMG/M metagenome (GOLD analysis project Ga0316575, IMG submission 203072) | Rhizosphere microbial communities from salt marsh grasses in Alabama, United States - J5-7_050615r2r3 | ecosystem: Host-associated > Plants > Roots > Rhizosphere | place: USA: Alabama | collected... | reverse complement strand
TCATCGTCTTCGTACCGTTACAGCCCGTCAACAAACAGCTGGGCGTCGGTAGCTTCGCCGTCCACTACTCCGTGGGAGGCTGCTGCTGCCAAGGGAAATGACGGACGTATTTATCTTTTCGGCGGAGAGGGCGGGACGAGTACGACGAGTATCTACAATCCGCAAACCAATACCTGGTCGAGCGGGGCGACAATGCCGACAGCTCGTATGCAGCATGGGGCGGCAACAGGACCCGGCGGGCTTATTTATGTTGTCGGCGGAAGGACCAGCAGTGGTGCAGATCCCATCGGTACTCTCGAAATTTACAACCCGGCAACCAATACCTGGTCATCAGGTGCATCAATGCCGACACCGAGAAATTCATTCGCCATTGCCTGCGGGAATGACGGGAGAATCTATGTAATCGGCGGAAAGTCAAATTATACAAACAACCAGGGACCGTTTTTTGATGAAACCGAGATATATGATCCATTGACAAACACATGGGAGACGGGTGATTCGTTGCCTGTGGCGCTCGGAGAACTCGAAGCGGTCAATGCAAACGGGACTGTTTTTGTCGCAGGCGGGACGAATGGAACATTCGTCACCACACTTCAGAGTATCAATGCAGTTTCATGGCTGCAGATCAGTCCGGCGGCAGGTTCCGTGGCATCCGGGCAGTCGCAGGTGATACACCTGCAGTTCAATCCTGAAGGGTTGTACGGCGGTGAATATCTTTCGGAGATTCAGATCGTTCATAATGATCCTCTTGAGGTTTCACCCTACCTTATGCCATGTACGGTGACTGTTGACGGAATGCGGCGACTGTTTGCCGAACCGCAAACCGTCGAATTCCCGACAACCATGATCGGAACAACAGATCATGCGACGGTTACCCTGATAAATAATGGAACAGAGCAGACAACGGTCCAGGCACTCACGTTGAGTAATCCGCTGTTTGCATGCAATGTGACACTCCCGATAGTTGTTCTGCCGGCAGAGCAACGGGAGCTTGACATTACATTCTCACCGGTTGATCTGGGGGTTCAAAGCGCAACGCTGACTGTTGCGAGCAATGCGGAAGACAATCCGGTTCTATCGATTGCACTTGCCGGCACCGGAACCGAGGCGCCTGCCATCGCCGTAGCACCCGGAAGTTTCAATGTGTCGCTGCCACTGGGAGATACACTTGTACAGACGCTGGCAATTGACAATGTCGGGGGCAGTATTCTTTCGGTAAGCATACGTCCGGTTCACCCGGAAGCGACCCTCGTCAATCTTGATGCGGTTCAAAGTTCAATTGACGGTGCTGTCCGCAGGGCAACAGGAACGCAGCCCGTTGGCGTTGTTACGCTGGCGAAGCTGCCGTCTGTCGGACAGGTGCTGGCGGAAAATGTCCTGGTTCTGTCAACCACTTCAATCACCACGTCGCTTCTTCGGGTGCTTGACGAAAATTCCCAGCCCTATACATATGTACAGACGGATGATTTTACACAGATAGATTTCAGCCCGTACGATGTCATTATGGTCGGGATGGACGGAGGATCGATCGAAGAGGTGGATGTCGCCGCCCTTTCATCAGCGGCAACATCGGGAAAAATGCTCATCATGGTCGGCGGTACGAATCTGACGTCATATTACACGGGAATGCAGAATTATCTGCTGCATCACACCAATGTTACCGGTTGGCAGACCTCCTCGTCTCCGCACGGAACCGTGATCGATGCCGCGAATCCTCTTGCAAAGGGACTGCCTGCAACGTTCAACTTCAGTACAACGTCGGCAACCTATTATATGCTGCGGATCGATGATGATGATGCGGCGGTTGCCGTGCGCAACGGAGACGGGTATCCTGCTCTTGTAAGTAAACAGATTGGCCGGGGCAGACTCTGCTATTTCACCAGTTCACCCAATATGTCGTACTGGAGTAATGCGGCAGACTACGCACTTATGAAGACCATCATCGAGAACTGTCTCGATGCCGTCGGACCCTCGTGGCTCAGGGTGCCTGCCGATTCGGGCAGTGTGGCCGGAGGTGAGCGGTTCTCACCAGATGTGATCTTCGATACGCGTAATATGTTCGGTGGGGAGTATGCCGCAGCACTTTCGGTTTCACATAATGCTCCGGCTCAGCCGAGTCCGCTGGTTATCCCGTGCACTCTTACGGTAATCGGCATGCGGCGTCTGGCGGTAAGACCCGCTGCAATGGATTTCGGTTCGGTACTATTCGGTGCAGAGAGTATGATGCCGTGTACTCTTTACAATGTGGGCAGTGACACGACAACGGTTGCACTGCTTTCAACGGGGTCGTCAGAGTTTACTCCGGGAGCGGCTGTACCCCTCAAGGTTCCGCCGTTCGGAGAATCGGTACTGATGATTCGGTACGGTCCTGAACAGCTCGGGACGGATGTCGCCCAATTGCATATAGAAAGTGATGCGGAAGACAATCCTGTTCTGCAGGTGTCTCTGTCAGGACGGTGTGTAATCGGGCCGACGGCTTCGATTGATCCTGACAATGTTCATTTTTCATTGTTACCGTCCGATCAGCCCTCTTCGCAGAGTGCGTGGCTTCATAACGACGGTGATGATACGCTCGATTACTCGATTACGGCAGTCGAACAGATCTCGTCTCCTGAAGCATCGGCAACTGCACCGGGAGAAAGACATCTTTTCGATGTCAATGCGGCGAAAGTGTATGATGAAGCCAGCTATCTCAATCCGTTTGTTGAAGGACGCGTTATTGTCGGTATGTCCGAAGCGGTTGCAGGGCCCGCGAAGGCACTGCTTGATAAAATCAATGCAGTTTCGATGCGGGAACTTGGTATTGCCCGGAATCCGAAAACCGGACTTCGTGTCAACACAACCCGCAGAGCCTATCTCGTTACGCTTGCAGATACGACTGCAGACGGGGTGGTCAAGGCGATCTCGATCCTGAAAAATGATCCGGCGGTTGCCTATGCTGAACCTGATTATCTGGTGCACGCGATTGCCACCATTCCGAACGATCCGTATTTTGACCAGTTATATGGTATGTATAATATCGGTCAGACGGGGGGAACTGTTGATGCGGATATTGACGCGACCGATGTCTGGGACAGGTATACCGGGGCCCGGACGATTCTTATCGGTCTGATCGATACCGGCATTGACTATCTGCATCCTGATCTCGTCGCGAATATCTGGACGAATCCCGGAGAAATTCCCGGCAATGGAGTTGATGATGACGGGAACGGCTTTATCGATGATGTTCACGGATGGGATTTTTGTAATGACGACAATGATCCGATGGACGACCATTACCACGGTACGCACTGCGCCGGAACCATTGCCGGGGAGGGAAACAACGGCATCGGTGTTGCAGGCGTCATGTGGAATGCGAGTCTTGTCGGGCTTAAGTTTCTGAGTAGTTCCGGATCGGGTTCAATATCCGATGCCGTTGACGCGACAAACTACGCTGCAGCAATGGGAATCCCGATCACGAGCAACAGCTGGGGCGGCGGCGGATTCAGCCAGGCAATGTCCGATGCGATCGCACTCGGAGGTCTGTTTATTGCCGCTGCTGGCAATGACGGTATCGATAACGATGTCAGCCCGCACTATCCGTCAAGTTATGATCTCGATAACATCATTGCGGTTGCCGCAACGGACGATGATGATCTTCTCGCAAGTTTTTCCTGTTATGGTCACGTCTCCGTCGATCTCGGCGCTCCCGGCGTTTCGATCTACAGCTGTTCACCCGGAAATTCCTACCGTACGCTGTCGGGAACATCGATGGCGACACCGCACGTGTCGGGTGCCGCCGGACTTATCTGGTCCTCAAATCCGGCTTTGACGGCAGAGCAGGTGAAAGCGTTGCTCATGGAAAATACCGATACGGTATCGTCATTGACAGGCATTACGGTTACCGGCGGGCGCCTCAATGTGAACAAGGCCTTTTCCGCTGCCGGCCCGGCCTGGTTGTCGGCGGCACCGATGTCGGGAGGGAGGGTTGCTCCGGGTGACAGCACCGCAGTAACCGTTACCGTTGATCCGGAAGGACTTGTTGCAGGTCAATGGACGGGACGGGTGACGGTAGAAACAAATGACCCGGCACATGCACTGTTGCCGGTTGCCGTAACAATGGATATTGCCGGGTGCAGAAGCCTCACGGCTTCGGTTTCTGAGATTGAATTCGGCTCCCTCATTGAGGGTGGGCAGGATACGGTTACCTTTACCCTGCATAATGCGTGCAATGCACCGGTTATCGTTTCTCAGGTGCAGACTGGAAATTCCGCATTCGCCTGTCCGGTTACTCCACCGTTTACGGTTCATGCAAACGGTACAGCGGATGTTGAAGTCGTCTTCGATCCTGATCACCCGGGTTCGCTGCAGGCAACGCTCGTGATAATCAGCGATGCCGATGATAATCCGTCAATAAGTATTTCACTCTCCGGAACGTGTGTCGCCGGTCCGCAGATAGCGGTCACTCCGTCACAGGTCGGAGCAGTGGCCGCACCGGGTGATTCAACGGTGCGCACGCTCACCATCTCCAATGCAGGTGGTGCCGATCTGCTCTGGAACCTCGGGTATACCGGCGGCGGAATACGTTCCCGGGAACTGTTCGATACGATTCCGGGAGTTCAGGACCGCAGTTATACCTGTAATCACGATCTGACCGAACAGTACTGGAGTGATGCAGGAAATGATGCGTTTGACGGATTCGGCTATCCATTGGTTAAAATCGGAGCCGATTCGATACCGGTGAGCATGCTCGAAGGTGAATCGTCCTATGTTATTGACGGATACCACTGTACGGTGCGTAAGGCATTTGCGGAAAATCATGTTTACCGGATGATCATTGAGCCCGCCGCCGGAGAAACAAGCCGGCGGTCGGATATTACGATCAATCTCACGGGAAACATGGGGTCTGACGGAAACGAGACCGTACGTCTGGATTCCATACTTGTCGGTTCGACGTGGCTTCGTTTTTATACCAACACCGACAATTATTATCCTGACGGAGATCCGCGTGTCGTGTTCATGATTGTACCTTCACTGGCGACCGATCACGACAGCGTCACCTACTGGCAGCCATCATCCGGGTATGTGTCGATGCGGGCAAGGAACATTTCGCTTCCGGCTGCCGTGTATATCATCCCTTCGTATTATTCGGTGGATCTTGTAAAGACCTGGTTGCAGAATGATCTGCAGTCATCTGTCAGCTGGCTTCATGCGTCGGTTGATGCGGGCACCACAGCCGGCGGAGCTTCGTCAACGCTGCAGCTCTATTTCAATGCAACCGGGATGGATGCCGGGGGGGTATACACCGATACACTTCGTATCGCCCACAATGCAGCATATCCGGCATCACCGGTTGAAATACCGATTGTGTTTGAGGTTAACGGAGATATTCCGGGCGGTTATTCCGGAAGGATACTCTCTGTCGGAACATCAGCTATGTCGGTACTTTCCGGTACAGGGTATAGTATCCGCGGGTTAACCGTGGGATCTCAGGTTACCGGAAAGGCGACAGGCGCTGGCTACAGTGTGAAAATATGGTAAAGACATAATTCCGTTAATCGAAGCGACCGGATATTCGGCGGAGAACGACAGGTTCTCCGCCGATTTTTTTATTCACGAAAAGCATCTGATGTGTTGAAGCGGAAACCGACACAAATGATTGTAAGAACGCCGGTCCGAATGCCGACTTCTTTTTCGTCAAAAATCGCTTTTTCGAAATTCGTCAATCCGAAATCGTATCCGGATTCGATATAAAGGGCATGCTTTCCGATGCCGATCTCTCCACCGATGCGAAACCCGAGTGAAAAATTGAAGCCGTTGATATCGGCACCGGGAATGTCTCCGGCATTGATGACGGTGTCGGTTACCAGACCACCCGGTTCGGTATTGTGTATAAAATGCTTTGAGGAAAGCAGAAATCCAGGCTGAGGGTTCAACGAAGCATAAATACCGCCGCTTTTTATTGGAATCATTCCCTGTATTTCAATGGGAACTGTCAGATAATACGAGCGGATTTTTTCATTGATTTCCCAGTATTGGCTGACGTCGGTTGTTACGAGGTTTCCATTGAAATCATCGCCGACCGTCAGAAAACCGAGTCCGGCGGAAACTGAAAGCATGCGGTGTAATGCCAGCGAATAGGCAACCGAAAACGTTGGCAGAACCGGCGATTGTCCTTCAATCGGGCTTAATGAGTATAGATTTCCGGTCATGATTTTATAGTCTTTGTCGGTGGTGACATACCCGGGTTTTGCTGCACCGATTTTGACTGCGATACCCGACCCTGCTCCACCGGAAACTGACAGGGACAACAGCAACATGATCAGAGAAGGTTTTTGAAACATGGAGAATCCTTTAGTTGATAGATGAAGGACTGTTCGGTAAATTATCTGTTATAAATACACTTTTTACAAGTTCGTATCAATCGACAGGCAAGAAAGCATCATCGGTATCGTCAGAAATCTGAGGTACAGATACTTTTTCATCGGTACAGGACCGCTCATGGTTTGGGCAGAAGCGGGAAACGAAACCGAAGTTCAGGAATTCCTGAGTTTCACTGCTGACGACGTATTCTTTTCCTTAATCATGGTAAATAGTCATATATTATACGGTGGAGACCAGACGAAACATCGCAATGAAGGATGTTGTTGCACCTTATTCAGGGGAGAGGCCAGATGGATAACATTCCTGCCGTTGATCATCGTATACATCGGTTGATGTTCATACTGCGTACTGCATGCTTGGTTTTAGGAGGTGCCGGAGTTCTGACTGCCGCAACCTTTTTTGTTGCGCCTGACGGTGACGACAGTGCACCCGGTACTATCGATAAACCGTTCGCGACCATGCAGAAAGGGCATGATATGGCATCCGCCGGGGATACGGTCTATCTGCGTGGCGGAACCTATGTAATGGGGAAGAAGGGCGCAACGTCGCTTATCGGAATATCCATTACGAAAAACGGCACTTCAGCGACGAAACGAATCTACTTCTGGGCTTACAAAGATGAACACCCGGTACTGGATTTTGCGGGACTCGAACTTGGGTCGGGTATCGGCGCAGGAATCAGGGTGCAGGGACAGTGGCTTCATTTCAAGGGTATCGAAGTATGTAATGTCAAGGCACCTGCCGGAGCGAACAATGGAATATGGTGCAATCCCTGCACACACAACATATTCGAATTGATGGATTTTCACCATAACCAGGGGCCGGGTCTGTCAATCGCAAACGGAGAAGGGGATCTGCTCATTCTCAATTGTGATTCACACGATAATTATGATGTCGCAAAGAACGGTGAGGATGCCGACGGATTCGGGATACACTATCAGACCAGGGGTGATACGATTGTCCTGCGGGGATGTCGATCATGGTGGAATGCCGATGACGGGTACGATTTTTTCAAACAGCAGTTTCCGGTAGTGGTGGAAAACTGCTGGGCCTATGGTAACGGATATATCAACAGCGGTACAGGAACCGGGGGGAACGGCAGTGGCTTCAAAATGGGAAACTCCTTCTCACCGAAGGTGCGTCATACTATCCGCAACTGTGTTTCGTGGAAAAACAGGGCACAGGGTTTTTATGCCAACCATTCACCGGGGGGAACCAACTGGTACAATAATATTGCATATAATAATGGTGCGCAGTTTGACATGTATTCCGACAGTGTACTTTCCGGACAGATTGTGCATGTGTTGCGAAATAATATCGCATTTCCCGACAAGAACAAGAATCTTGCCGCATCAGATATGAAAAACAACTCCTGGAATCTCTCGCTTACGCCGGCTGCAACTGATTTCATGTCGGTATCCGACGCGGAATGGAATGGTCCGCGCAATCCGGACGGAAGTCTTCCCGATATTTCTTTTCTTAAACTGAAAGCCGACAGCAAGTTCATCGACAAGGGTGTCGATGTCGGAATTCCGTTTACCGGCAGTGCTCCCGATCTGGGTGCGTATGAATTCGGCATGACCACTGCATTGGCACCTCAAATGAAAGCGCAGCGTGGTATCACCCCCCTCTGTCTTCTGTCGGTGTCGGCTCAGGGACAGTTTGACCTTTCAGGACGAAGATGTGCCTCTGACAAGCTGCATGGCGTACGGATTACGATTGTTCGCGACGGCAGCGGACACGTAGGGCTGCGGATCGGCGGTACCGGGTTTCGTGCCGTACCGAGATGATGAGGCGGCCTGGTATGGTGATAAAAAGCATCGGTGCGATCTCCGCATAAAGTGTAACGGCATGAGGTACAACTACCAGATGTGAAGTGCTTTGCATTGCTTTCCGCAATAATACCATGTTGAACACGTAATGTCGTCATCCGTCACCCTGTTAAGGAGATCTCCGGTGAACACAAAACACCTTTTCCGCACTTTACTCCTTGTTTTCATTTCAGCTATGTTTCTTACCGACATCATCAGAATGGTAAGCTCGTTTTTCGACCTTCCGGAATCGTATCATCAACGGTCAATCAATGCGGCGTTCCGGTCGGCGTTCGGCATATTTGAACTGGTTATGATCGGGATAACGGTCTTCTTTGCAAAGAAATATCCGGCAAGAAGAGTGCGGTTGCTTTCGCTCCTTTTTTTTCATGTGATCGGAGTGTTGGTATTACCGATGGGCACACGTAATTTCGCCCTCATGGCTATCACCGTTCCATGGCCGCAGACACTTCTTGCATTTGACCATTCCACACCGTTGTATGTAACAATTGCGAGTTGTGCAGTGGGTTTTCTGGTAATACCGGGTATCACATTGCTGTGGGGAAGAAAGGCATTCTGCGGGTATGTGTGTCCGATCGGCGGTTTTTATTCGGAGAATCTGGGACGGCTTTTCTCGCCGAAACCGGGGAGACTCAAATGGTTGTCGAAAAGCGGTCCCCTTGTCATGTTCGTCGTGATGTCGGCAGCGCTGGTAAGTGTACTGGTATTTCCGGCATCGATCGATCCGATACGGAGAGTGCAGAGGGTTTACTTTTTCGCGGTTTCGCAGGTGCTTTACTTTACCGTAGGGGTTTCGCTGATCGGAGCCAGGGCTTACTGCACGCATGCATGTCCGCTGGGATTTGAGGTCGGGTTGGTGGTGAAAGTAAAGAGGACGTTTTTTGGCCGAAAGAGATAATGGGTTATTGTCCGCATCTGCCCCCAGCATCTTCTGCAGGGACTTTGTGCGTTGTAGACCTGTCACCCTCAGAGTGGTTTGCAATAAATTATTGGAAAATCGTTGGGTGTTAAATATCTGCTGTATCGTGACTTGTAATGCTGTTTTTTTTGAAAGTAAAGGGAAAAACAAGCTCACGATTTTTTTGTCTTGTTGATCTGTATTACTCCAACCTAAATCGGACGATTGTTTATAAAAAACAGTTTGACATTTTCCAGTCAGCCGTTTGTTGTCTTTTTTTGTGAGCACATCGGCATTTTTACAAGCTGTAACGACTCGTTTCGCCGATAGTCACCGATTTTTTTCCGATGAAAACACTGCAGAAGCATACGGTGATTGACAAGAGATACAATAGGAGTGGTAAACCCCCTGTACCAAGTCATTTTTTAGCCCTGTTCAACAAATCATCGCAGGACTGTTGCACCTCTCCCAGAGATTTTTCACGTCAAGGAGTTCCCAAACGGCACGGGTAGTCTTCAATATTATCCGATGACCGGTCCGAACAATCTTAACTGCAATATCGATGATTTCCCGACGAAGCCGCGTTGCGTAGCAACGAGTAGCGATTATATCACTAACCACATCCTTTCTGAATGACTCCATAAGGAAATGGCTGATCACCATCAGTGAGTAATATGCCCCGTTCATGCCGAAATTGGTAAACGGCAATTGCTCACTTCCCATAAAATCCTTGATCGAACGGTGATTGAGTTCTTCTTCTCCGTTGTGGTGTGCTAACTTTACAACATCCTGTGTTTGTATCAGATTCTCAAGACCAATGCCAGGGGTGGGAAACCGGCTCCGGGAGCCGGATGCGCGTTGCGAAGTACTTAAAACCTCATATCGTGAAGTATCGTGCCATTTTCGCTGTCAATTATGATGTAATAATTATAACTACCTTTTCCTGGAGGTGTTGCGAAAATAGTCCACCCCCACCTTTGCTTTGACCTTTGATTTTTTGATAAACGAATCGTCTTTATTGTAGCCGTATCATTGTTTCTTTTCATGTGTTCTTTATATATTTCT
>Ga0316575_10000668_pt1 | contig 10159 bp, 6 predicted proteins | sample J5NA_FD_203072 | JGI IMG/M metagenome (GOLD analysis project Ga0316575, IMG submission 203072) | Rhizosphere microbial communities from salt marsh grasses in Alabama, United States - J5-7_050615r2r3 | ecosystem: Host-associated > Plants > Roots > Rhizosphere | place: USA: Alabama | collected... | reverse complement strand
CGTATTCTCCCCAATGTTCGCAACCCGGGACCCTTGGGCACCTCCAAGCGCTTCTCACGTGGAATGCTAGGTTCGTGAGCCGTAGCATCTACATCACATCCGCCGAGGGCGACACAGGAAAGTCGACGATAGCTCTCGGCGTCGTCGATACCCTCTCCCGCACCATCGACAAGGTCGGCGTCTTCCGACCCGTCTCGCGCGTCAACGACGGATCGGACTACGTCCTCCAGCTCCTCCTCGGCCACATCGGTGTCGAGCTCACGTACGACGAGTGCGTCGGCGTGACCTACGACGACGTACACGCGGACCCCGACGCAGCCCTCGCGACGATCGTCGCGCGATTCCACGAGGTCGAACGCAAGTGCGACGCCGTCGTGATCGTCGGAACCGACTACACCGACCTCGCCGCGGCGGCGGAGTTCGAGTACAACGCCCGCATCGCCGCCAACCTCGGAGCGCCCGTCGCCCTCGTCGTCCGCGGCGTCGAGCGGACCCCGGCGGAGATAGCCCAGTCCGTCGAGTCCTCGCGGCTCGAACTCGAGGGCAGCCACGCGCGCCTCGCCGCGGTCTTCGTCAACAAGTGCGACCCCGACCGCGTCACCGAGGTCTGCAAGGCACTCCCCCGCGACCTCTGCATGGGCGTCCTCCCGGAGGACCCCGTCCTCGTCGCGCCGCTGCTCAGCGAGCTGATGACCGCCGTCGACGGCACCCTGTACTCCGGAGACGAGAGCCTGCTGACGCGCGAGGTTCTCGGCGTCACCATCGGCGCCATGACCGTCGATCACCTCCTCGACCGCCTCGAGGAGGGGCGCGTGGTCATCACGCCGGGCGACCGGGCCGACGCGCTGCTCGGAGTACTCGCGGCGCACCGGGCCAAGGGCTTCCCGACGATCGCCGGAATCATCATCAACGGCGGCTTCCACCCGACCAAGGCGATGCGGCGCCTCCTCAACGGCATGAACTCCAGCCTGCCCATCATCGCGACCGACCTCGGGACCTTCGAGGCGGCGACCCGGTGCTGGAACACGCGCGGACGCCTGTCGCGGGACTCGTCGCTCAAGGTCGACACGGCCCGCGCCCTCTTCGACAAGTTCGTCGACGACGAGGCGCTGCGGCGGATCTTCAACGTCGCCTCGACCGACGTCGTCACCCCCCTGATGTTCGAGTACGCGCTGCTCGACCGGGCCCGCTCGTCGCGCCAGCACATCGTGCTCCCCGAGGGAGACGACGATCGCGTGCTGCGCGCCGCGTCGACGCTCCTGCGCCGCGGCGTCGTCGACCTGACGATCCTCGGTAGCGAGACGCCGATCCGAGCCCGCGCGGCGGAGCTCGGTCTCGATATCGCCGACGCGACAGTGCTGAGCCCGACGAACGAGGAGTACGTCGAGCGCTTCGCCGCGATCTACGCGGAGATCCGGAGCAGCAAGGGCGTCACGCTCGACATGGCGCGGGAGACCGTGACCGACGTCAGCTACTTCGGGACGATGATGGTGCTCGAGAACCTCGCCGACGGCATGGTCTCCGGCGCCGCCCACACGACCGCGCACACCATCACCCCGGCCTTCCAGGTGATCAAGACGCCGCCGGGCGTCGGCATCGTGTCGTCCGTCTTCCTCATGTGCCTCCAAGACCGCGTCCTCGTATACGGAGACTGCGCCGTCAACCCGGATCCGACGGCGGATCAACTCGCGGACATCGCGATCTCCTCGGCGGAGACCGCGGCGCAGTTCCATATCGAGCCCCGCGTCGCGATGCTGTCGTACTCGACGGGTTCGTCGGGGAGCGGCACGGACGTCGAGAAGGTGCGCGAGGCGACGGAAATCGTGCGCTCGCGAAAACCGGACCTGCTCGTCGAAGGCCCGATTCAGTACGACGCCGCGATCGACCCCACCGTCGCGAGCGCGAAGGCGCCGGATTCCGCCGTCGCCGGCCGCGCGACCGTCTTCGTCTTCCCCGACCTCAACACCGGAAACAACACCTACAAGGCGGTCCAACGCTCGGCGGGGGCCGTCGCGATCGGGCCGGTCCTCCAGGGCCTCAGGAAGCCCGTCAACGACCTCTCGAGGGGTGCCACCGTGCAGGACATCGTCAATACCGTCGCCATCACCGCGATCCAGGCCCAGGGAATCGACGCGGGAGCGGAGGCGTGACGGTCGGTCGCACGGGCCTGGCTCTCGTGCTGAACTGCGGGTCGAGTTCCGTCAAGTACCGGGTGGTCGACACGACCAAGCCCGAGCCACTCGCCGCGGGGATCATCGAGCGGGTGAAGGACCACACGGAGGCGATCGAAGAGATCATCGCGTCGCTCGGAGCCCCGGACAGCGGCGTCGACCTCGACGATCTCACCGTCGTCGGCCACCGCGTCGTCCAAGGAGGCAGCGAATTCAGCGCCCCGACGATCATCACCGACGACGTCGAGCGCCATATCGCCCTGCTGAGCGCGCTCGCCCCGCTCCACAACCCGCCGAACCTCGCCGGGATCGCGGCCGCACGCGTCGCGTTCCCCCAGATTCCGCACGTCGCGGTGTTCGACACCGCCTTCCACCACACGCTCCCCGAGGCGGCGTACACGTACGCGATCGACCGCCGCGTCGCCGAGACGCACGGCGTCCGCCGCTACGGGTTCCACGGCACGTCGCACGCGTACGTCTCGCGAGAGACCGCCGCGGCGATGGGGCGCGACCCGCGCGACGTCAACATCATCGTCATGCACCTGGGCAACGGGGCCTCGGCGTGCGCGGTCAAGGGCGGGCGCTCGTTCGACACGTCGATGGGTCTGACCCCGCTCGAGGGGCTCGTCATGGGAACGCGCTCGGGCGACATCGACCCCGCGGTCGTGTTCCACCTGTCGCGCGCCGCGGGCATGGAGATCTCCGAGATCGACGACGAACTGAACCGACGCGGCGGGATGCTCGGGCTGAGCGGCCACTCCGACATGCGCGACGTGGAGCAGGCCGCGTCCGACGGCGACGCGTCCGCGATTCTCGCCCTCGAGGTATACACGCGCCGCATCCGCGGCTATATCGGCGAGTACTGGGCTCAGATGGGCACCCTCGACGCGATCGTCTTCACTGCGGGCGTGGGCGAGAACTCGCCTCACGTGCGCGAGATGTCGATCGCCGGCCTCGAAGCCCTCGGGGTGAAGATCGACCCTGATCGCAACGACGGTCGCAAGCGCGAGGCGACGCTCGTGTCGGCAGACGACTCCGCCGTACAGGTGTGGGTGGTGCCGACGAACGAGGAACGCGAGATCGCCCTCCAAGCGGTCGCGGCCGTCAGCTAGGCCTCTCGATCTCGCCGAGAGTCGCGAGATACGCGTCGATGAACGCGCGACCGGAACGCGCCGCGGCGAGCGCGTGCCTCGCGCTGTCCGCGCGGAGCCTCGCCACGTCGATCCCTGCGGCGGCGAGTTCCACCGAGTGCCCGACGAGCCACCGTTCGATCACGCCCGCTTCCGCCTCGCAGTGGAACTGGAGCGCAAGCGACGTTCCGACGGAGAACGCCTGATGCGGCGTGAGCGTCGTCGAGGCGAGGAGGGTAGCGCCGGGCGGCAGGTCGTATGTGTCACCGTGCCAATGGAGGATGGGCGCGTCGGCGAGTAGGCCGACCGGCGTTGCCGCCGCGGCGGGCGCGAGGTCGAGTCGACCCCAGCCGATCTCCTTGTCCGAGCCCGCGTAGACGGGCGCGCCGAGCGCGGCCGCCATGAGTTGAGCCCCCAGGCACACGCCAAGCGTCGGACGGTCGTTCGCCAGACGTTCCGCGATGAGCGCCGTCTCGTCGTCGAGGTACGGATACGTCGCGGCGTCCGCGACCCCTATCGGCCCGCCGAGCACGATGAGGAGGTCCGCGTCGCGCGCCCGGCTCAAGGAATCCCCCGCGTCGATGTACTCCACCTGGTGGCCACGGGCGCGAATCGTCGACGCCCACACCCCGAGGTCCTCGAAGAGCACGTGGCGGAGAGCGACGACTTTCACCGTTCGATGCTATCGGCCCGCCCGCTCCCGACCCCATTCGGGACCAAAGGCCTAGGCGCTGTTTTCGGCTCGATGACACACTCAAAAGTGCGGTTCGACCCGCGTGCCACGGCGAAGAATCGTTGGGATTCAGTCCCATCCAATTGCATACAGAACATCCTGATTCCTTCGATCAGGAGCGTGTCCGGAGACCGGGCGGGTATCCGCAGGGCGAGCCGCATCGCGGCTTTCCCGTCAGGGTGACAAACCCTCCCATGTCGCCTTGCAGGTCTCCGGGCCAAGTCACGAGGGTGACGAGCGGGACTACGCCCTGTTTCAGGCCTGCTGCTATTGACGACTTTCACGGCGCGAGGGCTGTGAAGACCATCGTCGCGCGGCCGAGACTGGCCCGCTCGTCACCCTCGCGCTATGCCTGGCATCTTCCCCGTTGCGCCGGCCCTACCCTGGTACGGTGCCTCATCTTCTCGGCGCCGACGCGCTCCACCTCGACTTCGGGACAGGGGTCGTCCTCGATTCCGTATCCCTCGGTCTCGACGACGGCGATCGCATCGGCCTCGTCGGCGGCAACGGCGCGGGCAAGTCCTCCCTCCTCCGACTCCTCGCGGACCTCCAGCAGCCGAGCGGCGGGCGCGTCACCCGGTCGGCGGGCGTGACGCTCGCCTACGTGGCGCAGGACGACGCGACCTCTCGCCCGACGACGGTCTCGCGGGCGGTCGTCGGTGACGCCGACGAGCACGAGTGGGCGTCCGATCCGCGCGTACGCGACGTGATGGCGGGTCTCGTCCCCGACCTCGCGCCCGACGCGCCTCTCTCCGCGCTCTCCGGTGGACAGCGCCAGCGGGTGGCGCTCGCGGGCGCGCTCGTGAACCCGGTCGACATCCTGCTCCTCGACGAACCGACGAACCACCTGGACGTCGAGGGAGTGGCGTGGCTAGCCGATCACCTGCGGGGACGATGGGCGGCGGGCGCGGGGGCTCTGGTCGTCGCGACGCACGATCGCTGGTTCCTCGATGCCGTCACCGACTCCACCTGGGAGGTGCACGACGGCCTGGTCGAGAAGTACGAGGGGGGTTACGCGGCCTACGTGCTCCAGCGGCTCGAGCGCGCCCGGATCGCGACCGCCACCGAGCGGCGGCGCCAGAACCTGCTCCGCAAGGAGCTCGCGTGGCTCCGACGCGGCGCGCCCGCGCGCACGTCCAAACCCAAGTTCCGCATCGAGGCCGCGAACGCGCTCATCGAGGACGTCCCTCCCCCGCGCGACGAGGCGGCGCTCGTGCGCCTCGCGGCGGCGCGTCAGGGCAAGGAGGTCGTGGCCCTCCTCGACTGTGGCGTCGTCTACGGCGAGGGTGCCAGCGCCAAGGAGGTGCTGCGCGACGTCACGTGGCGTATTGGCCCTGGCGAGCGGACGGGAATCCTCGGCGAGAACGGGGCGGGCAAGTCGACCCTGCTCGGCCTCATCACCGGCGCCGTGGAGCCCACGAGCGGCCGAGTGAAGCGCGGGGCGACGGCGCGCGTCGCCACCTTGACCCAACACGCCACCAGCCTCGACGAGCACGCGCGCACCACCATCCACGCGTTGGTGAAGGGATTCTCGTCGACGACGCTCGCCGACGGCTCGGTGCTCCGCTCGGAGGACCTGCTCGACCGGCTCGGTTTCACCTCGGCACAGCGCCTCACCCCGGTCGGGAGGCTGAGCGGCGGCCAGCGACGGCGCCTCCAACTCCTCCTCGTCATGCTCGAGGAGCCGAACGTTCTCGTCCTCGACGAACCGACGAACGACCTCGACACGGACATGCTGACGGCTATTGAGGACCTCCTGGATGGTTGGCCGGGAACGCTGATCGTGGTGAGCCACGATCGCTACCTCCTCGAGCGCGTGACGGACCAGCAATTCGCCATCCTCGACGCCGGGTTGCGGCACCTGCCGGGCGGCGTCGACGAGTACGTGGAACTCGCGCGAAGGCGCCGCGCAAGCGCCGACGGCATCGGGACGTTCGGGGCGTCGCGCGTGCCGGAGCCGGGCCGCCGGACGGGAAGCGGAGCCGAGGACAGGAAGCGGGCCAAGGAGTCCGCTTCGATCGAGCGCCGCCTGGAGAAGATCGAGGGTCTGCAGCGCTCGCTGAGCGACCAGATGCTCGAGTGCGACAGCGCGGATTACCGCGCCCTAGCCGACCTCGGCGCCCAGTCCGACGCTCTCGCGCGCGAGCGCGACGAACTCGAGAAGCGGTGGCTGGAGTTGGCCGAGGCGGATGGGGCGCGTCAGGACGGCTCGTAGGGCGATACGACGACGTCGACGCGCTGAAACTCCTTGAGCTCCGAGTAGCCGGTCGTCGCCATCGAGCGCCGGAGCGCGCCCATGAGGTTGGTCGTGCCGTCCGCCCGCGAGCCGGGCCCGAAGAGGATCTCCTCGAGCGGGGCGACCGTTTCCACGCGCACCCGCTCGCCGCGGGGAAGCTCGGGGTGATGCGCCTCGGGCCCCCAGTGGTAGCCGCCGCCGGGCGCCTCCTCGGCGCGCGCGAGCGCCGCCCCGACCATGACAGCGTCCGAGCCGCACGCGATGGCCTTGACCATGTCGCCCGAGCGACCGAGGCCGCCGTCGGCGATCACGTGGACGTACCGGCCGCCGGACTCGTCGAGGTAGTCGCGCCGCGCCGCCGCGACGTCCGCGACCGCCGTCGCCATCGGCGAATGAATGCCTACCGTCGTGCGCGTCGTGTGGGCGGCGCCTCCGCCGAAGCCGACGAGTACGCCCGCGGCACCGGTACGCATGAGGTGCAGGGCGGCCTGGTACGTCGACGCTCCACCGACGATGACGGGGACGTCGAGCTCGTAGATGAACTTCTTCAGGTTGAGCGGCTCCGCATCGCCCGAGACGTGCTCGGCGGAGACCGTAGTCCCGCGGATGACAAAGATGTCGACGCCGGCTTCGAGGACGGTCTTGTACAGCTCCTGCGTTCGGTGCGGGCTGAGCGCGCCCGCGACCGTCACGCCGGCGGCACGGATCTCGCCGAGACGCAGCTTGATGAGGTCGGAGTCGATGGGCTGTCGGTAGATCTCCTGCATCCGACGCGTCGCCTCGCCATCCGGGAGGGCGACGATCTCCGCGAGGTACGGCGCGGGGTCCTCGTACCGCGTCCAGAGACCCTCGAGGTCGAGAACGCCGAGCCCGCCAGCCTTGCCTAGCGCGATCGCGGTCGCGGGCGACATGACCGAGTCCATGGGGGCCGCGATGACCGGGATCTCGAACTGAAAGGCGTCGATCTGCCACCGGAGACTCACCTGCTCGGGGTCGCGGGTACGACGCGAAGGCACCACGGCGATGTCGTCGAACGCGTACGCGCGGCGTCCGCGCTTGCCCCGACCGATTTCGATCTCGCTGCTCACGGACCCCAGCCTAGCGGCACGCCTTCCCCTCGCTGTCGGCGCGAAGTGCGAGAGTGGAGCCATGAGTTGGCTCGAGCGCACGATGATCGGCTTCGACACGGAGACGACGGGAGTCGACACGGCCTCCGACCGCATCGTGACGGCGGCCGTCATCACCCGCGAGGGGGCCGACGGGCCGGTCGAGGCGAGGACGTGGCTCATCGATCCCGGAGTCGAGATCCCGGCACGCGCGACCGAGGTGCACGGCATCACCACGGAGATGGCGCGCGCGAACGGCGCGGATCCGGTCGTCGCGCTCGGAGAGATCGCGGCGCTGCTTGCCGCCGGCCTCGTGAACGGAGCGCCCATCGTCGCGTTCAACGCCGGCTACGACCTCGGGATCCTCGAAGCGGAGCTCGCCCGGCACGGCCTTCCGTCGCTCGCGTCCCGACTCGGGGAGGGGCACGACGTCCGCCCCGTGGTCGACCCGCTCGTGCTCGACCGTCACCTCGACCGTTTCCGACGCGGCAAGCGCAAACTCATCGACCTGTGCGCCCACTACGGCGTGGTCGTCGACGGCGACACCCTCCACGCGGCCGACGCGGACGTGATCGCCACGCTGGACCTGGTTCACGCCATGGCGCGGGCGTTCCCGTCACTCGCGACGGTCGAACTCGCGGACCTTCACGACCAGCAGGTGTCGGCGTACCGCGCGTGGGCAGTGGACTTCCGCGCGTGGCTCACGTCGCGGGGACGCACGGACGATCTCCCGGATCCCGACTGGCCCGTACCGTCGCGCTGAGCTCCCGCTACTGCGTCGCGTAATTCGGCGCTTCGACGGTGATCTGCACGTCGTGCGGGTGCGACTCCCTCAGACCCGCCGGCGTGATGCGCACGAATCGGCCCTTGTCGCGGAGCTCGTCGATGGTGCGCGCTCCGACGTAGAACATGCTCTGCCCGAGCCCGCCGACGAGTTGGTACGCCACCGTCGCGAGCGGGCCCTTGTACGGCACCTGACCCTCGATGCCCTCGGGGATGATGCGGTCGTCGCTCGGCGCGTCCGCCTGGAAGTAGCGGTCCTTCGAATACGAGACGCGCCCGCGCGAGGCCATCGCGCCCATCGAACCCATCCCGCGGTAGCTCTTGAACTGCTTGCCGTTCACCAGGACGAGGTCGCCTGGGGTCTCGGCGCATCCGGCGAACAGAGAGCCGATCATGACGGATTCCGCACCCGCGACGAGAGCTTTCGCGATGTCACCCGAGTATTGGAGCCCTCCGTCGGCGATGACCGGCACGCCCGCGGGCCCGCACGCCTGGGCGGCCTCGTACACGGCGGTCACCTGCGGCACGCCCACACCGGCGACCACGCGGGTCGTGCAGATCGAACCCGGGCCTACCCCCACCTTGACCGCGTCGACGCCCGCGTCGACGAGTGCGTGGGCCCCCGCTCGCGTCGCCACGTTTCCGCCGACCACGTCGACGCCCCGGGTCGCCTTGTCCTTCTTCAGGCGGACGATCATGTCGATCATGGCGCGGGCGTGGCCGTGGGCCGTGTCGACGACGAGGACGTCGACCCCGCTCTCCACGAGGGCGCTCGCGCGCTCCCAGGCGTCCCCGAAGAATCCGACGGCCGCGGCAACCCGGAGCCGCCCCTCGTCGTCCTTGGTCGCCTTGGGGTACTTCTCGGTCTTGACGAAGTCCTTGACCGTGATGAGTCCCGCGAGGCGCCCCTTCTCGTCCACGAGCGGCAGCTTCTCGACCTTGTGGCGGGCGAGGAGCGACGCCGCGTCGGCGTTGGAGATGCCGACGGGCGCGGTCACGAGCGGCATAGGCGTCATCGCGTCGCGCACCGTGCGCTTCGGGAAGTCCGCGGGGGCGATGAAGCGGAGGTCGCGGTTGGTGATGATGCCGAGAAGCGTGCGGTCGTCGTCGACGACGGGCAGGCCGGAGACCCGGTACTGGCCGCACAGGGCGTCGAGCTCCGCGAGCGTGGCGTCCGGACCGACGGTGACGGGGTCCGTAATCATCCCCGACTCGGAGCGCTTGACCACGTCGACCTGGTGCGCCTGATCCTCGATCGCGAGGTTCCGGTGGAGCACGCCGATCCCGCCCTGGCGCGCCATAGCGATCGCCATGCGGCCCTCCGTCACGGTGTCCATCGCCGCGCTCAGCAACGGGATGGCAAGCCTCACGTTGCGCGTAAGGCGCGTCGAGGTATCGACCTCCGAGGGGATGACGTCGCTTTCTCCTGGCAGCAGCAGGACGTCGTCATACGTGAGGCCGGTGAAGGAGAACGGATCGCGGTCCGAAGCGGGCGCCATTGCTCGATTCTAGTGGAATGCCCCACCCTCGATCGGCCGTCCGAATTGCCCCGGTTGTCTGCCCCCATAAGAGGGGGCTACCGGGAGTCCGCGGGCGACGATACAAATGAAACAAGGTACCCGCCGTCGGACGGGACGATCCTCCGGATCTTCGGGGGACGGCGGGGCACCTGGGGTCACCACGGTGGTGATCCGCACGGCTGGGGGTACGCGTGTCAGAAGCAGCGCTGCGGTTGCCTGCTCCTACTCAGGACGAGTGGGAGTGGCAGTATCAAGGGGAGTGCCGCGAGGCAGACCCCAATCTCTTCTTCCACCCCGAGGGTGAGCGGGGTTCCGCGCGCCGGCGCCGGGCCGAGTCGGCCAAGCGCTTCTGCGCGCGATGCACGGTCCTCGAAGAATGTCGCGAGCGTTCCCTGGATGCCCGGGAGCCGTTCGGCGTCTGGGGCGGCCTGAGTGAAGACGAGCGCAACGCGATTCTCGCGGGTCGGGTTCTTCTCCCGA
>Ga0316575_10000667_pt1 | contig 10167 bp, 5 predicted proteins | sample J5NA_FD_203072 | JGI IMG/M metagenome (GOLD analysis project Ga0316575, IMG submission 203072) | Rhizosphere microbial communities from salt marsh grasses in Alabama, United States - J5-7_050615r2r3 | ecosystem: Host-associated > Plants > Roots > Rhizosphere | place: USA: Alabama | collected... | reverse complement strand
GAAAAACATAGAAAATTAGAGCTGACGAATAGTGATAAGAGTGCCATATTAATGGTAAGAGAAGGACTAGAAAAAAGTAAGCTGACCGGAGAATTTGATAGGATTATTGGAAAGTTTAATACCGCTACCAGCGATTAGAGACCCCAATTAACCGTTTGAAATCTTCAACCTGAAAGCAAAGAGAATTTCGCGCTCATGCTTTGAATCAAGAGATTGAAATTGTCATGAAGACAAAGCAAGGTAATGAGGTGCAAGAATGCAAAATTTGAAACCATACAAACCGCGCTCAATTTCCAGAACGCTTTCAGCCGGTTTAATTATCACGCTTGTTCTGGTTGCCGGCTTGAGCCTGGGGGTGAATTTCATTCTCACCTCCCGCGAGGCCAAAGCCGAATTGGAAACGAGAGTGGAAGAATATATTTCGGCGTTAACAGATGCTTTGAAAGTTCCGCTCTGGAACTATTCTGAAGAGACGATCGAGACGATCTGTGCCTCCTATGCCCAAAACGAGTTTGTCGCCAAATTGCTGGTAGAGGATCCAGGAGGCACGGTATTTTTTGAAAAAGAAAAAGCTGATCAACCGCTGGTTGTTTCGAAATCAAGTGATATTTTCTACGAAGGCAACCTTATCGGCCGTGTCCATGTCGGGTTGGCTTCAGGTTATTATACCGCTGTTAATCGACAGCTATTCCAATCATTTAGCCTGACCATCGGTATCATGATCGCGGCCCTGCTGGTGATGACGGGTGTCCTGTTGCGGCAGTTCTTAAAAAAGCCGATGGCGCGGTTTATTAAAATGGTCGACCGGTATGCCGCCGGTGAGCCCAATGCGTTCAAGCAGGGTATCCCTTACAGTGAGTTTGGTCCCCTTGTGGATGTACTCGATAAGATGGGAGAAAAGATCGCATCGCAGATGAGATCGATCAGGAAATTGAACGAAGATTTAGAAAGGCGGGTGGAGGAGCGAACCGTGGAACTGCGCAAGCTGTCGCGCGCAACTGAAAACAGCCCGGATTCGGTGGTGGTTACGGATAAAAACGGGACTATTGAATACGTCAACCCCACATTTAGTGACGTCACCGGCTATTCCGCCAAAGAGGCAATCGGACAAAATCCACGCATCTTAAAATCGGGGAATCATCCCGATTCATTTTACAAAGATCTCTGGGATACCATTCTTTCCGGAAAAACCTGGCGGGGTGAATTGCTCAACCGCAAGAAAAACGCTGAAGAATTTTGGGAAAGTACTTCTATTTCAGCCATCAAAAATGAGGAAGGCGAAATCACTCATTTCGTGGCAGTTAAGCAAGACATCACCGATCGGAAACAGGCCGAACAGGCCATCCGGGAAAGCCAGGCCAAATACCGTGATCTGGTGGAAAACGCCAACTGTATTATCTTTCAGATGGATACGCAGGGCAACATTACGTTTTTCAACCGGTTTGCTCAGGATTTCTTTGGATACAGCGAAGCAGAGATACTGGGCCGCAACGTGGTGGGCACCATCGTTGCGGCAACCGACTCGGCTGGAAGAAATCTCGAGATCATGATTCAGGATCTGGCAAAGCATCCCGAGAAATATACGGACAATGAAAATGAAAATATCCGTCGCAATGGGGAACTGGCCTGGGTGGCCTGGACCAACCGGGCGATCTGCGATGATGAAAATCGTGTTTATGAGATCCTGTGCATCGGCATTGACCGGACCGAACAGAAAAAGGCTGAGGAGATCGTCAAAAATTCTGAAGAGCGCCTGGGACAAATTATCGATTTTTTGCCGGATCCCACCTGGGTGATTGACAGCGAAGGCACGGTGGTCGCCTGGAATCAGGCCATGGAAAATCTTACCGGCATTGAGGCTGCGGACATGGTGGGCAAGGGCAATTATGAATATGCCCTGCCGTTTTACGGCGAAAGACGGCCCATCTTGATCGATCTGGTTCGCGAATGGAATCCCGAATATGAGAAAAAATACCTGTCGATCAAAAAAGTCGGTAAAAAACTGGTGTCCGAATCGTATCACCCGAATATGGGCAATGAAGGCCTACACCTGTCGGGAAACGCCAGCCTGATACACGACGCAGACGGTCAGGTGGCCGGCGCCATCGAGTCGCTGCGGGACATCACCGAACAAAAGCACATGGAAGAGGAGTTGAGGCGCAATCTGGATGAACTGGAGCGGTTTAATAAGTTGGCGATTGGGCGTGAATTAAAGATGATTCAGCTTAAGCAGGAGGTTAACGAATTCATGAACCAATTGGGTCAAGCAGCAAAGTACAAAATTGTCAGTTGATAGAAGTTTAACCGATAGGAGGAGGAGAAAAGATGTTTAAAGAAGAAAGAGATGAACTAAAATTCGACTGGAGCATGATTGGTAATATCGGGGAAGGCCGTCCTAATCTTGGTAATACCATGGATGTGAGTGTTTACCGGCTGATGCAGTTTACACTGAGAGATGTGCTCATAAAAAAATTCGATGCCGAAACCGCCGACATGATATTTTACGAGGCCGGTAAACAGGCCGGCAAAGAGTTTTGTAAAGAGTTGATCACCCGCAAAGATGATTTTAATGCATTTGTTGTTGAGCTTCAGGAATTACTTAAGAAGCTCAAGATCGGCATTTTAAGAATAGAACAGGCGGACCTTGAAAAAATGAAATTCATGCTGACTGTCGCTGAAGACCTGGATTGCTCCGGCCTGCCGGCCAGTGATGAAACCATCTGTACCTACGATGAGGGATTTATTAGCGGGTTACTTTCTGAGTACACCGGGAAAAAGTTTAGCGCCAGAGAAGTCGATTGCTGGTGTTCCGGCGACAGAGTCTGTCGGTTTGAAGCGAAGTCAGTCGCTTAAGGGATAAACGGATGCTCAATGTAAAAGAAGAAGATATCGATAAGATAACGGAAGCCTTTTATCTCATTCTCAAGGGTAAAAAGCCGGCAGCGATCGAGCTGCCCGAAGACTATCCGGACAATGAAATCAAACAGGCGGTCAGCTATATAAACAAATTCATAAATGAATATAACAGCGCCACGGACTCAATTCACGCCATATCCAAAGGCGAACTGGATACTGAACCTTCTAAAGGAAAGCTGTTAATTCTGCAAACGCTAAAGCATTTGCATGCAAATTTAAGACATTTGACCTGGACAACGCAACAAATCGCCAAAGGTGATTTCAACCTTGAAGTAGATTTTATGGGAGATTTTTCAGTTGCATTCAACAGCATGACTCAACAATTAAAAGATGCATTCACAGAACGGAAAAAATCAAATGAAATCCTTGAGAAACGCATCAAAGAACTGGATGATGCCCGCCTGGCCATGCTGAACATGATGGAAGATCTCGATGAGGCTAAAGAACAAGCCGAAGATGCCACCAAAGCCAAAAGCGATTTTCTGGCGAACATGAGCCATGAAATCCGCACGCCCATGAATGCCGTCATCGGAATGGCGCATCTGGCTCTGAAAACCGATCTTTCTCCCAAGCAATACGACTACCTCAAAAAGATCGATATTTCCGCCAAAGCCCTTTTGGGGATCATCAACGACATCCTGGATTTTTCCAAAATCGAGGCCGGCAAAATGGACATGGAGTCCGTAGACTTTCAGCTGGAGGATACCCTCGACAATATTTCGACGCTGGTGGGCATTAAGACCCAGGAAAAGGGATTGGAGCTGCTTTTTAATACCGATCCATCCGTGCCCACGGCACTCATCGGCGATCCCCTGCGCCTTGGGCAGATTCTCATCAATTTATCAAACAATGCCCTCAAATTTACAGATTCAGGAGAAATTGTCGTCTCGACCGAATTGATCCAAAAAGACGATACCCGGGTCACGCTGAAATTTTCAGTTCAAGATACCGGCATTGGCATGACTGCGGAGCAAGCTGCCAAACTGTTTCAACCGTTTATGCAGGCAGATTCCTCTACCACCCGCAAATACGGCGGCACCGGATTGGGCCTGACGATCAGCAAGCGGCTGGCAGAGATGATGGGCGGGGAAATCTGGGTGGAAAGTGAGCAGGGCCGGGGCAGCACCTTCAGCTTCACCGCCAATTTCGGTCTGGGAAAAGAGAAGGCCAAAAAGCGCTTTAAGCCCTCACGGGATCTGCGCGGCATGAAGGTTTTGGTGGTGGATGACAACGCCACCTCAAGGGACATTTTACAGGCGATGCTGGAATCTTTTACTTTCAAGGTCAGCGTGGCCGCTTCCGGACCAGAAGGAATCACAGAACTTGAGAGCGCGGAAAAAGACAACCCTTTCGAGCTGGTTGTTATGGACTGGCAGATGCCGGGTATGGACGGTATTGAGGCATCCAGGCGCATTAAAAACAATACGAGTTTGAGCAAAATTCCAGCCATCGTTATGGTAACCGCTTACGGCCGCGAAGAGGTCATGCAGCAAGCAGATGAGGTGGGACTCGAAGGCTTTCTCCTTAAACCGGTCAACCCTTCGATGCTTTTTGACACCATCATGCAGGCGTTTGGCAAAGCGGGGACCGGTACTTCACGGGTTGCGCAGGGACAAGAACAAGAAGCTGAAGCGTTGAAACATATTCGCGGCGCACATGTGCTGTTAGTCGAAGATAATGAAATTAACCAGCAGGTTGCCCGGGAGATACTCGAAGGTGCGGGTCTGAACATTACGCTTGCCAATAACGGCCAGGAGGCCGTCAAAGCCGTAACGGAATACAATTATGATGCAGTTCTCATGGATGTGCAGATGCCGGTGATGGATGGGTACACTGCCACTCGCAAAATACGCGAGTGGGAAAATGGAATTCGGAAGGCGGAAGGCGGAATGGGGAAGCGGTCAGAAGGCAGAAAAGAAGGCTCAGCACTCAGTCGGCAGTCCTCAGCACTTCCCATTATCGCCATGACGGCACATGCCATGGCCGGCGATGAAGATAAAAGTTTGCAGGCCGGCATGAACGGCCATGTGACGAAACCCATTGATCCCGACCAGCTTTTTGCCACCTTACAGAAGTGGATCAAACCGGTTGCAGAGCGGAGCGTCGTTCAAAAGTCGCCGATACGTGATGAATCTTCGCAGCCTGATGAAACGGTGCCGGTGGAAGAGAATCTGCCGGAATCATTGCCTGGTTTCAATCTGACAGCCGGTCTTGCGCGCCTGATGGGCAACAAACGCCTTTACCGCAAGCTGCTGCTTGATTTTGGGGCAAACTATGGCGCCGTCGCCGACGAAATCCGGCAGGCATTGGCGGCCGGGGATTTTAATCAGGCCCACAGCCTGGTGCACAACCTCAAAGGGCTGGCCGGAAATCTGGAAGCCACAGGTCTTCAGGCGGCGGCTGTGGCAATGGAAAAGCTTGTTAAAGGACAGACTGCCGAAACTGCCTCGGATAAGGAATTGAACCAGAAGTTAGCTGACCTGGAAAGTTCGCTTGAGCAGGCACTGCATGCGGTTCAAACCATGGGCCCCATGGCTGAAAAGAAAACCATCGAGAGCACCGCAGCAGAGATGTCATCGGTACCCCCCGAACTGGCTCAGAAGATGGTCGATCGCATCAATGCGGCTGCCGAAATGGGAGATCTGATGCAAATTAAAGTTATTGCCGAAGAGTTGATGTCCGAATCAGCTGCCGTGGTACCTTTCTGCAACAGAATCGTCCGATTAGCGGAAGATTTTGACCTCGATGGTATTCAAAACCTTTTGCTTGAATTAAATCGCTAAATCAAATACAAATTGTTTTTCAATTCCAAGAATAAAAGTAATTCATTTATTTTTTTCCAGGAGGTTGAGTATGTCAAAACAGACGTTCAAGCACATGGTCTGGCTGCTATGCATATTCGTTGCCCTGACGGCCTGTAAAGAAAAAACAGAAATTATTGAAGTGGTCCGGTCCATCAAGACGATCACCGTCAGTGAGCAGCCCGCCGAAAAGATATTCAAATTTTCCGGACAAGTCGCTGCGGTCAATTCCTCCGGACTCAGTTTTCAAGTTGGCGGGCAGGTGGAGTCTGTGGAGGTTGACATTGGAGATCGCGTGAAAAAAGGGCAGGTGCTCGCAGTTCTTGATCCCGAGCCCTACCAACTGGAGGTCGATGCGACCGAGGCCGAGCTTGTCAAGGCCAGGGACAATATTACCAAAACAAAGGCAGAGTACGAGCGCCAGAAGCGGATTTTCGAACAGGGTGCAGGGGCAGAAAGGTATGTGGAAGTCACCGAATACCAGTACAAGGCTGCCCTGAGCGCGGTTAATTTTCAGGTTGCAAAACTGGATCTGGCCAGGCGCAATTTGCGTAAAACAAAATTGATCTCTCCTTACGACGGCGTCATCGCCTGGCGATCCGTGGAGCCCAACGAGGAGGTGCCGGCCGGTAAAAAAATTCTTGAAATCAATGCCACAGGAGAAATGGAGGTGGAGCTGGCTATACCGGAGACCACCGTCGGCCGCATACACATCGATGACCCGGCGACCATCACTTTTCCCACCCTGCCGGGTGAGTCCGCAAAAGGACGTATTTCCTTCATCGGTGGCGCCGCCGTTAAGGCCAGCGCTTTTCCGGTTAAAGTAGTGCTGATCGATCCCAATGAAAAAGTCAAACCCGGCATGACCGCTGAAGCCACGCTTACGGTAAAAGATGAAAACCGCAAGCCCGGTTACCTGGTTCCGATCCAGGCGCTCCTGCCTTCCCCGGAGCCGGATCGGGGGTATGCCTTTGTGTATGACGCCCAGACATCGACGGTCAAAAAAACGCCGGTGCGTTCCCATGGAACAGATAATAAAAAGGTCATCGTAGACGAGGGTCTGGCGGCCGGGGACATTATTGCCGTGGCCGGCGTGAGTTTTTTAGCCGATGGGATGGAGGTTAAACTGTTGGAAGGGAAGGGAAAATGAAAGGGATCACCGCATTTGCTCTGAACAATTCGCGAACCGTTGTCATGACCCTGCTGCTGGTACTTGTCGGAGGTGTCTATGCGTTTACCGCTCTTCCGAAACTGGAAGACCCTTTAATCACGATTCGCGAAGCGCTGGTGTACGCAAAATATCCCGGCATGCCGGTGGAGCAGGTCGAACGCCTGATTACGCGGCCGATCGAAGAGAAAATCCGGAGCATGGGCGAGATTGATAAGATTAAGGATTCCACCTCCAAAGTCGGCGAATGCCTTATTCATGTGACCATCAAAGACGAAGTGCCATCAGAAAACCTCCCGGCGACATGGAAGCTGCTGCGCAACCGGATGAACGATGTCAAACCCGAGCTGCCGGAAGGCACCATCGGACCGATGGTCGACGATACGTTCGGCGATACGTCGGTGGCCACCATCGCGCTCTGGAGCGACGGGTTTTCCATGGCTGAAATGCATGAAACCGCCCGCCAGATCAGAGAGCGCCTCAACATGATGAAGGGCATCCAGAAGGTCGATCTGACCGGGGTGCAGGATGAGCGTATTTATCTGGATGTGTCCAGCGCCCGGATTGCGCAGCTGGGCATCGATACCGCCGATATCGGCAAAAGTTTGAGAGAGCAGAACATTGTTCTGCCCGCCGGCAGGATAAACATCAACGATGTGGAAATCATCGTGGAGACCCAGGGCCGGTTCACCTCCATCGAGGAGATAGGAGAGGTTCTCATTCCGATTTCCGGCACCCAGGCTTCGATTCCGCTGCGTGACATTGCCACCATCCGAAAAGCCTACGTGGAGCCGATCAACAACCCCGCTTACTACAACGGCCATCAGGCCATTGTTTTAAGTGTCTTTATCCTCAGAGGGGTCGATGCGGTTGAGTTCGGCGAGCGCTTGCAGCAAAAAGTCAAAGAGATGGAGAACGACCTTCCTTGGGGCTACAGGCTCGAATTTGCCACTTACCAGCCCGAACTCATAAAAAAATCCGTCAACGGCATGGTGGTCAATGTGATCGAAGCAGTGGTTATCGTCCTGGTGGTGGTCATGCTGCTGCTGGGGTTTCGGACTGGCTTGATTGTGGGCTCATTTATCCCCCTGGTAATGCTTTTCGGTATTTTGACGATGTACGCGCTGGGCATTGATATGGAACGGATGTCGCTGGCCACCATGATTATTGCCCTGGGCATGTTCGTGGATAACGCCATTGTGGTATCCGATGACATTAAAGTCAATCTGGAAACGGGAATGGAACGCAAGGAGGCTGTTTTAAAAACCGGCCGTTCGCTTGCGCTTCCTTTGCTCACCAGCACGCTCACGACGGTTTTCGCCTTCGGACCAATTCTGCTTCAAATTGGTTCAACGGGCGATTACACCTCCTCGTTGGGTTCGGTAATGATAACGTTGCTGATGGGATCGTGGTTCTTCTCCATGTTTTCTTCCACCAGCATGTGCTACTGGTTTTTGAAAACAAAACCGGCCGCCGGTGCTGATAAACAACAGGCGCACGATCCGTACCAGGGAAAATTCTATCGGTTCTATCGCGGGATCCTCAAACTCTCCCTGCGCTTTCGGTTTATGGTGCTGGCCGTGACGGCCGGCATATTTGTGCTGGCGCTGTATGCGCTGTCGTTTGTGCCCCAGGCCTTTTTCCCGAGCGGGGACCGCAACCAGTATCTGGTTTATCTCGATCTTCCCGCCGGAACGTATATCGAGGAGACCGACCGGACCGTGCGAAAACTCAGCGCCTGGCTGCAGGATAAGGAGCAAAACCCGGAAATCACCGGAACCATCGCCTATGTTGGAAACGGCGGGCCGCGTTTTTTCCTTTCACTGGCGCCGGTGGACCCGGATCCGTTTGTTGGATTTTTAATCGTCAACACCGAGACCAGCAAAGAAGTGCCCGAACTGGTTACGCGCACGAGCCGATATATTACGAATAATTTCCCCAATGTGCGCGGTCGGGTCAAATCCATGTGGCTGGGCGGCAGTGAGACCGGCCTGTTTCAAATCCGGCTCAGCGGTCCCGACATAGAGGTGCTGCAGGCGCAGGCCGAGCAGTTGATGGCCGCGCTGCGCAAGATCCCCGGTATCCTGGATATCAAGCAGGATTGGAACAACCGGGTGATGATGGCCAAGGCGGATGTCGATCAGGCCCGTGCCCGCCGCGCCGGGGTGACATCGGAGGATGTGGCCAATGCCCTGGACTTCTTTATCGACGGTGCCACGGCCACCGACTATCATGAGGGCAATGTTCAGATTCCCATCGTCGGGCGCGGTGTCAAGTCTGAAAGGGAATCCCCCGAAAACCTGGCCACGATCGGCATTCGTACGTCATCGGGCGGCAGCGTGCCGCTGAGCCAGGTTGCCGATGTGTACACCGTCGGTGAGCTGAACCGAATCATGCGCTACAATCAAGAGCGCACGATAACCGTCAGCGCCAAGAACCAGGTGCTGAAGGCTTCTGAAATCTTCGCGGCCCTTGCCCCGACACTCGACGCTATGGAATTTCCGAAACAGCACTTTTGGGAATTAGGGGGCGAGTTGGAGGACTCCGCCCGGGCCAAGAAGAACCTGGCCAAGTGGATGCTGCCCTGCTTTGGCGGCATTGTGTTTTTGCTGGTATGGCAGTTTAACTCCATCCGGCGGGCCGCCATCATTATTCTGACGATGCCGCTTGTCATTGTCGGCGCCGTGGTCGGCCTGCTGGCGATGAAGGCCGACTTTGGTTTTATGGTCATTCTGGGGCTTTTGGCCCTGGCCGGATCGATTGTGAACAACGGTATCGTCATGATCGATAAAATTGAGGAGAACCGGCGCGACGGGCAAACACCCTATGATGCGGTGATCAATTCGGCCGTCAGTCGATTCAGGCCGATTCTGCTTTCGGTTTCAACAACCATGCTCGGATTCTTGCCGCTGATTGTCAACCATGATCCGCTTTTTTACGGCATGGCCTGCATCATGTTTTTCGGTCTGGGTATCGGCAGTATGTTTACGCTAAACTACGTGCCGGCCCTGTATAGCATCTTTTTCCGGGTCAAGCCCCCGGCAGATAAACGGAAGCCGGTTGAGCCTTAAGCGAAATCCTGTGCTCGGGATTCGATTCCGGCCCGGGCACCACGAAATAAAGCCTTCAGAAAAACATTGCTGAAGGCTTTATATTTTTAAACCTGTGCCTTACCTGAGCGCTACCCTGTCCTCCTTTGATATAAGGACGACCGGAGCTTAAGCGAAGAGAAATCTTCCGTGAGCCGCATCGTCAGCAATTCCCCCAATTTTGCACACGCAA
>Ga0316575_10000666_pt1 | contig 10175 bp, 8 predicted proteins | sample J5NA_FD_203072 | JGI IMG/M metagenome (GOLD analysis project Ga0316575, IMG submission 203072) | Rhizosphere microbial communities from salt marsh grasses in Alabama, United States - J5-7_050615r2r3 | ecosystem: Host-associated > Plants > Roots > Rhizosphere | place: USA: Alabama | collected... | reverse complement strand
GCGGCGTCGAACTGGAAGTAGTCGCGCCCCAGCTCGGAGATGTGCACCAGCCCGTCGACGAAGTAGTCGTCGAGCGTCACGAACAGCCCGAACGAGGTCACCCCGGTCACCGCGCCGGTGAACTCGCCGCCGACGTGCTCCTTCATATAGAAGCACTTGAGCCAGTTCTCGACGTCGCGGCTCGCCTCGTCCGCGCGCCGCTCGGTGTCGGAGCAGTGCCGCCCGAGCGCGTCCCAGTCGACGCCCTCGTAGCGCCGTCCCTCGAGGCAGGCCTTGATCGCACGGTGCACCAGCAGGTCGGGGTAGCGCCGGATCGGCGAGGTGAAGTGGACGTAGGCCTCGAACGCGAGGCCGAAATGGCCGGCGTTGTCCGGGCTGTACACCGCCTGCTTGAGCGAGCGCAGCAGGATCGTCTGCAGCAGCGTGAAATCGGGGCGCTGGCGGATCCCGTCGAGCAGCTTGGCGTAGTCCCCCGGCCGCGGCACCTCGCCCCCGGGGAGCTGCAGGCCGAGCTCGGCGAGGAAATCGCGCAGCGCCGAAACCTTGTCCGGCGCAGGCACGTCGTGCACGCGGTACAGCACCGGATGGCGGCGCTCCGAGAGCAGATTGCCGGCCGAGACGTTGGCCGCGAGCATGCACTCCTCGATCAGGCGGTGCGCGTCGTTGCGCGCCTCCGGAACGATTCTCTCGATCTTGCCGTGAGCGTCGAACACCATCCTGGTCTCGATCGTCTCGAAGTCGATCGCGCCGCGCCGCCGGCGCTCCTCGGCCAGCCTGCCGTAGACCTCGTAGAGCGTCTGCAGGTAGGGCGGCGCGCTGCCCGAGGACAGCCACTCCCACACCTGGTTGTAGGTCAGGCGCGCGCGCGAGCGGATCACCGCCGGATAGAACTCGTAACGCGCGACCACGCCCTTGGGCGTGACCGTCATCTCGCACACCATCGCCAGGCGGTCGACCTCGGGGTTGAGCGAGCACAGGCCGTTGGAGATCTTCTCCGGCAGCATCGGGATCACGCGGCGCGGGAAATAGACCGAGGTGCCGCGCTCGTGCGCGTCCGCGTCGAGCGGATCGCCGTGGCGCACGTAGTGGCTGACGTCCGCGATCGCGACCCAGAGCCGGAAGCCCCGGCCGTCGCGCACCGCGTGCACCGCGTCGTCGAAGTCCTTCGCGGTCTCGCCGTCGATGGTGACGAAGCCGAGCTCGCGCAGGTCGCGCCGGTCGGCGAGGTCCTCTTCGCGCACCGCCTCGGGCAGCGCGCGCGCCGCCGCCATCGCCTTCTTCGAGAGCTCGTGCGGCAGGTCGAACTTGCGCAGCGCGATCTCGATCTCCATCCCCGGGTCGGTGTACCTGCCCAGCACCTCGGCCACGCGCCCGATCGGCTGCGCGTGCTTGGACGGCTGCGCCACCAGCTCGACGGTCACCACCTCGCCCGCCTTCGCGCGTCCGGCCTCCTTCGGCGGCACCAGGATGTCCTGCGCGATGCGGCGGTCCTCCGGCACCAGGAACATCACCCCGTGCTCCGAGTGCAGCCGACCGACGATGCGCCTCGTCGCGCGCTCGAGCACCTCGACGATCTCGCCCGAGGGCCTGCCGCGGGCATCGCGCCCGGTGAGGCGCACCGCGGCACGGTCGCCGTGCAGCACCTGGCGCATCTCGGCCGGCGGCAGGAACACCTGAGGCCCGCCGTCGTCGGGCACGAGAAAACCGTGGCCGTCGCGGTGGCCCTCGATGCGCCCCGCCTGCAGCGCGAGGCGCGTGGCCACGAGCAGGCTGCCGGCGCGGTTCTCGACCACCGCGCCGGAGCGCTCCAGCGCCGCGACCGCGGCGTCGAACGCCCGCCGCTCGCGGCGCCGGATTTCGAGCCGCTCGGCGAGCTCCTCGGCGGTCAGCGGCGCGCCGGCGCGGTTCAGCGCGGCGAGGATCTCGCTCGCGTACGCATCCTGCGGCGCCGCCGCCGGACGCTCGGCTCGCGCGCGCCGGCGCAACGAAGTTTTGCTAGGCTTCTTCTTTGACACGATAAGATCCTGCCACTAAAATGCGCTCCCCTGCCGAGGTGGCGGAATTGGTAGACGCACTAGGTTCAGGTCCTAGCGGTGGCAACACTGTGGGGGTTCGAGTCCCTTCCTCGGCACCAGACTCGGCAAGGCAGGATTCTATCTTGCTTCGCCGGTCCCCGCCCGCTGTACCGTTGAGACAGGCATGAGAACGCTTCTCGAACCTGCCCTGCGACAGTTCGCCGAACAGACGGGAACCCCGTTCGCGATCCGCTTTGCCGACGGCAAGGAGCTCCGCCTCGGCCGGGGCGAGCCCGCGTTCACCTTCCGCTTCCACACCGCGGCGGCCGAGCGACGCACCGCCCTGTACCGCCACATCGGCCTGCTCGACTCCTACTTCGACGGCGAGCTCGACCTCGAGGGAAGCCTGCGCAGCGCGCTCGCCGCGGGCATGTACGGCGGCTTCTCGAAGAACAACGCGCTGGTATCGATGCGCAACCGCTGGCACGAGCAGCGCTACTCGAACGCGACCTGGCAGCAGGCCAAGGCGAACGCGCGCTTTCACTACGCCCTCGGCACCGAGTTCTACCGCTACTGGCTCGACGATCCGCTGATGATGTACACCTGCGCCTACTGGAAGGAGGGCACGCGCACGCTGGAAGAGGCGCAGCAGAACAAGATCGATCACGTCTGCGCCAAGCTGCGCCTCGCTTCCGGCGAGGAGGTGGTCGACATCGGCAGCGGCTTCGGCGGCTTCATGTTCCGCGCGCACGAGCGCTGCGGGGTGAAGGTGACGGGAATCAACGCCACCACCGAGCAGGTCGCGATGGTGCGCGACGAGATCGCGCGCCGCGGCCTGGGCGGGTCGCTCGAGGTGATCGACACCGACTTCCGCGACGCGAAGCGCGAATACGACAAGGTGGTCTCGATCGGGACGCTCGAGCACGCCGGGCGCGACCAGCTCGCCGAGGTGGTGCGGGCGCACGCCAAGTTCCTCAAGCCGGGCGGGCTGGGCATGCTGCACTTCATCGGCCACGTCGGGCGCTACGAGACCGAGTTCTTCATCCGCGACAAGGTCTTTCCGGGAGGCTGGATCCCGAGCCTCGCCGAAGTGATCGTGGCGATGGAGCGGGCGGGGCTCGAGGTGGTCGACATCGAGAACCTGCGCCGGCACTACGCGCTCACGCTCGACGCCTGGGCCGAGCGCTTCGACCGCAACTGGGACGCGATCCACGCGCTCGACCCGAAGAAGTTCGACGAGCGCTTCCGCCGCATCTGGCGCGTCTATCTCTACGGCTGCGCCGAGATGTTCCGCTCGCCCGACGGCTACACGCACCTCTTTCAGATCGTGTTCAGCCGCGGCAACATCACCGCCGAGAACTACCCGATGTCGCGCGCGCACCTCTACGAGCGCGAACGCGCGTGAGCGCCGCGCTCGAGCGCCACGCGGCGCGCCGCGACCGTCTCGCCGCGCGGCTGCGCGAGGGCGGCGGCCAGGTCGGCCTGGCCAAGGAGACCTCGAACCTGTTCCGCGACCGCGCGGGCCCCGAGCGGCGCCGGCTCGACGTGCGCGATTTCCGCGAGGTGCTGCGCGTCGACCCCGCCGCCGGAATCGTCGAGGCCGAAGGCATGGCGAGCTACGAGGAGCTGGTCGCGGCCTGCCTGCCGCAGGGGGTGATGCCGGCGGTGGTGCCGCAGCTCAAGACCATCACCCTCGGCGGCGCGGTGGCCGGGGTGGGCATCGAGGCCTCGTCCCACCGCTACGGGCTGGTGCACGAGACGGTGCAGGAGCTCGAAGTGCTCACCGGCGACGGGCGGATCGTCGTCTGCCGGCCCGACAACGAGCACGCCGACCTCTTCTACGGCTTTCCCAACTCCTACGGCACGCTCGGCTACGCGCTGCGCGTGGTGGCGCGCACCGCGCCGGTGAGGCGCTTCGTGCGGCTCGAGCACCGCGCGTTCCGCGGCGGCGAGGACTGCTTCGCGACGATGGCCGCGGTCCTGCGCGCGGGCGAGGCGGACTTCGTCGACGGCACCGTGTTCGCGCCCGACCGAATCTTCCTCACGCTCGGGCGCTTCGTCGACGAGGCGCCCTACGCGAGCGACTACACCTACCGCAGAATCTACTACCGCTCGATCGCCGAGCGGCGGGAGGACTTCCTCACCGCGCACGACTACATCTGGCGCTGGGACACCGACTGGTTCTGGTGCTCGAAGAACCTGCTCGCGCAGAACCCGCTGGTGCGCCGCCTGTACGGCCCGCGGCGGCTCAACTCGCGCACCTACACCCGCATCATGCGCTGGAACAGCCGCGTCGGCCTGACGCGCTGGCTCGAGCGCCTGCAGGGCCTGCACGGCGAGTCGGTGATCCAGGACGTCGACGTGCCGCTCGCGCGCGCGGCCGAGTTCCTCGAATTCTTCGCGCGCGAGATCGGCATCTGGCCGGCCTGGCTGTGCCCGATCGTGCCGCAGGAGGACGCCGCGCGCTTCACGCTCTACCCGATGCGGCGCGAGCCCTACGTCAACTTCGGCTTCTGGGACGTGATCCGAACCCGCAAGGGCCAGGCGCCCGGCCACTTCAACCGGCTGATCGAGGAGAAGGTGAGCGAGCTGGGCGGCGTGAAGTCGCTCTATTCGGACAGCTACTTCGGCCGCGACGAATTCGACCGCCTCTACGGCGGCGAGGCGTATCGGGCACTGAAGGAAAAGTACGATCCCTCGGGTGCGTTCCCCGAGCTCTATGAGAAGTGCGTCTTAAAGCACTAACTCAGTGGTCTTCGATGCGCGGAACGCCTTCTTCCGCGGGCTCGCCGGTATCCGGATCGATCCAGCCGGCGACGCCGATCTCGTCCTCGGCCTCTTCCAGCGTCTCGCCCGGCTCGTAGTCGCCGCCCTCGGCCGCCTGCAGCTCGGCGACGGCTTCCTCGAGCGTGGGAAAGGGACCGGATTCCTCGCCGCTCGTTTGGTCGAGCCAGTAGAAGCCGTCCGGCCGTTCGATGATGCGAGTGCGGTCGTCGTCCTCGGGCGGACGTTGCGGGATCTTGCGTGCCATTGCCTTTGCCTTTTTTGCCATTTTCGCCGTGTTCGTTCACCGCAATCGTACCCCGCGGCGAGCGCTTGGGAAAGAGGCTAGACGGAGGCTTTGAACGGGTGCCGCATGACGATGGTCTCGTCGCGATCGGCGCCGGTCGAGATGATGTCGATCGGCCTGCCGGTGAGGGCCTCGATGCGCGCCAGGTAGGCGCGCGCGGCCTTGGGAAGCGCGTCGTGGCTCTTCACCCCGACAGTGCTTTCCATCCAGCCGGCCATCTCCTCGTAGACGGGCACGCAGCGCGCCAGCTCCTCGGCGCCCACCGGCAATATATCGCTCATCTGGCCGTCGATCTCGTAGCCGACGCAGATCTTCACCGCTTCCACGCCGTCGAGCACGTCGAGCTTGGTGATGCACAGCCCCGAGACGCCGTTGATCTGGATCGAGCGCTTGAGCGCCGCGGCGTCGAACCATCCCGTGCGGCGCGGCCGGCCGGTGGTGGCGCCGAACTCCGCGCCGCGCGTCGCGAGATAGCGGCCGATGTCGTCGGTCAGCTCGGTCGGGAACGGGCCGCCGCCCACGCGCGTGGTGTAAGCCTTGGTGATGCCGAGCACGTAGTGCAGCTGCCCCGGCCCGATGCCCGCGCCTGCGGCCGCCGCCCCCGCCACGCAGTTGGACGACGTGACATACGGATAGGTGCCGTGGTCGATGTCGAGCAGCGAGCCCTGCGCGCCCTCGAACAGCAGGTTCTTGCCGGCGCGGTTGGCATGGTAGAGCGCGCGCGGCACGTCGGCCACCAGCGGCGCGAAGCGCGGCGCGAGCGCGAGCGCCTCGTCGAGCGTCTTCTGGAAGTCGACCGCGGGCTGGCCGTGGAACTGGGTCAGGACGAAGTTGTGGTACTCGAGGAGCTCCTTCAGCTTCTCGGCGAAGCGCACCGGCTTGAACAGGTCCTGCAGCCGGATCGCGCGCCGCGCGACCTTGTCCTCGTAGGCCGGGCCGATGCCGCGCCCGGTGGTGCCGATCTTCTGCGCGCCCTTGCTCGCCTCGCGCGCGGCGTCGAGCGCCGCGTGGTAGGGCAGGATCAGCGGGCAGGCCTCCGAGATGCACAGGCGCGCCACGACCCCGCGCACGCCGGCGGCCTCGAGCTCGTCCATCTCCGCGACCAGCGCCTGCGGCGACACGACGACGCCGTTGCCGATGAAGCAGTCCACGTTCTGCCGCAGGATCCCCGACGGGATCAGGTGCAGCACCGTCTTCTTGCCGCCGATGACCAGCGTGTGCCCGGCGTTGTGCCCGCCCTGGAAGCGGACCACGCCCTGCGCGTGGTCGGTAAGCCAATCGACGATCTTGCCCTTGCCCTCGTCGCCCCACTGGGTGCCGATTACGACTACGTTTCTCGCGCTCACTTTGCCTTTCCGATCTTGCTAATGATCCATCTGCCGCGCTTTCGCACCAGCCGGCGCGTGCACCCCAGCTCCCCGCGGTGGCGGGCATGCCCCGGAAGCTCCTCGATCACCACCTCTCCCGCGCGCCTCAGCGCCTCGATCTTCGCCGCGAGCTTCCTGTTGCCGTTCGCGCACGGCGCGAGGATCGGCTCGCGCGGCGGCAGCGGCGAGGCGGCGTCGGCGAGCTCGCGCAGGTCGATCGAGAAGCCGGTCGCCGGCCGCGGCCGGCCGAACGCCTTGCCGACCTCGTCGTAGCGCCCGCCGCGGGCGATGGCGCCGGTCACGCCGTCGCAGTAGGCGTCGAAGACGACGCCCGAGTGATAGTGGTAGCCGCGCAGCTCGGCGAGGTCGAAGCTCACCGGAAGGGCGCTCGCGCCGGCCAGCGCGCGCAGCGTCGCCAGCGCGCGCTTGATCGCGGGGATGGGAGGAAGCCTGCGCGCCGCGAGCGCGAGCACCTCGCGCCCCCCGTAGAGCTCGGGCAGCAGCAGCAGCGCCTCGCGCGTGCGCCTGCCCAGTCCCCGGGCGAGCGCCCCGAGCGCCGGCAGGTCCTTCTTCTGCAGCGCCTCGAACAGCTCGGCTTCGAGCCCGGCCGGCATGCCGTCGGCCTGCACGATCGCGCGGAACACCGCCACGTGGCCGATGTCGATGCGCGCGCGCCGCACGCCCGCGAGCCCGAGCGCGCGGCACAGCAGGCGCAGGATCTCGAGGTCGCTCTCGACCCCGGCGTGGCCGTAGATCTCGGCGCCGATCTGCAGCGGCTCGCGGGTCGCCTCCAGTCCCGCCGGCCGTGCGTGCAGGACGCTGCCGCAGTAGCACAGCCGCGCCACGCCCTGGCGGTTGAGCAGGTGCGCGTCCAGCCGCGCCACCTGCGGCGTGATGTCCGCGCGCACCCCCATCATGCGCCCCGAGAGCTGGTCGACCAGCTTGAAGGTGCGAAGGTCGAGGTCGCGCCCGGTCCCGGTGAGCAGCGACTCGAGGTACTCGAGCAGCGGCGGCATCACCAGCTCGTAGCCGTGCGCGGCGAACAGGTCGAGGATGGTCCGCCGCAGCGCCTCGATCCGCGCCGCCTCGGCGGGAAGGATGTCCTCGATGTATTCCGGCAGCAGCCAGCGCACGGCGCTCCTCACCGGTCAGCGCGCCAGGGTGAGCACGATCAGCCCGATCAGCATCGAGGTCAGTCCGACGAAGCGGATCTGCCCGTCAGTCAACTGCGTGATGCGGCGGAAGGTGTCGCGCCAGAGCTTAGGGGCGAGGAAGGGCAGCACGCCCTCGATGACGAGCATCAGCGCAATCGCCATGAGGAAGGTGGTGCCCATCGCTCATTTTTTCTTCGCGGGCAGGCGCCCGGCCGGATCCTTGAAGAAGCGGAAGAAGTCCGAGTCCGGCTGCAGCAGCAGCAGGTCGTTCTTGCCCCGGAACGTGGACCGGTAGGCCTCGAGGCTGCGGTAGAAGGCGTAGAACTCGGGGTTCTGCGAGAACGCCTTGGAGTAGACCTCAGTCGCCTTGGCATCGCCCTCGCCCTTGATCTTCTGCGCGTCGCGGTAGGCCTCCGCCAGGATCACCTCGCGCTGCCGGTCGGCGTCGGCGCGGATGCGCTCGGACTCCGCCGCGCCCAGCGAGCGCTGCTCGTTGGCGATGCGCTTGCGCTCGGCCTCCATGCGCCGGTAGACCGACTCGCTCACCTGCTGCGGCAGGTCGACGCGCTTGAGGCGCACGTCGACGATCTGCACGCCGATGCGGCGCAGCTCCTTGTCGACCTTCTCGCGCACCACCGCCATGATCTCGTCGCGCTGGCCCGAAACCACGTCGTGCAGGGTGCGGCGGCCGAACTCGGCCTGCAGGCTGTCCGAGATCGTCTGCCGGATGCGGGTCTCGGCCGCGAACTGGTCGCCCCGGACGCTGATGTAGAACTGCCCCACGTCTATGATGCGCCACATCACGAACGAGTCCACCAGCACCGGCTTCTTCTCCGAGGTGATGAAGCGCAGCGGCTCCGGATCGTCGTAACTGAGAATGCGCATGTCGAACTTGCGCACGTTCTGGATCATCGGCCACTTGAAGTGCAGCCCGGGTGCCTTGACCACGTTCTTGATCTCGCCGAACTGCAGCACGAGCGCGTTGTAGCGCTGGTCGACGGTGAACAGCGCGCCCGACACCACCAGCAGGGCGACCACCAGGGCGACGGCGAGGGGTCCGAGGACTCTCATGGCCGCTCCTGGCGCTCGCGGCTGCGCAGCGAATCGCGCGAGCGCGGGCTCGTCGTATCCGCCGGCGCCGGCGCGCTCGTCTGGCTGGCGTCGGACTCCGACGGCGCCGCCTCGCCGCTGTTCTTCATCAGCTTGTCGAGGGGCAGGTAGAGCAGATTGCCGGCGCCCTTGTAGTCGAGCAGGATCTTCGAGGTCGAGGAGAGCACGTGCTGCATGGTGTCGAGATACAGGCGCTCGCGGGTCACCGCAGGCGCCTTGGAATACTCGGTGAGCACGTCCTTGAAGCGCGAGGTCTCGCCCTCTGCATTGGCGATCACCCGCTGCTTGTAGCCCTGCGCTTCCTGCATCAGCCGCGCCGCGCTACCGCTCGCCCGCGGGATCACGTTATTGGCGTAGGCCTGCCCTTCGTTCACCTGCCGCGCCCGGTCCTGGTTGGCCTTGACCGCGTCGTCGAACGCCGCCTGGACCTGCTCCGGAGGCTGCGCCGCCTGGATCGTGACCGAGCTGACCGAGATCCCGGTGCCGTAGCGGTCCAGGATCTCCTGCATCAGCTTGCGCGCCTTGATCGCGATCTCCTCGCGCGACTCGTACAGGATCGCGTCCATCTTGCTCTTGCCGATCACCTCGCGCATCGCGCTCTCGGCGGTGCGCATCGCGATCTCGTCGGGATTGCGCGTATTGAACAGATAGTCCTTCGCGTCCTGCACGGTGTACTGAACCGCGAACTGCAGATCGACGATGTTCTCGTCGTCGGTGAGCATCAGCGACTCGCGCAGCACCTTGGTGCGCACGTTGTTGCGGTAGCCGACCTCGAGCGTGCGCACCTGCGAAACGTTGACCAGCTCGCTCGACTGGATCGGCCACGGCATGCGCCAGTGCAGGCCCGGGGTGGTCTCCTCGGAATACTTGCCGAAGGTGAGCACGATCGCGCGCTGGCTCGCATCGACGATGTAGAAGCCGCTCGCCAGCCAGACCGCGATCACCAGCGCGATCAGCACGCCCGCGCCGCCGCCGAAGGCGCGCCCCGAAGGCATTTCGTGGCGGGGGCCGCCGCCGTCGCTGCCGTTGCCGCCGCCGCGGCGTCCGAACAGGTCGTTCAGGCGGCGATTGAAGGCGCGCCACATCTCGTCGAGGTCCGGCGGGCCCTGGTTGCCCCCGGAAGGGCCCTGTCCGCGGGGTCCGCGTCCCCAGTTCGGGTCGTTCAAGGGCATGGCTGGAACAAGGAGCTCAGTGAGGTTGCAGGAAAAGCGCTTCCGGGGCCGGCTCGCCGCGGGACGCGGCGCGGCTCGCCGCAATCTCGGTGATCGCCGCGCGCAAGTCGTCGAGACCGTCGCCGGTGCGTGCGCTCACGCGAATGCGGCGGATCTTACCATACTCATCTCGATCGACGCCCGGCTCGAGCGCCGCGAGGTCGATCTTGTTCCACACGAGCAGCTGCGGCACCGCGTCGGCGCCGATCTCGGCCAGAACCTTGTTCACTTCATCGACCTGCTCCGCG
>Ga0316575_10000665_pt1 | contig 10190 bp, 8 predicted proteins | sample J5NA_FD_203072 | JGI IMG/M metagenome (GOLD analysis project Ga0316575, IMG submission 203072) | Rhizosphere microbial communities from salt marsh grasses in Alabama, United States - J5-7_050615r2r3 | ecosystem: Host-associated > Plants > Roots > Rhizosphere | place: USA: Alabama | collected... | reverse complement strand
GAAGCCGTATTTTTCGTCGGTGAACAGCTCTTCCAAGGCGTTGGGCACTCCCCATGGGGTAGGGGGACTGTAGCGGTATTTGCGGAAGGCGGTCCGCCACCGCTTCTGATACCTCTCGGTGATCCACTCGAAGGTATCTGCGTCCCGCTTAGAAAAACGTGCAATTTCATTGTAGGTTTTCTGGAAGTTTTCGTGAGAAAACGCCTCATGCCCTGTTTTAGGATCATCGACCGGGAAGACCGTATATCCTACGAAGCAAGTCTCATCAGGGAAGACCATGGCTTCGTTTCCCTCAGGAAAGTTATAGTGAAGCCCGAAGTCTCTGAGATTAAAATCATGATAAGCTGGATTTCCAAACATTCGGGTGAAGTGTGCACAGGGATTCTGGATGAATGCAGGAGCAGGAAGTTCGTCCCCACACGCTCCTCCTCCCATTTCATGGAGGCGTTCAAAGACGGCGGTCTCAAGGCCGGCATTTTGCAAATAATTGGCGATAATGGTGGCGTGATGACCGCCACCAATGATAACCGCATCAAAACTCATGTCAGCCATAATTGTTGCTCCTTTCACCGATAATTATTATCGCCCTGCTATCTTCCATCAAAGACTTAACCGATAATGTTTCACAGATTTCCAGTGCTGTATTCCGATCATGTTATTCCCTAACCGAATGGTGATTCTAACCTTTAAGCTTTTTCAATGGATTTGGCGGTTCGTTTTTGTCAACGTTTTCTTTAAGATTCGCCAGAGGACTGGTACCATCATCATCATTCATTGACGTTGACGGCTCTGAAGATTCACCCACTTTGGTTACCGCAGCCGGGATTGATTTCTCGGCATCCGCTGCACCCGTTCTAAATAAGGAATAGCGGCCAAAAATTGCTGCCAACAGAGCCTTCCAGACAACAGAGGGCTTCAACCCGAAGCCAATCGCCGTTCGAATATCCTTTGGCTCCAGATAGACTTTTATGGTCCAGTGGAGGGGTTCTGTGGCTTCCATGTTTAATTGCAAAACCTGCTGGCTGTCGAAATCGGTTTTTAACAGTTCTTTAAATCGGGCGATCATTACAGTTTTACCCAGACCTGTCGATTGGACTTTCATGATGGATCACTCCTAAATGAGGCCGAGATTTTCGGCCTGAACAATGGATTTCGGTTTTTCCCACCATTTTTGGATACCATAGTCCTCCGCGATCCGGTTGGCTGCAAGGTAGCCGTTGGCCATTAGGATTGTTCCGCCCGGATAGGTACAGGATCCACATATATACAGATCTTTGATGGGTGTAGCGTACTCGGCACAAAGCTCATTGGGTCGCAAATAGCCCATCTGCAAGGGGAGATAGGCGCCCTGCTTAAATGATCCTTCACGCATGTCGACAAATTTGTTGCTGATATCCAATGGTGTGGTGATGTAACGCCACATGATGATATCTTCACTGATGTTGGGGACGTAATCTTTCAATTTGGCTAGACATTGATCCGCAATTTCATCCCGAATGTCGTACCATTTTTCAGCGCCTCCCTCGGCAAGATGGTAAGGTGCATGGCAGGAAATCAATCCGGTATGCTTGCCAGATGGCGCCTGGGAAGGATCATGGAGGGTAGGGAAGCAGCTGTTAAACCCGGAATCCAGCAACTCGCCCCTCCGGATGGCATCAAAGTGATCAATAAGTTCCGGATAAGATTCATAACCAAAAAGATGTATCAGTGCGTTGGCAATTTCCGGATTTTGTGCAGCAGCCTTAAATTGCGGTGCTTCAGTTAAGGCCAAATGGACATGGAAAAAGCTTGTTTTCTCCCACTTCCAGTCGTTGATACGGGTGACAAAATCATTGTTGAGATGGTCCTCACCAATCAACTCTAAAAATGTCTGATGCGGATTGAGGCTGCTAACGATAAATTTGTTGGCCTCATAGTAATAGCCGTCTTCGGTTTCCACCCCTTTGGCACGGCCGCCTTCGATTACGATTTTGCTGACCGGTTTGGGACCGATGATCATCCCGCCATTTTTGTATAGAGACTTGCTCATCACATGAGCCAAATGGTGTGTTCCGCCCACCACCAAACGGTAATTGGCCGCCCGATTGATATACAGCGGGACCAAAAAACCGAGTCCTTCCAGGTCATAATCCAATCCCCACATACAAGACGCGTAGAGAAATAGCGTACGAACATGCTCGTTTTCGAAGAGTTCCTCGACAATTTGCCTGGGGGACATGGGTTGAATGGCCTGAAGATCCCGGCCGACCTCATGGGATTGCATCTTGGTCATGGCTTCCATAGCCGGGTGCGGCGGGGAATAGGTAGCGGGTCCAATAAAGAGGTCCATATATTCTTTGAATTTTGCCGCTGCATTTACATAGGTTTTCGCATCTCTTTCTGAAAACTGACCGATGGATTGAGCAGTCCGCTGGGCATCCTGATACACACATAGGGTGCGGCCATCCAAGAAGGACATTGATATCACAGGGTCCGGGAAGACGAACTTGAGATCGTGCACCTCCTCCATTTCGTGCTTGAAATCCTGAAAGAACGGCGCATAGTCGACCATTGGCATATATACCGCATGGGTATTGTGGATAAAGCTCGGAATGGTGATATGCTCGGAGCACAAGCCGCCACCCATTTCAAACCGTCTTTCCAGCAGCAAAATTTTCTGGCCTGCCTTTGCCAAATATGCAGCTGTGAGCAGCCCATTTGGTCCGGCACCGATGATGATTCCGTCGTACTCAGGCATGTCGTCCTCCTTCTCCACGATGTCTGATAAATACAAATCAATCGTTTAAAACCCTTATAAAAACTGTAGCTAATTTTTTTTGATTGACTTGTCAAAGCATTTATTTTTATATCAATATAAGTTTTTCTTATGGGACATTCTGCATTGGATAATGATGCAAATTAATCTAAACCAACTCAGAACTTTCTTTTTGGTCGCGAAAGAAAAAAGCATCACCAAAGCCGCCAAGGCGCTTCATATTACCCAGCCGGCGGTCACCATGCAGGTAAAGGCCTTTGAAAAGAACCTGGATGTCAAACTCCTCCGCAAATACGGCAAAGAGCTTCAACTCACCGATATGGGCCAGGTATTGTATGGTTATGCGCAGCGCGTTTTCCAGATTGTGGAGGAGCTGGAATATGAGTTGCGGAGCTATGGAGATCTAACCCGGGGCTCTCTGACGATCGGAACGACCCGTAGCTTTGCGAGACATCTAATGCCGGGATTATTATCGCGATTTCAGGAACGCTTCCCGGATGTCAAGGTCTCTCTGAAAGTCGGCAGCTCGCAGGAGATCGCCGATGGCCTGATGGACTTTAAATATGATCTCGGTATCATCGGAAGGTTGCCGCATCCGGGCAAATTAAAAGCCATTCCTTACACCAGAGAGGAGCTCTGCCTGGTGACGTCAGCCAAGCACCGATTTGCCCAAAAAAAGAAGGTATCCGTATCTGATCTGATAAAAGAACCGATCATCATTCCTGAGAGTGGCTCCGGTTCCAGGTACGCGATACTTGCATTGCTGGAATCCCATGACATTAAACCTTCTGTTTTAGTGGAAGCGGGAAGTGTTGAGTTCATCAAAGAGTATATCATCAAAGGCCAAGGCATCTCTTTTCTCTACAAGCCTGAAATTCAAATGGAGGCCAAGATTGGTCTTCTCAAACCGGTGGAGATCGAAGGCGGACCTATTTTCGTGCAGACCGATATCGTTTTGCCTCGAAATACAGAACCAAATCCCGCGGTCCAGGCATTCCTCCTTTTGGCTAAGAAGGGGTCATAATATTTTTTGATCCTGTGCGGGCAGACTTCAGGTTATCTTTGACTCATCAAATTTTCTCTGTTAAGAATGTCTAAACGAATGACATGGAGGGAGATGAAAAATGAACACAGAGAGTCCGTTAAAAGATAAGGTCATTCTGGCCGTTGATGATGAAGTCGATGTCCTGGACACGGTGGCAGAAATTCTGGATATGTGCGTCGTCCATAAGGCGGCTGACTACGACAGTGCGCTTCAATACCTCTCGAATAATACCTATGATGCAGTGGTTTTAGATATTATGGGGGTTAATGGATTCGAACTTTTGAAGAATGCCGACTCAAAAGGTTTCCCGGCGGTCATGCTGACCGCTCATGCCGTGACGCTGGAGGCGCTTAAAAAATCTATCAAACTCGGCGCCATTTCCTTCTTACCCAAAGAGAAGATGATGGAACTTAAAGATTTGCTGGAGGACGTGGTGCTTGGCGGTGGAAAACGGTTGTGGTGGCTGAAGTCTTTTGATCGGCTGGGACCCTTTTTTGATGACCGGTTTGGTGCTGACTGGAAAGAAAAAGATAGATTCTTCAAAGAATTTGAAGACTCATTAAAGAAAGGCGGAGAAGAATAGGCCTAAGGAGGCTTCTGAAGAAATCGCGTGCGGGTTAATTATACGTCTCTTTCGCCTTTAAAATAACCCCATTTTTAGAATCCACTCCATCCCAATCAAACTTCTCGATTGGAAGCGGTATTCGCGTATTTGCCATCAGTTTTCGATAAAAGCGCTGCCATATCTTATTATTTCCTGACCAGGCCTCTATAACTGGGTTTAATAAAGTACGTTCAACTTGAATGGCAGGCCAAGGGAAAAGCTTCGAAAAGAGGCGTTTGCGTATTTGGCTTGGTTCAATCTTTTGCGGAACCACATACCGGATAGGGGATTCAGCGCTTATGCGGATCGATTGCTCCAAGTGGTTACGACCGGATCTCAAATGCGTTAAAATGCTGTGAGCGGCCAGTTTTCCTTCCAGTGCGCACAGATCGTGCATGTCAGCTCCCCGCAGCAGATTGCCGGCCGCAAAGATGTTGAGCACCGATGTCATGAGGTTCATGTCTACAACAGGTCCCAGCGTTGATGGATCCTGGGCAATAGCGGTGTTATCAATCAATGATGAATCCGGCCGAAATTTGCCAGTAATAATGACCGTGTCACATTCGACCTGCATTGATTCTTGATCTGCTTGCTTCACCAGCTCGACGGCCTTCACCCTTTTATTTCCCAAGATTGCTTTAACCGAGGTATTTTTAAATACGGGAAAGTTGAAAATGCGACCGATGGCACCCGCCACCCATGGATAGGTTTGAAGTTGCTGATCTTTTTCTACGATTCCGGCAATGGATGCCCCTGCCCGTCTAAGAGTCAGGACGCTGGACAAGGCCACGTGTTCACTCCCAATAATAAGGGCACGCTTCCCCGGCTTCAAACGACGGAGGTTAACCAGATCTTGCAGGGTACCGGTGGTCAGAATTCCGGCGGGCCGTGTGCCGGGGATGTGTCTAGTGGAACGCGAACTTTCAAAACATCCGGTAGCCAGCAGGAGGAAACGGCTTTCATAAGATCTAAGACCCTGGGGCGACAAAACGTTGATATGGTGCGGTTTCCCCGGGTCTCCCGGAATAACATCCAGGACTCTTGAGGATGTGTGAATCTCAGCCGCTGTTTTTCGTATCAACCTGTTTAATTTACGCGCATATGCCGGTCCCGTGTAGATGCGTCTCTGATCCCTCATACCAAAAAAGACATGGCAGCTTCGTGGCATGCCACCCAGTTGGGTATCACCTTCAAAAAGGGCCATGTGCAAATTCGATGATTTCGACAGTTCTAAACAAGCGGCGATGCCGGCCGGACCCCCTCCGATAATGGCAACATCCAAAGGCAATGGTTTTTCTTTCGGCATAGCGACTCCAATCCCTTAAATGACAAAATTTGAACCCGGTCCATTTTTGGTGATCGTTTCAAGGGGTTGGTCGAGCTCTCTCGCCAAAATGCTTGCGGATTGCGGACCGCAAAAATTCCCCTGGCACCTTCCCATACCGGCTCTAGTCCGAAATTTCACCCCATCTAGCGTGGACGCTCCCCTTTGAACCGCATCAATAATCTCTGCTTCAGTCACTTTTTCACAGCGGCAAACCACCTTGCCATAGCGTGGATCCTGCCGGAGTAGTTCTCTTATTTTGGGTGAAGATGAAGCACGGACTGAATTTATGCCTCTACGATGAGGGTTGAAATTGATTTTTTCAATAAGAACCAAACCGTACTTTTTAAGAATTCCTGCCACCTTTTGCCCAATAACAGGTGAACAGGTGAGGCCTGGTGGGGGCAAAGCTACATTAACAAATCCGCTATACGGGTCGGAGGTCTCGATGATGAAATCGCCTCGATCATTGCGTGCAGTCAAACCGGAGAAAGATGCAATAATATGCCTTTCAAAATCCACGTCTGGAACCAATGACCTCGCACTTTCAAGGGTCAGATCAAGGGCCCTTTGTTCTACGGCACGGTCATCGATCCCATGCGCTGGCTCGCTGATCGAAGTATATATCAAAATATTCCCAGCGTAGGTGGGCATCACTAACTTAAAGCGGGTGAACGATTGTAAGTCAACCAATCCGGTGATGATATGGTTGACAATATCTCCCATGCAATTGTCTATAACAAAACAGGTCCCTTTGGTTGCATAAGAGACCGTAAAGTTGCCGGCACCCACCATTTCGGCTATTTTTGCCGCATGGAGTCCTGCAGCATTCACAACATAGGCTGCCTGAATCTCATTTCGATCGGTTTCTACCTTGAAATTCTCCTTCTCTCGAACGATATTCGTCACTTTTGTGCCCATGAGCATGTCAACGCCGTTTTCTCGGGCGTTCTCATAAAAGGCCTGGACAAGTTCGAAGGGATTGAAAATACCCGCAGTCGGCATATAAAGCGCACCAATAGCGGCAGGATTTGCATTCGGTTCCAGCCTTTGAATCTCGTTCTTATCAATAATTTCAAGTCCTTCGATTCGTATATGTTCCCCTTGTTTTTTTATGGCTTTGAGGTATTCTAATTCCTTACCGTTGAAGGTCAGAATCAATTCACCCAACCGTCTGAAATCAACATCCAGATCTTTCATCAGTTGGTCGATTGCTTGATTGCTCTCAGCGATCATTGCTTGAGCAAGCGTTCCGGGTGCCCATCTTGCACCGGGATGGCAAATGGCATAACTGGCCTTGGTTTGTCCCCAACCCACGTCTACTTCTTTCTCAACAAGTGTCACATTGATCTCATATTTTGAGAGTTCACGTGCGATGGCTGCACCGGCAATGCCACCTCCAATAATTAAAACGTCCGTTTTTGAATTCATGAAAAGCCTTTTCTCGGGAATTTTTTTTATCCAAACAGCGCCAAGCAGGTAATCAAGGTCAGGGTGGACCTTGACAATGTCATTTAAACTGCATAGGATTCCATTTAATTCTTATCAAAACAGCCAGTCAAACCAATGGAGGACCGAATGGTCAAAGTGATATTTTTTTATGATATCCCAGAAGAAAAGCAAAAAGAATACCTTGAGGTAACCGCTCAAAAGATCAAGCCTTTTTGGGAATCCAACGGCTGTGATTCATACACTGTCTGGAAAATCGAAGGGAGTAACACATCCTTTGTCAAAGAGATGCTTTTCAGGGACGAGTCAACCATGAAAAGAACCCTGTCTCTTGAGTCGGCAGAACCTTCAAAGGAACTTTTCTATGGCTTTGCGGAAAATATATCACGCAAAATCAGTTTCCAGAAGTTATGACGCCATAACGCCTAATGCATATATCGTCCACCATCGATAACCAAGGCTTGTCCTGTGATAAAGTCACTTTCATCGCTTGCCAGGAAAATCATAGCCCCAACCAGGTCCTCAGGTTGCTCTAAACGCCCGAGTGGAGTGCGGCTTATGTCATACTTTTTAGATTCATTTAGTAGCGTCCGGCCTGCTTTGGTATCTGTAAGGCCGGGAGCTATCGAGTTGACACAAATCCCGTATTGACCCATCTCAGCGGCGAGGGACCGAGTAAAGCTGATAATACCACCCTTTGAAGTGACATAATGGATCAAACCCGTTGATCCGGTGAAGGCTGTTTCAGAAGCAAGATTAATGATCTTACCATTTTTCTGTTCTTTCATTTTCGGGAATACAGCCCTGGTGCACAAAAACGGCCCTTTTAAATTAACCGCCATCAGCTGGTCCCATTCCTCAGGTGAAACTTCTATAAATGGTTTACGCCCAATTCCATAAAATATCGCCGCATTATTTACCAAGATATCTATCCGGCCAAATTCCATGATCGTCTTTTCAGCCATTACGAGGGTCTCTTTTTCAGATGTCACATCGACCTTTAAAAATACGGCTTCCCCCCCTTTCTCTTTGATCTCGCGAGCCGTGTCCCGGGCCTCCTTTTCCAGGATATCGACCACCACGATCTTGGCTCCTTCTGCCGCCATTGTGAGGCCGAACAACCGGCCCAAACCCCTGGCGGCTCCAGTGACAATGGCCACTCTGTTTTCAAGTCTTTGCATTTTCCCTCCTACTGTATATAAAGATTTTGGAATTTAGCGCTTTTGATCCTTGAGATTTTTCTATAAGATCATTTTCGTCTGCCGGTTTCCGTGCACACTTACGGGACTTCGCAAGTGAAACGCGCTCAAGATTTTCCGAATGAGACAGATGTACCGGAAAATTTCTAAAACTTCTACCTAAAAATAAGTTTGCTAAAGCGGGAGTGTCAGTTGTGATCCCGAACAGGCTCTGGGGAAAGCGCCTTCCATTATAAATGGCGTTCAATTTTTTTGTTGACAATTAGGAAACACCTTTATATACAATCACATCGATTGCCTATGCGGACGGCGCCGGGTTAAAATCAAAATCCTTCAATGCGTAAAAAATATATTTTCAATAAAATAAGTTATATACAAAAATAGCAAACCAGATTTCAAATGTTGTTTTCTTATGAGATGTCCCGAAATATGGAAAACCTTGACGTAGACGGATGGGAAACATATGGACCTCTCCCAATCAAACTCTTTTTTCACTGGATTCATTGCCCAGATTATGCTTCTCATTCTGGAACGAGATGAATACGTTTCGGCACTTCCATCTAAACGGCGAAAACCCGCTGGCCGATTTTGCTCCCTCAAGGCCTTTTGGGAAAAAAGAAGATTGCCGCAACCCGGATGCGGTACGGATAGCAGGGCTGTTTCGCACATCATAAAGCAATTGGCGCGTGGTTGAGAATTAAAGCGTAATATGAAACCCATAAGCCACCCTTCATTTGAGTCAACGGTCGTTTTTCAAGGAGGTTATTCATGGTCGGCATCACATCATTTCACGCCTACGTTCCATCCTATCGATTGAGTCGCGAGGAGATCTCCCGGGCCTGGGGTACGGCAAATCCCGGAGGTGAAAGAGCCGTCGCCAGGTACGATGAGGACTGCATAACCATGGCGGCATCGGCTGCCCTTGGCTGCGTCACGGCAGGAGGCTCGATGCCAGGCGGACTGTTTTTTGCCAGCACTACCTCGCCATACAGGGAAAAGCAGGCGGCCGCACTCATCGCCGCTGCAGTGGATCTGCCAAGGGAGAGCCGTACGGCCGATTTCAGCGATTCTCTCAGGGGGGCAACCATCGCCATGAATTCGGCCATAGACGCCGTCCGGGGAGGTTCGGCTGACAATATTATCGTGACCGCTTCGGATTTCAGAATGGGTGCGGGAAAGAGTCGATTTGAATCTCTGTTCGGTGAAGGGGCTGCCGCCCTGACCATAGGGGCCGAAGATGTCATCGCCAGTATTGAGGGAAGTTACTCGCTGTTTACTGAAATGATCGACATGTGGCGGCTTGAGAGAGATACTTTTACGAAGTCCTGGGAGGAGCGGTTTGTTATCTCCGCGGGCTACCTGAACACAATGACGCAGGTCTTGACCAAAATCATGGATAAGTACCGATTAACACCAAAGGACTTTTCGAAGGCCGTTTTCTATGGACCGGACAAGAGGAGCCACACAAACCTGGCACGACGTCTCGGTTTTGAGCTCGGCAGCCAGGTTCAGGATCCCCTTTTTGACACCATTGGAAATAGCGGAACAGCCGCTCTGCCCATGATGTTGGTTGCCGCACTGAGTGAAGCCGCGCCGGGGGACCTCATGCTGGTTGCCAACTACGGGGACGGAGGTGATGCCTTCATTCTGAAGATTACGGAAAATATAGAGACGTATCGAAAGAATCACAAGCTGAAGGGGCTGGCGAAAGAGACGATCCCCATCCATTATGAAAGGTATCTGAATTGGCGTGACCTGATGCCCATAGAGGAGCCGGCCCGGCCTGAATCGCCCCCGCCGTCCATTAGCTGCCT
>Ga0316575_10000664_pt1 | contig 10191 bp, 4 predicted proteins | sample J5NA_FD_203072 | JGI IMG/M metagenome (GOLD analysis project Ga0316575, IMG submission 203072) | Rhizosphere microbial communities from salt marsh grasses in Alabama, United States - J5-7_050615r2r3 | ecosystem: Host-associated > Plants > Roots > Rhizosphere | place: USA: Alabama | collected... | reverse complement strand
GACGGCCGTCGTCGCCAGAGGGCCGCCGTTTATTACGGACAGGGTATAGGTCACCACCCCACCGGGCTCCACCGGGTCCAGGGCATCGCTCTTATCGATGGCCAGATCCGCGGACTCGCCCGCAGCTTGGCCCGCGATCTCGTAGGCAGCCAGCAGATCGAGGCGGCCGTAGCCAAAGTCGTTGTCTGGCCCCAAGAGACCCAAATCGACCGCGCCGGCCATCAGCGCCTGTGCTTGGGCCACGACCGACAGGTTCGGGTAGGCCGAGAGCAAGAGGGCCACGCCCCCGGACACGTGAGGCGCAGCCAGTGAGGTGCCGGTTGCGTCGTAATAAAGCCCATACAGATCCGTGGTGTGGATCTGCACTCCGGGCGCCACCAGTTCCGGGTAGATGGTTGTCGGCTCGCCGCAGCTGGACGGCCCGCGGCTACTATAGACATAGATCAGATCATTATCGTATGTGCCGCCGACTGCAAAGGCGGAAGGGTTGTTGGCCGGGCTGTAGCTCGTCCCGGGACCCGGACCACCATTTCCGGCGGCAAAGACGGGCAGTATACCGCCCGCCCGCAGCGCCTCCAGATCGTACTCGAATTCCAAATTGCAGCCCGCATAGGCAAAGGTCCACGAGTTGTTGACGACGTAGGGGGCATCGGCCGTCCCGGGATTGCCGTCCGGGTCCAGGAGCCACTGGAACCCCAGATGAATGGCAGTGGTCGTCGCCCTACCGGCATCGTCAAAGATCTTGACCGCGATCCACTGCGCCCCGGGTGCCATACCAATGGCCGTCCCGCCCTCTTCCCCACCCACCATAACTCCCATGGTCCACGTTCCGTGGCCTGTCAGGTCTGTGGGCGTGAGAGGATGCTGGCCGTAGGGGTCGTACCAGCTATTAGTTCCGCCCCGCCAGCGGCTGGCCAGGTCTGGGTGGCCGGCGTCGACTCCGCTGTCCATGTTGGCCACCACGATGCCCTGCCCTTGAAAGCCGAGCTGCCACAGAGCAGGGGCGTTGACCACCGAGAGGTTCGGCTCAGGCGCAGCGGTAAGACCTGCGGCTGGTATGATCGAGATCGCATCTGGCGTGATCCGTCGTACGTCGGAGCGGGCGGCCAGCTCCCCGATGACGTCCTGGGTAGCCGTCACCGCCAGCCCGTTAAAGATCCAGAGGGGAGTCACGTCTCCGGCGAGGCCCTGAGCCCTGCGAGCCGCCAGCAGGGCGCGGATCGGCTTCTGGCTGGCATCCGCCGTAGCCTGCAGCGCCGTGATCACGTCTCTCAGGCGCGCGGCGCGGCTCGAGCCGGCCACATGGGCCAGATCGGTCTGGGCCTGCAGGCTCACGATCGCCGTAACCATCCCGTCCGGCGGCATGGCAGCCATTTGTGCCTGGAGCTCGGGCGCGATCTTGTTCTGTCCCTCGCCTGGCAGCGGGGCCGCCCGAGCGGCGAGTGGATAGGTTGCCTCCGGCCCCGCGAGCCCGGCCCAGGGAAGCAGCAGGCACAGCACCACGGCAAACAACAGCCCTTTTCTCAACGGCGCAGGCTCCTCCTTTGACCCACATCAAACATCCAGGGCCCTGAGTGGCCTCGGACTTTGAAGCTAGGAGTCGAGTCTACTTGGCGATTAGCTGTTCCAGGCGCACATCGCCGATGACCAGCGAGACAGGTCTGCCTGCCTCCACCGCGTGGCTCACATTGGGAAACTGCACAAAGTAGACCACGCCATCTTGTAGGGTAAAATTCTGCTCTGTATCGGGCGGTGCTTGGATCACCATACCGCTATCTTCGGCAATGATCGCCAGCCGCGGCTGTGGCGTGTCCAATAACTGCGCTGCCTTTTCGCTGTCGAGCACTTTGAAGCGCAAGTCGATAATGCCACCCGCAGCGATCACAGCTAACAGGTTGATATGAATGCCATACTCGCTTTCGAGCGTTGCCTCCGAGACCTTCGCCGCGAGGGGCTCTGTGGCATCGGAGCGTTGGGCTGGTCCCACCCGGTAAACCAGGTATCCGCCCCCAATAACCAGGAGAGCCACCACCGGCAGCAGATACCTGGCGCGGGGGATCCGCCGCAGGGAGAGCAGTCCGTTGCTGGCAAGGTCTTTGTTCATGTTTGTCCATTCTCCCAAGATCTATCAACTGTTCTGTGCCTGCTGGGTGCAGCGGCACCCGGCGTGCGGCGCGTGCTTTATGCAGGCCAGGCTTTCGATTCTGGGCGAGCCGCAGGCGCACCCTAGAGATCGAAAGCCTGCCCAAGAAGAAAGGTGGGAGGTCCGGCGGGGCTCACAGCCTGGACCTCCGCACCCAAGGGGCCCCAAACCTACGGGCCGATCACGGTCCTACGCGTCGAGACAAAGGCGTCAAAGTACATCGTGCCCGAAGCCGCGCCGCTGAGGCCGGCAGATGGCCCCAGGCGAACGGCTTCCAGCAGGTAGGCACTGGTATCCAGGCCCGTCAGGCTATACAGCGTGCCGTCGACGCTCAGGCTGGCTGTGCTAGCCGCGCCCGACTGCCAGGCGATCTCGATAGAGTGCGGGGCATTGCTGATGGTGACCCAGGCTGTCATCGCCGTGCCTCCAGCTCCCAGCACGGCCAACTGCACCTGGTAGGTGCCGCCGCCTGCGTTTTGCCGCCGGAATTGCACCTGCAAGATGGTTGTATTGGCCCCGTCCAGCCCGGCAAAGATCGTCTGCGAAGCATTATTGCCGGTCTGCGTCCCGTTGGGGTCAAAGTAGAAACGGGCGTGGTAGCTGGCATCCTGGAACGGCGTGAGATCTGTTACATAGCCCGGCGTGTTGCCGGTAAGGACCGCCTGCATGCCGTACGTGCCGGCCATCGCAGCTGCTGCGGTGACACTTAGATTGGTCCCCGTCGTGCCGCCATTCCAGGCCGTCAAATCCCCTGACTCAAAGCCGTCCGAGAAGATGTCGTTGGGATAGACGACGGTGACAACCACAGACGCTGCCGCGCCCCAGTTGCCGGCTGCATCTCGGGCCCGGACGTAGACCGTATGGTCGCCCGGCACCCAACCCAGGGCCACAAAGTCGATCGTCGCGCTTAGATTTACAGGATTCGCAGGCGCGAACGCGAACGCGTTGCCATTGCCCAGGCCGGGATCGACTCCGTCGAACCACTCCGCCAGGACGACGTTGGTCACATTGTCGGTAGCGATGGCTGCCAGGGTAAAGCTGGTGTTGTTGTCAGCCGTTCCGTTGGTGGGGTTGGGCGTTGCGGTCACACCGGACACCACTGGCCCGGTCTTGTCGACGAGCAAGTTGACGCTACTGGTTCCTCCCCAGTTGCCCGCGGCATCCTTGCCGTGCACGGAGATGGTGTGCGGCCCCTCGTCCAGCATCGCAATGGTCGACAACGGGATATCGGCATAGGCGCCCTCCGTGGGGCTGTCAAAGACAGCATCTTGGGCGAGCAGTGGGAAGCCCGTCCCATCGGGTCCGACGGTGTCGATAAAGCCTTCGCCTGCCATGAGGCTCGACTGCACGCCACCTACCAGCGGATCGGAGAGCGTTGCCGTGACACGCACCGCCGCCACGTTAGAGTTGACGCCCTGTTTGCCGGTGGTTGGGTTGGGTACCGCGCTGACCCCACTGGTCGCCGGGCCGGTCGTGTCGACGAGTAGGTCGATGGTGCCGTATGGCCCCCACAACCCAAAGCTGTCTTGAGCGCGAACGTTGACGGTGTGGACGCCTTGGCCGAGCCCTGCAATCGTTGCAGCCGGGATGACAGCATCCAGGCTGGCGATGGGCGCAGTCAAGTTCACGGACATGCTTTGAGCAGCGCCAGCACCGATCGAGTACTCAGCAGCGATGATATTCCCGCCTCCACTGGTCGAGGTATCGGCGGTGGCGTTGAGAGCGACATCCACCCCGCCGTTGCTCGGATTAGATACCAGGCTGATGCCATAGACCACGGGTCCGCCCTGCCCGATCTGGAGCACAGCAAAGCTGAACGCCCCCCAGTTCCCAGCCGAATCCTGGCCATGCACATAGACGATGTGATTGCCTGCACCCAGAGCGGTCACATCTGCTGCCGTGATGGTACCCTGTACGGCTTCCGTCGGTGCGTCAAAGTTCCCATCGGTAGCAGCCAAGGGCGTAGCAGTCCCGCCAATACTGTCGATATAGTACTCGGCAGCGATCAGCGTGCTATTGCCCCTGTCCACGTCACTCACCGTCGCGTTGACCGTGACGGATACCAAGCCGTCCGTCGGGTTCGGGTTCAGCACCACCCCCGTGGTCTTCGGCCCAAGGGTATCAGGCCCGGGCGCCGGGGGCGTTCCCCCGACTTCCAAGAAGGTGAGCATGCCGCCAAAGCCCACGGCGCTATCATTGTTGAGGGACAGGTCCCCGTCGTACAGGGGGAATCGGCTCCCAACCGGGGTCGAGACCGGCAGCGCCACGAGCACATCGGCCGTCTGCCCCGGCGCGAACGACTCGGCTACCACGTGGTACGGGTAGGCCAGTCCGCTCCCATCCATGCCGATGACCATCTGTCCCAGGCCCAACAGGGCCATAGAGTGGTGCTGCAAGCCGGCATTGACGTAGCGCAACAGGACGGTGCTGCCGGCCGTGGTACTAATGGGCACGGTTTCGGGATAGGCCAGGCCGTTGATCAGGTAGTATTGGGGCATAAAGTCCCGCATGTCAAAGGCCGCCGGATCTGCGCTGTTGTTCAGGACAGGATCGATCTCGCTCAGTACCAACACGGCCTCGTCGTCAAAGGCGGTAGACGGATCATCGTATGCCTGCCCGGGGGCCGCCGGCCGCACGATGAGTGCGCCGTACAGGCCCATGGCCAACTGGTGCTGGGCGTTGGGCAGCAACCCGGCCTCGTACAGGTAGGTGCCGGGCGCCGAAACGGTCAAGGTATAGACCTTACTGGCGCCGGGGGCAACCCCCACCATATCCGGCATCATGGGTTGCTCGTCGATCAGCAAAGACGTAGCTTCCGGCAGGTTGTTGTGCAGTGTCACGGGGATGGTCGCACCGGCGTTGAGGACGATGACAGGGCCGGGAACCTGGGCTGGCAGCCCCGTGGTGCAGTCGCCGACGGTATAGCCCCAGATGGTGACATTCGTGCCGTCCGGCAGGGTCATCGATCCCGTTGTGGCACACAGGTTGCTCACCGGCACGCCCAGAGCCACGCTGGCCGAGTTGTTGGCCGTGTCCGGGTCGAACTCGGCGCCGGCAACGGTTGCGGTGTTCAGGATCGTGGTTCCATCGGCATTGGCATCGACCGTGGCGGTGATGACGAGACTGGCTGGGGTCCCCACTGCCAGGGGACCGATGTCCCAGATGCCGGTGGCGCTGCTGTACACCCCGCCTCCACTGTCGGCGACGTAGGTCACGCCCGCCGGCAGCAGGTCGGTCACAGCGACGCCGGTGGCCGCATCCGGCCCGATGTTCGTGACCACAATGGAGTATTCGATGGTGCTGCCACTGATGGGCGTCGGGTTGTCCACCGCCTTGGTCACAGCCAGGTCGGTAGTGGCCGCGATGGTGAGGGCGGCGCTGGCCGTGTCGTTGGCAGGATTCAGATCGACCACGGCGCCGACGATAGCTGCGGTATTGGTGATGACCGTGCCTCCTGGACCGCTCACGGTGCCGGTGATGATCAGAGTCACCGGGCTAGCCACCGCCAGGGGACCGATGTCCCAGATGCCGGTGGCGCTGCTGTACACCCCGCCTCCACTGTCGGCGACGTAGGTCACGCCAGCCGGCAACAGGTCGGTCACAGCGACGCCGGTGGCCGCATCCGGCCCGTCGTTCGTGGCCACCAGCGTGTACTCGATGGTGCTGCCACTCGCGGGTGCCGGATTGTCCACCGCCTTGGTCACAGCCAGGTCGGCACTGGCCGCGATGGTGAGGGCGGCACTGGCCGTGTCGTTGGCCGGAGTCGGATCGGTCTCGGCGCCGGCGACGGCTGCGGTATTGGTGATGACCGTGCTCGCAGGCCCGCTCACCGTAGCGGTGATGGTCAGGGTCACCGGGCTAGCCACCGCCAGGGGACCGATGTCCCAGATGCCGGTCGTGCTGCTGTATGCCCCGCCTCCGCTGTCGGCCACATAGGCCACCCCTGCCGGCAGCAGGTCGGTCACGGAGGCGCCGGTGGCCGCATCTGGCCCGTTGTTCGTCGCCATCACTGTGTATTGGATGGTGGCCCCGTCGTAAGGCGTCGCATTATCCACCGTCTTGGTCACAGCCAAGTCGGCGGTTACTGCTTGGGCCAGCACTGGGATTGCCACCAGCAGCGCGAGCACGAACACGAGGGCAACTATCAGGCTCGTTCGTCGTTTCATTCTGTTCATAATAGTCCTCGCTTCCTGAAGGTTTCACTCGGTCCCATTATGGGCACGTGTTCGGCTTGGGCGGATCGATCCTCAGGTAGGTGATCGGGCCGCTCATCGTCACGCCCCAGGCCGTGATCTGGTACAGGGCGTGGTTGTGCGAGATGATATAGTACTCGCCGCACTCGTTGAGGGTCGACATACCGGGGGCCATGGGCCCCATTGTGCCCAGATAGGGGCTTCCACTCCACAGCATACCAAACGCCATGTTCGGCACCTGGGGAATGGTCATCGGCACGGGGTTGGTGACCTCGTCGTAATGCTCGGCGTCGTACCACTTGAAGACAACGTCCCAGGTCTGTCCCGGGCCAACGTTAATGGCGAACTTTTCGAAAGACAGGTCCTCGCCCGCCGGCCCCTCCAGGGGATACCCATCACGGCCGATGACAATGCCGTTGTTGCCGTGGGGATGGAAGGGATAGTTTTCGGTGCCCACGCTCAGATAGTGGATGATCCCTGGGTAGGGATGGTAGTTGATGTCATCCGGCGGCAGGGTATCGTTGAAGGGATAGATCAGCGAAAGGGCGCCGTAGGGCTGGCTGGGCAGCCACGATGCATAGTTGTCGGCCATGCTGTCGGGAAAGCCCCGGCCGTTGATCAGCCAGTAGCGCGGCTTGTAGGTGGTCAGGTCGAAAGCCGTCCCGTTCTCGGCGGCCTGGTGCTGATACGGGTCAATCTCGGATAACAACACCAGGAATTCTTCCGTCGGGGTGAACTGGCTGTCGGCCCGGTTGTAGGCAAAGGCATCGCCCATGGCCGGCCGCACGATCAGCGTTCCAAACATGCCCATTCGCACCTGCTTCTCCGGATTGGTTCCGCTCTCGTATAGAAAGCTGCCGGGCCGGTTGGCGACAAAGCTGTAGGACACGCTGCCGCCTGGCGGGACCGCCGTGGTCAGGGATGTCAGCGCACCACCGGCATCGAACTGCGGCTGCGCCAGAACGCCGTCGGCCAGCACGTCGTCTTGCCCCGGAAAGGCGATGGAGGCGTCCTCAGGCAGATTGTTCTGCAAGATAACCGTCACCGTCTCGCCCTCGCGGACGCACAGCACCGGTCCCGGATGCTGAAAGGCCTCGCCCGCCAGCGAGTAACCCCACATGAACATGGTGTTTCCGTCGGGCAGGACGATGTAGCCGGTTTTGGTCTCCAGGCTAAAGACCGGTGGAGAGCTCGTGCTCCACGTGCACTCCACGCCCACCCGGTGGGTCGAGGTTGCCCCGGCGATCTGAGGTTTGGCCACCGGACCAACCGAGACCAGAGCCACGACCATCAGAAAAACCAGTCCCCAGCCGATTCGTTGTAAAATTCGTGTACGCATTTCTACGCTCCTTTTGCCGCGTGCTAACGCGTGATGAGGGCCTCTAAGCCGCCCAGTCGTTTGGGTACGCTTGCGAGCTCAGGGTGCCGGCCGGGAACACGTGTATCTCCGACATCTGCCCGCCATAGCCGCCGGCCAGGTTGTTCGACCGTAGATAGCTGCGGTTGTAGAGGATATACCTGTCGTAAGGGCCCGGACCCTGATAGGCCGGGGCGGTAAAGATGGCGTCCACGCTTTCGCCGGCCCCGAATGAGACCTCGTTGGTCATGTAGCTGACATCGGTGCCGTCGCGCCCGCGCATTATGGTGGCGTCCTTACCGATGACGTGCATCTTGATGCCGGCCAGGGTCATGACTGCCTCTTTGAAGCCCAGATTGGCAAAGCGCAAAAGCACCCGCTCGCCCGCATTGCAGCGCACCAACGACGATTGGGGCTGGTACTGCAGATAGTCGTATCCGGTAGGAGGCACCAAGTCACCGTTGCCATCCGTTGCGTACCACAGCGTGTTCCCCGACTTGCCCGTAACGACAGGTGCGTTGGGCAACAGCGTGTCTGGATAGACCCGGCCGTTGAGCAGAGCAAAGTCGGCTCGGTAGTCGCTCCACTCCGGCAGTTGGATGTGGGCGTCGGCCCAGTGGGATTCGGCCCACACTTCGCTGCAGAACAGGGCGAACTCGCGGTCGTAGCCGGTGGATCCATCACCGTCGTTGTAGGCGTACTTGCCGCTCGGATAGAGTCCCGTATCCCCATCCTGCGCCGGCCGGACAAACACCAAGCCGGTCATGCCCATGTGGACGTGTTCGACGTCCTCGACGTGGCAGTGGTACATGTATGTGCCGGGATCCCGCGGCCGGTAGATGTACATAAAGTTTTCCCCCTCGGGCACCGACAGCGATGTGGTCGGCTCACCATCAAAGAAGGGGATGACGTTGCGAAAGCCGTGCCAGTGGATGGTGTGGGCGTCAAACAGGTCTGGTCGCTGGGCCATGCCCAGGTTGGTGAGCTGCATGCGCATCTCGTTCGTGCCGTCGTATTGGTTCACCCAGAAAAGGGGCGCCGAGTGCTGGGCCTTCATCTTTTGGTTCGTGATCTGGTCTGGGCTCATACCGCTGATGTTCCGAAAGCCAAAGATGTAGGTCGTGAACGGCGACGGCGCATACTCGTCGGGGTGAAAGTACCCGATGGGCGGATCGGGCGGTAGGTAGATCCAGCCATCCGTGCCGGCCCAGTATAGGTCGTAGGGATCGCCCGCCTGCGCTTTGACCACCTCCGAGGGACGGAGCATCTTCTTCAGCGGTGTCTGCACCAGGCCTGCCCCAGCCGCGAGGGCCAGCGCCCCTCCCCCCAGTCTCAAAAAATCGCGTCGTGAGAGTTTTCTATTCATAGTAGGTCTCCCTGTCTTTGCTGCTAATGGCAAGCGCCAGTCTTCCTGCCCGGACCTCTCGGATCGACCGGATCCGGAGGTCCGGGCAGATTGGACGTCTAGTGCCCGACAATGATTGGCAAGTAGACTCGCCAATCCATTTGGATCGAGGCCAGCGCCACACCGCCGAACTCGTCAGCCCCGATGTCGAATGCTGCACCTGCCGGGCGGATTTGATCGTCGATGTCCAGCCCTGGTGCCGTAACGGTGAGCGCGCCAACCGTCTTGCTGGACGTGCCCGCGTCGATGGCCGGCGAGCCGGATTGCAGATGGTAGTCGCTCGTCAGTTGCGTGGGCAACTCCACCGCCACGAGGATGGCCCCAACAAAGTTCGGGTTGGTCCGCCAGTTGTTGAATGCCACCGTGATGTCGTACGGAGCCACGACGAGGGGATCCATCTGTAGATTGCCAGGCCCTGCCATGTAGGAATGGATCGTCATAGTCTGCGAGATGATCGAGTAGCTGGGTGCCAGCACGCCCGTATTATCGGCGACACCCAAGTCCCAGTAGTCGATCGGGGTCAGGTCACCCACCGAACCGATGCCGGTGACGAGGCCCAGGCCGCGCGTGCCCGCCCGGTTGTCCCAGAAGACGTTGTTGAACTGCAGCGGATTGCTAAAGGACGGAGATCCGGCAGGCAGTGTGCCCTGAAGCTGGACGCTGTTGGGCGAAGTGGACAACCCCGCCGGCGCAGGCGTGCCGTTGCTCGTCGCCGCTGTGGCTGTGGTGATGTTCTTCATGATTGTATTGTTAAAGAGCCGCACGTCTGGCGCGTCGTTGAGGCTAACGCCGCCGCCCTCGTGGGTCGACACGTTGTTGACGATCATGTTGTTGAAGACATTCATCGGATAGTCGCCAGCCATCAGGAAGCGGATGCCGCCGCCGTCATCATTGCCCAGGTTGGCCTGGATGACGTTGGCATAGATGTTCACCGGTCCAGAGCCGGGCGAGAGCATCGTCGGGTCCGCCGGTAGCTCTCCGGCGATGATGATCCCACCACCTTCGTCATACGAGCGGTTAAAGTAGACCCGGTTGTGATGGATCGAGCCATAGGGGCTCAGGCCGTAGTGGCTGATGCCGCCGCCGTACTCTG
>Ga0316575_10000663_pt1 | contig 10193 bp, 6 predicted proteins | sample J5NA_FD_203072 | JGI IMG/M metagenome (GOLD analysis project Ga0316575, IMG submission 203072) | Rhizosphere microbial communities from salt marsh grasses in Alabama, United States - J5-7_050615r2r3 | ecosystem: Host-associated > Plants > Roots > Rhizosphere | place: USA: Alabama | collected... | reverse complement strand
CTTCAGTTGGACATTCAGGGTATAAACATCATCGGCAGTTATTCTCCTGCATCCCGCCGGAGTTCCCTGCAGTCTGCGGAAATACGCCTCACCCGGGTCACCGACCGGAACGAGAGCTATATCAAGATACCTGTTGAGATACCCGCGGTATTCCGTTGAAATATTCCCCGCTTCATTGATGACCGTCTGATTTTCCGTCTTTTCTATCACATCCAGTGAACCGCTTACCACATGCAGGCAGGAGAGCAGATACGTCCGGTCATCCCCCCACCTTCTCACAAGACAACCGGCGCTGCCCCATCCATGGAGTTCAGTCTGATGCGCGATCGCCCTGTCATGGAGAGAGAATTCTTTCGGTACCCGTCCGTTACCGTCAAGTTCAGGATAACCGGTAACCTGCAGGGTGAGCGGAACAAACCGTTCATTGCCGACACGAAAACTGCGGTACCGGTCTTTTATTCTCACACCGGTATCGGCATCGTTGACATTTATCTGAACACATAGTCCGGTACCGCCGTTTTCGGAATTTCGTGCATACCCCTGAAAAACGGAGACCACCCCCCCGGCATCCCTGATGGAATCGCTATAAATGCGCAGAGCGGTTTCAACATCCGCAAACGAAACGGACTCGTCATCCGGAGCCGAAGCTCCCGCCGGCGGTGACGTCTGTGCGGCCGGTGACGAATCGGGGGATCCCTCCGGCGGCATTTCTTCACTTTGAGACGCACCTTCGGACCCGTCAGGCGGAAATGATGCACCACCCTTCGCCTTGCCTTTTGCGGCCTCATTTTCTTCAGGCTTGACGCCGGAACTGCGGAGTGCAAGCAGCTTCTGCAGCAATCCGAACCAGAACGGTGCCCCCATGGAAACCATGATTGCAGTAATGAGGAATCCCCAGACCTTCGCTTTCACGGGAGTGCATTCGCCAAGAAGCCACCGGCATCGGTTCCAGAAGCCCTTCGTTACTTCCGTAACTGATCCCGTCAGTATCAGTGAATCATGATTACTGTAGAATCGACATGAATCAACTGAAGTGAACGATGTGCTGAGAGCCTTGTTGACCATCGGCAGCAGGCGATTGATCTTCCCATGGTAACTGACGAGAGCGTTTTTGTTCTCTGTCGAATCTCCCAGTCCGAAACACAGCCAGCTCCGCCGTATGGCAATTGAATCAACCCAGTTCTCCAAAGAATCACCCATCGAGTAGTAAACATGTTTTAAGGTGTCAATCGTTGCGACAGATACGACCTGAGTATCCGGTATTCCTTTCGTATTTTTGGTAACCGAACCTGTTCCGATGTCCGCAGAACTGTTTCCACCGGTACCCCTGACGCTTACCCTCTTCCCGTACATATGTGAATACATGAGTGAATCCGAATAATTTATCCGGACAGTGTCGGGATGCTGCGCAGAGAATTTCCATCCCAACCCCATCACAAAATGTGCCTTCTGTATATCGCTGTTCACGGCACCGAGACTCTGCTCTAAAAGCGTCTGAGAAAACTCCGGATGGTCAGGGGCCTGGCGGCCGTCGCGGGATTCCTTCGATGTCGCGACCGCAAGTTCGACAAGCTTGTCACGTGCATGATCGTCCTTCGAGAGGCTGTGCACGATCTCTATGCTGTCGATATTGAATGATACGGCTATGACAAACCCCAGGATCAGTGAAATGAGCTGCATCCTGCGCTTGTACCAGCCAGTAGTCCTGCACATAGTCTCGTCAAACCATTGCCTGAGCCGAAAGGTAAATCTGACGGCATTACCTCCCGACGCGGTATAGATATCACGAAGATACAGAAGCGTTTCAGGTTGAATGTCAAGCGTATTGTATCTGAGACAGAACCCGATGCACTCCATATCATCCGTTCCGCACCCTTTTTCCTTCAGCAGGAAAAACATCGTCTGTGCGAAGAGGTCGCCTGAAATATAGGAGGGTCTATCCGAACGAATGATCTTTTTACCTTCCGTCAGATACCGTACGGACGGGTAGGAATAAAATCTTGCAGCGAGGTTTTTTCTGTTCGATACAGACCTTTTTAGAACCACGCCCCGCATACACTGTCCGATCCGGGTTAGTTCGTGCCGCACCGATAGATACATTTTAATAATAAAGGGGATGCTTTCCCGATCGCCTGCGTCACCGTCGGTAAGCATCCGTTCTATCGCACGGTTGAGAATGTGACCGCGAATACCGAACCATGATGAAATCATCTCGCCAAGAATGGATGTCAACAGACTGTAGAGAAGATAGAGAAACACCATACTGATGACGACATCGAATATCACGGAATTAATCATCGGATACCGCCTTTCAGAGAGGAATCATCCGTACGACCTACGGAATACCGTACACCCCGACCGAAGATGATGATTTTAAAGCAGGAAGCGTAAGAATACGCATTTCATGGAAATAAGTACAGTGAAGTATAAACGATGCCGTATTGATCAGTCAACAGATACCCGTGCGGAAGAGACACGTCTTCCTGATCACCCGTTCACCACGATGCCCGTTAACAAAAACGGTAAACCGCCTCCATCATGAAACGCCGGAACACCGTTACTTCATAAACACAGTACAGCCATCAGCAACGCCGTCCCTTGCCTCGGCATGTGCCGCTTCGGGAACACCGATGACGCAACCGTCAAGCTGGTAGCCGTACGGCAGCTGCAGCAGTCGCAGAAACGGTCTGCTTTTCGACAGGAGACTTGTTGCGGAAATCAACTGAAATCCGATACCGTGAGCGGTTGCCGCCAGCCACATATTTTGCATTGCATACGAAAGGGAATGTCCGGCAACGGAAGGGAAACCCTTTTTCTCCGCAACAACGATATAAAAGGATCCCTTATGAAGTGATGGAATACCGTTCGAAACGATCATGTTGAGTCGCCTGGCAAAGAGACCCATCCTGGGTCTGAAAAAGGGAAGTATTCGTAACATCGTATTGAGTTTACCTGCATTTGCAGCTACCGTCTCAAGAAGAATGTCCCGCGCGCTCTCCATTGAGCTGCTCCCGATCCTGAAGGCATATACCTTTCGCACATCCCTGAGGGCGAGTCCCGTCGACGCTGCGGCGTATGGTGCGTAAAAGACCGATTTCAGAACATCTTCGAGCACAGCCTGATCAATTGTCTCCCCGGTAAACGACCGCGTTGATCTTCGTTCGATCATTATTTCTCTGAGAGTCTCCGACCGATTCATAAATATTCCTTTGTAATGAGTTCTCCGACAATATCATCAGATACAACTCAGATGCCAGAATTGTATCCGCAAGCAGATTCCTGTATAAAGTATACCATCCTCACCGACACAGGAATCTGCAAGCGCATATGTACAATCAGAGGCAAAAAACGTACCACAGACAACGGTACGAAGTACCGGTTTTTCCGCGTTTATGAAATGGAATGAAAATAAGCGCAGGCGTGCCGTGGAAGGCATGTTGAGCACATTATAATGCACGCCCGGACATTTGACACATTTCTACTGCGGAGTTCAGGTTACACATGAATCGCCCAGCCTTCTGCAGCACGGGCAGCTTCCATAACCGCTTCAGAAAGTGTGGGGTGTGCATGTATCATACCGGCGATGTCCGCAGGAAGCAGTTCTGCGGTTTTTGCGAGCAGTACCTCATGCACCAGCTCGGTCGCCTGTGCACCGACAATGTGCGCTCCGAGTATTTCATGTGAACCGGGAGTGACCAGAAGCTTCACCATTCCTTCCGGTGCTCCGACTGCAACCGATTTGCCTGCGCCGCGATAGGGAAACACCGCCTTTTCGAATGCAATACCCTTTGCCTTCGCTTCACGTTCGGTAATGCCGAAGCCGGCAATCTGCGGTTCACAGTAGATTCCCCCGGGTACGGCGGAAAGATCGACAGCGGTATGTGTGCTCAGCCCGGCTATGTGCTCAACGGCAATTTCCGCTTCCTTTGACGCGACATGCGCCAGCTGGGGAGTTGCCACCACATCTCCGACTGCATATACTCCGTCAACCGATGTCATTCCATACGCTCCGACGGGAATGAGCCCGCGTTCAGTCACGACACCGCACGCTTCAAGCCCGATGCCGTCGGTATTGGGAACACGTCCCACCACAACGAGCACCTTTTCAACGGTCACCGTTCTCTGTGCACCGGCAGTATCTTCAAGCAGTACGTCTGCTCCCTGCCCGGTCTGTTTCATGGACACCGCCTTCGTACCGGTGGCAATCGTGATGCCGCGTTTTACAAATGATTTACGCAGAACGTCCGTCGTCTCGTCATCTTCGAGCGGGAGGATGCGGTCGAGCATTTCCACAAGGTGAACCTGCGTACCGAAACTGTTGAGGATATGCGCAAACTCGATACCGATGGCACCTGCTCCGAGAATAAGGATGCTCTTCGGAAGCTGCTGCAGCATGAGCGCACCGGTAGACGAAAGCACGGTCGTCTCATCAAAAACGAATCCGGGAATTTCACGCGGCCGTGAGCCTGTCGCGATAATTACCGATCTTCCGGTAACAGTCTTTGAACCGTTTATGCTCACTTCATGGGAAGAGAGCAGTTTTGCGGTGCCGTCAAGTACCGCTACTCCGTTTTTTTTGAGAAGGTATGCAACCCCTTTCGAAAGCATTTCGGCAGCCTTGCGTGACTGTGCGTATACATGTGCGTAATTGAATGCAGTGGAATCAACGGTAACCCCCATCTGCTGCAGAGCCGGAATCCCACGGTAGATCTCCGCCTGATGGATGAGTGATTTTGATGGAATACATCCGATATTGAGGCATACCCCACCGAGTTTATCCTTTTCAATGACCGCGACTTTCAGTTTGAGCTGTGCGGCACGAATGGCTGCGACATATCCGCCCGGTCCCGAACCGATAATAACTACATCGTAATCAAATCTCGTGGTCATGATGTTCCTTTCAGGAAACTGGTCTGAATTTCACCGCGAAGGTCCGATAATGAGAATAGAGTAAAAAATAATACATGTTCACCGTACAGGCCTGCAGGATATGGACACAGGCAGGTAGAACCCGTTCATACCAGCGCGGAAACAGGATCTTCGAGGAGATACCGCATGTCACGCGCGAATCCTGCAGCAATCGCACCGTCAATGACGCGATGGTCGCACGAGAGCGTGCAGTTCATCACGCTTCTGAAACCGATGCTTCCGTTCTTCTCCTCAAACGGTTCCCTGAAGATCTCCCCGACGGCAAGTATCGCTGAATTCGGCGGGTTGATGATCGCCGTGAACTGCTGCACGCCGAATGATCCCAGGTTACTTATTGTAAAGGTTGAATCGGTATATTCCTGCGGTGTAAGCTTCCCTTCGCGCGCCCGTGCAACGAGATCCCTGAGTTCCCGGTCGATCTCTCCGATTCCTTTATGTGCAGCGTTACGCACCACCGGTGTAATGAGTCCTTCAGGCTGTGCGACCGCAAGCGCGATATCCACACGACCGTGCCGGATGATTGTATCACCGTTCCATGAGGAATTTATTTCAGGGTGCCGTTTGAGCGCTTCGGCAACCAGTCTTATGAGAAATGCATTGAACGACAGTCTCGCTTCGGATTGTGCGTTTATCCCGGCACGTGCCGCTATGAGCGCTTCCATGACTACCTTTACCGTAAGATAGAAATGCGGAGACGCTGTTTTTGATTCCGAGAGACGTGCGGCAATCACCTGCCGTTTGCCGGAAACCGCGATAACGGTATCTTCCTCAATAACGACCGGTTGCCGTACCGGCGATGCGGCTGTTGCAGTAAGCATACTGCGTTCCACATCCTCCTTTACCACCCGTCCCCCAGGACCGCTGCCCTCCACTTTCGCAATATCGATCCCTTTCTCACGGGCCAGCGCACGTGCAAGCGGAGACGCCCTCACTCCGCCGGGCAGATGATCGGTCGCCGTGCTGCCGGGAGTACTATCCTTCGCAAAATCGCGTTTCGTGCCATGTATACTGTTTCCGCCGACAGCATCTCCAGCTACCTTATTTTCCGCTTCGGGAGAAACTCCGGCGGAAGATGTCTCTGCAATGAGTGCATCGATATTTTCACCGGCATTTCCCGATAGTGCGATGGCATCGCCTACCTGAACCTTTTTTCCGGCAGTCACAAGTATCTTCAGCAATGTTCCGGCGGAAGTGGCCTCGTAGTCCATGGTTGCCTTGTCGGTTTCAACTTCACAAAGGACATCGCCGGCCTTGTACGGTTCCCCTTCGGAAACCACCCATTTTACAATTGTCCCCGATTCCATGGTGGGCGAGAGTGCGAGCATCGGAATTTTCGCGGCCATAGGAACTCCTCTCAATGACGGTAGGTGACCCGTTTGACAGCCGCAACAATGTCGGCGACCGACGGCTGAACGGCAAGTTCGAGACGGTGGTTATACGGCATCGGAACATCCTTCGATGCAATCAGTTCTACCGGTGCATCCAGATGATCGAAACATGCGGAGGACACCTCCCATGCGACATGCGAGCCGACGCTTGCAAAGGGCCATGCCTCATCGACCACCACACAGCGGTTGGTCTTTCGTACCGATGCGAAAACGGTGTCACGGTCGAGCGGTCTGATGCTGCGCAGGTCTATCACTTCAGCGGAAATGCCTTCGCGCTCGAGTTCCTGTGCCGCAGCTTCGATTCGTGCCATCGGTTTCGAAAAACCGACGATGGTTACATCGCTTCCCTGCCGTCGCACCGCCGCCGTTCCGAACGGGATCAGTACTTCACCGACGGGAACCGGTCCTTTCCAGTTGTACATCAGTTCAGCTTCGCAAAAGACGACGGGATTGTCGTCCCTGATCGCCGTTTTCAGGAGCCCTTTCGCATCTGCAGGAGTCGAAGGTGCAACCACCTTGAGACCCGGACTGTGCGCATAGAGCGACTGCAGTGCCTGTGAGTGCTGTGAACCGAGGTATTCGGCCGGTCCGTTCGGTCCGCGGAACACGATCGGAACCGAGATCTGTCCGCCCGACATGTACCGCATTTTTGCGGCGTTGTTGTATACCTGGTCAAGTGCCTGAAGTGAAAAATTGAAGGTCATCCATTCGACCACCGGTCGCAGGCCGCCCATTGCCGCCCCGATTCCGATACCGGTGAACCCTTCTTCGGTAATCGGCGTATCAATCACCCTCCCGGGACCGAATCTGTCAAGCAGTCCCTGGCTTACCTTGTACGCTCCGTTGTATTGAGCGACCTCTTCACCCATAAGAATGACCCGGTCGTCCCGTTCCATCTCTTCGGTGAGCGCTTCCCGCAGTGCCTCCCGCATCGTCAATTCCGCCATGATTCCACTCCTGTGAATGATCGCATCTATACCATTACATCCTCTTCAAGCGTTGAAAGCGCGGGCTCCGCGCCTGCTTCGGCGAACGCCACCGCCTCATCGCACGTCTTCACACTCTTCTGATCGATTTCAATGTATTGTTCCTCGGTCAGCAGTTTCCGTTGCATCATCTGCACCTTGAGCAGCAGTATGGGATCCTGTTTCTGGTATGCGTCAAGTTCTTCCCTGGTACGGTACTTTGCCGGATCGCTCATCGAATGTCCCTTATACCGATAGGTCCGTATTTCCAGAAATCCGGGTTTTTTATCGTTTCTGATCCGCTCCACTTCGCGGGAAACCGCTTCATACACCGCCAGCACATCCATCCCGTCAACGTGGCTGCCCGCGATGCCGTACGATTTTGCGAGGACCGGGTAATCGGTTACCGCACTTACCCGCCTGAAATCGGTTCCCATGCCGTACTGGTTGTTTTCGCAAATATAAAGCACCGGCAGCTTCCAGATGGAGGCCATGTTGAGACTTTCATGAAACGATCCCTGATGAATCGCGCCGTCACCGAACAGGCAGGCAACCACTCCGTCGCTTCCCTGCCGTCCAAGTGCCAGCGCATGTCCGGCAGCAAGAGGAATATGGGCACCGACAATACCGTTCCCGCCCATGAAGTGACGCGATACGTCAAAGAAGTGCATCGAACCGCCCTTCCCGCGGGAACAGCCGTTTTCTTTTCCGTAAAGTTCAGCCATGCATTGTCCGGCATCCATTCCGCAGGCGAGCGCAATGCCGTGATCCCGATACGCGGTATACACAAAGTCACGCGAAAGATCCATTGCGGCAACGGTTCCGGTTCCCGAAGCTTCCTGACCTATATACAGATGACAGAATCCGCCGATTTTTCTCAGTCCGTACATCTCTGCAGACCGTTCTTCAAACCGTCTGATGAGCAGCATTTTTTCAAGAAGTCTGAAGAGAAATTCCGGTTTGTAATCGGGTGTTGCAGATTCCTGTACATTCATACGCCCTCCCCGTTAAGCGGGATTTCAGTTTTGATACCTTTCTGCGGCAGATAGAGCACGGCACGGGTAATGCTGAATTCAAGCACGACAAGACCCTTGCGTTCTGCAGGGATTTTCCAGAACGCAGTGAGCCGTTTTCCGACCCGTTCAAGCGTATCGGAACGGATCGCCGGATTCTCGAGCACTTCAAGTGTTCCGTGCAGAGTGAGCACTTTATCAAGAACACGCGTCTGCAGCATTATTGTCGCGTCAGGATGATTCCGTGCATGTTCAACCTTGTCAAATGCATTATTGGTCACCATGTACAGTGCGCCGGGATGCTCCGGAATCGTTCCGGGCGTAATCCATCGCAGTTTCGGTACCCCTTTCTCGTCGACGGTGGCAAGTATTGCGGCTTTCGCGTCTTCGATGATACTGTCTATTTCGCTCATTAAGCGGTTTAACGACATGTGTCTACCTCCGCATGATTGTTCGTTGCTGCCGGAACCGCTACTCTGCGGTTCCTTTTTTCTATCTTATAGTATTTTTTGCAAACGGTATGCCAATAGATGTTTCTTTTATAAATTCAAATGCGAAATCGAGGTTTCCAGGTTCAGAAGATGATGCGGTTTGATTAAAACCGGGGCATTTGAGATCTTTTCCAGCGTTATATGCAGGTGCGGTGATGCTGCCATTCTCTTTGTTGTCACTTATATGGAATTAATGTCGCTTCAGTTTCTGGGATGGACCATTCCAGAAATTAAGAATCTGAATGTAATAATGTGAGAAACTGATTGCGGTGTTCAACAATACAAAGATGTACATGAATGTAATAATCCGGAACCAGTGCGACCGCACACTTCGACGTTGCTTACCTCGACTTCGCCCTGCACATCACAGTGCAATGTTTCGACCGTTCGACCTGTTCCGGGACCGGCACATACCCCGCTGGTCGTCATCCTTTCATGTAACCCTTCACTTACGGCACCCCGAAACACCCCGGCAATCCATTCCGGACGTTTTGAAAAAAACACCCTCCAGCTGTTTTCCGGCAGAAAACGGAATTGTATGACTCCCCCTTATCGCACGTAATGCACCGGTTATATTATCTGATGGAAACGATATCCGTCAACCCGTAGGAGGTATCATGAGAATTATTGTCTTCATTATGCTTGTGGCAAGTCTTTATACATCGGCAAGCGCCGTCGGGGCACTGTATGCACGCCGTCCGCTTACAAATGAATCAGGAACTCCGCTCTGGCTCCAAAAATATGATGCCGATGTCACGATTACCGATCAGATGGCAGTGACCCATGTTGATCACGTGTTCAGGAACGAAACGTCAAGCCGTCTCGAAGGCATTTTCGTCTTCCCGCTTCCGAAGGGTGCTGTGGTAACGGAGCTGGCACTATGGATAAACGGCCAGCGGGTGGTGGGAGACATCATGGAAAAGGATACTGCACGACAGGCATATGAATCCGTGGTCCGCCGTTCAATTGATCCCGCACTGCTCGAATATATGGGTGACAATGTTTTCAAGGTGTCGGTATTTCCGATTGAACCTGCCGGAAATCCGATGGCGGAACGGAGAATTGAGTTGACGTATGCAGAACTGCTTCCGTTCGAGAACGGAAATGTCTCCTATTCGTTCTTCATGAAAACGGCCTCGCTTTCATCAAAACCGGTGGAGAGGGTTTCACTAACGGGTACGCTCACGTCGCAAAAGGAAATAACGACGTTTACGTCGCCGACTCATCCTGAGGGTGCGGCGGTCTCACTGACGAAGACGGACAGTCACGCATGCTCGTTTGTCTACGGAAACGAGGACACTCATGCGGAAAAAGATCTGGTTATACGCTATAATTTCAGGGAAGACGACATCACGATGAACCATCTGGTGTATATTCCCGATGAAACAAACAGGATGTTCTTCGATG
>Ga0316575_10000662_pt1 | contig 10196 bp, 9 predicted proteins | sample J5NA_FD_203072 | JGI IMG/M metagenome (GOLD analysis project Ga0316575, IMG submission 203072) | Rhizosphere microbial communities from salt marsh grasses in Alabama, United States - J5-7_050615r2r3 | ecosystem: Host-associated > Plants > Roots > Rhizosphere | place: USA: Alabama | collected... | reverse complement strand
CTGATAGGCGATGCCCGCCGACATGGCTGGTCTGCCAGACGTCGCTGCCTAACTCTGCGGCAAGTGCCTGGTAGACAGGCAGGCCATTTAAGGCGCAGCACGGATCACGCCGACCGTTCGTGCAGATTAAAATCAACGGCGGCAGGCGGCGGCAGGTTCGCAGCTGTTCTGGCTGGCTGAGCAGCAGCGGCAGGTCCAGATCCAAGAGGGCGGCATAATTCGCCAGCTCAAATTCGTATAGTTCAGGGGCGAGCTCATCTGCCACCGCTAAAAAGAAACGCAGGCCGCCCGACACCTGGCGGTTTTGCTGGCGCAGCAGCAGCACCCGGCTGGAGGCAAGTGCTTCTGCCTGGGCATCCAAGTGCTGCTTAACGGCCTGCGGCAGCTCGCTTTCCGGCAGTGCCTTGCGCCCAAAGGGTTGATTATATTCCAGCATCAGCCAGTAGCGCGCCGGTTTGATACTGGCATATAACGGCTCGCCGGATTGGTAAGAGAAAAGTGAACAAGTTTCGGAGAGTACTTCGTCAGTCATTGCTGCTCTCAATTCATGGGGGGTTTCAGGATTTTGGCCAGATCGTACCGGCAGGGACAATACCGCCGGCAGGTACATCCGTTTTAACTGTCGCTCCGTTGCCGATGCGAGCGCCGTTCCCGATCTGCACCTGGAGGTTGACCGTGGCGCGCATGCCGACCAGCGCGCCGGCGCCAATCTCAACTTCGCCTGCGAGGGTGGCACCGGGCGATAAGTTGGCATATTCCCCAATGCGACAGTCGTGCGAGACGATCGCTGCCGTATTGATAATACTGCCGAAACCGATCGAGGCGTCGCTGCCGATATAAGCGTGTGGAAATACCTGGACCCCGGGCTCTAAACGGGCGCTGGGCTCAATGAACGCCGTGGGGTGCGCGACGCTCGGGCAGGTGAAACCGGCGGCATGCAGCCGGTCGAATACCGTCATACGGGCAGAAAGGTTGCTGATGCCCCCGACCGCGTTGATCGCCAGGCGGATGCCGCGTGCGTGCAGTCCGGGCAGTTGGTCCTGACCACCCAGTATCGGTACATCGAGCAGCGTGCTGCCGGCTGGCACGCCGTCATCGAGCACGCCGGCAATTTGGTAGATGCCCGCTGCTCTAAGCAGCTCGATCACTGCTTTGCCGTGCCCACCGCCGCCGTAAATGATCACCGCACTGGCATCGAAAGGTGCTTCAGGGGGCGCCGCCAAATTTTGCTGTGCGGCAGCCGGCTGCTCCAGGATCGTCTTGAGGAACTCAACAGTGATCAGGCGGTCGCGGGGTAAGTCTGCCAGGTCGATACCGCTGCTCTCGGCGAATTCCTGCGCCGGTCGCGTCAAACGCAGGCCGGGGGGCACCTCAGCCCGGCTGGTTCCCTGGCGGTCGGAGTGCGCACCAATGCGGGCATCTTCCGGCGGCTGCCAGTCGGCTGATGCCGCCAGGTAACATAACAATTCCCCGGCGCGGACTGTGTCTCCTGGACGTCTCTGCAGCGCAATAATATAACCATCGGCTTCAGCGTATACTTCCATGGTTGACTTTGTCGTTTCCAGGGTGCACAGCAAGGTGCCTGATTGCACCCACTGCTTATCATGCACACCGATGGCAGCGAGCTGGGCTTCCGGTTCGTTGGGGTTTACCAGGGGGATCAAAACAGGAGTAGCACTCACGGTAAAACGAGCCTCCGGGCAGCTTCTAAGATCGTATTCAACTGGGGCAGCACGGTGTTTTCCAGCTCGCTGGAAGCTGGGACCGGCAGGTTGCGTGCGGCTACTCGTCCGGCCGCCTTCAAAGTGATTCCAGGTGTTTGCACAACCTGCGCCAGCAGCTCTGCGCCCCAGCCTAAAGGGTATGTGCCTTCTTCGATGGTCAGCAGGCGGCCGCTGTTTCGCACGGAGTCCAGTAATTGCTCCAGTTCCTGCGTGGGATTGAAAGGTGCCAGACGGGTGGGCACTAACAGCTCAGCGAAAATCTCATCTTCATACGCCAGGGACAAAACCGCCTGCCGGGCCAGGTCGGCCATATAGCCGTAGGCTGCCAGGGTCAGATCGCAGGTGGGTGCATCTCGGATCTTCAGGCGGTAATTCGGCGGGTCGCCGCTGGCGGAAAGCTCGAATTCGGCCAGGTCGGCCTCGTCCGGTAAGGTCTCCAGATACTGGAGTTTGTTTTCGACAAACAGGGTCGGGTTACGGCCATCCAGGATCGCCGCAGCCAGCAGCGCGCCGGGCTTACCCAGTGTGGTGGGGGCGAGTACCTGAAGCCCGGGCACACCCAGGAAATGTTTTTCCAATGTCTGGCTGTGCGTGGGGCCGTAGCCGCGCCGCCCGCCCATCGGGGTACGTACGACCAGCGGGACAGTCACTTGGTCGTTATACATCCAGCGGTACTTGGCGGTATGGTTGATAAGCTGGTCGGCTGCCAGGGTGAGAAAATCTCCAAACATGATTTCAACCACCGGACGCAGGCCGCGCAGTGCCATGCCGGCCGCCATGCCCACAATGCCGGCCTCGGAGATAGGTGTAGTCAGCACCCGGTCGGGGAAGGCGCTTGACAGGCCGCGGCTGACTTTGAACGCGCCGCCGTAAGGATCGAGCACATCCTCGCCCAACAGCACCACGTGCGGGTCACTTCGAAATGCCTGGTGCAGCCCGGCATTGATGGACTCCAGGACGGTGTTCACCAGTCAAGCTCCTGGGCTGTACCTGCAGGTTGGGGGTCTTCCAGGGCCTGCGCAAACGCAGCCTGAACGCGCGCTTCGACCGCGGCCTCGATTGCCAGGCGGTCGTCCAGCGGGACACGTGCAGCCTGGACTGCCAGGGGGTCCCGGCGGGCGCGCAGCTCGGCCAGATATTCAGCCGAACGCGTATCATCACCCTTAGAGTGAGGGCCAAAGCGGTGCGTATGCAGGATCAGCGCCTGCGGCCTGGAAGCCGCACGGATTTCTGCTTGCAGCCGGGCTGCCTCCGGCACGATGGCCTGTACGTCGCTGGTGTCAAGCTCGACAGCCGGGATCCCAAAGGCGGAAAAGCGGGCGGAAATTTCCCCCGCGACAGCTTTTTCTATGGGTGTGGTCTGGGCGATGCGGTTGTTTTCCAGGACCAGCAGCAGGGGTGCTCCCCACAGCGAGGCCAGATTTAAGCTTTCATAGATGACACCCTCACCCAGTGTACCGTCTCCCAGGAAGACGGCCGCCAGCTGGCCGGTACCCAGGATTTTCTCAGCCATCGCCATTCCTGCGGCGGTCGGGACGATGCCTCCCTGAATGCCGTTGGAATAAAAATTGCGCCAGTGCAGGTGCTGCGAACCGCCGCGGCCGCCGCAGACCCCGGTTGCCTTGCCCATCAATTCGGCGAACAAGGCGCGTAAATCTCCGCCGTAGGCGATGAAGTGCCCGTGACCGCGGTGATTGCTGAAGACTACATCCTGCGGGTCTAACTGGCTGATCACGCCAACGGCGTTTGCCTCCTGGCCAAGATAGGTGTGCGTCGTGCCGGCGAAAACCCCTTTGGGAAAGTTTTCCAGCACGCTCTCCTCGAAGCGGCGAATGGTATACATGCCCGCGTAAAGCTCGCCAGGAGAAGCGTCCAGACGGGTGCCGGGCAGATATTTTCCGGCAGTCGACGCCGGCTGATTCTGATCCAGATTATGCAAGTTCATCTGAACGGGAATTATACATTACACCAGGAAGAGCACCGCCACACCGGCGATGGCTACCAGGGTGCCGAGGACTGCCTGCCAGCCGATTCGTTCTCCAAAGACAAAATAGCTTACTGGAATCAGTAGCACCGGGGGCAGTGATGTCAGGGTGGAGGCAATTCCGACCGGGATAAGTTGGATGGCGACCAGCGAAAGGGTTACCCCCAGGGTGGGACCAAAAAATGCCCCGGCGGTGATATAGGCCAGGGAACGCGGCTGGCTGCTCAAGGTTGCGAAGGTATGCTTTGCCTGTCCCTGGAGCAGGGTCAGCATCCAGATGACTAGAGCGGCTGCTACCATGCGGATCAGCGTGCCGGAAAGTGCCGGAAAATTCCCCACCAGCCCAAATTTCGCGGTGACGAGCCCGGCTGCCTGACCAAAGGCTGCTCCCAGACCAAACAAGATGCCCAGAAAATAGTTCCGGTTGGTGATGGGGATACTGCCCTGGCGCCCGCGCCGGTCCATGACGACCCAGGCCACGCCGCTGATGGTCAGGAAGATCCCAAAAAGCTGGCTTGATGTCAGGATTTCACCCAGCAACGCCCAGCTCATCAAAACTGCTATCACCGGGGCCAGGCTCATCATGAGCATCGACAGCCGTGGGCCAATCCACACGAACGCCTGGAAAAGAAAGGCATCCCCCAGAGCGAGGCCGATGATGCCGGAGAGGGCCAGCCAGAAATAACGGAACGGCTCTGCGGACAGCGGCAGTGGAATACGAAACAGCAGGTGCGCCACTGCCAGAAAAAAGGTGGCAATCAGCAGACGGGTGCGGTTGACGATCAGCGCGCCGACCAAACGCCCGCCGAGTGTAAAGAATGTGGAGGTGGCTGTGAAGCACAGCGAGGTGCCCAACGCGGCAAGCTGGCCGATCAGCATCACGCTTCCGGATGGTTGGCGGGGGTGCCCATAAATTCTTCGGCGGTCGCATGCCCTGGCTGGCTGATGCCCTCGCCTTTCAGCACCGTCCACAGGGTAGTGAGCAAGATGCGTATGTCGAGCGCCAGCGACCAATGATCGACATACCAGACATCCAGACGGAATTTATCTTCCCAGGTGATGGCATTGCGGCCGTTGATTTGTGCCCAGCCCGTGATACCCGGCAGCACCAGGTTGCGGCGAGCCTGTTCTGGGCTGTAGCGTTCCAGGTACTGCATCAGGAGCGGGCGCGGTCCCACCAGGCTCATTTCTCCTCGCAGTACATTCAGCAGTTCCGGCAGCTCGTCCAGACTGGTTTTGCGCAGGAAATTTCCCAGGTTTGTCAGGCGCTGTTCGTCCGGCAGCAGGACACCCTGGGAATCGCGCCTGTCCGCCATCGTGCGGAATTTATAGATTTCAAACGGCTGACCGAGAAATCCGGGCCGCACCTGGCGAAACAGGATCGGGCGGCCAAGCCGCCGCCATACCAGCAGGGCCGTGATCAGCAGCAAGGGCGAAATCAGTACGAACCCGGGGATGGTCAGCAGTAAATCAAACAGGCGTTTAGCGCGCGGAATGGAGGGACTTTTGGATTTTTCCCGCATGCCGTCATTCTACCAGAAGCACGCCGAGAAACCGCCGTGTGAATCAATCGGATCTGCCTGAAGGAGGAAGAAATTAACTATTCAGAATGTCCAAAAATATGCATAATAAAATTATCTATTTTCCGGGCAATTGCAACAAAATTCTTCAACCACAAACCAGGGGCAAGATGGGTAAAAACGCAAAATGTGCCCATCAGCAAGCTGAAATTGCTTCAAAGGAAACCCGATCTTTTTCTCCTGGTTCTTTTATAAACTTTTCCGGGTTTACTCGGGGGCGAGATTGAGGCCTTTAATCGAGGGTGGAAAGCGTAAACTTTTAACGGCCGGCGTGCTGACGCTGATGTTTCTGATCTGCCTAGCTGCCTCCGACCGCTTGCTGGCGCAGGCATGGAATACAACCAGGTATTTACCATTGATGGTGGACGAATATCATCCAAAAGGACCGCCGGTGCTGCTGATCAGCGAAGTTTATTATGATCCGGCGGAATTTTACGCAGAGCCTGCCTCGGAGTGGGTCGAAATCTACAACCCGCAGGCCGAGGCATATGACCTCAGCCAGGTGCGCCTGGGGGACGCGGAAATTCGCGGCGATACCGAAGCGCTGTTTCAGTTTCCAGCCGGTACATTCCTGGGCCCTTACCAATTCCTGGTGATTGCCAACCGGGGCGCGGCTTTTTACTCAGCGTTTGGGCGTCTGCCGGATTTTGAGTTTTACCCCAGCGAAGCGCGCGTTCCCGACCTGATCAAGGTAAATTCATATGCCAGCGGTAACTTTTCGCTCGCCAATACAGGCGATGAAGTCTTTCTGCTGGATGCGGGTTATTTACCCCTCGATGAAGTTTCCTGGGGGAATTCATACGCAGGATTGAATCCGCCTGTAGAAGGGGTGCCCGCAGGTTACTCCCTGGAGCGCTGGCCTGCGTACCATGATACCGATCAGAAAGAAGACTGGCGCGCTCAGGAACAGCCAGCCCCGTTTGCGGTCGATATCCGCACACCGACCATGATCCCGACGCGCACGCCGACACCCACTGTGACGCACACTCCCACGATTACCCGGACCCCAACAGTGACGCCCACCCGTACGCGCACGCCAACGCCCCGTCCGGCGGACCATCTGCTGATCTCGGAATTTTATTACGATCAGTTTTTTATTGAATTCTCGGTGGATTGGTTTGAGCTGTTCAACCCCGGTCCGGACCCCATCGATTTGGGAGACTACCGCGTCGGGGACGCATGGTCTCCGGATGATCCGGAGGGGATGTACTGGCTACCTGCCGGAGATGTGCTGGCGCCGGGTGAGGCGGTTTCCATTGCTGTGGATGGCGCCAAGTTTGAGCAGATTTATGCTCACCCTCCGGACTATGAGCTGGTCGATTCGACTTCGGAAGTACCCGTGCTCAGCAAAGATGCAGCCTGGGGCAGCGGTGAGCTCGATTTCTTTGATTTTGGGGATGAAATTTTAATCCTCAATACGGCAGGACAGGTGGTTGATGCCGCCAGTTGGGGAACGTCCCATTTCGCGTTTTCACCGCCGTGTGTGCTGGTGGCCCAGGGCAGTTCGTCCGAACGTTTTCCGTCTGAAGTGGATACCAACCAGGCGAGCGATTGGCGCGAGCAAATTAATCCCAATCCAGGGGAGGTGCCGTTACCCTGAGTGCCCTTCAAAAAACAAAAAGCCTGACCAGACCCGGTCAGGCTTTTTGTGCGGCTGTGAAGGCTTAATTGGGGCGCAGCGTGTCAACCTGGCGAATGACCATGACGACTTTACCCTGCACTTCTACATCCTTGGGATTTTCGATGATGATGGGCTGGTAAGCGGGGTTGGCAGGCTGCAGGCGAATGCGCCCGTTTTCGCGATAGAAATACTTGAGGGTGGTCTCATTATCGCTGTTCATCCAGACAGCCACCATTTCGCCGTTCAGCGCTTCGCGAGCCGGTTTCATGATGACGATGTCGCCATCATTGATCATGGCGTCAATCATGGAGTCTCCCTGGACTTCCAACGCAAACAGATCATCGGGTTTCTCGCGGCTGGGCAGCATGCTGCGCGCCACGTCGACCATGCTTTCAGCATCAAAGCGGTTGAAGTCTGTATCTGGCAGGGGCAGCGGGCTACCAGCGGCGATGCGTCCCATCATCGGGATGTGCAGCAAATCTTCCACGGTCTGCTTGAGCTTGCCGACGGCACCATCCAGCTCGGAGAGCGGTTGGATCAGGCGGATGCCGCGCGAGACGCGGTTATCGCGCTCTATATAGTTCATCTCCTGCAGCTGGTCAAGATAATAATTCACCACGGAAGTCGAGGAAATATCGGCCATATCGCAGATCTCACGGATGGAGGGCGGGTAACCATTTTCCTCCTGAAAAGATTCCAGCACCTCTAATATCTTTTTCTGCCGATCGCTCAGGCCTTTTTTTCGTTTGCGTGCCATCATCATGACTGCCTCCAGATACAAGGTGACACGGGAAAAACCCGCAATTTACCTCTTAATTCGTTCATTTGTGCTAAAAATATAACACGAACATACGTTCTGTGTCAAGAGCGAAAAATAATTGTCTGACTTCTCTGCCCATTCCGGTTTATACGCCGGAAAAAAGATTTTGCAGCCCTGCCTGACCGATTTACCCAACCGTTATGTTCAAGAGCGTTACTTATGGTTTAATTTGGGCTGCGGAAAGCGTTTACTTTTATGAAGCAAGATATTTACACCCGCCTGGTTTATGCCCGCCGGATGCGCCTGTTTGGCCGCGCGGCATATTTGCTGCTTAAGCTGTTAGGGCTGGAGATCCCGCGCTCGGTCGCGGTTGGTCCGGGGTTGACAATCGAACACGGCGGGTTTGGCACGGTGATTCATTCCAGCACGATCATCGGCAGCCGGGTAAAGCTGTATCCGGGCGTGACGGTCGGTCGGGCAGATATTTATCGAGCGGCGGAGCAATCGGCTTTCGAACGGGTGGTGATCGAGGATGACGTCATTTTATCTCCGGGCTGTAAAGTCCTGGGGAAAAACGGCGAGCTGCGTGTCGGGCAAGGCAGCGTGGTGGGCGCCAATGCGGTGTTATTACGCTCGACTGGCCCTTATGAGATCTGGGCTGGTGCGCCGGCCCGGCTGGTGGGACACCGAACACCGGATGCGCTTGAACAGCCATCTGAAACAGATCAGGCGGCCGCTGACGGCCAGGTGCACGCGTGACCATGCGGCGCATTTGTCTGGTGCCGCACCTGGAAGGGGTGGGGGGCATGGTCTCTTTTCAGGCGAAATTAGCCGCTGGACTTGGCCGTTTGGGGATTGAGGTGACGACCTCCCTTGCGGATCGCCCCTACCAGTCAGTGCTGGTTATTGGCGGCACGCGCCAGTTAGCTGCGCTGTGGCAGGCGCGCCGGGCAGGGATTCCGATTGTGCAGCGCCTGGACGGCCGCAACTGGCTGCACCGTCAACGTGCCGTTTCCCGCCGGCATTGGCTTCGTGCAGAATATGGCAACTGGCTGCTGCGTTTCATCCGGGATCGGTTGTCCGACCGGGTGGTATACCAGAGCGAGTTTTCAAAATGGTGGTGGGAACGTGCTGCCGGGCCTTCCCAACAGGCGGAAAAAATTATCTACAATGGGGTCGACTTATATATCTATCGGCCGGATGGGGCAGGCGCCCCGCCTGCGGGGCGCTGCCGGGTGCTGCTGGTGGAGGGCAGCCTGATGGGGGGCTATGAACTCGGCCTAGAGCACGCCCTGGAGCTGGTCAGGCTGCTGAAGAAAAATCACCAGCTTCCGGCCGAACTGATGGTGGTCGGGCGTGCTGCTGACAGCCTGCGCGATCAGGTGCAGGCCGTTGCGGATGTGCCGGTGATCTGGCGGGGGCAGATGCCGCGAGACAATATCCCGGAACTCGACCGTTCTGCACATCTGCTGTTTTCCGGGGATCTCAATCCGGCATGCCCGAACGCCGTGATTGAAGCGTTGGCTTGCGGACTGCCGGTGCTGGCCTTTGATACCGGGGCGCTGCGTGAGCTGGTCGATGCGGAATGCGGCCGGATTGTGCCGTACGGCGGCGACCCATGGCAACTGGATCCGCCGGATATCGCGAGCCTGGCAGACGCGGCCGTGGATATCTACACACAACGCCCGGCCATGCAGGCTGCTGCCCGGCGGCGGGCTGAAACGATGTTTGGCTTGGATGAAATGGTGTCAAAATACGTGGAGTTTTTGCTGGCGTGAAGAAAACTACGGACCAAAATTGGCTGCTCCAACTGGCGGCGAAAACTGCCAGGATATTCCCCGCGCCGGTGAAGAAAGTGCTTTATCGGTTAGGCCCTTTGACGCAAGGACTGCGCACGGCGCTTAATCGGGCCGCGCCGCACGGTCTGGCGGTGGTAAAGATTGCAGCCGGCGAGCTGGCAGGTTTCTTCATGGAGCTCGACTTGCAGCAGGAAAAGGATTACTGGCTGGGGACGTACGAGCCAGAGCTGCAAGCCGCGGTGCGTGATTGGGTTCAGCCTGGATGGACGGCCTATGATTTGGGTGCGAATATCGGATTTGTCAGCCTGCTGCTGGGCCGCGCAGTAGGACCGCAGGGGTATGTCCTGGCGGTGGAGGCCTTGCCGGGCAACGTAAACCGCCTGACGCGGAATGTCGAATTGAATGAACTCGGCGGGATTGTCGAGGTGCTGCCGGCTGCGGTTACGAACCAGGACGGCCCGGTGACTTTCCTGGTGGGGCCCTCCGGCGGTATGGGTAAAGCAGATGGCTCCGCCGGTCGTGAGCTGGATTATGAGGAGCGCATCACTGTGCCCGGCATTTCGCTGGACGCGCAGGTGTATGCCTCAGGGCGTGCTGCACCTCAGGTGATCAAGATTGATATTGAAGGCGGTGAGGTGCTGGCCTTGCCCGGCATGCAGCGCGTGCTGCGGGAGGCCCGGCCGATCCTGTTTATCGAGCTGCATGGGGAACAGGCCGCCAGCCTGGTA
>Ga0316575_10000660_pt1 | contig 10203 bp, 6 predicted proteins | sample J5NA_FD_203072 | JGI IMG/M metagenome (GOLD analysis project Ga0316575, IMG submission 203072) | Rhizosphere microbial communities from salt marsh grasses in Alabama, United States - J5-7_050615r2r3 | ecosystem: Host-associated > Plants > Roots > Rhizosphere | place: USA: Alabama | collected... | reverse complement strand
CGACGCTGGAAGCTGGAGGCTGGAGGCTGGAGGCTCTGTGAAAACGACATCAGCCCGGCTTACGCCGCGGCGGCTCGAGGCCGGCCTCGCCGCCGGGTTGCGCGGATGACCCGGACGGTTTGCGCCGTTTGCCGATATTCTTCCGGTCGCGCAGGCGCTGTTTGGGCTTGGGCTCGGTCTTCGCGGCCTTTGGCTTAGCGGCGGCGGGCTTGGCGCGTTTTGGTACGCCGCTGAAGCGGGCCTCGAGGCCCTTGATGGTCCGTTGCCGGATGTCCAGGCTGAGGTAGCGGGCGATGCCTTGCATGCGGTTCCATTCCGGCGCACCGACCAGCGAGATGGCGGTGCCTTGCTCCCCGGCGCGGCCGGTGCGGCCGGTGCGGTGCAGGTAGTCATTGCCGCTGCGCGGGACGTCGAGATTGATGACGCGCTCGACGCCGGGCAGGTCGAGGCCGCGGGCGGCGACGTCGGTGGCCACCAGCGCGCCGACGGTGCCCAGCCGAAACAGGTGCATCACGCGTTTGCGCTCGCGCTGGTCCAGCTCGCCGTGCAGCACGGCACAGCGTTGACCCTGGGCCAACAGCCAGGCACCGATCTCGTCGGCGCGCTCGCGGGTGTTGACGAACACCAGGGTCTTTTCGGCTGGCTCGTGCTGCAGCAGCCATAGCAGCAGGTTGCGTTTGTGCGCCGGATCATCACTGCGTAGAAGCTGATGGCGGATATCCGGATGCGGCTCGCGCGGTGGATCGACGGTGATCGTGACCGGTTCGCGCAGCAGTTGCTCGGCGACCGCGGCCAGGCCGCGCTGCTGCAGGGTCGCCGAGAACAGCATGGATTGGCGCCGCGGACTGGCCTGGCCGATGATGCTGAGCACGTCATCGGCGAAGCCCATGTCGAGCATACGATCGGCCTCGTCCAGCACCAGGCACTCCAGGTCGCCGAGCTCGGCCTCCCCGGTGTCGAGATGCTCCAGTAGGCGGCCCGGCGTGGCGATCAGGACCTCCGGGTTGCTGCGCAGGGTCGCGACCTGATGGGTGCGCACCTCGCCACCGGTGATGACCGCCGCGCGCAGCCGCGTGTAACTGCCGAGCTGCATGAAGTGCGCGTGGATCTGCCGCGCCAGCTCGCGGGTCGGCACCAGGATCAGCGCCCGGGTCGCGCTGCGCGGCGCGCGCCGGTCCATCAGATGCTGCATGATCGGCAGCAGGAAGGCCGCGGTCTTGCCGGAGCCGGTGATCGCGGAGACCAGCAGGTCGGCACCCGCGAGGGCAGGCGGCAGCACCTGCTGCTGCACCGGGGTCGGGGTCTCGAAGCCGGCCTTCGCGAGGCCGCGCAGCAGCGGCTCGCCGAGGTCCAGGTCGTCGAAGGTGTCGGACATCGCTGACTCCGGCGGTGCGATGGGCGCCCTTTCCCGCCAAGCCGATCCAGCGCCCGCGACGGATGCGGGGCGGCTCGGCGGTCAGCGCTGGAGTTGGTAGCGGGCGCCGCAGTAGGGGCAGGTGGCCTCGCCGTCGGGGTCATCTTCGATGGGAAGATAGACTCGCGGGTGCATGTTCCAGACCTCGTCCTCCGGTAATGGACAGCACAAGGGCAGGTCCTGATGCGTGACGGACCTGACCGCGGTGGAGCGCGGCGGCGGCTGCACGCCGGAGGTATCCAAGGCGGAATCGGTAGCTTGGGTTTCCATGTCAGTGATGCTCGTGTCTCGATCTTTACAGCTGCGGGCGCGGGATCGGCGGGCGGCCGCCGGGCCGAGGCCGCCTGCCGGCGTGGGTCAACGGGCGTCGGGCGGGCTCAGATCAGCGTCAGCCACTCCCGGTGGGCCTCGCTGCGGCCATGCACGACGTCGAAGTACAGGCCTTGCAGGCGCTCGGTGATCGGGCCGCGGGTGCCGCTGCCGATGCGGCGGCCGTCCACCTCGCGGATCGGCGTGACCTCGGCGGCGGTGCCGGTGAAGAAGGCCTCGTCGGCGATGTAGACCTCGTCGCGGGTGATGCGCTTTTCGATCACCTCGATGCCGATCTCGCGCGCCAGCGAGATCACGGTCTTGCGCGTGATGCCATCCAGGGCCGAGGTCAGGTCCGGCGTATAGAGCACGCCGTCGCGGACGATGAAGACGTTCTCGCCGCTGCCTTCCATGACATAGCCCTCGGCGTCCAGCAGCAGGGCCTCGTCGTAACCGTCGCGCAGGGCCTCTTGCAGCGCCAGCATCGAGTTCATGTAGTTGCCGTTCGCCTTGGCGCGGCACATGGTGATGTTCACGTGATGGCGAGTGAAGGACGACACCTTGATGCGGATGCCGTTGTTCATGTTCTCCTCGCCCAGGTAGGAGCCCCAGTTCCAGGCGGCAACGATGCAATGCACCAGCAGGTTGTCCGCGCGCAGCCCCATGCCCTCCGGTCCGTAATAGAGCATCGGCCGGATGTAGGCGGACTCCAGGCCGTTCTCGCGCACCGCAATGCGCTGGGCCTCCTCGATGGTGTCGCGGTCGAACGGCGGCTTGATGCCGAGGATATGGGCGGAGTTGAACAGCCGGTCGGTATGCTCGCGCAACCGGAAGATGGCCGGGCCCTGTGCGGTCAGATAGGCGCGGACCCCCTCGAAGACACCCATGCCGTAGTGCAGGGTATGGGTCAGCACATGGGTCTGTGCCTCACGCCAATGCACGGTTCTGCCGTCGTGCCAGATCAGGCCGTCACGGTCCGCCATCGTCATGCTTGCTGCTCCTGGTCGGAACGGCCGGTGGTCAGGACCAGCGACCGTATTGAATTGGGGGCCGGTTGCGCCGTCAGGGCTCCATCAGCTCCTGCCACAGGTCCGCAACGCGCCCGCGCTCGGCCTGCAGCTGATCGTCCGCCACAAGACCGGGCGTGTCCTGCAGCGCATTGCGGTGATAGGCCGCGCGCAGGGCCTTGTAGGCGGCGGTCAGGTCCACGGCCGTCTCGCCGGGCAGCAGGTGCAGCCGCTGCAGGCTCTCGAGCAGGCGGATGTTGTCGGTCCAGACGGTTAGATCCGGCTGCGCCGCCGCCCAGCGCAGGACCGAGTATTGAACCATAAACTCGATATCGGCAATACCGCCGCGGCCCTGCTTCAGGTCGAATAGGCCGCTGCGGGTCTTGTCCAGGTTCTCGCGCATCTTCTCGCGCATGTTGCGGACGTCCTCGCGCAGCGCATCCGGGTCCCGGGGGCGCCGCAGGATGTCGGCGCGCACGCCGCGGAATCGCTCCGCCAGCGCCGCATCGCCGGCCACCGGCCGCGCCCGCACCAGGGCCTGGTGCTCCCAGGTCCAGGCGTCTTTGGCCTGATACTCCGCAAACGACGCCAGCGAGCGGGCAATCATGCCCTTGTTGCCGTCCGGGCGCAGCCGCGCGTCCACCTCATAGAGCATGCCGGAATAGGTGGGCACGGTCATGATGTGGATCAGGCGCTGGCTGAGGCGCACGTAGAACTGCTCGCTGACGATGGCGCGCGGTCCAGCGGTGCTGCCGCCGACGGCGGCCTCGTCATAGACGAAGACCAGATCCAGGTCAGAATTGTATCCAAGCTCGATGCCACCGAGCTTGCCGTAGCCGAGCACCGTGAACCCGGGGTGCGCGTCGTCATAACCGGCCGGACAGCCGTGGCGGGACACCAGGTCCTGCCAGGCAATCGCCAGGCTGCGCGCGGTGGAGACCTCAGCGATCTCGGTCAGGTAATCGCTGACCACCATCAGCGGGATGCGCTCGGTGACATCGGCGGCGGCCACCCGCAGCTTGTTGCCCTGGGCGAACTGCCGCAGTCGTTCCAGGCGCTGCTCCTCGTCGTTGTCGTCCACCGCGGCCAGCAGCATGTCCAGCTCGTGCTCCAGGTCCTCGCGGCGCAACGGCGCGAACAGCCGGCGCGGGTCCAGCAGCTCGTCGAGCAGCAGCGGCTGGCGCGCGGTGCGCTCGGCAAACCAGGGGCTCTTGCCGCACAGCACCACCAATTGGTGCAGCGCATCGGGGTGCTCGGCGAGCAACGCCAGGTAGGCGGTGCGGCCGATGACCGCCTCCAGCACCCGCAGCACCCGTCCCAGTGCCGGTTCCGGCGCGTCACTGGCGGCGACCTCCTGCAACAGGCGCGGCATGACCACGGCCAGTCGCTCGCCGCCGCGGGTGCTCAGCCCCTTGCGCTTGATGGCATCGCGGAAGTCCGCGAGCTGGGCGCGGACCGCGGCGGGATCGGAGAACCCGGCCTGCAGCAGCAGGGCGACGGCATGCTCCTCGTCGGCACCGCCGGACCACAGGGCGCCGAGCGTGCCATCGCCGGTGCGGTCGCGCTCCGGGTCGGCAAAGACGCCGTCGAAGTGCGCCTGCACGCGAGCGCGATGGTCGTCGAGGGCTGTCTTGAATCCGGCCCAGTCGAGGAATCCCATGCTATGCGCCAGGCGCTGCCGTGCCTCCGCGGTCTGCGGCAGCACATGGGTCTGGCGGTCCTGCCATGCCTGCAGGCGATTCTCGGTCAGGCGCAGGAAGCGATAGGCGCCGATCAGCTCGTCCACTGCCGTCTGGTCGAGCAGGCCCTTCTGGCCGAGCAGGGCCAGCACCGGCTGAATCGGGCGGATGCGCAGGTCCGGTTCGCGCCCGCCGCGGATCAGCTGAAAGGACTGGCCGATGAACTCGATCTCGCGGATGCCGCCCGGGCCGAGCTTGATGTTGTCGGCCATGCCCTTGCGCTTGAGCTCGCGGTCGATGATCGCCTTGAGATTGCGCAGCGACTCGATGGCACCGAAGTCGAGATAACGCCGGTAGACGAACGGCTTGAGCATCGCCATCAGCTCGGCCGCCGGGCCTGGCGCGCCGGCGATGACCCGCGCCTTGGTCATCGCATACCGCTCCCATTCGCGGGCCTGGGAGTGGTAGTAGCCCTCCATGGCGTCGAAGCTCATCGCCAGCGGGCCGGCGTCACCGAAGGGCCGAAGCCGAGTATCGACCCGGAATACGAAGCCGTCGACGGTCTGCGCGTCCAGCGCCTTGACCAGCCGCTGGCAAAGCCGAGTGAAGAACTGCTCGTTGCTGAGCGGCCGCGGACCGCCCTTGACGTCACCGGCGCTCGGGTAGGCGAAGATCAGGTCGATGTCGGACGACAGGTTCAGCTCGCGGGCGCCAAGCTTGCCCATGCCGAGCACGACGAGGGACTGCGGCTCCGCTCCATCCGCCTCGGCCTCCGGTTTGCCGAGCTCAGCCTCGGTCCAGGGGGTCAGCCGAGCCAAGGCCTCGCGGATGCAGCAGTCCGCCAGCGCGCTCAGGTCCTCCAGGGTCTCGTCCAGGTCGGCCCAGCCGGACAGGTCGCGCCACACGATGCGTAGCATCTGGCGCCGGCGGAACAAGCGCAGCGCCCGCTGGAGACCGGCCTCGTCGTCCACATCCGCGAGCGCGGCGGCGAGCTGCGCGGCCATGGCGTCGTTGCCAAGGGAGCGGCCAAGGTCGCCGTCCGCGATCAGCGCCGCCAGGGTCTCCGGGTTGCGCGCGCTGGTCAGCGCGGCGAATTCGCTTCCTTCCCAGACCCGCTCCCGGGCCGTCGTGAAGGCAGCGTCCGCCGGCACCGCGATACCCTGCCCCGCCGCCCAGTCGAGCCATTGCTGCCAGTGCCGATCGGCGGTGATTGAGGTGGGCTGCAGCGTCATGGGCGATGCGGTTTCCGGATCAGGCTGGTGCGGGGCCAACCCAATGTCGCCCCTGCCGGGCAATGATGCCCCGGCAGGGGCGGAAATGCATCGCCCGGCGCCGCGCCGGGGTTATGGGCAGCCGGGCCGTTACGCTGAAACAAACGCTTCATCTTGCGGGGTGGCACCTTGCCATGAACGTGAGCCCAGATCCAATGTGCACTCGTGCTGCTCGGGCGGCTGACCGGTCTCCCTGCGGTGCGACCCGTGAGCCGCATCTCGGCGTGTGAATATCCGGCCAGTTGTGAGCAACCCAGCCCTGGGGTATCGTCCAGGAACCGAATCGGAAACAGAAGGTTGTACACGTGCAATGCCCGTCCCGCCGAGCGTAGTCCCTCGTGCCGGTCTTTCGAGCTATGCCGCTGGATGGCAGGCCCGCGATCGGCTGAGGCAGCAGCGGGCGGCCGAATGGCGCTCCCGTATGGAAGCATGCCTGCCCCAGGTGGCGCGCATGCTGGCAGATGACTTCGGAGCCACCCGAGTCCTGCTGTTCGGCAGCTTCGCTCGCGGCATAGCGGTGCCCGGAAGCGACATCGACCTGCTCGTGGACGGCCTCCCAATGGAGCGGCTCATCGAGGCAACGGTGCGTGCCGAGCGGCTGCTCGCCGAGGCCCGCGTAGACCTCGTGCCAGCCGATCAAATCAGACCCGAGGTCATGACCGAGGCATTGGCGGAAGGCGTTCTCCTCCATGACGGCGGATAGCGCGGCCAAGCTCCGCCTGCTGGCGGCGGAGGTCCGGGCGGAGCAGACCCGGGTCGATCGGACCCTGGCGGAACTGACCGCGGCCGCGGATGCGTTGGGCCGCGCCGATTCGACGCGCCTTCAGCTCTATGGCGCGGCGGCCCTTCTGGAGACCTTCTACAGCGGCATCGAAAAGGCCCTGATGCGCATCGCGGGTGCAACCAGCAGCCAGCCCGATGGCGGCGCCTGGCACCGGCGGTTGTTGGACGATGCCACCTTGGACCTTCCGCAGATTCGACCGCCGGTCCTTTCGGAATCAGCCGCGCGGATGCTCGAGCCCTACCTGGCATTTCGTCATCGTTTTCGCAATCTTTATCTATTCGACCTGGACGTGCGCCTGGTCTTGCCGCTGCTGGCGGACGCTCCGGCAGCTTGGTCCGCCGCATCTGCCGACCTGACCGCCTTCGCCGCTCATATTGCCGCACTCGCCGACGAACTGGACAGCATCGGATGAGTCAGTCGGTAAAGTGTCAGAAATAGGGTAAATGACGGACATGATCGTTGTCGTTGTCGTTGTCGAGCACGACAACGAAATCGGGAGCGAAGGTATTTCCTCGTAGAGTCTTACCAGTTATTCGTAAACCTTGTCCTTACGCGCAGACCGCAAACGATCTTTGTTCGGCGCTCGCCCCTGCCGGGTAATGATGCCCCGGCAGGGGCGGAAATGCATCGCCCGGCGCCGCGCCGGGGTTACGGGCAGCCGGGCCGGTAGCGCAGGTCGAGGGTGTACGGGTGCTCCTCGGCGGGCTCCTCCGGAGGCGCGTCGATGTCGCCCGGCGTATGGCCCATCAGCCGGAAGCGCGCGATGCGCCGGCTCTCGGCCTCGTAGCTGTTGACCGGGAACCGATCCTCGCTGCGCCCGCCGGGGTGAGCGACGAAGTAGGAGCAACCGCCCAGGCTGGCTCGGTTCCAGGTGTCCACGACGTCGAAGACCAGCGGATTGTGCGCCGGAATGGTCGGATGCAAGCCCGACGGCGGGCTCCAGGCCTTGAAGCGCACGCCGGCGACATATTCGCCGCGGCGTCCGGTGGGACGCAACGGCACGCGGCGGCCGTTGCAGCTCAGCACATGGCGGCCGTCGGTCATGCCATTGACCTTCACCTGCATCCGCTCCACCGACGAGTCCACGTAGCGCGCCGTGCCGAGGGCCGTCACCTCCTCGCCGAGCACATGCCAGGGCTCGATGGCGCCGCGCAGCTCCATCTTGATGCCGTTGGCCGTGATCAGATCGCCGTAATGCGGGAAGCGGAACTCGAAGAACGGATCGAACCAGGACGGATCGAACGGATAGCCGGCTTGCTGCAGGTCGCAGATCACGTCCTCGAAGTCCTGTCGGGCAAAGTGCGGCAGCAGGAAGCGGTCGTGCAGCTCGGTGCCCCAGCGGATCGGCTTGCGCGTGTAGGGCTGCTTCCAGAAGCGCGCCACCAGCGTGCGCAGCAGCAGCATCTGCGCCAGGCTCATGCGCGTGTGCGGCGGCATTTCGAAGGCGCGAAATTCCACCAGCCCCTGGCGGCCGGAGGCGCTGTCCGGCGAATACAGCTTGTCGATACAGAACTCGGTGCGATGGGTGTTGCCGGTAACGTCCACCAGCAGGTTGCGCAGCACCCGGTCGACGACCCAGGGCTGGGCGACCTGTCCGCGCGGCATCTGCTGGAAGGCGATGCTGAGCTCGTAGATGCTGTCGTCGCGGGCCTCGTCCACCCGCGGCGCCTGGCTGGTCGGGCCGATGAAGGTGCCGGAGAACAGATACGACAGGCTCGGGTGGTGCTGCCAGTAGGTGATCAGGCTCTGGATCAGGTCCGGCCGGCGCAGCAGCGGACTGTCCGCGGGCGTCGGTCCGCCCAGCGTGACGTGGTTGCCGCCGCCGGTGCCGGTATGGCGGCCGTCGAGCATGAACTTCTCGGTGCCGAGCCGCGCCAGCCGCGCCTCCTCATACAAGACATGCGTGTCGCGCACCAGATCATCCCAGGACTCGGCCGGGTGCACGTTGACCTCGATGACGCCGGGGTCCGGCGTCACGGCCAGCTTCTGCAGCCGGAAGTCGCGCGGCGGCTCGTAGCCCTCGATGATGATCCGCAAGCCCGTCTCGGCGGCCGTGGACTCCAGGCTCGCGACCAGGTCGAGCCAGTGCTCCAGATGCGTCAGCGGCGGCATGAAGCAGTACAGCCGGCCCTCACGTGCTTCCACGCAGAGCGCCGTGCGCACCAGCTTGGCCGGATAGTCCTCCGGCAGCGCTTGCTGTTCGGTCAGCGGCTGGCGGCGGTCGTCAAGCACCGGCGCGCGGCCGTAGCGGCGGGCGATCGCGGCGGGATTCGGCCCCTGCTCGTTCAACGGCTGGCGGTGCTGGTCGGTCGCGACGATACGCCCGTAGCGCCGGGCGATCTCGTCATAGGGGGCGTGCAACGGTGCGACCGGCTCGAACGGATCGCGCTCCGGGTGGGTGTCCAGCTCCGCCTCCGGCACATGGGGCAGCGCATCCAGCGGCAGCCGGAAGCCCATCGGCGAGTCGCCGGGGATCAGGAACAGATGGCCGTCACGCAATGTCCACTTGGCGCTGACCCAGCTGCCGCCAGGCGTCAGTCCGGTCCAGCGCAGCGGCAGCGCATAGCCGGCGATGCGGTCCAAGCCCTGGCTGAACAGACGCGCGATGCGGGCGCGCTCGATCGGGTCCTTGAGCTTGGTGTCCAGCGGATCGACATTGGCCGGCAGCCGCGACTCCTTCCACAGATAATAGAAGACATCCTCGTGCGCCGGCAGGGCATGCTCCGGTGAGACGCCGAGCTCGCGCGCCAGCGTGGCGATGAAGCGCTGGGCGTCCTCGGGGCCGTATTCGTAGCCGTCCCGCTCGTTGCCGAACAGGGCCTCGTCCCGCCACACCGGCTCGCCGTCCTTGCGCCAGTAGCAGGCCAGCGCCCAGCGCGGCAACTGCTCGCCCGGGTACCACTTGCCCTGGCCGATGTGCAGCAGCCCGCCCGGCGCGAAGCGGCGCTTCAGCCGCAGCAGCAGGTCCTCGGCCAGCAGTTTCTTGGTCGGGCCCAGGGCCGCAATGTTCCATTCCGCGCCGTCCATGTCGTCGATGGAGACGAAGGTCGGCTCGCCGCCCATGGTCAGGCGCACATCCTGGGTCTGCAGCTCCGCATCGACGGCATGGCCCAGGGCCTCGATCGCCTGCCACTGCGCGTCGGTATAGGGCTTGGTGACCCGCGGGTCCTCATGGATGCGCTTGACCCGATTGTGAAAGTAGAAGCTCACCTCGCACTTTTCGGTGGCACCGGTGATCGGCGCCGCCGAAACCGGGTCCGGGGTGCAGGCCAACGGGATATGGCCCTCACCGGCGAACAGGCCGGAGGTGGGATCGAGCCCGATCCAGCCGGCGCCGGGCACATAGACCTCGGCCCAGGCGTGCAGGTCGGTGAAGTCCTGCTCGGGTCCGCTCGGACCGTCGAGCGACTTCACGTCCGCCGTCAGCTGGACCAGGTAGCCCGACACGAAGCGAGCTGCGAGCCCGAGATGGCGCAGGATCTGCACCAGCAGCCAGCCGGTGTCGCGGCAGGAGCCCTTGCCGAGCCGCAGCGTCTCCTCGCAGGTCTGGATGCCGGGCTCCATGCGGATCACATAGCCGAGGTCCTCGTGCAGCTTCCTGTTCAGGTCCACCAGGAAGTACACCGTCTCGCGCGGGCTACGGTCGACGCCGCTCAGCCATTGATGCAGCAGCGGGCCGTCGTCGACCAGCTCCAGGTACGGCGACAGCTCCTTGGTCAGCTGCGGGTCGTAGATGAAA
>Ga0316575_10000659_pt1 | contig 10209 bp, 8 predicted proteins | sample J5NA_FD_203072 | JGI IMG/M metagenome (GOLD analysis project Ga0316575, IMG submission 203072) | Rhizosphere microbial communities from salt marsh grasses in Alabama, United States - J5-7_050615r2r3 | ecosystem: Host-associated > Plants > Roots > Rhizosphere | place: USA: Alabama | collected... | reverse complement strand
TTCTTCTCCGGTCATCGGGAACGCTATCGATGGTAAACAAATCGTTTATATCGGTACCGTGGATGGCGAGCTGGTGGCCATCGATTCAGAGGATGGTAATGAGCGCTGGCGTCATTCATTCGCTTCCAAGGATAAAATTGCCCATATTCTCTCCACCCCTGCTGTCTCCAGAAATGGAGATGTTTATGTTATCACCCTTCACCCATTAGCCAAGCGGCGTTTCAGAAGTGTCCTGCACAAGGTCGATGAATTTAGCAGAATTCGGTGGTCATACGCATTTGCGGATGAAGGATTTACATCCGGCGCCCCCAAGATTCTGAAATGGGGTGAAGACACGCTTATTTTTATTTACCTGACGGCTGTCGTTGATAATGACCCGCAGGGCGCGCTTTTGGTGTTGCGCGACAACGGCAAGACAGTTGACTTGCTCGATCGCAAAGCCTTAGGTCGCTGTGTATGGGGCAGTGCCGCGCAGCGAGCCAGCAGTCAAGATGTGTTCGATTCATTTTCAGCGGTCGAGGAATTTATTTCCGCAAATCCATCCGAAACCGGCGGCCGAAATCTGCCGGATATGTTTGTCGATCCGACGGTGGCTGTTTTTACGGATAGAAAAATACCGCTGATCGCAATTGCAGATAACCTTTGCAGCATCGGTGCCTATGAGTGGGACGATGAATTATCTGTTGTCTGGCGGGAATTTCATCCGTTTGAAAAGCATTCCTCCACCGCGCTGTTGCCCGACGGCATGATGGTTTTCGGACGACAGGATGGAAAGACGCTGGCCTACGATATGGAAACCGGTGTCAAATTGTGGGAGTATGACGCCGGCCGGCCGGTCTTTGCGACTCCGGCGGCAGCCCCCGGGGAGAAGCTCTTTATTATCGCCAAGGATCATCTTGAGGTTCTGCGCCAACAAGATGGCACCCTTGTTCACGATGGAGAGTTGCCGCGCAAGTTTGCGCTGATGGGTCAAACTTACGCTTCGCCGGCTGTGACCGAAAATTGCATTTATGTATCTACCCGCGCGTTGCTAACCTTCAGTCACGATTTATCAACCCGCAGTCAGGATACCAACTTTAGCGGAAACGGCCTGGCATCCATTGCCCTGGGAAATAACGGTGCGGTTTACGCTGTGGCCGCAGATGGAACCATCCACAAATATCTGGGCAAAAAATAATGGTCGGCGAAAGCTGCGGCAGGCTTGCAGAGATAGCCGCGCCGCGTCAGGGTCTTTGCCCCCATTCATATCTTTGCCGAGCCCGGCGATATTTTTCTCTTTCTTCTTCAGTTAAATTTTGATTCTGGGCACAACTTAAAATCAACATGATACAGGCGATTATGAGCACAATCAATTTTTTCATATGCCTACCTTTTCTGATTAAATCCATCCAAATTGAAGCAATGCCTTATGTTAAAGCGAAAGCTAAGGTCTAGGAATCAATTGTCAATGTCCGCTGCTCCATCTTTTATGGGGGGTGGCCGCCCGGGGTTCGAATTAAAAAAAGAAGGCAGCAATCACAAAAATGCATCCGGTTTCGAATGCTTACTTTTTGGTTTTGTGGGAATCCTGGGGGGCGCCTTCTGACAACAATTTCATTAACTCTTGCCAGTCTTTTACGGTTTGCGCCTTTTGGTTTTGATCAAACGTGTATCGTTTTTTTATACGGTCTGCAGCTGCGGCAATCACGCTGGTTGAGCCGATGATGGCATAAAGATTGATGCTTTTTTCTTTTAAGCCGTTGAGTGTTTGCTCTCCCTGCCACTGTAAAACGGGTGCTTGCGGAAACGCCATTTCGTCCAGCCAGCTTCGAGCTATGCGGATGCCGGTTAAGCGGCTCAAGTAGATAACGCGATATTTATTAAGCAGTTTTTTAACGGCCTGGCGACTGGCTCCGGCTGCGATGTCTGATATAAATGCATCTTTGAACCCACTTTCGATTTCAATCAGAACCGCCTTTTCGCTTTTTTTCATTACCAGCAGCAGACCGTCACCGCTTTCCCCTTTAGAGGTTGCCCTGATGTTAATGATTCCCGCACGCTGGGGTTTATATTTGCGATACCCGTAGCCATCACCGCCGGTTAGATTTTTGCCGACGCGTTTATCATCCAGATAAAACTCCACCAACCTACCACCGTCAGCAAAAATTTTTCCCTTGGTCAACACCTTTAAATATACCGGTGTTCCGACGGTTGTCACCCGGTCGTAAACAATAACAGAACTCAGGCCGCGGGTGGCTGGTAAAATTGAAATTCCTAAAATCAGTAAAGCCAGCCACAATTTTTTTGTCAGACAAGTCTTCATTTTCGCGTTCTTGACACCTTATACAGGTTTTCATAAAATACAGGTAAATTATCGCTATAATTATATAGCGTCCAACTGCCGAGTTGCCCCGCCAAAGCGGGATTTCACATCTACAACAATTTTATCTTTATCATGACCGAATGGGCTGAGCCAAGAGATTTTAGGGAATGGGCGAAAAGAGTATTCGCATTGCGGCCTATTTTGTTGTTCATGATGGTAAGCTGCATTTTTATCCTGGAACTTCGCTTTGATTGGATGGAACGCATGTTGGGGTCATATCTGCTGACCACCAATTCACAGCGGCCTGAATCCGGTTCTATCTGGGAAAAAAGCCACCAAACCCGAACCGCCCAGCAAACCCTGGAACAAATCATAACCGACCGCCAGGCACTTCAGCGTGAAGCCCGCAGTGCAGCCACCTTTACGCAAATTGCCGCCAATGTGGCCCTCGGAAAAGGGGTGATGCTTTCAGCCGATCATTTTCGCACCCTTTATTCACGGCTGGCGCCGTCGATTGCCCATGACATTATCTCCCCCTTTGAACTGCTCGAGCTTGTCAGCAACGGGCGCTGGCGCCGGACTTATTTCGAAAAATCCATTACCGGTTTGACAATCTATCTGCTGGATGCCAACAACCGGGTGTTGCGGCAACTTGAACTGGATTCCGTTCTGTTGTCCCAATTGAAACGCGGTGAAGTAGCTCTGGCAGAATCTCTGGATCAGTTGCCGATTTTTAAAAATCGTATCTATTCTGCCGATCAGTTTTTTAATTCGCTGGAATCTCTTCCCGAAGAGATGCGCCGCAGCGTGGTGCCGCATCCGGAGAGGCTGTTGGAAATATCCGGCAAAATTGTGCGCGTCGGCATATCTGATGAAACCCTGTCTGGCTTTATCGAGCTGGCCTTTGAATTTTTCGATGGCACTCAGCACCGCGTCGTTTTAGTTCAGGGTCATGAATGGGCGGTCTGGCGCTTGCGATCCCTTCTGGAAGGTACGGATATGGATAAGGCGGCCGGTCAAACCGATGAGCAGAAAAAACACTGGACCCGTCAATGAGCCTATTTGCCGTAAGTTTGCGTCGCTTCAGCATCCTTTTTTACCTGGGGTTGACCCTGGCAGGTCTGGGGGCTTTGCTGACGACCGGTCTGTTTTTCATTGCGATACGCGAATTGCCCCAGGTACCGCAGCCATTAGGGCGTATCATCGAAACACCGCCTACGGAAATATTTGCGGCGACCGGCGAAAGATTGATGGTTATTGGCGGCCGAGAAGTCGTCCCTCTCAACCGGATTTCCCCTTTTTTTATCAAAGCGGTAATCGCCACCGAAGATCATCGGTTCTGGGAGCACCATGGCCTTGATAAACTGCGTACCCTCAAAGCGCTGTGGATAACTGTTTTTGAAAGCGGCAGGATCCAGGGGGCGTCAACCATCACCCAGCAACTTGCCAAAAATCTGTTCTTCAGCTATCGGCGAACCTATATGCGCAAATTTCGTGAACTGCTGGTGGCCCTGCAAATCGAGAGGCAATACAGCAAGCGTGAGATTCTGGAAGCCTATCTAAATCAAATTCCCTTTGGTGTCGGCGCTTATGGAATTGAACAGGCGGCACGATCGTTTTTCGGAAAACCTGCGCTGGAGCTTAATCTGGCAGAATCCGCATTGCTGGCCGGCCTGCCCAAATCGCCCACCCGCTATAACCCCTACCGGTATTTTAAGCGCGCCAAAAAAAGACAGCAGCTGGTGCTGGAACGCATGAAAGCCGTGGGCTATGCGACAGCGGACGAAGCCGAGGCTGCTTTTCAGGCCGCGCTGCAGTTGACGCCTCATGCTGCCGGCACACCCAAAGGCAGCTATTTTCTCGACATGGTCTTAAACGATCTCGAAGAACGCTACGGCCCGGAAGTCGTTTATCACGGTGGATTGAAGGTCAGCACCACGCTGGATCCCCAGCAACAAGCCTGGGCAATCGAATCTCTGCAAAACGGATTGATAAAACTGGATCAGCTGATGGGAATTGCCGACGGTGAGAAGAGCGACAGCGCCAGCCCGCTGACGCACCCGCAGGGGGCGCTGGTGGCCATCGAATGTAACTCCGGTGCCGTCAAGGCCCTTGTCGGTGGAAGAGATTATTCGGAAACGGAATTTAACCGGGCTGTGGAAAGCAATCGTCTTCCCGGATCCGGTTTTAAACCCTTTTTATATTATGCGGCATTTGAAAAGCTGGATTTGACCCCGGCCAACGTTTTTGTAGACAAAGCCATTACCATACCGGTCAAGGGCGCCAGTGATTGGAGGCCTAAAAATTTCGAGCGCGAATATGAAGGGCCCATGATTTTAAAACAGGCGCTCATGAAAAGCGTTAATGTGATTGCCGCCCAGCTGGTCGAACGTGTCGGTCCGGACGCGGTGATCGACGTGGCGCGCCGCTGCGGAATCAACAGTGTCTTAACCCCTGTGTATTCGCTGGCGCTGGGGACCTCCGGCGTCAGCCCTCTGGAAATGGCCTCGGCATTTGGCACGTTTGCAACCGGCGGCGTGCGGCACGAACCGTTCTGGATCCGCCGGATCGAAGATCCGCTGGGTCGCGTGTTGCAGGAACAAATCGTACGAGGCCAGCGGACACTCGACACCGCCATTGACTTTCAACTGATCGACATGATGCGCGGTGTTTTGACTGCGGGCACCGGTCGAATCATTCGGCGTATGGGTTTTGATCTGCCGGCTGCAGGCAAAACCGGCACAACCGATGATTATCGTGATGCCTGGTTTACCGGTTTTACCCCGACGCTCAGCGTCTCGGTCTGGGTGGGATATGACCGCGGCATCAGCATGCGCGATGCAAACGGGGTTGGCATTACCGGCGGACGCGGGGCTGCGCCCATTTGGGCAGATTTCATGATTAAGGCCACAAGCGGCGAACCCCCTCGGGAATTTACCGTACCGTCCAATATACGCTTTGAAACGGTTGATCCGGTTAGCGGTGAAATCGCGAGTCAATGGACGCGCAGCCCCGTAAAAGTCGCTTTACGCTCCGGCCAGGTTGCTGCTGCCATATCCGACTCGTCTGCGGCAAACGAGGCGGACCGGCCCGCCGTTCAAGCGGTGCCTGAACCCTCAACAACCAGGGCGCATCGACCCGCTGTTGATGAGGCCGGTGGGCCCGCCAGAGAAGCGGAAGATAATTCCGCGATTAAAGAGGAAGATTTACCGCCCGAGTAAATAATTGGTGTTTCGTATTTTGTGTTTCGTGTTTAGCTTCTGACCCACTGAAGAAAGCGAATCGGTTGCCAAACACCAAACGCCAAACGCCAAACACTAAACACTAAACACAAACCATGCTTTCATTTTTAAAACATCTATCCGTACGCATCTGGCTGACTGTTCTAATCGGCGGTGTGGTCTGCCTATGGGTGCTGCCGTCTTTCCAGGCCCAAATTGGAATCCAATGGGTGTTGTTGCCGGTTGCACTTATCCTTGTGACAGCGTTTCTGCTAATCGGTTGGGTTTCGAACCGATGGGGGCTTGGCTCGGTTGAACGGCTTATCCATGAGGCCGGTGTTTTTGAAAGAGATGGCATGGTTAACCAGGCCGAAAAGCGGTTTCAGCGGGCAATAGCGGTTTTCGACAGTTTTCTGATTTCACCGCTTGTAAGAAAGCAAAAAACCGGTGCGTTAACCGCTCGTGTTGCCCGGTTTTATCTGGCCCGTGCCCGAAAAACCTACGACGCCGAAATATTTCTGGTATCCTATCTGCAATCCAATCCGCAAGATGAAGAAGTTGCCGAAAACTGGATACAGCAGGTCGAAAGTCGCGGAGGCTTGAAAGAAGAACATCAGGATCTGGCTTACCTCATCGGCAGCGCCCAGCCAAAAAATAAGACCATCCAATCCGCCCTTGCCCGTTTTTATCTAACGTTGGAAAGGACCGATTTTCCGGCTCTGCAAACTTACCGGCAGGTGCTGAAGGACGATCAACCGTTGCCCGCTGGCTTCCTCAAAGACCTGGCCGGTCTTCTTCTAAGTGAAAGACGCGCAGATGAATGGGCACTTGTGATTTATCTCAAGGCAATTGAAGAAAGTGATCACCGACCTGAAATCTTAAGGGGGATTGCGGCATGTGTGCGCTGGATTTCATTGACCGAGCGCAACAAACCGTTGCTAAAACAGGCTTACGCTTACCTGGACGACATTGATCCGGCTGAAATAAAAAAGATGAGCGCCGGGTTTAAGCCCCCTGTTCCGCTTGCCGATGAACAGGCCGCTCAGCGGCCGATTCACAAACGAGCATCTTTTCTGCAAACAAGCGGCGCCGTGCTGCAGACATTTTATGAGGATCTTACCGCTCTGCCGGTCTGGATTTACCGGCAGACACACGCTGCCATCCGGTGGACCCTGCAGTCCAAAAAATCGCGACAGGTGTTCACCGGCGTTTTGCTGGTCGGATTGGGCGCAACCGTCGTTGCCCTGGTAATCAGCACGGTGGGCCATCTGGCAAAGACCGAGGCACCGATTGCTCAGAAAATTGAAAAGGCGCCCGAAAAAATTACAGATCCATTCACCTTGCAGGTAGCGGCCTATCTAAAGCCGGTCTATGCGAAAAAATTCGTGGAAGATTTGAAAAAGCAGGGCCTGGATGCCTACTGGCGGGAAGCGATCAGCGCCAACAAAAAATGGTACCAGGTTCGCGTTTCACATTTTCCGGATAAAAAATCTGCCAGGGACTTCGGGGAATCACTTAAATCCAGGGGAATCATCGACGATTATTACATCGCTAATTTTGTGGCACCCGCTAAATAGGTTCAGGGTTCAACGGTTCAGTGTTCAAAGGTTCAGAGAGCGGCAGGCAGATCGAAAAGCGAGTTTGACATCTAATTGCCAGAAGATATATGCAATATTTTGCGGTTGTCCCTTCATGGCCGGTTCGCAATTTGGCCGAAGTGTGGGCATTGTATAGCGTTCAATCTTGGATAGAAACGTAATTGGAGGCTCTTCAACCTTTTTCCAACCCTTCGACCACCGAGGTGTACTTCTCGTGAATCATCTTGCGGTCAAACTCCCAAAACTCTGCAAGCATGGCTTGGCCTTCTTCGGTTGTGAAGTAGGTCATAGATGCTGGGAAAAAGACCTTGTCTTCGTTCTCAATGTGTTTGGGGTAAAACTCAGCAATGGTGCGAAGTTTGTCGGCAATATCAGCTAAGGCTGATTTATCACCGTTCCGATAACGCATGTTGGCTTCTACAAGCGCCTTGGTCTTCTGCCGCGCAAAGGCGTGGTCTTCAAGCAGTTTCTTCATAATCTGCTGGTCTTCAGCTGACAGATCTCGTTTGCTCAAATCCCGGAAGAGTATGTCCTCCTCTTTCCCATGATGCGTCCGATCGGCATAGATGTGAATAAAATCAACCACTGTATCGACAAATACAGGATCAACCTTTTGCGTTGACTCAATTTTTATTAAGACGTCTTTGACGATGGAAATCATTCGCTCGATTAGTCGATGTTCTATCATAAGTGGGCCGCGTGCTTGCATAAGATGCTCCATTCTTTTTCGCGTTTCTTAGGAACGCTATTCTCTTCGGATTAATAAATAATAAGGCTGCCAATCCCATCCCCGGATAGGCGCCTTGCTGATTTTTGTGTAAGACCGGGAAGCTTTATTATGTCCGGTTTTGTCCTACATTAATAAATAGACGGTCACCGCGCAGAGCGCGACGCAGACTTTCCGAACTAAGCTGGTTAAAATTGGATTAGGTCGTGAGCTCGGGGCCGAATTACTCGCTGCCGAAAGGCACGGGCTGGAAGCAGCTCGTCCCATGTTGTTATCTGACACCTGAACACTGACATCTTTTTAAAGGTTTGGATCCTGTTCTTTCACATAGGCCAGCAGCTTTTTGGCCATGGCGGATTTGACCTGAATGGCGGCATAATCGATCGGCACGTTGTTTAAATACTGCAGCATCAAGGCATCACCGTCCTTGAACCCACCCGGCAATATACCGGCAAAGAAAAATCCCAGCTTCTCAAATTGCGGCGTATATGCTCCGGTTAGCGGGTCGGACAGGTTTAAGAAAAGATTTATGATTTCGGTTTTTTGCCGGCAAATTTCTTTTACTTTGTTTCTTAACTCGTCGACGATGTTGCGACCGTAGCGGTCGATGATCATGCGGGCATAGCGCATTGATGCGATCTGCCGTATTTTAACGATCGATGTGGCTGAGGCCTTTTTCGTTTTCTCCGGTACCGCCTTTTTAATCTCAGGCCGAGCACCCAGTTCTTTGTATAGCGCGGCGATCATGTCTTTGTGATGATCCGGCGCATAGACCTTTGGCGCATTTGCCGGCATCTGGTACAGATACAAAAATTGTACCAGCAAGCTCACTTTATGAGGGATTTTACCCGTCATACCTTTAAACAGGGTGTCCGGTGGTACCAAGCCGAGTCTCAGGCCGCAGTCTTTGAAACCGAACCCATGAACCGTATGCTGCGATATGGTGTGGTTGGTAACCGCTTCGCCGAAAGCGCCCTGGAGGCCCCGGGATTTTGCCTGATCTAACAGGTATTGGGTAATATTGCGAAAACACCCCAGGGAGCGAAATTCCGGTTTGACGACACCCTGGGCCATTTCAACGATTTGGGGGTTTTCTTCCCAGATTTGAAAGACGCCGTACCCGGCGATTTCGTTATCGCCGGCAATGGCAACGGCCGAGAAAACCTGACCGCTTTCATTCAGGGCGATTATTTGCTCAGGATAATAGACATAGTCGCGGGGATAGGTATAGCCGTAAGTTTTGTATATGGTCTTTGATACCTCCGCGGCATCGTCCGCTTTCATCTGCCGGACATGGCATTTTGATTGATCGGCGGATAAGGCAATCGGCGCTCCCGTCGATTCATATGGTTCAAGGTCACAGGCGGCGTAATAGTCAGTGATATTTTTATTTTTGAGATGCTTTATTAAAACCAGTTCCTTGCCGTCCGGACCCAAATTGTGCAGTCGAATTTCATCGAGATATTCCCTCAGGTCTGAAATCGGTTCTGCCATCCCGGGAATGTCATTAACCTGACCTTCTGTGACGGATAATTCCGCTTCGATAGTCCCGAAAGGCAGTCCTTTATCCCGCAGGCTCACCTTAAGACCTTTAGGGACGCGCTCACAAGATACCTCCAGAATACCTTTTTCATCGGGTTCGAAAGAATACTCGATCAGAGCGTTGATGGCTTCGATCATGCCTTTTTCAAGAGATTTTAGGTCCTGTTTTGGCATCCCGATCGTACGGGCGATTTCGCATACATAACTGGCCGCTGCGTTCGCATATTTCGGGTCATTGGGGATTTGCATGCTGGAATATTCACATTTTGATTCCACAATTCACCTCTTGCATTGCGATTGGATCACCCTAGCGCCGGGCGAGCGAAAATGAATAGAAGTTGTTTCAATCCGCCTCCGGCGGACTGCGCTTTCTCGACTTGTCCCGCCATAGCCCGGAGGGCGACGGCGGATCGGCCTGCGCTTGATGCATACCTTGATCTGTTAAGATTAGACATGTAATCCCGCCTCAGCGGGGCTTTGATGCACCCCTTAATTTGTTAAAAAGCAAGACGTGCAATCCCGCGTTCAAGCGGGAAACCTCATCTGAGGTTTTTAAACCACTGTTAGAAAGAAAATGATTTTGCCGGTTGAGGCTGGAATGCCATCTGATTAAAGATCGGAATTGATGATTGATCAGCAGTAAATAACAAGCCCCCTCTAGCATTACCACAGGGGGGGCGCTGGTATTTTTTGAAAGGGGAAAGTTTGTTGTGCAGCTTTCACATAAGCGGTTGGGTGACGCATTCTTATGCCGGTGCCGGATTTGTACCGACGTCAAACAACCCCCGGGTCACTGTTTTTTGGTCTTCGATTCCTTTT